>LAZR01000428.1_pt1 | contig 35891 bp, 69 predicted proteins | sample 329461 | NCBI WGS metagenome assembly LAZR01 (sample SAMN03002196, study PRJNA259156) | marine sediment metagenome | biome: sea floor; feature: Hydrothermal impacted sediments; material: marine sediment; isolation source: Loki non-amplified sample from Loki's castle hydrothermal vent sediment ...
GTCCCCCAGTCCAAAGCTTCTCCAGAAATTTCCTTTCTTTCCCCTGTAAGTTTCTCAGCAATCTTTTCATTAATCAAACTCTTCCCAGTGAGAGTAAAGACTTCAGTCTTGGCTCGGCCGGTTCCCATTAGGTCGCCGAAAGTTGAGGAAGTTAGTTTGCCGAGACGTTGAGAGAACCATTCTTCTGTTTTTTGAGATATCATTTCATCTCCTTCAGCTTAGTTATTTTTTTAATCATACCTCGAGGTATCATTTGCCAATGTTTAAAATATCCTTCTTTACCAAACATCATAAATCCAAGTACAATCTTTTCTTTATCTTCATGCACCAAACATCCAACCGATGTTGTTTCAACCATGGGGACCGACATCAATTCTTCTAAATCCATTGGAACACTAAATCCGCTCTGAGCATCAAGCCAATCTACTTTAACAAATTCAAAGTCTTCTGTTTTCATTTGATTATAAGTAAGTAGGAGTTTTTATATCTTTCTTCTTCTTTCGTCTTTAATGCGTCATTAGTATCAGGAATTATATTACCGACTTATTATAATACAGATAACTATACTCGGTAATTTATTCATCCAGTAACTGTGGTCGTTACTAATAAGTCGGGAATAAACTACTGACATTTAATATGCCTACATTCATATTAAACCATATTTTTAATGTTTAATCCTTAATTCTTGTTATAAAATGCAAGAAAGCTTTATTAAACCTCGATTATATCAATTAACTATGAACAGAGGAAAGATTCCTCCATCAGGTTAGGATGTTGATTCACATTAAGTGAACGCATCTAACCACAAATTAAATGGCTATGGAGGAAAGATGAAAACAAAAGAAGAAATGTGTTCCGTGTGCGGAGAAGAAACTCTACATGATGTTGGAATAAAGCAAGCGCACAACGGAGACAAACATTATATTAGAAGAAGCACTTCGAGATGTAGAAAGTGTGGAACTAAAGAAATTAATAACAAGGCAAACGGAAGAAGAATTATTACTGGCAAGAATGAAATGAAATAGAAACCTTTATAAAACCTACTTACTTATTTTTATTATGTTATCTAACTGCGACTTAACTGGAAATCGGTTTGGCGTAGTTGCGGCTGTGGTCCCCCTGAATAATTTCTGGTTTGCTTAATGGGCCCATAATTTAATAGCAGAATATTTCGTTTGCAACGAAAAGGCGAGGGAGCATAACCCTCTGGGTCCATATCTTATTCAACTTAATTTTTATAGGCCTATGATGTAACAGTAACATTTCTCCGTTACATGGAGAATCTCTGGGTGCAATTCCTGGTGGGCCTATTGCTCTCGTAGCTCAGAAGATAGATAGCGCCGCACTGTTAATGCGGAGGTCGCTGGTTTGAGTCCAGCCGAGAGCGTTGATTCAATAGTAATCGGTTAACCGATTATCGTTGCTTGTGTCGTACGAACAAGAGCGAGCTGGTAAGCTGTTGAATCAAGGCGGAAGTTGGCGGCTGTGAACTCTCGAGGGTTCATGTTTTGGAAGTCGCCAATGTTCTCGGAGTGTGATGGGAGCACTCTCCCCTGAAGCGGGAGCAGACTAAGTTCGAATCTTAGCGAGAACATTGAGAGATTGCCGGAGTCTGGTCAAACGGCACGGGCTTAGACCCCGTGGGCTTTATGTCTACACAGGTCGAATCCTGTATCTCTCACTACCGACTTCTCACCCTCGAGTCGGTAATATAGTTCGCACTAAAATAGAATAGTAAGTTAGCAAACGGGACTATGGTCTAATAGTAGGATAACGGATTCCAACCCCGTTGGCCCCGGAGCATTACCGGGTAGTCCCATAAGTGGAATTGGTCTAATGGTATGACCCGGTGTTTGGGGCACCGTGACAGGAGTTCGATTCTTCTATTCCACATTCAGAAAGATATAAAAGCTAATGAGACTACTAGGATATATGAACAATAAAAGATGGACAGAGGAGGAAGTGTTTTTTTTAAAACAAAATCACAAGACAATGATTTACAAAAAGATAGGAGAAGATATTGGCCGGTCATTAAAATCCGTATGTCAAATGGCTTTTAGATTAAATCTAAATTCTGAAAGAAAAGGTATCACAGGAGCCTATGCCAGACAAGATAAAGAACACAACGGGAATTGGAAGGGTGGTATTAGTAAAGACTATTATAAATATACAAAAAGAACTAAAGCTAAACATCCAAAGAAAAATAAAGCCGGAGAGATATTCCGCTACGCAATAAGAGTCGGTAAAATAATCAGACCAACCAACTGCTCATCCTGTAACAAATATTCTAAAAGAATAGAGGGACACCACGAAGATTATGATAAACCACTAGAAGTAGAATGGCTTTGTAGGAAATGTCATATTGCCGAACATAAAAAACTTAAAGCTTCCCTGGCGTGTTAAGCACTAGGCCCCGCCATCTCCATGTGTAAGTCTGTTATCTTTTCCTCTAACTCTTTTATCTTATCTCTTAGTTCTTCTTTCGTTTCGGTCTTCATTTTACTCTTATGCTACCTAGCGTATTAATTAAATTATCAAATTCATTCATAAATTTTATTGCCCTTGCGTCCATAGGAGACTTCTTAAAATTGATACAATCGCAGAAGTGTTCAAATTCTTCAATGATTTCTTTATTCATTCTTCCCCACCCCGTCAATAATTATTGTAGTGTGTAGAACATCTCCGAACATTGCTTCAGTTATATGTGCGACGTCACAAGCCTTCATCTCTTCCAGTCCTTCGATATTAACATTGACGTGCTCCTTCCTTCCGTGGTATAAATCTGTTAAAAACTTTCCAATCTTAATTAAGTCTTCTTCCCCGATGTCGCCGTCTATTATTAATTTCATTGTTGTCCTTGATTTTGATTTTGAATCATCTCTACACAATAATCTTGAACCCCCTTGGTCCCGATAGTATTATCAAAAATATAAGTAAAGTTACCAGTCATTGTTGTAAAATTTGCTACATCAATTACTCCTTGTTGATAAGCTAGGGTTGTTATATTAGAACATTGTTCGTCGGTCACAAAACCAGTTGTATGCCCAAGAGATATTGACATCGCAAATATTCCTGCGCCGATAATCATAAAGATAATTATTAAAAAGAAGGTTGACCATTTCTTTTTCTTCACTGGGGTTGGTGGGTTGGTACCCTCGTTAATTGTTTCATCCATAGTAATACACTACCTACTTACTTAATAAGTCTTTTGGTTAATACCGGGGGATGGATTTGAACCATCGGTCTCTGCGTTATGAGCGCAGCGCATTAGCCAGACTGTGCTACCCCGATTTAAAATAAATTAAAAATATTAGATGGGGCCGAAGCCCCACCTTAAAGTATCCCTTCCGTTGTTCTGTTAGGTGTATTTATTTGTCGGTTAAGACAAAGTAAACATATTAGTTTGTGGAACCAAATCCATATAGAGTCATAGGGAAGGGCGAAAGTTTTTTATTTTTTTTCTATGACTATGATTTTGCTTTATTCAATTCAGCAAATCTTGCTAAGCTATCGTCGATGCTCTTGATAAGTTCATTGATAGTTTCCTTTCTTCCTTCTATTTCATCTTCGCTATCTTTCAATTCTTCTTTCTTATCTGCAATCGCTCTCTCTGCATCTCGAATTTCTCGCTTCTCTTCACGAACTCTAGCAGGGAACGATTCACGTTCAACGATTAATCTTCGCTTCTTCTCTTCTAGCTCTGCAATTACTTCGTATCTTGATTTTGTTTCTCCTATGTTTTTTCCTCCCGTGGTTTTAGTTGCCTCAAATATGTGTGAGCATTAACAATTACTTTAATATAATCAATCACCTTTTTAAGCTTATTCTCTTCAACAAACTTTACTGCGTCTTTATATTTGAGAGGTTTATAATTAATTGGCTCGATGACTTCGTGCAATTGCTTAAAGGCGTAGTCCATCGTGTCGTACATGTCGTCTTCAAATTGCTTTTTAATCTCGGTCTTTGTCATCGTTTTACTCCCAGCACGGTCACATTAATATCCGTCGTCAATATGAACAACACAAATTCTTCAGGTGGTTGATAACCATGTTCTTCAATATAATGAAATATCATTTGTGGAAACTTATACTCTATATTATTCTCTTCATCTACAATTGTCTTTTCACAACTACTCGTTGCTTTATTTTTATAGTTCCCTTTATCAATACAAAATTCACAATCGTGATGTCCAGCAGTCATTAACACTGCACCAGTATTGTAAATTATTCTAAGTTTGTTTATAAAATTCTGAGAGACCGGGCCTTTCTGATAGTCTTCAGTTATATCTAAATACCCAACTGCCACTGGTTTATATTCTCTGGTCGGATGACCGCCTTCTATGGCAAACTTGTTGAGAGAGTCCTGCATCCTTTTCATATCTTCTTCTATCTCTGATGCTTTCATTCTTTTACCTCTTCTGATTGTTCTCTTTTTAAAAAAGCCTTTAATCTCTCTTCTTCATCATCAGATAAAACAGCGATTGTATAATGTGTTTCATCAGGGAAAGAAGTATTTATTGAATGCTTCATTTTTTATTCTCCGGCCCGTCGCTCTTCCAAAATTTACTTTTGTCTAAGTAGTTTTGTCTTCTGTGTCTGTTCCAACATTTCATCCTAGAAACATTACTGGCTCTGTCGCAAAGCTTTATCAGAATTCCATCAGCTGTCTTGAGCCGGGGGAAGTAATAACCATGTTCATCTTTCTTTCCTTCGTGAGTTACTTCATTAACTAAGTCAGCCACACGCTTTCCGAACTTCTCAAGTAACTCTTCATAAGTAGTATCAGTATCTTCTATTATATCATGCAGTATCGCTGCGCATTCAATGTCCTCATTATCCACGAATGTTCCAACAGCAATGTGAACTCTCCATAGATGTTCGTAAAAATAATCTTTTCCCGAATCATCTAGCTGTCCTTTATGTTTCTCTTTAGCAAAAGCTACAGCTCTCTGAAATTTCTCCCACACTATATTATCTTTACTCATAGATTGTGCTCCGCGATATATTTTTCCATCATTGTTTCATCTGGGTATCCCATGTGAGAACAGAAATCATCAAATGTTTTTATGGACTTATGGTTGTTTGTCTTCAAGCATGTTTCAACATAACTCTTATATCCTCTCTTATATTTTTCATAGAAAGGTCCTTCCATTGGATTGAATCTTAGAACAACATCCTTAGTCCCGTGGAATATCCCGCAAGCCCAAATCTTTGAAGCCTCAGTAAAGCCGCATACCTGAATTGATTCTTTTGTTGAGTCATTCTCGTTGTGAGGATAAGGCAAGCCATTATCATTTTCAGACCAAATAAGACCAGCCTCATTCCCATCATGTAAAACCTTTACCTTTGTTGGTGATATTAATTCGAATGTTATCTTTGTTTTCATTTTCTTGCTCCTATTTCTACACTAATTGAGAATGCTAATAATATGATACCGTAAAGTAATGCTGATATCCAGCTATCAAGTAATACTCCATACAAAGTTCCTAACGCTAAGAACAACCACGACCTAGTTGATGTTTCCATTTCTTTTTGCCTCCTTTTCATCTACTGCTATAAAAATCCATTTCAATGTTAATGAGATTGCTGCAAGTATAAAGAAGTGAATTGCATCTCGTGAATATCCTCTTCCAAGTAATATTCCTCCTATTAAAGAACAAAGCATTGCAACCCAGAAAAACTCTTTGTGGTTTCTCATTTTAGTTTCTCCTTATCCTTCTCAAATTTCTTTCTAAACTTTTTATGTATTCCAAATTGTAAATCAATGAACTCTTCAATCTCTAATGGCTTATCTCGAAGCTTTATATCTAAATTGTTACAGATTGCTTTTAGGCATGTCATTAATATTAAGTTGTCATCTTTATAGCTTAGCTCTGAGAATAAAATATCTAATGCTGTCTCTGTCGTCATGTTCGCTCCATATATTTCACCACTACAATCTTCATAAACATAATCTCCTCCACTCTCTCCATCTAAAAAAGTGTAAGGGCATAAGGCTTTCATGTAACTCATTCTTCTTTCCTCCCAAGAATAATATAAAGCATCCAGGCTAATTGAATAAAAAATACAATGTAAACTAATCCTAAACCAATATGATACTGATTACTGGCGCTTCTAATAAAGGCCAACCCTTGAGCTTGCCCAACACCAGAAGTTTGTTGTTCCCAGCACATTGCGCTGGCGCCAATGTCGATTGCCCAGAATCCGCTGAGTAAAAAGAACTGTAGCATTACAAGGATTAGTATTTTTGTGAACTTCATTTTAATTTCTCCTTCCCTTCAGAATAAATATACATATTAACACCAACGATTAATAGCGCTGCAATCACAGCGTAAAGCCAAGAATAAGAATCTCTGATTGTTTCAAAGATTAATCCTATGAACTGAGCTCCTAGAAAGATGTTGAAGAATATCCACCAACCTGTTCGTTTGGTTATCATTTTATTTTAAACCTCTGTGCATGACCACATTTTTTACATATAACTTTAGACAAATGAAGTCTATTAATTTGAGATGGAGTTTGGTTTGATAATTTTCTACGATAATCCGACATCCCTTTTCCTTTAATTTTAAAATTTCTTCTTCTACATTCTTTGCCTCCACACTTTCTACACTTATATTCATTTTTCATCTTTCACCTTCTTGATAATATTCGAAGCCTTGCATTTTTTTAAACTATCTTCTATATCTGATTGTATTCCTATCTGCCATGCTAGAAAATATGCGTCGTTAAGATTTCCCTTCTCAGCCTTTACTCCGTATTCTTGGATTCTTTCTACAATGTCTTTCAATATTATATAAGACATTCTTTCTCTTTCTTTTTTTAATATCATTCTTTCACCTGCAACGTATTTTGTTTAGCACACGTATCACATAAACCATCTTCTCCACCGCATATTGCTTTATAGACATTATCTGCTTCCATGAATTCAAATTCTTCTCCACATGGTTGGAATTTTTGTTTAAGGGAGGAAGTTATTCCATCTATCATATCAGAAACTTCATCAGTAATTCTTTGAGCTTTTGTTCTTATACTTTTCAATTTGTTAATTATTTGTTTAGTTTCCATCTTTCACCTCACTCAACGTCTTCTCTGTATTAGCAGTCTTCTTTCTGCTTTGTCTTATCTGATAACATCCGGTACATAATCCACTCTTGTTAGGATTTCTGCTGCCTATTATTCTATTACAGTTTTCTTCTTTGCATCTTTGTATCTTTGTTGGTTTTTTCATTGAGACTCCTGTTTATTTAGTTAGCATAATGACGCCTCTTGTTTAGATTCAAAAACCGCAGGGAAATAAAACTTCCCCAGTTCAAAAAATGAATCACCCTTCTCCTCATCGGTCTCCGTACTGACTTGCCTTACTTCTGGATGTATCCCGAGGTGCTGCTGATGGGCAAGCGAATCGCCGCAGTTTTCAGGGTGAATGTTATTTGATTTTTCCATATTATATATATCTCCCAATCATTAATTCTAGTTCTTTGATGTCTTCTTTTAGTTCAACTTCAAACTTAACTCCAAACTTTACAAAATCACAAGCCTGTTGAATTTCACTACAAACCTTTTCCAAATATTCCTTTAAGTTGATTAGGGATTGTTTGTGAACTGCGGGTGGCTCTTGAAAAAATTCTATTTCTTTTAGTAACTCTTCTTGCCGCTCTTTCTCTTTTTGGATTATTTTACTTGTTTCCATGTTGTGTTGTGATATAATAGGTGCCCGCCGCCAGCCGCGCGGGACGATATGAAAAAGAATCGGGTTCGTTAGAACACAATTGACTGACCTTGTAACGGGTGAATTAGATACCCGTAACTATGATAGGTCCTATTGGGCCATAAGCTCCTCCTGAGCTATTCTTTCATTTATTCTAAGGAATACTCTAGGTAAATGTGAAGAGAAGTGTACCCGTGCTCTCTTGAGGTTATAACTAATAACTTTACAGGATTCACAAACCTTACAAGCTTTTCCGGTTGGATGGAATGGTTTATCACATCTTGAACAAATCTTAGCCATGACTAACTCCCATATTTCTTGATATAGTTCTCGATTTTTAGTTGTAATACTTTGAGGCACTCAATCATATCGTCTTTATTTTTCTCTCCAAAGGATTTGATAGGCATAAGCATAAAAATTATTCCCCTAGAAATCCAAGACCTCATGTTCCGGGCCGCTGAATCCTGTCTGCTATAACCAGCTTCCGCAGCTTTCTGATGTCTCCATTTATTTACATCAGCAATGTTTTTTGGGTTGAATGCTTTTATTTTATAGGTTGACATATTGTCTTCAATCACTGCGGCTACTATTTCATTTTGGAACACTTTTGATTTAAGTAGGCAAACCATTGCGAGTTTAAATGCGGATATCTTTTTGTCCTTTAAAAGTTGCCAGCTTTCCGGAGTAGCGTTATCAAGAGATAGGCATCGCTTAGTTGTTGTGTAAGGGAGGCCCATGTCAACTGATAATCTTTTTAAAGTGAACTGAATTCCCCACAATTGTTTCCCAAGTTTATTAGCCTTGCTTAGAATCTCCCATTTAAGAAGTGTCGTACTATCACAGATAGCGTCTATATCTTTTTTTGATGCAAAGTATTTCTTCTTGAGTGTGTCCCGCTTATTCTTTTCCATAGATATCCTACTTACTTACTTCTTTTAAATGTTTCGTTTCTTTGGCAAAACGAATAACCCTAAGTCTTACCCAGCATTTATCGCAGTAAAGATGATGGCCCCTTTTTACTCTTTTCTTTTTACAGCCCCGACATTTTCTTACTAATGGTATTACATTCTTTTTTCTTGTCATTTTTATCTAGCTGTTCTTCCCAGAGTTTATATAGAGGACATTGAAATTGATTATTAGGATGAGTACAAATGATTTTGTTCTTATCATTCTTATCGCGACGTCCGTATCGGTGATGGCAAATAGAATTTGTTATAGAAATAAATGGACAGATGTTTTTCAGCTTACAGCTCATCGTCACTTTTCTCATGGTTCTACTTAGGATGCGTTTGTTAAAAAGGTTTCGGAGGAGGTGTTATTTATTTGCAATCCTTTTCTGTCGATTACATTGAACCATAAACATTCGATGCCAAAGATTGAGGCCAGCTCATCGTATCTTCTAAGTTTAGCTTTTGTTATTCTGCAATTGGTCTTCGCCTGAAGAAGAATAATTTTATCATCGTGTCTGGCGATAGCGTCAAATCCCTCTCCACAGAATGAATAATCCTTTTGGAATCTTCCATGAGGAAAAAATAGAATGTCTTTATAATTATTCTTTTTCATCCACGCTCTAATCTTCATATTTGTTCTTCTCATTTTCGCGCGGTTGTTTATCGCCATCTTCTTTATGCTTATGATGGAGCTCGTCTATAAGAATGTTTCTTTTATTTAGTATCTCTCCAGTTGACCATTCTTTTTCTCTTGCACTTCTCACAAAACCTAACATACTTCCCACTCGGTTGGAAGAATACTCCGCAATCATTACACAATCTTTTGAAAGATTTGTTTCTTTCTATGTTTTTAATTCTTGCCATTGTTCAATCGGATTCCGAATCATCCTCAAATTCAGACAAGTCAAATCTAACTGGAACCCATCTAAGGAATCCTTTATGACATCCACATTCTTTACATTTATTTTCTTCCATGTTTTTTCTTCCTCTTAATTTCCTCTCTGACTATTTCTCTAATCTCATCGTAGTCCGGCTTTTCTGAAGTGTGAAAGAATGCTCTCCAAATAAAGATTGCTATTAGTACATCCCAGATTACCATCACGACGACCTCCTTGTAAACTGCGTAATTTTTGTAATGATTCCTTTTTCTATTGTTATATCAAATGTTTCCAAATTATTACAATGATAACACATGCCACACCCTTCCCATTTAGCATCACTATTTGATTCAAACTTTAAATCTCCCCATGTAACAACTATCTTATGTCCAACTTTAAACACATAAGCTGCACCATACAAATCTTTAGACTGCAAATGTATTTCATCCCCAGTTGTAGCTTTATCATATTTGCTACTCATCCTCAAACTCTTCTTACATTTAGAACACTTAAAATCTTCTTCTGTTATTATTGTGTTTGATAATCCCATCACGACGACCTCCCTGTATTCTGCGAACCCCACTTCTCTATTGCATAAATAATGTGTGCCGTAGCTGCTAGAGAAGATACAATTAACATTGCTAGATATACTTTCCAATTAATTAGGATAGAAATGATTGACAAAGCCATCATGCCTATATAAAATCCAATAAAAAATGTATTCTCTGATTTATCCATTGGTCACCTTCCCATGATTATGTGTCGTTCTTTTTGTAATCGGTAATCTTCCGCCGCAGATATGATAGTTGTCGCAGATGTATTGATTGCCCGACATAGTTTTGTGTATGTCCATTGGGATATTGCAGTGGGGGCAGTGAGTTTTGTTTAGGTCTTTTAGTTTCATAGTTTAGACAAGGCCTCCTCCGCCGTACTCTTTCTATTCCTTTCTTCAATAATCATATCAGCAAACTGGGGCAACCCTCCGCCGTACTTACATGTGTCACAATAATAAAGTCCATGGGAATCTTGGAACCTCCATGCAGTATCACACTTAGGACACTTCTCAAAGTTTCTTTTCTTGGCTAGGTTTACTATTGAAACAGAGTTGGCCCATCCTCTAATTTCTCCTAGGTCTTGTTCTGGTACAGTCAGCCCATACTTTTCTCTGGCAACGGCAATTACTTCTTGTCCTTGGTCAGTAGTAAAACAATTAGACCCTGCATCGCCGCAGTCGATTATGCCTTCCATTACTGCGATGAGTTCCGATGGTCCTCCGCCGGCTTGGCATCTAAAACAATACCACGTGTTATCTGCTGTATTTATTCTGAAGTTCATTCCTCCATCAGAACCATGTAGAGGGTGAGGTCCTTGGAGGGAGTTGTTGCCAACATCCTCTAGGTCACCGAAAGAGATTATTGATGAAAGTGGTATGTTGCTTATATTGTCTCCGGAGAAAGTTGTTCTTACAGATGGCGATGTTCTTTGTATGGCTTTCTTTTTCTTCTTAATTAAGTCTCTGAATACTTCTTCGAACTTATTATAGTCAACTTCTATTATTGGTAAGTCATTCTTCTGTTCATACAACTCTCCGGATGGGTGAGTGCATCCCGGGCCTACAACATAAGTTGCTTCTCCTTGGAGCTCCCCAAAATGAGTTCCATCTTTTTCAAATATGATTTTCTTTGAGTGCCCATTTGAGAACTTGAAATAAAGATGCCCCCTAACTCTAAAGGTCTCCCCGAATGTTTTGATAAATAACGTGATTAATTCCTCTGTAGGAGTATCATCATCAAGGGCCCTTACTTCTTTTCCACAGATTACACCATAGTTATTAGCAGGAAAATATTTACTTATCTCCTCATAAGTATATGGCTTATTCTGCCAGCCTGGTTCAAAGGCTCGCTTTTCTTTGAAGCGGACTCGATTGAATCTCATTCCTTTTAGTTGTTCTGGGATTGTTTGTTTCATTGTTTCTCAACCACCTCATTGAAAGATTGTTGTTTTTCTTTCTTTTCTTTAGTAAGTAGTGGAGTAGGAGTTGATAAAGGTTGGGGTGCGGGGGTTGGGGTTGAGTTATAGTCAAATTCATCATTATGTATAGTCATATCTACACTCCAGCCATTAACCATCTCCACTAAAATCCTTTCACAAATATCATAGTCTTCCTGTGTTGATTCAAAGGTTGGGTCAAGTTCTTTGAATAGACATCGGTACTTTGTCACTCCATCTAGTAACAACTTAATGTGGTGTTTCCCTCTCCTCTTCCAGACCGTTTTCATGGGATTTTTGGCCAAAGTCAAAACAAGGTTATTTAGGCTGTCTAAAAAAGTTTGTTTGGCATTTGAGAGAAAATGTTGGCAAGAATCATAAATCGTAACATAAAACTCATTCAGAAAATGTGCGAAAGGGTAAGGGTTACTTGTTATAGATTTAGTTTTTCCAGTACTTTCTCCATCGTATAACCCTACCCCTTTCGCACATTTCTTCAACACATTAGAATTAATGAATTCTAGGTGCTTTTCACTCTTAACGAATGGCACAATTCGTGACATTGTGGATGGGTCAAGCACATCTAACTCTTGATGGATATATTTTGATTTCATTGATGGGTTCATCATCATAACAGTCTTCATAGTAGGAATACAATAGATACCTCCGTTTCCGGAGTTAGCATTCCTTTTCCTATGTTCAAAGATAAAATTAAGGTTTGATAACTGGTTCTTAACATCCGCCATACCTCTTGAATTATTCACCGCATTATCAATCATCTTCATCAACTCATCAATAAGCGCAACTCTATTACTCTTTAACAAGAATCCTGGGTCTGGTGGGTTAGAATTAAAGCTAGGGATTAAAGACTTAGGCGTAGAGTTGGCTGCCTCAAGTATTCCTTCGTGAAAGATATTATCCAAACATTCTAACTCTTGGGTCTTACCACCACCAAAACTACTCCAAACAAATAGGTGCATTGGGTATCCTTCATCCTTCCCACTAAGTAGTTGTGCGTGGCGAAGCATCATATAATCTTCAGGTTGATTGTAGATGAATCCATTCTCATGTGTAAAGATATAGTCTCTCATCATTTCGTGATACTTAATAGCATCCAATCCCCATCTCTTCATAAACGCTTGAGCGTAAGGGATGAGTTCTTCTTTTGGCTTTGCGATTATTGTACTCTCTGCATTCTTACAGAAGAAGAAGTTAGATGAACCTCTGCATGCAAGGTTCTTCTCAAACTCTTTTTTATGGGGGACTCTAATATTCATGCCATTGAATCTATGAACCTCATGGTTCTCTAACTTCTTCTTAGCCAGCACAATGTATCTTGTTCCCTCGCATGTTACATTATATATCCAGAAGCTTTCTTCAAGTACAGACTTCTCATACCCATCATCTCTTTTATTATAAGTGTCATCTATAAACTTATATGCGATAATCTCATTCCCTTCCTTGTCTTTCTTAACTGCCTCAGAAATAAGAGTTATAGATGTCATAGCATCATTGTCTAAAATCTGTGGCTTGCCTATAATCTCTTCGCCCGCAGTGAATAATTGGAATAAGAAATCTGCCTTGTTAAGCTGCGCCTTGTTTTTATTCTTCATCCTTTTCCAAGAACCTTTGTAATACTCATCACTGGCCCAATTGATTGTTGGTTTGTAAGATGCTATCTCTTCTTCGCTAGCTTGTTCTAATAGAAGTTGTTTAGCCGTTTCCCTATTCTCTTCTGATTCCCGTATCCCTTTAATTTGAATATCAAGTTCTTCTCTCAACCTTTTTGGGTTCTTGTTATACTTCTCTGCTATGTCGTCGATGGTAATGTCTTGGTCTTCTCTTGGTAGGTCGATGAGTTTCTTTAGTTCGTCTTGGACGTCAGATAGTTCTTCACTCATAGTGCATCCACCGCCACATCAATAATCAAATTCTCATAGAACTCATCTTGCGATGCTAGTATCGCCTTTATACTTTTCATCGACAGCCTAGTCTTCGCGGCTAGATAACATTCCAATATCTCTTGATTAATGCCGACACTCCTTAACTCTTTATAATCCTCAGTGAATCTTTCGAGAGCCTTTCTCATATCAGCTATTCTATCATTACTCATTTTTCAACCTCCATATCTTTTTCAAATTTAATCAGGTCTGCAAAGATTAAGTCTCTTACATAATTTGAAACTCCTTTTAGTTTATGTATTGGATTTCTGTAAGGATATAATGAATCCAACCTCTTAACTAAAACTTCCTTCTGACTTTTAGTAAGAGATAAATTTACTTGCACCTTTTCAGATACTTCTTCGTTGAAAAGTCGTGGTCCATCTGGTATCCTAGTTTTAGTTTTCCTCCAACAAACAGAACAATAATTAAGCTCGGGCCCGTGCACATGATTAAAGAAATTCCCACAAATTTTACAAAGATATTTTTTACTCATCCTTTCCACTCCTCGATAACTTCTACCGCTGAAAACTTAATGAACACAATGTTGTCGTTAATATCTCGAAGACGAATATAGTCTTCACCCTCGCTGAGAACTAACCCTTTGTAATATCTACCTGTAGATAGAGAAACTTTCACCTTTTTACCTGACCAATTATCTTCCATTATTATTAATACCTACTGGAGCAAGAATTGAAAGTGGCTTTTCTTTTAAATATGTTTCTTACTATTCTAAAGTTACATGAACTTAACTCAGTAAGTAAGTAGGAACATTTAAAAAAGAAAATGTGTGTAATATTATATGAAGAAAGACAGTGGGGTGACAGCATGGAAAGTAGCCTCGGTAATTCTTTTAGTTTTGTTTGTTAGTTCTATATATTATTTCACATCTCAGCCAGAAGAAGAGTGTTTTTATGAAGAACGTGAACTTATATTGAATATTTCTCCTAAAGTCGGCTATGAAAGATATGATGGTATATCTCACAGTATATTTTACGACGGCGACGGCGGTGATACAAACTTTTTAGTGGCTCAATTTAATGATAGTAGCGGATACGATAACAAAAAATGTTATAGGGTTCTACATAGAACACTTCTAAAGGATAATATTATTTGCGATGAATGTTCTGAAAATACTTCAGGAGAGTTGAGGTGCAATATCCAAGAGGTAGATGGTAGTGGTCTTCTTATAGGTAGCCTTTATGGGAATCCTCAAAAAGGCGGTGCAACATATTGGATAGACCAAGACGATGATTTATATAAGATAATATTTGAACATTTTAATTCTAAATGAACCTGATTCAGTAAGTAAGTAGGAACATTTAAAAGGGATAGTATTATCATGTTATCATGGTAGAAAAGAAAGTAAACATTATAGTAAGTCATTCAACTTGGAAGAAGTTATTCTATATGAAGACGGGACCATCTCATACTTTTGATGCAATAATTAGCAAGCTTATAGAGAATGATAAAAAGATAGGTGATAAGAAATGATATTTACGAGGTCGGGCGAGGCGTGGCAAGGATTCATATTCACGAGGCCTGGAGTGGCGGTGTAATGCAAGGTGCGGTATAGTAAGGTAAGGCTCGGCAAGGTAAGGCAAGGAATCAAATTCATATTCATAGCCCGGCAGTGCAGCGCTCTGTGAGGCTAGGTTAGGCTGGGCATGGCTTGGCTCGGTAAGGCAAGGTAATGAGAGTTACCCTTCTCTAAAAAGGGATTTATACTCACAAGGTCAGTTAATGCTTGGTGCTCCAAGGTACGGCAAGGTGATGTAATGTAAGGCAAGGTAAGGAATTATATTCACAAGGCATAGTGGGGCCTGGTAGTGTGAGGCGCAGCTGGGTGTGGCAAGGCAAGGAATTATATTTATTAGGCATGGTCTGGTGAGTTGTGGCTGGGTCGGGCCAGGCAAGGTATGGCGAGGCAAAGAAGTTTGGCGGAACTATAAACCGCCATTTTAATTCTAATACGCCCGCCAGGATTTAAACCTGGGTCCCCACCGTTCCGAGACACAGTCTCATCGGAGTGGTGCTAAATCTGGCTCAGCTACGGGCGCATTAAGCCAAGTTAATCTGCCGGAGAAATGAAAACAACCGAGTCTCCTCTGAAAAATACTTGACCATAATTAGTAGTCTGTTTTCCCTCTACGATTTCTCGCGCGTTGTTTAGAACAATGTTTACATGAATATCAAAAGCTATCAGCTCACCGCACATTTGACTACCACCGACGAGGTTTACGATTACTTGTTTTCCTTTACTAGAATTTAACAAATCTAAAGGTCTCGAAATATTTACCATAAGAAATTTAATATTAACTATACATTATAAATGTTTCTATTATTTTAGGCTTCCCAATTTTATGCAAAGATTTAAATACTCATCATAATAATAGTAATCATAATGGAAACAATCAAAATTCAAATCTCGGAAGTCGAGGGAATGTCAGTGAAGATACCAACAGAATTCACAGCACACTCTTTCAATAAATTCTACGAGCAGATGCAAAACATTGCAAAATCTATGCCGAACAATCATTTAGTCGTTTCGGATATTACACCAGAAAGATTAAAGATAAGTAATTGGCCAGATAAAGAAGTTTGTTTTAAGATGTTAAAAATTTGGGAATCAGAAGGTAAAGAGAAAATGATAGAGTGGATAAAAGAAAATTTGAATATAGAGTTCGACCCTGTAGAGAAATCGAAGCTGTCTTCTTTGATGGCTGGCATTCGAAGTAAATATAAAAAGGAGCTATTAAAATAATGGAAGACGAAACACCCGAATTAAAAAAATTCGCTAAACCTGAGATGGTTGAACTAAGTGTTGTGATAAATGATTTAATGAATTACACTATTAAAATTCCTAGAGAAATAACGACAGCTAATTTTGGAGAGATAATGAAAAGGCTAAAAGCAGTACAGGGTATGTTACCAAAGGAAGCAACCTTGGAGTTTAAAAAAGGTATTAGCCCACTTTTACAACTTGGCTTAGAGGAAACCGAAGAGCTTTATGCGTTATACCAGAAATCAACTCCTGAATCTTTCTCCGAATATATAAAAGAAAAATATAATGTTGAGGAAGATAGAAACAAAGTAATTTCTTTAATGGGAAGACTAAAGAAAAAAATTTACAATTTAACAGTCAGAAAAGAAAAGGAGGCTGCGAAAAATGTTTAGTACTTCAAGCGTTCGAAGAGAAGAAGCTATTAACAAACTCAAAGAGATTTTCTCAGAGCATGTCGGAAGGAGTAATCCAATTTCATCTGAAAATTTGTTTCTCAAAGTCATAGGAGAGAACCCTGACGATTTAGATTTCTATGATAGAGCATATAAGTGGAACGCAATCAAAAGAATACTTAGTGTGCTTAGAAAAAGCGGAGAGCTTTTCGTTATCATGGGAACTTCTCATCACTATGTTTTGAATGACGAAGATGAACTAGACGCTTACAAAAATAGGGTCGACGCTACAATCAAAGGACTCCACGCTATGAAACAGAAAGCTGAGGTTTGGATTAAATCTGAAAAACTTAAGGAGCTTAAAGAGAAAAAAAAGAAGAAAGAGAAGAAAGCTTTAAAAGCTGTAGCCCAGTAGGATTAATATGGAAACTCTCAAATGTAAAAGATGTGATTATGAATGGAAGCCTAAGAAGAAGGGCGCCGAACCTAAGTCATGTCCTCGATGTAAAAGTTATATTTGGAATAAAGATGAAGACGAAATCAATTAAGTGTTATGCTGTTCAGTGTTCGGAATGCTTGAAGGTCCTCGGCTTATCAATCAAAAACTTCCAGAACGAAAACATCTTCTGCAACAAATGCGGGAAGAACAGAATCATGGAAATTGATTTCGAGAAGGAGACATAATAATAATGGATACAAAAACAATTGAATACCTAAATTTAAGAAGAAAGAAACTTAGGCTTGCCCTAGAACAAATTAGATTCAGAGATAAAGCAACACAAGAAACAAAAAACACAATTAAGAATAGGATTTCTGCAAAGCTCGAAGAGATTGATGGGATGATTAAGAGACTTGAGGAATTTGGTATTGATAAAATGATTGTTGATGCTAAAGCTGATTATCAAAAGAGAAGAGAAAAGAAAGACGCTGCCGTGCGAGAAACGAATACAGGATGAATTCATTTTTAACATATTTAGTCTTCGGAATCTTTGTTGTAATTTTCTTTATATTAATTTATTTTCTTATCAAGCCAGAGGTGCCATTATGAAATGCACATGTAAAGATTGGAAAGAGAATCAACCAGTTATAGATGGAGCATTAACAATGCAACACATAAGAGGTTATGGTGGAGAAATAAAGAAAGTATTTACATATTGTCCGTGGTGTGGGGAGAAAATAAAATGAATGTAATCAATGCACAGAAAAGATGGGAGAAAGCTTTTAAAAAAGAAATGTCCGATGAGGAATTTACTATGTTTAACTGGGGATATACCTATGCGATAAACGATACAATAGAATGTTCGCAGAAGACTTCTAAGAAGTCGGAGGATGAAAAATGATGTATTTTAGTAATAACCCAGAATATATTAAGAATCAACGAAAAAAGGATGATGAGGTTACACTTGCAACCGAAAGTATTCATCCGGAGCCACGAAACAACACGGAGGAAGATAACAGAAAAAGTGTGAAGACCGCTGTTGTGGACAATCACGTTGATAATCCGCAGGACGACCCAGGAAAGGCTTCCGGAGCAGATAATGGGGATACCGGTAATAGTACCTTCCCTGCGGATTCTAAATCTAAATCAGACGTAGAGGATAGTAAAAGCGTAATAGTTTAATTGTAAACTATATATACTAAACAAATAAACAATGAAAGACGAAAATAAAATATACAGATTAGCTCAAAAGATAAATGATTATGACGAAGATGAAGATGGATGTATCTGGGGACATATTTTAGAGTGGGTAGAAAAAGCATATCTTTTGGGAAGAAATACTAAAGAGGAGGAATATACGAAACAATATTCGTGATATGATTAGTATGGGAAGAATAAAGAACTGTAAAGTATGCAACAGCACAATGTGGACTGGAACGGATAGACCAGAAAACTTGAGAAAAGGTATTTGTGATTGGTGTATGGATAACAAAACAGAGGAAGCAAATAAAATATTACAAGAAGAAAAAGAATTAAGAAGAATAATGAAGGGGAGTCCGCCTAAGCCTTAAAATATGAATAAAAAACTAGAAGAACTATTTGAGAAGATGGATGAGAACCACAAGAAAGCTGTCAAAGACTTTAAAGAATATAACAAAGTCCACACAAGGATGATGGTAAACATAAGGAGGCTTTCGCACTTGAACTAGAATGGGAATATTTGGAAGAAAAAAAGCAAAATTGAATAAGCCAGAGTTAGAAACTATCCATTCACTTTTAAGTAAAATATATTCAAAAGGGAAGTTCGATGATGCAGAACTTAGTGATGCCCTTTATCTTCGGATGAGAGTTAATGCCGTATTAAAGGAGACGCCCTTGGCTTGAAGATGGTAATATATGAATGTAAAAATTGTTTGAGTATTCTTGGAGAGTTTATACCTAGATGTCCTAGATGTGAAAGTTATAATATCGGAGAACACAGGGGAATAATTGGAGAGTACACAAGGAGAGATTCTCAATTAGCTTGAAATAAGAACATGGTAAAATTATTAAAACAGAAATGTAAATGTGGTCACGCAAAAGAAGTTCATGCTCCTACTGGAAAGAAGGGAGAAGATTGTGAGGGAGAGTGTTGTGTAATCTATCGTGGTCCAGATGAAAACCTAAAGAGTTGTTACTGCACGCACTTTACAGAGAGTGGGAAATAAGATAATAGCCGAAAGACTTATTAAGTAAGTAGGTAGTAGATTACTATGGATAAAGATTATGGCATTAAAAAAGACGACGGAAGCTCTTTTAGAATTAAAGGAAATAATGTGGGGGATAAAAGCAGCTAGAACTAATATGGCAAATTATTATTTAGATATTGAAACGCAAGGCCTCGACCCAGAAGCCGACCAAATAATTACAATTCAGTTTCAAAAGCTGGATTGGGATACCGGAGAACCAGTTGGAGATTTAACAATATTAAAAGCATGGGATTCCTCAGAAAAAGAAATCTTAGAAAAATTCCAAATAATCCTCGGAGAAAGTCAATGGGATTTTGTTGCTCACGGATATTGTCTTGGCTTCGAAGATAAGTTTTTGAGAGAACGAAGTATCGCATGTGGATTAGAAAAACCAATAAGACTTTTTGATAGACCAACTGTTGACCTTCATTCAGTTGGGATTCTAATGAACGGTGGGAGCTTTAAGGGAAGCGGCTTGGATAAGATTACTGGGAAAAAAAATAACGGTCTAGCCTGCCTAACATTCTATAATTTAAAAAAATATGATAAGGTTACCAATTATATAAAACAGGAGACGGAAGAATATTTAGAATTCTATTCTTGGCTGAGACAACGAATGCCAAAATTGATGACTGAATTTCACGCTGACTGTTTATGAAGATTTCATCTGTAGCTAGTTGGGCTGAACTATCTCTGTTCGCGATACTTGGTGTTGTTACATTTATCATGGGCCATAATCTATTTACTTGGGAATTTTGGGTATTGCTTTTTATTATAAGTAGTGCTACAGCTCTCAGGGGATTAAGTGTTGAATGGAGGTACAAAGAATGGTTGGGAAAGAAAAAGTAACAAAACCTAATACTAATACATATTTCGGAAGAATGCAAGTTTTTGTAGAAGCTTTATGCAAAGGTAAAACTAAGGATGAGCAAATCAAATTTATTAAACATGAGCTTGCAGATAGTATGACTCAAAGAAGAATGTCTCTTGATGGTTGGGGTAAGACATTAAAAGAGTGGGGGTTCTGGAATAAAATTAGTTTGATACATTTACTAGCTGCATTCCTTTTAGGAATTTGTTGGGGAATAATTTTGTTTACATAATTTATATAAAGAAGCCAATGTTTATTATTTGAATGGTAAAAGCAAAACCAGTAAAAAAATGTTTATGTTGTAGAAAGGTGTTGCGAGATTATAATCAATCCATGATTTGTTCCGCATGCAGAAATGCTAAAAAGAAAATTCCATTTCGAAAGACACTAAAAGATGTTAAACTATTGTAAAATTTGTGGGGCAAAATGTTCTGGAAAACTACATGTTATTACAAGAAAGAATGGTCGCGCAAATATCTTTTGTTATTATTGTTTTAATAGGACGATGCACTGGCCAGCGTCGTTGATTAATAAAAGGATGCGGGGATAGAAACATTTATTAATGCGAGTGAGTAAGTAGGATTAACTAAAAATGGAAGAAGAGACTAAGAAAAAAATTAGTGCTACTATGCTTGGAGTTAAGAAGTCCGCAGAGACTAGAAGAAAAATGTGTATCGCTCAGGCTGGGATTAAATGTTCTGAAGAGGCTAAAATTAAAATAAGAAAAGCCAAATTAGGAACTAAACACACTGAGGAATCTAAAAAGAAAATGAGTATTGCTAGTAGCTTAAGAAGACACACTACTGAGACTAGGAAAAAAATAAGCATTGCTCATGTTGGAAAAAAATTTTCAAAAGAAAGTAGGGAAAAAATGAGCGTTGCTAAGACCGGGATGAAACAATCTGAAGAGTCTAAAAGAAAAAAAAGAGAAGCGGCAATAAAATACATAGAAGTTCAAAAGTTAAATGGACTACCAATGCAGCCAATGTTTGGGAGAAATGAAACTCATATATTAGACCAGGTAGAAGTAGATTTTGAAATATTTATAGAAAGGCAACATCTTATTATCGGTTATTTTCTTGATGGCTATGACAAGCAAAATAATGTTGTTTATGAGGTTGATGAAGAAGCTCATTCAAACCCTGATAAAAAAAAGAATGATATGCTTAGACAAAAAAATATAATGAATGAACTTGATTGTCAGTTCGTTAGGATAAAGGATTATTAATGGAAAATCTAAATAAAACAGGAGGTAATAAATGGCAACTATAGGGGAAGCAGCAAAAGAATACAAGTCTTCAAAAACAATGAACATCGCCGATTTGGACAAAGTTTCAACCGACTTACAATTAGTAGATGATGAATTCGAGTTTACAGACCGGGTTACTGGACAACCAAAAAAAGTTCAGCAAGAAGTTATTGAGATTGACGAAATAAAGTATCGTGTCCCTTCCACAGTCAAACAGCAATTACAAATTTTGCTTGAAGACAATCCAAACTTGAAATTCTTTAAAGTTAAGAAGACAGGCGAAGGAATGGAAAACACAAAGTATCAAGTAATCCCGTTAATGGAATAACTCCATTAACCAATCAGTAATTTATTTTTACATCCCGAATGCTTGTCGGGAATCATAATCATCGAGGGTTTTATGACTTTATACCTCCTTTTTCCCTCAGTGATTGCACACGAGGATAAGATTAAAAACTTGTCTCTAAGGTTAGGAACTTTAGCGAGTTCAGTATGTTCGATACATGCCGTGTGCATTGCGTAAGGTCTTATTTATCATCTCACCTTGCGCTAAGGGGAAGGGCATTGGCCCGACCCCTGCCTATAGTAGATATAATGAAAACAAAAACAATAATCCTCTTCTTGCTAGGACTGTTCTTACTCAGCCCGGTCTATGCTTTCTGTGAAGACGGAGAGCAAGGCTCTATCGAGATTGTTTCTATTACCGATAACTTAGAAGATAACTTTAAGAAATGGGAATGGGGTGAAGGACAAGAGATTGAATTAACAGTGAAGGTTGAGAACAATCTTAATACAAGCCAAGACTTTACCACGGAAATTATGTTTTTAGATGGAGATGATACTATCTATCTCGTCGTTGATAATACCGACTTAATAGAAACTGTTAGAGTAAGTGGGGAAAATGATAAAGAAATAAAGTTCTCATTCGAGATAGAGGATGACATTCGTCTATCTAATTATGATATGGTTGTTAAAACTTATGTAACACAGAATGAAAGTAATTATTGCTCCCAAGAAGAAGTAGTAATAAAAACTAACGGCTTTGATTATTGTGAAGATGATGGCAATTTAACTATCCAATCAATTACTGATTCTGAGAATTGGTCCTGGATGTTCGACGAAGAACAAAGTATAGATGTGGAAATCAAAAGCGAATTGTCTAGCGATGATTATGATATTGAACTTATCTTTTATGATAGCGATTCTAAAGAATATAATGTTGCTGAAGACAGTGATAACCTAATAGAGACAGTGACCTTCGCTAATAAAACTGTAGTTGTGAACTTTGAATTCACACCTAGACTAGAAATGGAAGATGGCAACTATGGACTTTATGTAAAGGTAACTTCCAATAGAGCCTGCGCCGAGAAAAGGATTTATGAGAACTACAAAAAAGGAACGAGCACATTGAAAGACTACGATATTATTTCAATCAAAGATGAACCCGGAATAATTATTAAAGATGCAATCGGGCCAAATAGTTTCGTTGCTGGTAAAGAAATTACTTATCGAATTGAATTAAGAAATACTGGAGAGAATGAACCACAAGTTGAAGTTTGGATTTACAATCTTCAATATAATATTAAAGCACAAAACGTTATTTATAATTTCAAGAAAGACACAACCCGTTTCGCAGAGGTATCCTTTGTGCCCTCTGGAACCCCAGGGTTGCTTTCTTTATACTTTTATGCGCAGTATGGCTACAATAATGATTCTGGGCACTTCACTGAAGAAACAACTGATAATCATAAGATAAGGAAGAGAGTAACTCTCTTGACGCCCGAAGTAAAAGTGGTGACGCCGATTACAGAAGTTACTCCAGCTCCAGTAACAAAACAACAACCAATTCCTCAAGAATCAAAGTCTATCATTCCAACTGCGATTGCCATAGTAATAATTTTAATGTCAATAATTATTGGATTAGTAATTTATAAGAAGTTAAGAAAAGATAAGGTCGTCCAACAAAATCCATACTCATAAATTATATTCACCCCAATTGACTCTCACGACTTTGGTCGTATCGAGACTGGGCTTGGGGTGACTGGGTTTTTTGCTTTTCCCAGAATGGCGGCCCAGTCTCATTCTTATCAGAAACCTTTATTAACATAAGTAAGTAAGTAAAGGTAATGGAATTAAAATGTAAGAGGGAGACTTGTCAACACGTCTGGAACTACAAAGGAAAAAGTAAGTTCTATGCTTGTTGCCCGAAGTGTAAGTCCTCTATTCGTATAGTGTGCGCTAACGATGAAAAAAAAGAACAGTGACGATAAGATAGATATGTTCTATGGCTTTTGGAAATACTTAGGAGTATTTAGTAGTTTTATATTAGGAGTGGTGTTATTCTGGTGGGGGTCTAATATTCTCATCAATGACTTTTTTATTCTTCGTGAGAACATTGGCTCTTTAGCCTATCTTGCATTAGCCCCATTATTTTTTGGCGGCGCATTAGCTTGGATGTCTTTCTCTGAGTTCCTCTCGATGATACGAGACGACTAAAATGGAAACATCATCAATCCTTCTTTGGGGAGCTGGCGTAATTGTTGCAGTTATAGTTCTAGGAATGCTCTTAAGTAAAAAGAATTCTTCCAAGAAGAGTGAAGAGCCTACACCTATTGAAGTTCCGGAGAAAGAATACTCACAATATAATGAGGACGTTGTATCTGATTTAGAAGGAGATAAAAAAATATGTCTGGACGAGCCTGAAGAAGAAATGTGGTCCAAGGGTAAAACAATATTATGCTCACGATGCGGCAGGGTCGAGGCGACAGACAACTATGAGGATAAACCAGTTTGTAAAGACTGCTTTGAAGAGCTTGACGAGAACGGAGAGTATTACGATTTTGATGAGGGGGATGTTTCTTCTGGTTCATGCTTTAACATAACAGATTTAGTAATTGGGATAGTGGTTCTTGGAATTATATTAACTATAGGGATAACAATTCTTTCAACGCTTTCAAAATCATTTAGCTCCGGTGCTTTTAATACTACAGAAGTATCAGCAATAAATTCAACTATATCTGGATTAGAATCATTTTCTAGCTTCGGTGATTGGTTCAGTATAATAATTATTGTAGGTGTCGCAGCGATGATACTGGCAATCGTTTTTCAAGCGTTTGGCGGAATGAGAGGTTATGATTTCTAACAACCACAAACTATATAAAGGAAGTAAGTAAGTAGGTAGTATGAAAAAGAATTCAATCACATTTGAAAGTTATGAAAGGAGGTTTATAGAAAAAAATGATTAATATTATTTTGATTGCCGCAATTATAATTGCTATTATTATTATTATTTGTTTATTCGCTTGGTATAGAATTGTTAAACCATCTGAAGCTCATTTAGTAGTTACTAGAAATAAAAAGATGATTGTTTCATCGGACGATAAAATAGCTACTGACGGGAAGAAGACATACTTTAGTATCCCATCTGGTATCCCGTTCATCGGGCGACAGGTAAGAGTAATGGATTTGACAATTAAGGAAGCTGTTGTTGAGCAGGAGTCTTATGAAAAGAACCAAGCTAGGTTTAAAGTAAAGTCTTCTACTAAGTATAGAATTTCTAAAGTTGGTATAGCTGCTGAAACATTCGACAATGATGTTGAATTGAGAAAGCAGCTTGAGGAAGTAATCGTTTCAAGTACTAATGCTGTTGCTTCACAATATGATGTTACAGAAATGCGTTCAAAGAAGTCTGAAATGAGTGACGCTATTAGAAAAGAAATGCAGGATGATTTAGAACAATGGGGTCTTTCACTAATTAGTTTTCAACTAATTGATTTTAGAGACACAGATAAGAGTAGTATCATCTCGGATATTTCTATGCGAAGAGAAGTAGAAATCGAATCTAGGACTCGTGAAGAAAATGCTGAGAAGAAGAAGAATGCTCGAATCAAAGAAGCAGATGCTGAGGAACTTGCAAAAACGAGAGAGATTGCAAAGGACATGGTAATTGCTGAAAGAGAACAGAACAAAGCTCAAAAGATTGCTGAGCAAGAAAAGCTTGCTGAGGAAAAACGTCTTGAGGTTGTTCGAGTTGTTGAGATTAAGCGTGCTGAAATTGATAAAGATAAAGCGATTGTATTGGCAAATCAAAGAAAAGATACAGAAATTATTAATAAAGAAACCAAGCAACTTGAAGGTGAAGGTGACCGACTTAAGGCTGAAGAAATGGCTAAAGGCGAGGCGGCCCCAATCCGAGAGAAAGGTATCGCAGAGGCGGAAGCAAAAGAAAAGCTTCAAGCTGCACTTAACAAGTTTACACCAGAAGCTATTATAGCTTTGACTGCTGAACTTGTTGTTGAAAAAGATAAGGTTGTTGGCGTTGAAACTGCTAAGGCTCTTACTGCTGCGGACGTGAAAGTGTTTGCTGGCGGAGACGGAGCTGCTAAGGATGGTTTTGATTTGGGTAAAATGATTTCTGCTATGTCTACATCTGATAGAGGGACAGCTAATGCTGCTCTTAATAAAATCGCAAGAGAAAACGATTTAGGATTTGTAGGACTTAAAGTTTTAGCTGATAAAGAAGCTGTATCTAATCCTAAAAAGAAAGTAACATCAACTAAAAAATCTAATAAAAATGATGGAAGTATTTAACGTTAATAAATGCACTGAAGAAGGAATTGATTTGAAGAGCGAGTCTCAGATGGAAACATTCCTCGGTTGCGTTAAAGATTCCCAAGAAGTTATGATTAGATGGAAGGATGAGAACGAAGGAACTAAAAACTCTAAAATTCTTATTACTGATAGTATGATGTCGCGGATTAAGGATGGAAGATTTGTGGTTACAGCCACATCAAACGACGAGGAATAAAATCCTCGCAAAAACAATTTATTATTTACCCGCCCCCAATGTTTATAAACATTGGGGATTTTTTGTTTTAATGGATGAACAACAAAAGAAATATAGAAAGAAGAATCGAGAAAAAATACTCGAAAAGAAAGCAGAGTATAGAAAGAAGAACCAGAAAAAAATCAAGAAGTTCATGGAAGAATATGTCAGAAGGCCGGGAGTAAAGAAGGCCAAGAAGAAATATGATGAAGCATATTTGAAGAGACCAGAAGTCAAGGATAGAAGAAGAAAATATATGAGAGCGTATAGCAAAAATCGTTGTTACGCGCCAGAAGAAATAATCAAACGGCGAGCTAGGGAGACTTTGAGAAGAGCTGTAAAGCTTGGGAAAATTGCGAAACCAAGACGCTGTTCAAAATGCAAAGCTAAAAATAACATTGAAGGGCACCACGAGGACTACTCAAAACCACTAGAGGTAGAGTGGTTATGTATGGATTGCCACGATGAAAGGCACATGTCAAAAGGAAAAACACAAATGGAAAATCAAAGTACTACAAAGGAGGTAAGAAATAATATGGGAAATGGAATACCAATCGCACTAGCGGCGGCTGTATCTACTGGAGCTATGAGCTCTGAACACAGTGAGTCTTTTTACAAAGAAGACGAAGCTGAGGATACAGAAACTTTTTACGGTTCTCTTGATGTAAACCTTAAGAATACTAAGGACGTTGAGGAAAAAGTAAAGGGCTGGTTCAAGAAACTCTTCGTTGGAGATAAGAAATGGGAAGAAGAAGTTGTCGACCAAACAAACTATCTTAAAAACATCTACGATGCTTTTAGTAGCTTAGGTTACAACAATGTCTTATACATGGATTTGAACGGAGAGACTATTTACGAAGATAACGAGAACGACGAGAATGATTTTGATAAAGCTATCAAGCTTGCACTTGAGAAAGATGTTAGTCAAAATTATAATGTTGCTATCAGTTTAGATACTACTGGAGATGAAGAAGAGAATATCTTAATCACTATGAAGTCTAAGCATGATTCAGGAGCATACCCTCTGACTGTTGAAGTTATTGATGTGAAGGAACCTGCTGAAATGCTAGATAAGATTAAGGGAGCACTTGAATACAGATTTGAAATTGAATCTACTGAAGTTGAAGCTGACGAAGCTGAAGAAGAAGTAGAGGAAGAAGAAGCTGCAACAGAATCTACAGAGAGCACACCTGAATCAACAACTGAGTAATCATTACTCAAGCATATTAGATTAAATTATTAATCGTTCCCATCTGAAGGGAACATCATATTCACTGGCCTATGGCCAAAAGGAAAAACACAAATGGAAAACACAATTAAGATACAATGGAGGTTTAATTAAATGGAAGAAGAAACCCCAACAGTTCCAGCTGAAGTTGAAGTTGAAGAAGAATCTACAGAAGCAGAAGTAAAAGACGAAGAAAAATCAGCAGAGACAAGTGGTATGCGAGGATTCACAGCTGATAAAAAGACAGAGTAATTATTGCTCAAGTATATTGTTTATTTTTTCGTGGCTGATAACGCCCGGCTAGACCCGGCTTGTAAAACAGGGTCATTATACTCATTTGCGTAAGAGGAAGTTAGGGACCAGCTTCTAAAAAAGGTCCGGGATTTACACAGGTTACCTTAACAAACCCTGGCCGCTTTGAAGGTTATGCAGCCAAATAGGAGGGTTAGCGCTCTCCGGTAATCAGAACCTAGTCATTAGCACGTTGACTTAACCACGCGCCAGTCGTTTTCCCGGGTTCCCGACTTAACTCAGAGCCCGGGCGCATTTTTCAGAAAACTTTATATATGACTGGCACCACAAATATGTATGCCGGCCGACAAAGAAACTGATAGACGTAAATACTCTAGAGAATATAGAGAGAGGAACAAGGATAGAATAAATAAGTTAGCCAGGGGTAAAAAAGCAAAGTTGGCCCGTAGAGAATATGTAGAAAAAAATAAGGAGAAGATTAATGAAAGAGATAAGGCATATAGAAAACGCTGCGCCGAAAAAGACCCAAACTACTGGAAGAAAAGAAAGCCAACAAAGAAAAAAGTTAATGCCCGCAATATAGCAAGAAAGATAGAGCTCTTACCTTTTTGTGAAATTTGCAACAAGAAAACTACACTTGAGAGGCATCATCCTGATTATGAAAACCCAAAATTCTTTGCTACTTTTTGTAAAAGTTGTCATACAAAAATCCATAAATATCTTTTAGTGCCATCCAGACTGCCATCCACTTAAACATTAATTATTTAAACATCAAAACCTTCGAATAATCAATGGCGAAGGGTGTGTTGGTGTTATTTTTGATGATAATGTTAGCAGGGAGTGTTTTAGGGGCGCAATCCCTGGGGGTATTTCAGACTGGTCAAAACATCACGCTTCAACAATCTTGTTCAGGAAGCACTTACAGTAATATTTCTAAGGTAATACATCCCGACTCAACGGCGGCTATCAACACTGAAACAGTAATGACCTCAGATGGCGGAAGTACGTATAGTTATGTTTTTAATGATACAGAGCCTTTAGGACAGTATCTTGTATACGGGCACTGTGATGAAGATGGTGAAGATACTGTCTGGGTATATGATTTTGAAGTCACATATAGCGGACAAAAGGTTTCCCTTTCTAATTCAATGATTATATTTGCTCTAATGGGGCTAGCTGCAATCTTCTTAACAATCTCTTTCTTCTTTAAAGAAGATTACTGGATGTTAAAAGCATTTTTTCAATTCTTATCAGTCCTCGCTGGATTGATTTCGGTAAATTCTGCACGAATCATCGCAAGTGAATCAAACTCTCTAGGAACAATGGGAGAGATGGGAATTTTGTTAATGATTGTTGTGCTTGCAATTTTCTTCTTGTGGATATTTGTTCGAGCATTCAAAGAGATAATTAAAATTTTCAAAGAGAAAGGGGACCTAAGATGGAATTACGATTAAGACCACTAATAAGAAATAAGAAAGCGCAAGCAGACTTTGTTAGTTTGTTCTTTGTGTTGGTAGTTTTGTTTGGTGTTGCTATTTTCGCAATAATTCTTTACAATGCTTATGATGAAAACATTAAAGATAATCTTAATGACGCACTTACAAGTTCTACTCCTGTTGACGCTAATGCAAACGTGACGAAAATACTCGAACAAACCAGCGGAGGTATCCGTATGTTAAACCCTTTATTCCCGCTCTTGTTAGTCGGACTGTTTGCTTTCGGATTAATTATGGCACTTATGGGCAAGTCTCATCCAGTGTTTTTCTTCATAGGAATATTGATACTTGGAATAGCAATCATTCTCGCTGTTGTATTCTCTAATGCTTACGAGAGTATTACGAGTACACCAAGCTTTGAAAACGCAGCCTCAGAGTTTGGAGTAATGACAATTATAATGAACAATCTACCGCTAACAATCTTCATATTGTTCTGCGCCATTTCAGCAATACTATATGCGATGCGTGGTTCTGGTTCGCCAGCGGGGGGACCTTATTAAGATGAAAAAAGTATTAATGATATTGCTTATCGGTATGTTCGTTTTTAGTTTAGCGACGGTGAGCGCATTTGATTTTGACAACATAAAATTAGAAATGGATATAACTTTCGATGGAAAAGAGGTTTTAGGAAACAGTCTATTAGAACAATACAAACCAATCGAGATTAAAAATATGTTTGGATTTGGTAGAACTCAATTCGAAGGTTATATTGATAAGCACGATGAGACTTGCGGAATAGAATGTGAATCCATAATGAAAATTAAGACTGGCCAAGACGGAGTCTTAATTGACGATATAATATTTAAAACATTACAAGAAGATGAGAGTTGGATTGAGCAAGATGTGAGAAGTTATCAATTCTATATAAGAAAAGGACAAGATTGGATATCTTATAACGTTGGCGAAGAAGTTAAGAAAGGAACTTATGAAGTTAAGTTGGAAGCAGAAAAGAAACCATCTAGGACGGTGGATTGGGTTATTAAGACTAATGGAGAGTGGTTAGAGGGTTGGGCGGTTTGGGGAGAAGAAAATGATTTAATAATTTCTTCAAGTCAAACAATGTGTGGAAACTATACAGGATATAATAATATAATAGTTAATAATTCTGCTACAATAACAATATGTGATTACAATGGAACAGCAGGGACTGGGTATATTGACCTACAAGCATATTACAATGTCACAGTTGATTCAAGTGTAACTATTAATGGAGATTATAAAGGAGGCGATGGTGGAAATCCAGCTAGTGCGGGCAGTGGGAATAATGGAATTGGAGATGGTGCAGGTCTTGGAGGATTTCGTGACACTATAGGACAAGATTATTGCGGCGGAGGTTCTGGAGCTGGTGGATATGCTAGTGGTGGATATGGTGGAGGAAGCCCAGACCCCCCAGCGTCAAATAGAAAAGCAGGAGGAAGTTTGTATGAATTATTAAACATCCAAGAAGTATATTTTGGAAGTGGTGGGGGAAGTGGGGCAGACCAAGGGAATTCAGACCCAAACTTTAAAGGTGGAGACGGGGGAGGAGGAGTAAGAATATACGCACAAAATGTAAATGTTCATGGAACAATAAATGTAAGAGGGCAAACCCCTCAAGATGCACTTAGTTCAAATGGGAAAGGTGCAGGGCAAGGAGGAGGCTCTGGAGGTTCAGTTATTCTGATAGGAAGAAATATTAATGTCTCTTCATCTACATTCAGAGCCGGTGGTGGGTCTGGTAGTGACGCAGTATCTCAAGATGGTTTATGTTGTAGTCAAGGTGGAGGAGGAGGCTCTGGAGGAATAATAGAAATGTATTATGAAGATTCTATTACAAATACAAGTCTATCAACAACTTATGGAGGAGGTGCTTTAGGGTTGGCAGAGGCAGATGGGACTTGTACGGCAGACGATGGAGAAGCCTCAAGTAATGGGATTGTTAATTACAATCAGACAGCATATACTCAGCCTGAAGGTTATGGAATAGTAACACTTAATTCCCCAGCAGACACATTAATCTCAATAACAAATGAAGTAACATTCAACGCAACAGCGACAGTAACGGGCGGAGCAACATTAACCAATATGAGCTTATTTACAAATGAGAGTGGAACATGGGAAGAAAATGGAACGGTAGTTTTGAATAACTTAATAATTTCATCGAGCCAAGAATTATGTGGAGACTATGTAAACTATGCTAATATCATAATTAATAATTCTGCAACAATCACAATATGTGATGAAAATGGAACTGCTAATACAGGAGAATTATTTTTACATGCACATAACAATATAACAATAGAAAGTGGGGTAACTATTAATGGTGCAGCAAAGGGATACGCTGGCGGAGCAGCACCAACACACACCAGTGGTTTTGACGGGACAGGAACAAGCCCTGGGTTGGGAGGATTTAAAGATGATGCCGGAGCTCAACACGAGGGTGGTGGTTCTGGAGCTGGTGGATATGCTAGTGGTGGATATGGTGGAGGAAGCCCAGACGTACCTTCATCTAATAGAAAAGCGGGAGGTTCTGCATATCAAACTCCAAACTTACAAGCAAGTTATATTGGTTCTGGTGGTGGTTCGGGTGCGGCTTTCGGAATATCTGACCCAGGAGAAATCGGAGGAAGAGGAGGAGCGTCAATTAAAATAGAAGCAGCTAATATTGACATGCAAGGAACTTTAATTACTAATGGTGCAGATGCTCCATTTTCAATACCTGACTCGGCGGCGGATGGTGGTTCTGGTGGTGGTGGTGCAGGTTCTATTTCTTTAATTGGTAATAATATTAATATTTCGTTATCGTCTCTAAATTCCGTTGGTGGAGATGGTGCTGATGGATATGGTGCAAGTGGAAGATGTGGACAAGGTGGTGGTGGTGCTTCAGGTGGATTGATAGAAATATATTATGATGATTCAATGGAAAATAGCGGAATATCAACATCTTATAGTGGTGGAGCATTAGGAACTAGCCCTGCTGAAGGTGGTTGCACAAATGACAATGGGGCAGCAGGTGGTTCTGGTACTATTGTATATAATGAAACAACCTATGTTAATCCCAATTATGAAACAACAAATCCAGATTTATTTAATGCTTCATCAACCCAAATATGGAATAGAACAATAACGGACCCAATTATTTGGAACGTCCAAGCCTGTGACAGCGACGGAGATTGTGGATTCGCAACAGCTAATTATAGTTTATTTATTGATACAGAACCGCCAGCAATAACAGCAGAACATCCAAATAGTTCTTTAGCTTATATCAATAGTAATGATGGAAACGAAACACTGAATGTTACATTTACAGATGACAATTTAGATAGTTGTTGGTATGATTATAATGGGACAAATGTGTCAATAGATGGATGCCTATCAGGAGTAAAGAATTCTACGATATTTGTATTAGAAAATTCTGATTTTAATATGACAATTTATTCTAATGATACAGTTGGGAATTACAACTCAGAATTTATCGAATGGGACTATATCTTATTCGAAGTGAATCAAACATTTGAATCAACGACGGTTGAAACAGCTTTAGAGGTATACGAAGTCAATTTAAATTACGATAGTACAGCTTGGAGTTCTATCTTAGTGACCTTAAATTATAACGGAACAGAAACAGTAGGAGTAGTTATTGGTTCCGGAGATGACGTATCCGCAACGATAGAAGTAATTGTTGAACCAATCACTGTTGCTGTAAATAAAACTTTCTATTGGATGATAGATTTAACTAACGCGACTGGGACCTTTTCATTTAACTCATCAACTCAAGTACAAGAAATTGCACTTATTGATTTCGCACTTTGTAATTATAATGAAGAGCCACAACTTTTCTTTGAAACATTCTCTACGTTATCACCTGAAACAATACTTAATGCAACCTTCGCGTCTGCATGGACATTACAGACTACAAATGGGTCAGGAGTTTCTTTAAATAGGTCTTTTGAGGACACGACTGAAACAAATTCTACTTGGGGATTCTGTATATCGCCTAACTCTTCCACTTATACTGTCAGTGTCGCCGTTACAGTCGATGCAGTCAACTACACCCCTACGACGCACTATATCGTCGACACTGACTATAGTGGTGTTGGTGAAAATATAACATTATATTTATTATATAATAATGATTCTACTCTTACTGAAATTAGAGTTACTACTCAAGATAATACTCCAGTTGCGGATGTTTATACAACAATTCAAAGATATGATGTTGGAACAGATACTTTCTATAATGTAGCGATGACAAAATCAGATAATGATGGAAATGATTTAGTATATTTGGCATGGTATGATTATTGGTATAAGTTTATCGGAGTTTTGGAAGGTGAAGTTGTTTTCACGGAAGGAGCCAAGAAAGTAAGCGAGACTCCACAGATATTTAAGACAGGAGAAATTGAAGATTTAGATTATGAGAAGTTTGGAGATATATTATATAGCTTAATTTATAATGACGTAACAGAAAATTTTGTGTTAACTTATATAGACCCATCAGGACTGACAACTTCTAATTGTTTAAGGGTTATCAAAAGAAATACTACAATTGATTATGTTGTTTGTGAGACTTGTCAGGCAAGTAGTTCAGCAACGATATATTGTAACATAGCTAGCGCAGGAAATGGCACATTCATTGCTAGTTATTATGCAACTGGAAGTCCCGCATATTGGATTGACCAATTAATTGAATTAAAAAATATACAAAATGAGTTGTTTGATGAGATAGGAAATGATAATGGAACCGGTCTAGCAATATTAGTTGCTGGAGTAGTAGTTTCGTTATTCTTAGTCACTCCAGCTTTAGGAGTGTTAGGAGCAATTTTAGGTATGGTGCTTGGAATAGCATTAGGATTCCAGCCATTAGACTACACAGCTTTCCTTGGAATAGTTATTATCGGTGGAATGATAATGTGGGCGGTGCAAAAATGATGAATAAAAAAGGTGGCGGGACTGTAACAGGATTGATAATTTCTTTACTTGTGGTTATGGCTTTATTCTATGGTGGGTTCAATTATATTTCTTTTAATTACGAGAGTGCGAATATAACAGACACACTTGGTTATAATCAATCGTATTCTGATTTACAGGATGCACAAGATGGACTAGAAACAAACATAGGCGATATTAAGACTTCCGTGCAGGGCATAGCCGAAGCTGACGGTAATATTGTAGCTGTAGCATGGAATGGTTTAACGGGGTTAGCTTCTACTTTGCGTTTATTCATAACTATAATTGACGTCGGTGTAAGTGTGTGGAACGCAATTTTTCCAGCTCTAGCTTTCTTGCCTCAATGGGTAAAGGTCTTAATGGAGCTTGCGATAATCATAACGATAGTATTAATTATAGTGGGAGCATTTAAAGGGGAGGCAAAAACATAATGTGGGACTTACCGACAAATTTCACTGTAGGGAATAGTACTCAAACAGTTGACGGCATAGGAAGCATTTTTCAATATGCTCAGTACGCAACTAACGACTGGTTCGGCATGGGGATAATCCTTATGATTTGGTTAATATCATTTGGGGTTGGTGCAATGGTAAACGTAGGAAGAGCTTTTGCTTCGGCATCATTTATCGCTTTAGTGTTCTCTGTTTATTTCGCGAGGATTGGGGCAGTTAATCCAACAATACCGTTTATATTATTAATAGCTACAATAGCGGGATTCTTCTGGGCGAAAGGAGAAAGGGTGGCATCATACTAATGGGAAGTGATATAGTTCGGGTTGAGATTCATAAGAATCTCAAGGAAGTATTAGAGAATTTGAGAGTTTCTATAGCGACAGATATGAAATTACAATTTGGGCTAGATGAAATATCAGTTCCAAGAACATTATCATCACAAATATTAGCAGCGAAACATCGAGGACAAAAAGAAATTAATATTAAAATTAGAAAGACTGGTGTTGGTCGAGGAGTTCTTGAGTTGCTTTAAATTAATAATCCTTCATGTCCTCAAAGAATAACTTATCAATTAATTCTTTTGTGATTTTTTTTTCAGGTGGCATCATCATAGCGCCAATTCCTAGAACTTCTTCTTCAACAATTATATATTTTGTGTATTCAGGATACTTTTGATAAAATCTTTCTAGGCCTGTTTCTGTTTTTTTCTTCCTTCCATTTTTTGTGATAAGCTCTTAAATGCTCCTTATTTTTTTCTCGCCACTCTTGCAAATAAAGTCTTCTCTTTTCTTTAAACTCAGGAGTTTGCATTTTTTCACGATAAGCAATCATCTTTTCTGGGTTCTCTTTCTTCCACCGCAGGACTAAGACTATATGTTTCTCTTTGTTTTCTTTATAGTAGCGTCGATGATATTCATTAATTCCTTCGCGATTTTTCTCACGCCACTCTTTCATCCAATTTTTTTTGTCCCATGCCATGATGAAATAATTAATATTTTGTTATTTATAAATGTTTCTTGTTTAGTATTTGTATTTTCTATGTTCTTTTCTATGACAAGTTCTACATAGTGTTAAAAAAATCTTTGGATTTAAATATCCTTTATGATGATGTTTTTCAAGGTTCTCTTTTCTATTGCATTTTTCGCAACTAAAAAGCATTGGAATTCGTGCAGATTCTTTTCTAGTTTTATCTTTATCAATATACAGTCTTTTCCAATAATTCGAATCTTGTTTGACTTTTTTCCTTCGTAACTCGCTTCGTTTTTTATTAACTACATC
>LAZR01000429.1_pt1 | contig 35605 bp, 63 predicted proteins | sample 329461 | NCBI WGS metagenome assembly LAZR01 (sample SAMN03002196, study PRJNA259156) | marine sediment metagenome | biome: sea floor; feature: Hydrothermal impacted sediments; material: marine sediment; isolation source: Loki non-amplified sample from Loki's castle hydrothermal vent sediment ...
GTCTGTCACCTGCCTGGCGCGCCTTCTTTTTTCTCGGCTGGCGCCGCCCCGCTCCAGTGATCCGCGCCCTTCTTTTTTGCAGGCTTTCCTGCCGTTTTCCCGTTTTTTTCCTCTCCTTTTTCTAATCAATCCCTCATCTTTTTTCTCGCGCAAACCCTGTTTTGTGCTATACTTAGCTAACGTTCACAACCCTTCTTCTATCCCTTTTAGTGAGGTGCTCCGTGTCAAACCCCCCCGTTCTACCCCCCCCCGGTTCCGTTGCCGGTGTTGTCAGTTCTGTTTTGGGTTTCTCTTCTGTCCCCGTGGTTTCTTCTTTGTCCTGTCTTCGCTGTGGCAGGCTTGTTGTTGGGCTTGTCTTCTTTGGCGCTTGCCGGTTCTCTTTGGCGCGCCGTGCTCTGCTTGCTGCCCGCTCCCGTGGTCTAGCCCGCGCCTTTGCGCTTTCCCCCCTTGGTGCCGGGCGCTGGTGTTTGGTTGTCTTTGTTGGCCTTTCTCGCTCTTGCCTTTCCTCCCTTCCTGCCGTGCGCTCCGCCGTTCTCACTGCCCCGGTCGGTTGTTTTCGCTCCGCCGGGCGTTTGGGGTTTGGCTGTGGTTAGTCTCCCCTCGTTTGGTCCCGTCGCCCGCTCTGCTTTCCGCGCCGGCTCTTTGCGTGGTGTGTTCCCCCGCTCTTCCAGCCGCGCCCGTTCTGGCGCGGTGTTGGTGTGTCTTTTCTCCTGCCCTCGGCGCGCCGGCTCTTTTGCGGCGCGTTGGGCCGGTCGTTGTGGTGTTTCTGTTTCCCTCCGCCGTTGGGCCGGTCTTTGGGCCGTGTCTGTCCCGGTTTCTGTCGGGTCTTCGCGTTGGCCTCCGTCTGTCGGCCGTGTGGTGTCTGTGGTCGGTGGTTTGCGCGCTTTCCGGCTCGCTCTCCTTTCGTCTGGTCTTGCTTTTTAGTCTCCCATGTCCCCCTCCCCTTCTCCTTCCCCTTTCCCGCTCCCTTCCCTTCCCCCTGGGGCTCGTGTCCTGTTTGGGGGGTCCCGGTCCCTTGCTTCCTCCTCTTCTCCTCTCGTTGGTGGTGTTGTGCGCTCCGCCCTGGCGCGCGGCCTGGCGTTGTCCGTCGGCTGCGCGTCCGGGGCTGACGCCCTGGTCCTTTCCTCCGCTCTGGCAGTCTCTCCTGCTAGTGTGTCTCTTTTTTGCGTCGGTTCTTCAACCGGTGCCGGTTTCTGGTCGGGGTCCGCTTCCCTTTCCCTTTTGCGATCCGCCGCTCCAGCCGGTGCTGCTGTGTCGTGGTGGGCTGGTGGTGTCTCTTCTCTTCCCCTTCGCGCCCGGCTCATCCGCCGCTCCAAATCCGCGCTGTCCGGTTGTTCCTGTGCCGTCTTCTTCTTGGCCTCAGCTTTTTCAGCATCTTCTATTCGCTTTTTCTTCTTCTCTTCGTCCTTCTCGTCTTCGTTCTCGTGCTCAGCCTTCTTGATCTCGATTTCCTCATCAAGATTTAGCTCTTCGGCTGCGGACTTAAAAAACTCTCCAACCTCTTCAGGTAGAGAGTTTATATTGTCCTTGATAGCTTCATAAGATAAGGCTAAGGCATTCTTGGTCTTATCATCGATCTCTGAGAAGTCATAGCTTGGATCTTCGTCTTTGTTCTTTGCCATAATCACCTTCTCCTTGTTTGCTGCCTTTTTCACTAATGATAAGTCGCTGACATCTGGATCACCCAACTTGCCTGGGGTTCGTAGTTGCCGTAATCGTGCGAGAATACCTGCTGCCATCTCAATTTGTCCTATTACTGTATCCACTATCTTATATATGGCTGGTTTTGTCAAGGCCGCACCCCGCTCGTGCTAGATAGGTGTCACCCTATACTTGACACACCCCATAAGATATGGTAGCCTTGAAGACGCCATGAACATAGATTGTGACAAGTGTTCAGTTTATCATAGACATGATCATATGGAAGAATGGATGACCAAACGTAATAAGAAGATCGTTTTACTGAAGCGAGCAGGGCTGTCTTTTAGAGCTATAGCCCTACGAGACGAGATAGCTCTTACACATCAGCAGGTACATCGAGTCTACCATCAGTGGAAAGGCCGTGTACCTCTTCGGGAGTCGGCATCACTCCAGGTGACAGAATTGCTGGCCCCCGCGGACTAGCACCTGTTAACTTACCACTCATAATTTTATTCCAGATTTCGTCATTAGGCACATACAGTACTACCATCCATGTACCCAGCACAATACTGTGCCCATTAAGCACGAAGTCTACAGGCGTTATATAACTCTGAGCTATAAAGACACCTGACGTTCTTTTACTATGCTCTTCAAAGATATGAGCTTCTCCAAGACCGTATCTAACTAAAAAGCGATGAGCCATTAATTCCACATCTTCAAGTGGAAACCATTGATCATCTGTATCAAGAGTATTTGGTTTAACAACTATAAGATAAACTAAACGCTGAGAGTCATCTGCTTTAACTATCTTTATTGTCTCTTTTTCAGATTTCTTATAACCTGAACCAGATCGTTTACGAACATGAGCAGCACGATGATGCTTGTCGCATAACCATACTATATGTTTAGTGCCACTGTAAGAACCAGTAGGATGATGAGCCTGTGTTTTACCTGCGCCACATCTTGCACACTTACCACGTTTTAGCTTACCTGATTTAACAGCAGCCCATACAGAAGAATAGGCAGAGTTACGATCTGGCATAGTCGCATTTTCTTTAGTGCCCATTATTTAAATAAGTCTACTATCACATCTCGGATACCAAAGATAAACAAAGGAGACATTAATCCTAATAATGCACCTGCGCCGAGTACACGCTGCATCCATGTTTCTAGAACGCCTAATCGTCCATTCTGCTCTTTCTGATGAATCTCCATAACCTCTATCGTCTCTTTAATATTTTCAGTACGTTCATCTAGTCGTCCAAGAAGCGCATCGCGTTCTGCTGCATCCATTTAATCAAAACCCTCATCTTCATCTGGTGACTTAAACTTACAGATAGATAACGCCACACCATCATCATCTTTATCGCTAAGAAGACTGTCTACATGAACATCTCCAGAATCAGGCTGTGCTTTAACGATTATATACTCTCCTGGCTTAAATAAATCACATGTGCCGAACTGTTCAATATCACCTTCTACCAGCTGGCACACACCTGTATTACCTTCAAGATCAAAGAAGCTACAACTGGTACAGATGCGTCCGCTCCGCATCTGTTCATCTGTAGCTTTATCTTGATAATTAACTAAGTCTTTACTTAGAACACCAGCTGCTTTTTCTATCACTACTGGCTTTTTAGTTATTTTGCCTGTTCCACCAGCATGGCCTCTAGCTTTCTTCATAGCATCTTGTACTATAGCAGTAGGAAGTTGAGTAGTAAGATGAGAAGCAAACTTTACTAGAAACCGTTTAGTAGGAGTTTCGCGTTCCATCTCTTCGCGTAGGGACTTCTTAATCTTCGCAGTACATTGCTCACAGGCCACAGCCTTATCAGGTAACTTCTGTCCTGGTTTAGCTTTAACCTTATCATTACAGACAGCACACATAAGGCGTCGAACTTTCTGAGTTGCAGGCATTATGCTGCCAAACCTTCCTCAACCTGAAACTGGAAACGTTCTGTCTGTTGAGCACTACTTGAAAAAGTTAATTGTAGTTGACCTGAATAAGTACCAGCCGCTGTAATCCCGCCAGTAGGAAGAGTATAATCAATACGACCTGTAGGTTTATCTATAATAGTAGCATTTACATCACCACCAGAGAATAGATTGGCTACAGCATCGTGTTTTCGTATAAAGCACTTAACTGATGTCAGGTCAGGATTTGAAAGATCAACAACATTGCCATCTTCATCTTTAATAGTAAATTTAAACTTTGGGAGAGTATCATCCTTGAAGTATTTAACCGCCATCTTCTTTAGACTCCTGTATATTGATCATGTGGCCTGATATCAATTCAAGAGGTATTATAACAGACGTTTTTACCAATGAGAGATTCCCACTATCTAGTCCTATAGATAGGATATCAGTCTTTTTTACCGTTGTCAAGACACCACTATAAAGAGTTAAGGTAATAGCTAACAGTACTTCAGGTATTAATTTTAATACACCTGTAGCGCTTGGCTGAACACCTGCTAACGCTCGCGTTGCTGCCCTACTCCGTACAAGAATTCCTGCAGCTGCAGTCTGACTGCCAACTATTATTCTAAGAGCTTTCTCAATCCGTATTAATGTACCAGCTGAGACAGGTTGTGAACCTGATATTGTTCGATCAGCACCCTTTTCAGCTGATTCTAATGTCCCTGTTAATGCAGGTTGACTACCGATAACAGATCGGATAGCTTTTTCAGTGCGAATAAGTACCGCAGCTGCTGTCAGCTGAATGCCTGCAGATGATCGTTTCGCTTGTTTCTTACGAGATAAAGTGCCAGAAGGAGCAAGTTGAACTCCTGTGAGAACTCGAACAGCTTTTTCTATCCTGGTTAAAGCTCCAGTAGCTGATGGCTGGCTACCTACAAGATCACGCTTCGCAATATAGGTAAGAGTACCTGTAGCATTAAGCTGAGAACCTGAGAGTGATCGCAGAGCCTTTTCTATATGGATAAGAATTCCAGTTGCTGCGAGCTGGACTCCAGGTATAGCGCGAACGCCCTGTTTTATACGAGTGAAAATGCCTGTAGATGCTGATTGAATTCCTGTGAGAGTCCGCTTTCCCTGTTCTATACGGATGAGTGTTCCTGTTGCAGATAGTTGACTTCCAGATATCTGGCGAGAAGTTATAAGTGTCGCAGAGACTGTACCAGATGATGTAGGTTGATTACCAGATAAAGATCGAGAGGCTTTTTCAATTCTAGCAAGGGTACTCGTAGCAGATAACTGACTACCTGATACAGAGCGTTGTAGTAGTACAGTAAGTGCCCCAGTTGAATTAGGCTGATTACCTTCAAGTGATCTAAGGGCTTGTTCTTTTCTTGTCAGTATTCCTGTAGCTGCAAGTTGGATTCCTGTTAGAGCACGAAGAGCTTCTTTAATACGAGCAAGGATGCCTGTAGTATTAGGTTGATTACCTGTTATTACTCTTGACGCTTGTTCTTTGCGAGATAATATTCCAGTAGATGCAGGTTGACTCCCAACTGTAAAGCGGACAATAGTTAACTGAGTAGTAAGTGTACCTGTAGCTGTTGGCTGGTTTCCAGAGACAGAACTAAATTGTCCATGAGTCCGTATTAATGTTGCAGAAGAAGAAGACTGTTCACCTGAAAGTGAACGAATAGCCTTCTCAGCATGAGTAACAGCTCCAGTAGCAGAAGATTGCGTTCCAGTTAATATACGACTAGCCTGCTCTTTACGAGCTAAAGTAGCTGTAGATGAAGACTGAGAGCCTGAGAGACTACGTTGTTGATTTTTAGTAAGAATACCTGTAGCAGAAAACTGGCTACCAACCAATGAGCGTTTCGCTTGTTCTGTACGAGAGAGCGTCCCTGTAGTAGAAGACTGATTACCAATGACAGACCTGAAAGCCTTAAAGATGCCAGTGAGTACACCTACTGCTGATAATTGACTACCAGTAATAGCACGGATAGCTTCTTCTGTACGTGTTACAATTCCTGTAGATGTAAGTTGACTACCAGAAATTACTCGTGCTAGAGCTGAAGAGGTAGCAATGGCCCCCGTAGCGTTAGATTGACTACCTGCTAGAGAACGGAGGGCCTTTTCAGTACGAGCGATAACTCCACTAGAAGAAGGCTGTGATCCAATAAGAGTACGTCCTGCTTGTCCTATACGAGCTATAATGCCAGTAGAGAATGTCTGAGAACCACTAAGAGCACGGAGAGCTTTCTCTATACGTGTTAATATACCAGTAGCAGCTGGCTGAATACCTGTTACAGTCTTAACCGTTAGCTTAGTTAGAGTACCAGAGGCAGACGGCTGATTTCCAGCCATCGACCGCTTATTCGCTGCGTTAAGATATGCTGCTTGAGTAGCTTCTATCGCTCCTGAATAGGAAACTAATAATCGAAATGCTGAGCATCTGATAGTATCGTCCAGGTTGATTCGGTCAATACCAAGCATGACAGCATCGAGCATGGGAACATTCCAGCCCATAGTGCCCATTGCCCAACCCCACTTGTAAATATCTTGGTCATAGGGCGTCCGTCCATTCGCGCTGGAACCATATTGACCGTCAGTGCCGGAACCTGTACCGCGAACAAACACAGCACACGCATTCTGAGCCGCTGATCCTCCCTTAGACCAAGCCATATACATGACAGACCGAACAGGATCGATCAATCCCGCTTGCTCTGGCGCACCAACAAATGTACTCTTGTTGATTAGCAGATCTCCAGATTCATTTGCTAGATACGATGAGTCGTCATCTGGAATATCGGGATCGTCCCAGTTCTTATAAAAATCACCTCCTGATTGGGAAGGTGTAGGAACCCAAAAGGCTTCAGTCTGATCCCCTGTCGGGAAGAGCTCTCGCATGAATATCCTGGTAGGGACTGTCTCAACACTGTTTCCAACGATGACATCATCAACATAACGTATTGGAGTTCCTTGAGTAATAAGTTGCAAGTTGTCAAATGCGAAAGTCGCTTGGTCATCTGTCCACGATAGTTTTTGTACTCCATCGACCAGTACTTCGACTGTATCACTAAAGCGCCAGATGAGAACTATGAAATGATACCGGCCGGTCTCTGGAGTCCAAGAGGTGTTTGCCCGCTTCACACCCCCACGCCACAGCTCCAGATCCCCAGAAGGGCCGTCGTATCTGACCTCGAACTTAGTAGTAACGTCAGCTCGACCTACAAACCGGTCGTCCTCTCCAACACCGTCAGGGAGGCTATCCCAATACCAGTTGACACCCACCCAGAAATCGCCGGCCCCTGTGAGGCCTCCGAAGTCTGGGGACGTAAACTCCTGCGTCCCCGTAAGCTTGCCGGCGTGCATGCCGCTGTGCACGGGGGTCGTAACAATCGTGCCGGTAGCGGTCGCCCACTCAGCAGCCATTCCCGTTTCAAAGCCGCTCTGCCAATGAGCATCATTTATTCCTGCACTGAGCAGATACGCAATTTGTATATCGGTTAATACCGAACCCCGACCCATAAGGAATGCAGGCTGAGTATCTGAGACAGGAACAGCTGAGACAGTATAGTCGATGTCCAGTAGAGCAGCATTAGAAGGGCTAGTATCGTAAGCCTCTGCCTGGAATGAAGCAGCACCAGCACTTTTTGGTTTTGCAATAAGGACAAATGCCGTTGGGTTATGAGCATCAACGACCTCCTGAAGAACTGTTTTCAGTTCTGGACTGTTCTGTCGTCCAGTACCAAGATCGTCAGCATCCCAAGACACGCTTGCAGTTGTGCGTGGTCTGTCTGTAATATCATTAGTAGTAGTTGTAAATACTGCAGGGCCTGCGGCCTTCTCAAAGAAGACATCGATCTGGGGAGAGTCAGCCTTTGTGCTGGCTAGATATGGTTTCCAGATGCAGGCATCAATCACGTCATTCTGAATGATGTCAGAATCTACAAATCGGAAACCGCCCCACCATCGAAGAGAATCAACAGCCGCGTTGTCCATAACGACTTGGTTACGGATAAGATCCATCGCGCCAGAGCTGTCAAGCTCGTCGGCGTCATCTATGGAAGCTCCGACTTGGAGATTTAGGGTAGGCATTAGCTACCCTAGCGCCACTCGATTAGGCCATCTTCGTGATCAGTGATCCCTGGGTCAAATGTCTTAATAAGTGTACGAAGATCTCGATTGGTCACGATACCAAAAGCAGCACCTTTGTCAGTATGTATCTGAACAATGAGCGCTTCCGCAGCATCTGCCCATCTAGACCCCGTACAGCGTAGCCAAGTCATATCTCCATCAGGCTTAACGATTGCTATTCCGTAGACTATCGAGGCTTCACTCGCTACATACAACTCAAAATCTGTCGCATCCCGAACTAGTATCTCACGAGAAGGAACGGCTGGGCCACGGGAACACAGCCATCGAGGATCAATCGTCCCGATACACATCTGATAAGCAGCATCAATCGTGGCGATGTCTCCCGAACTGACTATCTGGACATTCACAGATCAAATTCCGTGTTGGCTAGACCTCCGATACTAATATCGCTATCGAAGATGTCTTGATTTGTTTGGCGTCTCACAACCTCTCTGTTATATCTTCCCTTAATCGTAGCTTTGATCTCTGCTACATCTAGAGTAGACACTGTTTCTGTTTTCCAGCTTGAGCCATCAGGGAGATACGGCTGACCAAGAAATCGGTCACGAAGGCTGTCAATAAGAACGCTCCAGCGTTGATCTACTGTAGCTTTCTTAGGACTCGCATCGGGAACCGCTGTCACTATTGCTTGAAGGATACCAAGAGTAGGAAGCTCTGCAAGAGCCTTCTGACGAGCCGACGCCTGATCATAACTTGGAGCTCTTGAGTCGTCAGAGAGTAGAGGCCAATCGTCAACTGGATCAGTAACGACCTTCTGTCCAGTTGCAGCCTCTCTGCTGAATAAGAACCAGTCATCAATAAATGGAAGGGTGCCTGCAACAGCATCCACAACAGAGTGCCAGATAGCAGCCCGAATAGCGATATGTGGCCCACGTAAGATAGGGCCAATTAAGACCTTTACATGCATCTCTTACACCTGCTTTCGGGCTACAACCTGCCCCAGATCTTTCTTTGTAGTAATTGCCTGCTGCTCACCAATCATACATGGCAGCCATCCAGTCCGGCGTATATGTTCGAGGACTCCTCCTGCTCTAACCTGACGGACTTGAATATGCAATCCGCGTTTATCTGTCTCCGGCCAGCAGATCGCAAGTGCCTCACAGCCCTGGCTGTTCTGACGAAAGCTATGAACAAAGGTCTCAAAGTAACCATACGCTCCACGATTAGCAGGTGCTATTGCAACCAATCCCCAAGGAGGAATCCAGAGAGATAACTGCACAAGCTCCTCGTGGTCTTCAGATATCCGTGCCTGGAGTCTTCTCCAGTCGCTCATTGGTCGAGATTCGTCAGCCGGAAGAGCAACCGCTCCTGAGTTGCCCATCCAAGATGGTTTTCCTATAACGGTGGTGCCATCTGATAACTTCGCGATCCAGCGAGGACTCTCAGATGCATTTCCAGGAGCTTCGACGATCTTTCCTTTAACAATCGTATACGGATCAGACATTAGAAGGTCTCCGTCCGCATCTTGAAGTCGTGGCTTGTCTTACCGCCAGCCGTTTCTCCACGAGACGAGAGGGCTAGATACCAATAGTGATCAGTGGCCGCGGCCACTGATTCTGCAATATCCAGTCGCTCACCAGCGTTATCTCCGCCCACACTTACGGAATCATCGTTGATCTGTTCCCAAGCTGTCTTAGCCTCGCCCTGTTCAAAAACGTATGTCTCAATTCCAACAGCAGGTGTTGTGTCAGTAATTCCATCAAAGTTGAAGAAGAAGCTGTTTTGCGTGGAGACTGACGATACACTATTAAGATGGAGCCGAAGAGTACACTCACCTGCAATCAGGTTAGTGTCATTTAGTACCTCTGACGTTCCTCCGTTAAGTATAAAGTTTGTCGAGTTCACAAACCTAACGTTGTTCATATGACCACTGGCAGGCCCACCACCACAAGCATCTGAGCCAGGATCGCCGGTTCCTATATGTGTACCATCTTGCCAGTCAGCCGTATCAATAGTTGTAGTAAGGTCAGTAAGCGATCCAGAGAAGACAAGGGTATTAGCAGCAATATCGACCCACGTAGGAGACCCTACTGTGTTCTGGTTACGTTCGAACGTTATAGTTGCCACAGTTTATTTGTGATCCCCTGTTTTATCTCTTTATTTATGCCTCTGGATTCTTGGTTAGCTCATAAGTAAATTCTACGGTATCACTAGCAACCACAGAGACGTTTGGGGTAATGAGAGATCTGTCCATCATTGTACCAAGAGGAGTAGTTGTTCCAGCTTGACTAAAGATACCATGTTCTTGCCAAGTCTCAGTCGCATCAGCAGTAACTGTAGCTACAGTTCTATAAATAGGATCAACGTCTACTTGTGTTCCTGATACACCAGTGATACCAGCATCAGTTGTAAGTGCTGTATGGTTATTGTCTTCAGCTGCAGCACTTGTACCAACGCGGTGAAACTGAAAGTCAGCATATTCTGAATCTGTAAGTACCAGCGTAGCGATCTCAAACGTGACAAATGCATCTGTGACCTTACGACGAGAAACAAGACCAATATTTTCCCACCACCCAGGAACAGTCTGAAGGACACCATTCATCTTTACCTGATGAAACTCTAGCTTATTAGTGAACGGATCAAGCTGTCCGTAATGAAAATGGCGAACATAAAGTTCAGCATAGACGCTGACATGGAGATCATGGCCTAATACAAGATTATAGTAGGCTTGTGGAATGCCTGCATGAATATGATCACGTAACCATGCTAGAGCGTTACGACGCCAAGTGCTGAGCTTTTTATTATGATGAAGATGCCGTTTTCGACTCTTCTGATAATGACCTTCCAGACCACTATCAATAAGTCCCTTTGGAACAATAGTAGGACTCGTTTCAGGAAATATAACCCCTGGAGCTGCCAATCGTTCTTCTAATTTAATGTCCATAACAATATACCTCCTTAACTACTTCTTCATACATTTAGGACAAGGCACAAAGCCTTGATCAATGAGATTATCAAAACCATTGTTGCAGCGTTCTGCTCCAGGATCACAACCATCAACTATATGCATTAAGAACGGCCCTCCACGATGCGAGATCAGGAACTTACCACGCATCTTGCTACCCTTTCTGTGCTCTGTAGTAGTTTCTGAACTAGAGCTACCACCAAGACCACGACTTTGTTTAGTCATCTTAGCCTCCTATCTCTGCTACTACATCTGATTCGTTCACAAGTCTAACTATTATCCCTCCTTCGTTAATGTTTAGACCAGCTTTAGTTGGTATCAGTACTAATTGACCTTTAGGAAAGTTACCATTTCCATTAACAATTTCCGCCACCGATAATTCAGGTAGAGTTACAGTTTCAGGTAGATGAATAAGAGAATGTTTCTGTGAATAGACTTCTACTAGAACTTTGCCTCGTGCAGGAATTATCATGCGTCAGAAAACCTTACAGCTTACTTTCGGTACAGAAGGATAAACGATTCAGGATTACAGATCTTCGAAGACCTGCAGGTTCAACTACAACGAACAACCAGTGCTGTTTCTCTTCGATCAATTCTCCGCCATCTGGATAAGGATTGTGTATCATCTTACCGTCCTTGCCGACAACGACATGCTCTAATCCCGCATCACCACCTGTAAGGTGAATACCAGGAGGAGTCCAGCCGCCAGTAGGGATGCAGACCATCTCAACCCCGTAGGTTTCTCTCAGCCATTTGTTCATTGCCTCATACCAATCGTCACGCTCTGCCAAATCCGGCACATCGGCTAGCGGCACCTCCAACGCAGAGGCAAGACTAGCCTGAAGACAGTTGCCCTTGACAGCATCAAAGACGGTTTGAAATACAGGCTTCATTATTACTTATCACCTTCGTCATCTGCCATCTTTCTGGCCAAGCGTTTTAACCCTTTCCGACCTGAATCATTGTCATTATCTATCCCGCCAGGGAACTGACCGTTCTCTCCTCCGCCATTGCTGTCGTTCCCAGGGTTCAGCTCCTCTTTTTCTTCCACGGTCAGCTCCTGGCGTTCTGAAACAGACGCGCCTTTTGGTAGACGTGCTACGTCTCTGAGATAATCACGTAGAACAGGATCAGGTTGTAAGTAACCTGTGTCAGTTAGAGTCTTAATGTATTTTGCTAAGGCTTCAAGCTCTGGATCGCCCACTGTAGTATGGGTTAGCTTCGGGTACTTGCCATCTGTAATACCGTTTAGTTCAAAGAGAAGCGGGATAACCTTTTTGTTAAACATCTCTTCAATAATGGAGACATATCCTTCAAGAGCGACTTCGAAGAAGGAGCGGGACTGTTGAGCCAAGGCAAAAGAACCAACTCTAGCTGTACCAAATTCAAGAAAAGCTGCCAGGACTGATATAAGCATGTTAGAGCGATGACGCTTAATGGCGAGATCAAATAACTCAGGGTCAACTCGCGTCCCTGCAGTAGCTAACTCAAACGTCCATCCGTCAAAGAGAACGATTCCGCCCTGTTCATCTACCCTCACCTGCTTTACTATATTTATAGCTGCTTGCTCGTCAGATAGAACACCTTTATCTTTTACAGTTGTCGCGCCCTTTGGTAGTGTAATAAGAGGAATACCAGCACCTGTACGCTCTAGAGATATGCCCTCAATGGCTTCCAAATTATTCATAAAGTACCAGGGTCTGTACGCTTGTCGAAAAATCGACTCGCCTTCAGGGTTGTCCTTTTCAGTCCGCAGCCTGAAGTTGACTACTTTATCTATAGGAATAGTAATTTCTGTGTATGTGGGAGGTGCTCTCTGTGTGATAGCTATAATGACAGGCGAGTTCTGCTCTGTTTCCCACCGTTCTATAGTATCTTGTGGTATTAAGTCTAAGTTTTCTAGGCCGACTTTACCATCGGTAAATTCTGAAGGCTGTTTGCCTGTTTTGCCACTACGATGCTTAAAAGTCATCTCAAACGGAGCATGACCGAACGGGAGAACTGTTGTAGCATTAGCCATAAAAACAGCCCAAGGGTCTTTCATGTCTTTGCGGACAGATGTTAGGAAAGCAGCTCTTTCCATACCTTCTTCATCCATCTCATATGGTATGTCTATCCATGTGACAGACCTAAAGGCCATTTCGATAGCGCGAATAAAGCCACCCGCAATAGGGTTGCCTTTCCGCATTTCATTGTAAACTGCAATTCCTGGTTTACCACGCAGTTCAGGAAGGTAATCCTCCATGACCTGACCACCCCAGATATTTAATCCACTGGTGGACATCTTTGGAGTCAAAGAAGATTGTCGTTTCTGATTAGTTGCCATTGTTATTTATCATTCCTTTTATCCTACGTGTCTCCATCCTCTGTTTTTACCTATACCTGTCCATGAAGAAGAACTTTGCTGACCTGCAAAAACAACGGCTTCCTTATCTATAGGCGTAGGTGGTGGACTGGCCGTATTCTCACCTGCTGCAAGTACAGCATAGCTAAGAGCAAAAGCATAGTGATCTGGAGCAGTACCAACATACCTAGGTATTAGCTTGTTCAGACGCGGGTCTTTAACGAGTTCTCGAACTAAGGCACGAAGATGCGACAGAAAGCTAGGAATATTTCTAATATCAGTTGGGAAGACTATACGTTCTTCACGACAAGCGGTATACATCATATCAAGAAGAGAAGTACGGTTGAGTTTAACCTCGTTTGTGTCTTCAGTATATCTTACATCATTAGTATTCTCTACGTGGTTCCAACGATATACGCGACCAATATACTTCTCAGCCCATTCAGTCGTTGCTCTAGGATCACCGCGAGCATCAATGATACAAGTTTTGATATTGTTTCTGCTAAACCAATGATCTAATTCTTCAAATGTATCAAACTCTTCAAGTTGCCTAACTTCCCACCTGTCACCATTTCTTTCAATGACAGCAGCATGGAGTTTAAGTCCAACATCGACTCCACCGAATCCCTGATCAGCAGTATGCAGCGTAATATCAGGATCATACTTCAGTTCGGAGCTGTCAATTCTGCCGCCCTTTGGTGCGTATGCTAGTCCAAGACCTGAATTGTAGAAGCGCTGAAGAATTGGTATATCTGAGACTCTGAGTGAGTCTTCAGCCATACTAATTAAGTTAGCAAGCGGAGACAAGAGACGCGATAAGTGATATCCGTGAACTCGCCTGCCTGGGTGAGCTGCTACCCATTCACCTGAGCCAAGACGATCAATAGGCAAGCGGCATTTTTCATTACTGCATAGAACTTTTACATCAGTAACAGCTTGAACAGCATTATCATAATGAAATACAATGCTTTTATCCCAATCTATAGGTTGCCATCTGTTACAGTGTAAACATTTAATATGCCATTGTCTCTTATCTGATTCGTTATATAATAGATCAATGCCCTGGCCAGGATATGTTGGCTTTGATACGGCTCTGAATAAAGGCTGCTTAGAAGAACCTAGACGCTCTCTAGTCCACTCTACAGTTTCCTCACTGAACCAGTCAACCTCATCGTCGATAACAATATCAGCGTCTACAGAAATAGCTTGCTTAAGAGAATCAGAACCTCTCATATGTAAAGAGCTACCACCAAGTCTTTTCAGTCTAGACCTGTTAGCCTGGTTTCTTGACATTGCAGTTTTAAACCGACGACTTAGATACGGAGACTCTTCTATGGCTTTATCCATACGCGACTGAGAAAAGTCATCCATAAGAAGCTGTGTTGGCATCATATAAAGAACATTACCTCGGTCTGCGTATTTAGAGTCAATAGCCCATAGAGAAAGATTGACTAAGAATTCAGATACAAAAACCTGTGTGCCTTTCAAAATAACTACATCAGGTGACAAATCTTCATAGATACCAATTTGTGAGAGTGGTAAGTTAACTTCGTGACCGTTAATAAGACGATTCTTTTGAGTCCACTCTACAAGATCAACAGTGTCAGACTTACCCAGGCCCTGTATAAGACTTTCGTGCAAACCTCTAGTGAGATAGCTGGCACCTTTACTGCCAACTATCTCTAGAGCTTCTATCTTCTTCCTGTCAGGCATTTCTAATTGACTTTTTCTGCCTCTATGATATTACTGGCATCTAAATCTGGAGCAGGATTCCCAGGAAGTAAAGCTGCGAATTCAGACATAAATACTCTGGCTCTGTCAGATGGACTCTGATAACCATTACATCGTGTAAAGGCATGAGTGATAGCAGCAATAATACCGTCCATGAATTCCTGCTTGATAACATTGCTTTCTTTTTCTCTGATTAGCTTTGCATCTTTAGCTATGCGGCTAATAACTTTGAGAGACTGAAGAATAAGCTCTCTGTCTAGACTGTTATTATTGCTACCCTTACTATCTTTACTACCTTTATTGTTATTATCTTTCTTCTTAAGAAGTTCTGCTAGAACGATACGAGCAACAGCTAACTCTTCACCTAAGTCAGTTGTGTAAAGCTGTTCTATGAATTCTGGAAAGGCTGTCAGCTCTCTACGGATATTCTCATAGCCTTTCCAGAGACGCTGTGGATCATATATACTAGCAGAATCTTTAGCTAGAGCTAAACCCTTTTCTGTAGCTTTCCAGGTTCCTCCATGCCGTCTACATCTCCAGCGTGGAGCGATTGGAGTACCTTTGCAAATAAGGCCAGGACGACCTAATTCTTCACCACAGATAAGTGTTCCAGTCTCTTCATCAAAAACAGGTTCTTTGTCTTTGACAAGAGCTACAGCAACACTCCCACCGATCCTTTGCCTTTCGTTAACCATACTACCTCTACATATATAATAAAGCGAGTGAATTGTCAAGCCCCTCTATAGATAGGCTTGACAAATAGCTCTAGGTGTGATAGGAACGAATAGGGTACTAGGTCGTAGTATTCTCCTTCTGGTCTAGCTGGCTAGTGATTGCGCCAGCTGATAAGGGGCTGGGATAGGTGGCTCAGCCCCTTATTTTATTTGTCTGTGTCGTCTAATTCACTTGACAAAACTACAGACTTATGTTAGTATTACTTTGTCGAGATTATGCCGCGAGCGGTAGCAGTTCCAACTTATGACTACTCAGGATTGCTTCAGTTCATACCTGAAGAGAAGTGGTGTACGACTAGATATCTTCAGGAGAAGCTCGACAAAAGCCGTATCTGGGTGATAAACAGGTTATGGGTCGCATTTCATGACGGAGTTGTAGAATACAAAGAAGTAATTAACAAACGCGATAGAGTAGCTTATGCTTGGAGGCTAGTTTCATGAGAAGTTGGATAATGCTTATTGTTACATTAAGCATCTTAGTAGTAATATCACTTATAATAATCTTCAGTTCTAACAGTAATAATAGTACAGATGTTAGATGTAAAGAAACTTCTGATACCGTCGGTGAATATAAAGCTTGCATAGCATTTCAGCGATGTTACGATGAATTTGAAGACAATATTGATCTGCAAGCTAGTTGCATTGCAGACCTAATTCAGGGAAGGAACCCGTTTTAATAATGAAAGAAGTAAACAGTAACTTATGGGACAGTAATGCAGATATTATAGTTATCACTACTAATGGAGCAACAAGAAAAGATGGTGCTGCTATCATGGGACGTGGAGTAGCACTACAGGCCAAACAGAGGTATCCTGGTATTGAACACGTACTAGGAAGACTTATTAGAGAGAACGGCAATCACGTAAGTCTTATAACTGGTAATATTCCAAAGATTGTCAGTTTTCCTGTTAAGCACCACTGGCGCGAGAGAGCAGATCTGAAACTTATTAACCAAAGCGTTATTGAATTAGTTCAACTTGTTGATAGAGGAACCTCTTTTTTCCAAAAGTATCTCACTGTTGCTCTACCAAGACCAGGATGTGGTAACGGCAGACTAAGATGGGAAGAAGTTAGGTCTATTATCAGACTCATCTTAGACGACAGATTTACAATATATAATAATGACTAATTTCTTTCATCAACTAGAGAGATACTTAACTTCGCACGGCTGCCAAGTGCCACAACATCACATTTCTGCTATGATGTACAGAAAGAGAAAGCTTGACTGTCGTGAAGCCGGAATCTCTATCTGGTTCCAGCAGCACTAGCTCTATGGAAACCTGTCCAACTTGCAGCCAAGTAACAGACAAGTATACTGAAGGCTTAGTTCAAGCAAGGATAGCCACTAGACCTTTTGCTAGTCCTGGTCAGGTGCGACATATAACTAAGCTTGAAGCAGAGTTAAAAACAGCTAACACCTGGATAGACACGAAATGCACTATTGCTAGCTGCTGGAAATCTAAATATGAGACTCTGATAGCAGAACTGAAAAAGGAGTGATACTTACAGACGGTGTTCACTTAGTTAGCGATACTAGCCTAGAAGAATTACACAGCTTCGCGCAAAACATGGGCTTGAAACGTCATTGGTTTCAGGTTCACAGAAGTCATCCGCATTATGACTTAACGACAACGAGAGCTTCTGAGCGAGCTTTAATGTATGGCGCAACTAAAGTAACAGGCAGAGAGCTTGTTAAGCGCATGGTAAGGAGATAGCCATGAAGAAACTAAGAGCAAATAAGATTCTGCGCGATGCACTAGAGATCTGGGAAGAGTATTGGCCGCATATTAACAAACTTAGTTCGCCATACGACAGATACCTAATCCGTCATCTAGATATAGGTCTACGGTATATAGCAGAATTAGTAGAATCTGCAAAGAATTCTGATTAGGAGGAAATAACCGTGGTAGAAGATCTAACGAACCAGGAACGCCAGCGCGATCTTATAAATCAGGTAGTGCGCCATACTATATAGGATGTGAAGGCAATAGGAGCACTTCTATTAGTAGACATTATGCCAGAATACCGAGCAGGGTTTGTTAAACTAATAGAGTTACTGTATGAGATACAGATTACTACTGACTCAATGCCGCGGAAAACTGAAAATTAGTTATCCATCTGTGACAGGGTGAGGTAAGCAAATCGGCCAACGGCGCAATTTCGAGCGCCTCTGATTATCTGAATGCTACCAGACACACTACATTGACAGTAAGACGAAGACAACGAAGCCGACGATGATTAGATATCCGATAACATGAACGATGGCTCTCATGGCTCTCACGTTGCGTCTCCTTTGATTCTGATGGGCTATGTTGGGTGCAAAAATAAGAGGGGTAAGTGTCGGGTTACTTACCCCTCTAGTTACTGACCTAGCTCTTCAAGAATGCGATGGCGTCCGATGGCTTACCGTCACGAACTACTTTCACCTTGCGGCCCGCTAGCTTATCAAGGAAGGCGGGCTTGCGGATGAAGCGCTCCGGTGAGTCTTTATCGTAGACATCCTTGGCACGCTCCACGTTGTAGATAGCGGCGATAAGCTTGCTCGCCATCGGTGAGCCGATGTCTTTGCCACCGACCACCCATGATGTCACCTTAGCCTGACGGCCAAGAGACGGGGACTTGTCACCACCGAGGCCACCACCACGCCACGTTGCGGCTTCGTGATTCACCACGATGGAGCCGACGCTATCCGCGTCTATCCGCTTGGCCTTACATGCCGACCGGAAAGCCGATAGCACCTTGGCCGCGATACCGTCACGCGCCTTTACGATGCGCTCGTCTTCCTTAGCGGCATCCGCTTTGGCCGTCTTCAGTGTAGCCTTAGCGTCATCTATCGCTTGTCGCTTGCTCGTCATCGTATCTCATTCCTCTCACTACGAACCGTTGGCTCCCGACACTTAGATCGTATCACGATGTGTCTATCATGTCAAGTGATAGAGACGCGATAGAGAACGTAGATGTAAACTAGAAACCCTCTTCGTGTTTCGGGTGCAGATTATGTCAAGCAGTTTAGATACGGAAGCGTGAATGTTATGTCATCTTCTTTTGGATTAGTGAGGTTAGGGTAGAAGTAGAACAAAGTATCAGATATTCATTCATCTATACACTTGCCACCCTCTTCGTTATGTCTACCACTTCCCCGATGTATTTCGGTCTAGTCTCTTCATTATGTCTATTAGACATATGTTCTACAACCACCGGCTTCCGATACTAGAAACAGAGTGCCGGCTGTTTTGGATGATAGGTTAGGGTCTTCGAAGACCAGCTCTGCACCTAAATAGAAGATTAAAGGGTTTTTGACTTCGAAGTGCAGAATAGATAAGAAGAGTAGATTTCTGAATTTAATCTGCACCTGAATCAGTATTTAAAGGGCAAAACAGTTTGACTTCTTGCACTCATCTTCGAAGAGCAGAGGAGAGTTGCAGATGCAGAGCAGATATTAAAGGGTAAAAGAAAGAGCAGGCCGGATGAGAAACCTGCTCTCCCTCTGTAAGTGTTATGAGAATAGATGGTTCAGAGAGCGCTCCAACATCTTCTCAACGGCCTCTTCAGATGAATCGCGGATGCCACTCCAATCACTCTCCCCATTCGGTTGAAGCGTTCCCATACCGACTCCGTAACCGTCTGCGAGGTCTTCGAAGCTGCAGCCCTTGTCTCTTGCCTGCGATATAAGGAACAACGAGAAGTTAGCACTGAAGAGCATTCCGTTTCGCACTCCCATAAAACTATCACCCTTCACAGCAATAGTAACGTCTTCATACTTCGTCATGCTTTGCACTCCTTTCACTCTGTCTTGTTTCTCATCCGTCAAGGCTATTATACCATGATCCGAACCATCCGGTCAAGTCCTATAATGAAGAGATTCACAAACATACTGCATATTCGCAGCTATCTGGATAATCTACCCTGCACCCACTTCGAAGACCAGACCAGTAAACCAGCTCAGATTCAGTCTTTTAAAGGCGAAACACCAGAAACCTGCATTTTAAAGGGCCAAACTAAAACAGTCTGAACACATCAAACACATCTCCAAAGACCAGATTTAGATATAGCTGTACGCTCTAAGCACGAATAATCAGATGTTTTACTATGCAATGAAGAGTGTCAGAGACCTTTCTTATCTACGCTACAACTGTACTATTCTGTACAGTCAGAGTCTCTGGTAATGGTTTTACCTACATGGTCTGAGTTAGTGTAAGTAGATACGAGCAAGTGTTTCTGGACGCTGTGGTTAGATAGCGGGTCGCATTCTATGTCTTAGTATAGGACAAGACCCCACAGCTCATAACTGTGAGGCCCTGTCCGGCTGCTATTCTATTAGACTTGTTAGTATTAGTTGTCAGGTGGCGAGTCGGGTCAACTAGCTATACCTGACACTGTGACGTGCTAGCTTTTCTTTTCGTATAGACTAACTAGCGGAACCTTCTGGCCATTCTCAAGGACAGCAACGAAGCCCTTGTCTTTGATCAGCTTCAAGTTCTCAGGCTGCATTGCTACAACATGAGGAGACTTTGTGCCGTAGACATCTTTAGCGACTTCTACACCATGAGCCACTCGGAGGACTTCACTCTCTGCTGTCTTCTCTAGAGGCTTGCCATGCAGCTCGATAGCCACTACATTGTTAGCCTTTAGGAAACTCTCGCCTCTGCTTCCGCCACCACCTTTTCCACCAGCACCCTTGCCTGTTACTGCACCCACGAAGCCTTGGCCGTCCTCAGATGCGGCGATCTTAACAGTTAGAGGCACTAGCACCGAAGGCTCAATTTTAGCGTTGGCTGCATACTGAAGTATCGTGTCAACAAAGGCCGACGCGATCTTCTCTTTATGCTCCGAGAGCACAGACTTCTGAGCCTTAGTCTCACGCTTTGTTACGTTCTTCTCTATCTTAGCGATCTCTTCAGCCTGTGCTTCAGGCGAGAGCTTCGCTAGACGCTCCGCAATCTCCTGAATCTTTTCCCTAGTCGCAGTAGCCATTTCTACTTCCCTTCTTCTGGTCTATGACCAGACTATAGACCCAACTCGATGATCTTATTATCGCCTATTTCTCTGGTAATGTCAAGAGTAATTGGACGCGATAGACGCCTATTCCTTATTTTAGTGCCTGCTAAGTTAACGTATAAAGATACGTCTTTATTGCTAACTTTGCTATACGATATTGACATTAGAGATTCTCTTGTTGTTCTTTTACTGACTCTTCTAGCTTCCGCGCATCCAAGTCTTCAGATATGCTACAACAGCTACTCCACCACATTCTGGACACTCTACTGCTCCAATACTTGCATGTTTAATCCATGTAATCCAACTGTTGCACGCAGTACAATATCCTTTTCGTTTCTTCGTCGCCGATGCCATGTTCGTATCTCCTCTATCTGCACCTAAAACACTTCATAGATCAGTATAGTTACTACTGCGCCTACCTCTAGACCCATAAAGAAGCCGGTAAGCAGAAGGACTCTATATGTAAACTTCAGATCCATCGGCTTCATCTTGACACCCCTGACACGTCTGGCTTATTTTGAACTCTCTACGACTTTTGTTATCTCTGAAATGCTCTGGTTTTATTTGGTTTGTTCCACATGTAATACAAACAGGACTGTTACGATCTCTACTTGTGAATGTAAGTAAGGCTTCTTCCATTCCCGTTATGGTCGCCGTTTCTGTCTGTAGCGTCTTCGTCATCGTATCCATATTCCTCTCTGCATACCTTACAGTTCTTAACGTGTATCTCCCATACGGTTTTGGCTCTTCTTAGAGACAGAGCACGACCATAAGAGCCGCAGGCGAGATCATACTTAATAACTCTAACTTCTGCTATAAAGCCATCTTTTTGTAAGACAGTAGCAGGTACGGTCTTGATTACTGGTGCTAGAGTTATCATCTGATTATATTATAGTCGGCGGATTCTCTTCTACTAATACTAGGCTTATTGAATCTACTGTCAGACTAAGTCGCAATTCTATATCGTTACGAATCGTATCTCTTAGATGATTCAGGGATGCTTCGTCATTAGATCTTCCTCTGTTAACCTCAATTAGAGTAGTAGATATAGCCAGTGCGTAACGCGGCATCTTGGCTCTATCCCATTCAGACCGTGTAACCTTGACGTTAATCTTCTTCTTACGTGGCATCTTTTTGCTCCTCTCTATGAATTTTTCCTGTACTCTCAATCCATCTAGCTAAATGCTGAGCTGCACAGAAGTGATATATCCCAGGACTAATACTTATTGTCTGCTCCCAATGAGTATCCAGGGCTACACCTTCTAGCTTTATATCTGATGGCTCCCACCATCCAGAATGAGGGCCAATACTTATAGACAGATGGGGTGTCTGAACTGCTTCGTCATCACTTAGAATGATGTTACACCAGTCACAATGATAAACAGTAATCGTTGTTTTCATATCCTTCTATTCTCCTTTTTGCACCCAACTGAGAAGCTCAGATTAAACACTCTTTCGCCACCCTGGATTTGCATCAGACATAGTTTCGAAGCTATCTAGACTAGCTAGAAGTTCATCTAGTTCGCTTATCTGATTATCTATAGCCTCCTTGATTTCTATACGACGATTAGTTGAATCTTCGTCTCTTACTTGGGCAGCTAGACCAGCAATAGCATCACCGCATAACTCTACTTCTTTCCACCTGATTGTGCTGTTATAGTTAGTCATTATTGTTATACTCCTTCTTCTAGTTGATCAGCAAGCTTCTGATAGTAAACCACTATTTGTGCTGCGTGTTTAATCCGTATAGAATAATCTTGTCTTGAAGATGTGACTAAACAAACAACAGCTGCCATTAACCACATCTTCTCATTCATCAGCCAGTCAGAATAATTTATGCTTTGCAAAAAGGCGTCTACCGTGACTTCTTCCGTCGCGCCTTCTGGTCTAATCAATTTCTTCATTGTTGCTACTCCTTTATACTATGCTATTGCTATTTGCAATCCTGTGAGCAGAGCCGTTCCTAGTATCATGGCGATAAGACTTATTAGTTCTTCACTATTCAAGATGCCTTCTCCCTATTCGCTCTACGCTCTAGTTGTTCAGGTAATCTGCTCCTGTTACGCTCCCGTATCAGTATCATGTACGGCGATAGATATTTTACAGGGTTCGCATTTATACCATTGACCGTTATGAGTATAGCTTGCCCCTTTAATAACTAGCTCTCTCTGACATTTTGGACAGGTCATATCTACTCCTTTTGTTGTTCTGCTTGTTCAGCCGTCAGCCCGCAGGCTTCTAGGAACCACTCGCGGTTGAAGCCACCGAAGTTGTGCCCCTCATTAGGGCGAGTGCAAAGCGCCATTGACTCATTATCGTCACCGCAGTTCCAACATCGGGTAGATGGCGGGTTGTCGGCGGCGAAGAGGTCAGCAAAGTCTAGACAGATACCTTTTACTTGAATCATAACCGGATGTGACGGATCAGCCTTAGATAGTAAGTCAGCTATACTTTTATAGTGCTGCTCTGTATAGATGCTCATAACTGCTTAGTCTCCTTTCTCCTCATTATCTGCACCTAAGATTACAGATGTAAGAGGGATGTGATTGATAAAAGACTTAACTACGTCGTCTTCCAGCGCATCTGCTTCAGAGTGTACGCCCTGGGTTATCTTATAGTAAGCCTGAGCATATTCGGGATGCTGTAATGCTATAATCATGCCAAGCCGGACTGAGGTGGTCGCAATTTCAGACCCTGGACGCCCCTGCATCGCGCTTGATGCTCCCATAAAGTGAGCTAATGTTCTAAGAAGAATCTCACTGCCGGCTTCACTCTTATCGCTCATTTCTTTGCCACCTTCTCTCTTCTCTCTACTTCTACACCATACCTGTAGACGCCAGCATCATCTGTGATATTGCTACCCATTGCTAGAAGCTTGCGTATCGCCCGAAAGACCAACTGGATTTTAGAGTCCTCGCAGCAGCGCCTGCAGAGTATCACGTCACCTAAGTCTCTATGCCGCAGATAGAACGTATCTTTGCAAAGGGCTTCTTCCTCACAATATTCGCACAGGTGAGTATGTTGCCCTTTAGAATCAAAGCCCGTTATCGGTATCTCCAGCATGTGCGGCATCTGCCTGATTCCTTTCTGAACAAACATTAGTCCAGCTCTCCCGCTATCTTCGCTTGGACATACTCTGCATAAGCTCGTTTAGAAGTTACATCCTCTTTGTCTAGACCATGAGCTAAGAAGCCCTTCTCAAGTCTGCCGCCGTCCCACTGGACAGCGTATACCTCTGGATAATCTCCGTGGTAAGTATCATATCCTATTCCGTTATCGTAGATAGAGTATCTGAGAGCAACTCTTCCACGTCGTACAGCACTGCTATCATCATAAGCATCAAGTCGTCTCTGAACTCTATCACCTACATTCCAAACAGGCTTTAGGACAGGACAGGTCTTTATCTCTATCTTCCTCATCAGTTGACACTCCTTGTTCTGAATTGCACCTAACTTCGAAGCTCAGCCTTGTGTCTCATCTTTTCTCTCTCCTGAATAGGTCTCCTGCACAAACTCAGCCTCCATCCCCCTAAGATAACCCCGTTTATGCAGAATTGATGCAGCTGCTAAATCAACTGAAACCATTAGCTCTCCTAATGCTTTCAGCTCCTCATCCAACTCCCTTCGTATTCTCTTAATTTCCCGTTGTAGAGAAAACTTAGACATTACGTTTTTCCCTTCCACAAACTGTGCAGCGAAAACCTTTGTTGTTTTTCAATGATGTATGGACACGCTTCCCTTTGTATCTCTTATGCTGAAACTCACTGGCTGGTATAGCCCATGAATCTGTTCGGTAAACAACAGGACAAGTACAAGGCAGTATCATCGTATCTCCTTTCTACCAGACCAGAGTAAATCTTTCTGGCTAGGTAAGGCAAGGCCAGCAAGCCCTTTAATAGCTAAGGTATTACCTGCCTTAACTAACCACTTCAGAGTATCTATACCTGTATGAATCTTATCCTCTCTAAATGGACATAACCAGCTTCTCACACCGCATTGCTTACATCGCTTCATCTGTTCGCCTTCTTCATGCACATATAACATCTATCTTTTCCGGCTCTGACGCGGATGCGCTTTCGCCTACCACATGAAGAACATCTTCGCCAAGGAATCTCTGTTTTTATCGTCATTATACTTCCTCCCCCTCCATTATTAGTATAGCAGCTTGTGGGCCTATGAGATCAGTCATCTTCTTGAGATAATACTGTTCAGATACTTGTCTGAAATACAGTAATACCGCTCGCGGCTTAAGATTAAGAGGATCAACAGATAGCGCTTCTAGAGAGGCCCACAGCCACATCTTCTCATTCATTAACCACTGACTATATCGTATAGCTGATCCAAAAACATCATCCATGTCTACAGTGAGACGAATCAGCTTCTTCATTACACTCCTTCCTCAGCTAGTCGCTGCCTCGCAAAGACTATCTCCTGCTCAACTGCACCTGATTCCAGACTATCCTCAGCTACCAGCTTAGTTCCAAGACCTACTGCATATCCCTTATAGTGATAGCAGCAAAGATACGCCCAGCCGTTTCCAGCTATGGGCGCATCGTACCGAGCCGCCTGAGGTTTACTCAGAGGATTCTCCAATTTGCAGAGATCGCAATCCGGAAGAACCGTGAACCTTGCGATATGTTGCTTCGTCATTCTCTTTGCACTCCTTTTGACTACTTCGCTAAACGCCAAAATTGGGAAGACTTGTTTCTTCTTCCCTCCTTTCCTCTTCCCTCTCGCTAACCTATTCCATTACCAGTATTATACCACACATCTGCGAACTTGTCAAGTGCCTCTGCCGGCGTCTTCACGAACAAATGTTTGCCGTCTCGTGGCTCTGAGATTTTCACAGCCTATCTGCATTGTCTGATATGCACCCAACTTCGAAGCTCAGTGTAGATGTACTGCATTCATGCTTCTGATTTAAAGCGAATTAGAGTTTAAAGCTCTTCTGCGTTTTCAAGGCTTTTCTGTTTATGACAGTTGCACGAACATGGCCAGTCCCGAATCATACCTTTAGCGATTCCAGAACAATCTTTATGATTCTGCAGCCAGTATTCTCCAGAGACAAATTTAGTCATTCTCTATTCTCCTGGTTAAAGCGAATTGCGTAAAAGGCATAAGCCTGTCTTCTGGTTTTAGCATGTGCCGCTCGTACTGCTCGCCATAGATACTCTTCAGTAGTCTTAATATTAATTTCCAGTATCTCTGATATCCCTTTATTACTGAAGCCCTTGACTATAGCTAAGTACATGACCTGACGTGTCTGCCTACCTAGATTCGGCCATGCTCGTTTTAAAGCTAGCTCAGTCAGACTGTCTATCGTTATCTGGCGTATCGGCTTGGGCATCGGCTGGTGTACTTACTCCTAGTGCCTGTTTAATAACCTCTGTAATTATCTTCCAACAATCTTCTTTATGATAGAGAGCAATCCAGGGCTGATCATCTGGCACAATAGCTTCGTGAGCATCAACCACTATTGCGCCAGTTATACCTATTATGTCTTCTTCGTCCTCAAATCCTTTTCCGCATTGTTGACAACGCGCCTCACTACCATCATCCATTATTATGTACTCTTTTCTATTACAGGTATATCAGCATGTATTCCTTCTGCTATGTTAGTATGTTCAGGATCGTATATTTCACGATAGTCTATCTCTCCTATAGCTACAAGCAGATTCATTCTAATTACCTCAACTTCGCGTGATAAATCATCAGCAGCTTGCTCAGCAGCCTCTAGTCCTTTCATAAGATAGTCGTCCTTCTTATGATCTATAATATATCCGAGAACTGATAGAGACTTATCAACATAGCCTTTAGCTTCACGAACACGAGTTAGTAGATCGTCAGACACTATCTATGATTACCTCTCTTCTGTAACTTATCTGGGAGCTGTTTTGCCGCATTTAGTTCTTCTAAGCTTACAGAATCAGCATCCTCTTGCATTGATCTGCAAGCGCATCCTCCCTCTTTCTCAAAATTGACGCCACATCCTGTTTCCGCACAATCAGAAACAGTCTTTGAACATTTAGGACACATTGGATCTTCTAATAGCATTATCTTATCCGTACCTGTGTCCTTTAGTCATTTCTTCTGCTACCGCTGGCACATCTTCAATCTCAATGCACCCACCTTCTTTCTGATGATAGCATACACCATCTGGATCACCATTACAATGAGGACAGTCTTCTAGTCGCTGTTGCTTCCAAGCTTCATAACCATGAATGGAACACTGATCATCAGGACTTCCAGGCTTACAAGAGCAAATCTGATACGCTTTTAGATAGACACTTAGATCTTCGACACAAGTAGCAACTAGGCAATCCAGCCATTTTCCTAGATGACCACATCGTATATGATAACCAGACCCAACACGCCTCAGCGCTGTCATTAATTCTGTAATGAGTCTACTCTGAGTGGTCATGCGTGATCTCCTGCCTGTGTGAGATAAAACTTCTGTCGTTCACCTAACTTATCTTTTAGATATCTTTCTACTTCTCTGTTTGCAGCAGCCATCGCACCATAAATAATACTAGATAGTTCCTTTTCTGTCATCACTTCAAACTTGGCAGCCCAACCACTCTCTATTTGCCTGTGTATTTCTGTTGCCCTTATCATGCGTATACTACCTCCAACTCTTCTCCACACTCAGTACATCTGAATACTCTCATAGGTACGCCAAAGTTACCATCTGCGTTATCACCGTATGTATCTGTAGGGCCTATCTGCACCCACGTCTGCTCTTGAGAAGATTCGAAGTCGCAATGATCTCTACATTGTGCACAGATACCTACTAGATTATCTTTACTAACATCAGGTGTCGCCATATGAGGAGGAGCACCGCAGCATCCACTGAGTAGCTCACACCCACATGGCTCTGGCAGTATAGATTCTTGCTCCTCCTCATATTGTTCACGCTTTGCATCTTCATGTCTACTTTCTAAATCACTCATCTAGAATCTCGTGCCCTAACTGTATAATCTCAGTGATATGGTCTATTCTTGTTTGACAATCAAGAAGCTCTGCTTCGTGTCTATTAAGACGCTCTTTTAACCTATTGTCTTCTTGCAGTTTACGGAAATGATTACGCCAATTCTCTCGTGCAGCTTCTTTCATATTCTAATCCTTTCAAAACAGACAGATAAAGTGATAAACATTGTTAGCGAATGTAGGCTCCGAGCGAGCCGTGCCTTGACTCTCCGAAACCATAGCCAACCACCAGTCTCCCTATGAAAGTAGTGATAAACAATGTTAGCGTTAGCCTCCTTTGATCTCGGCGGCTGAGTTTATAGCATGTTGGTGACTAGAACGTTCTCGTAGCTGTTGCTCTTTTGTTATAGCTTGAACACAGAGTAATAATGCACTATGTTCATCTGTAGTAGTTTGATTCTTTAAACCTCGCAGCATCCTAGACCCAAGATTAAGAAGTAGTATTCTTGACGTTTCTAGGATTTTGTCTTCTACTAACTCAAATGGACAATCGACTTCTGACATTCTTTCTCCTTTACTGTTAACCATTCATACGCCAAGGTGAAGCATTAGGCATCATCTTAGCTTTTTCCTCTGCTGTTAGTAATGTATCTGTTACCTCTTTTAAGTTAGCTTCACCTTCCGGAGTCGATCTCGCAGCCTTTGCTATCTTCTTAGCAAGTATAACTGCCTGATTAGTTTTAGTTGCTTCCTTAAGCTTGTACTGTGTTAAATCTGTACCGGACAACTGATCAACTACCTGCATAATATTAGACCCCATACTGCCTAAATCAAATACAGATCCACAACGCCTGCAGAATAATGCTTGTGGATATAATGTTCTGTTAACTGTAAGCTCAACTACTTTAAAATCATGATCTATATCATCCTGCTCGCAGACATAATAGATTATCTCACTCATTATGAAGTCACCAGTAGATTATATAGTAACTTTCTAAGAGCCTCTGGTAGATCAGTATAACTATTTAGCTTCTCATAAGAATCACCATATGCCTTTTTAAGAAGATTATCTTGATTAGTAATTCTACCTTCGACGCCTGCACCGTACCCCATAATAGCAAGACAGTATGTATCTATCTTGTGCTTCTTGGCTAGCACTTCTACTAAATCTTCTACATATGTATTCAGAATCTTTTCGTCGTGTGGAAAGCCATCTGTGATATGAATAAGAAGATTGTCGCTAGCTCTGCCTAGTAATCTACGCATTAAACCAGGAACAGCTCCTATAACCGCTATTGAAGGCGTTCCACCCTCAGCTTCAACAAAACGTACTTCTTTATCGCCTGTTTCAAAAAGACGATATATATTTACATCGTTATCACTACTGCCTGGATAATATGCACCAGCATGAGAGTTATAAGCTAAAGCACATATCTTCACACCCCTGCGATGAGATAAACTTAATGCTAAAGAACTGACGCATTGGCCTAATATCTCTTGGCTGCCAGATACACTTGAAGACATATCAACCAAAATACAGATATTAATATCTAGGCTGTCTTTGATGTCTCTCTTCTCGTACAGATGTTGGCTATTTAGACCAGCGCGATATAATCTTGTCTGAGAGATTGTTCCTTCTTCGGTTCCTCTACTATATCGCGTCTTGCGTCTCTTACGGAAGTTGAATATCTGTCTAATACTACGAGATACTTCATCATCTTGATCAGGAAGAACCATTGACGCTGCCTTTTCGACGATGACATTGGAATGATACTGATCTTGCATTGTATCAAAGAATCCTTCATCACTGAATTCATCCATGATATCTTGAGTTATATCCTCTCTGTCATTCACGATAGCAGATTCTATACGTTGTTCCAACTCTTCAGGCAACTTTTGGTGACTCTTATCCTGACAAGGAAAAACCTTACTGTATGGGCTATCTCTAGGCTCTTCATCCTTATCAGACTCTTCGCTCTCATCTGCACCCGTTCCAGATGACTCTTCAAAAGGATCGTCATCCTCCTCTTCATCCTCGTCCTCTTTATCCTCAGCATCTTCTTCGTCAGCCTTATCATCCCCTTCGTTGCCAGAGCCATCATCACCTGTGTCACTATTCTGTTGACTATCATCATTGTCACTATCTTCTTTTTGCTCATTGCCATTCTTGCCTTCGCCATCTTCGCTAGGCTCACCATCCTCTGATGGTTGACCAACAGGATCACTATAACCCTTCATCTGTCCCCATATAGACTCATACATTGCTACTGCATCTACTAAACCCTTTTTCTTACAGTATGTATCTGTTATCTCAGCTAGATTAAGTAAAGTTTCTAAAATAGTATCAGGAAAATCCTTCAGTTCATCTGCTGAATTAAATCCATACAGTTCATATTTAGCCCAGAGTTTAAGAACATCTACTTTAGTTAGTTCATCAGTTTGAGCCTTCAGCTTTAACTCATCAGTATCAATAGCATACTTTGGCTGTTCCATATCCCATTCTCTGCCACGTTTGATGTATGCTTCAAGCACAGGAGCCTTACTGATATAAAGATAATGATCTATATAGACATCCTCTAGAAGATTTCTAACAGCAAGTTCTATGTCAACTGTCATGCCATCAGGACGTTCTTGATCATCTAGAAGCCTAACAGATTGACCACGTTGATCTCTGATACGATGACCAGCCTCATGCGCTGCAAAGCCTGCAATAACATCAACAGTTTCACCAGAGAATGGTGTCGATACATCTGCAACAGGCGCATAGCTGAGTGTTACTTTTCTCGCACTGCTGTCGGTTTGAGAGTTCGCACCCCAGGCAACTTGAAACTCACCTTCGTCAGCAGCCATTTCGATAAAGGCTTTAAGATCTTCCAGAATAGTCTTCATCTCTATAGCTTTATCATAAGAGCGGCGAGTACGCCAGAAGTCACTCAGGCTCTTTGTCATTACTATCACCTTCTTCTTCCATAATAGCTGCTACCAAGATCTGTAACATTTCACCAGTCATCTTATGAATAAGCTTCAGATTTTCTATAACGCTTTTAATCTTGAATTCTGTATGAGGAGCAGGGTAGACATCACTAGCTAAATCTTCTATTGCTGTAAATGCTCGCTCGAAGCGTTCCATTACAGCCTCTTGAACAGTAACGCCTTCGCTAAGATCATCTATTTCAGGATTATCCACTCCAGTGACTCCACTTATCCTCTACTTCTAGACTATCAGCATTACCTGTAACAGAAGACTTAACTTGCAGGATTTGCAAGGCTTCCGTTTGCTGATCGGGTGTCATATTACCTATCATACCTAACATAGCAGCATCTACTAAACTAGCCCCATATTTAATGTCAGCAGCAAGTCTCAGTGCGTGACGAATAGAAAGTGGAAGACCTTTCTTAATACACTGTAGAAAGAAATCTATACCTATAGTAATCTCTGGAGTCTGAGCAACCTTGGAATAGATTATCTGTCTAATAATATCTGCGGGTGGCAACGGGATAGGTATTACATCGAAGCGGTCTTTTAATCCAGCATCTGCTTCATCTGCACCCGTGTACTGCCACCCTTCGTTAGATGTTGCAAAGAAGACAACACCTATAGCTACCCGAATATCTCTTCCCATCTCTTCGCACCATGTAGCTCCTGTCTCATCACATATATCCATAAGAGGATTCAGAACTTTAGGATTTTCTACACGAGTAATATCATTCAGGATGATAACAGCATTCTCTGTCTCGACAGCCTCAACAAAAACACTTGGAGTATAAAACGTTCCACGTTCTGGAGTAAATGCTGTTCTACCCATCCATTGACTTACTTCTGTCATGGCAGGACAAGGAGCCTTATAAGTTGGTGACTTTGTGACGGCTGCAAATTCCAGCGCAAGACTTGTTTTGCCTGTACCAGCAGGGCCTACAAACCAGACATGCTGTAATGAGTGTTCTCGTCTATCAATCATCCGCTGAAACTTGCCCTGGACACGTTCTGGCATAACAAAGTTCGGGTCAGATTTAAAGAACTGAAGCCGAGTTTTTGTCTTATTTTCTTCTTCCCATTCCTTCTTTTGCTCGTCATCTAAGGCATGTCCTGATTGACCATTAGCATTAGTAGTAATTACAACTGGCGCTGAGTCATCTGGCTTTTTATCACAGAAGTTTCGCTCATGGACAACTTGCTGTACTGAAGTTTGATAAGGCCCATCCCCACAATATTGACATCTGTAGTCTTCCATACCTACTCCTTTACTCTGCACCTGAATTACAGAGCTTATAGATTACTCTCGTGGCAGCTTCTCATTCTTATCTATCCAGTCGTCAAGTATGCGCTTCCCTTCATCTGTAATTTCCATATCGTATTCTTTCATATTTTCTACAGTGAGATTCTCAGGATGTACTAAGAAACCATCTTCTGTTCTAAACCTAAGTAGACCCTCTGTTGCCAGCTTTATCATGTCTGCTTTGATCCTAACATCTTCACTCATTAAGTCTCTCTCCTTTCTCTTCCTACTTACTATATCTATTTTACCATTACCATGATAACATGTATCTGCAAGTGTGTCAAGCACTATAACAGTTAACTGTGTGTGCCTAAGCCAACTGGAGCCCCCATTAGAACTTCTTCGAAGCGAAGAAAAGAAAGTCTGGTTATTCAGACGTGATTCTTGTATTTAGTCTCCTGCACCTATTTAAAGGGCCGATCAATTTATAAAGATTTATATGAACCAGCCACGACCTATAGCTTCTTTATGACGATCACTGAGCTTCTTATAATTAGACCTGACGGACTTTTCTGATTTAGTCCAATCTATTAAATTCTGAATGTTCCTAATGTAATCCATGCATCGTCTTCTTGTATTAAATAATGGGCCAATACGATATCCCGATTTTATATGGGTTACAGACCAATTCCCATATATATCACCTGTATCTCTAATTGTCTTATGAAAAGCTAAACCAGGAACTTTAATATAAATAGCAGCTTCAATTAAAGGATTCTTTTCTTCAATGTGATGAATACCACACAGGCCGTCACATAAAACAGTAATAGATACTTGTTTTGTGCTCATCATAATGGCATCTCTGACTGTTCCATAAACATCGGAAGCTGTTGTAGTCTCTGTGTAGCTAAGCTACAAAAATGCTCATCAATTTCTATACCAATAGCATGTCTATTCAGCTTATTGGCTGCAACAAGACTAGCGCCTGAGCCTACAAATGGGTCTAGTATTAAATCTCCTGGCTGAGTTGAACATACTAACATTCGCTCGAAAACAGCTACAGGTTTAGAGGTAGGATGTTTAACTATTCTGTCGTTTTCTCTATTGATAGACCAAAGATTCGTGAATCTGTAATCATTTAGCAGCCTAGGTTTACCCTCAGTAACATATAGAATCAGATCATATACAGGAGCAAAGCTTTTCATATCACCAAGTCCATGTATAATTCTGTCCCAAACAATACAATTCCTGATATTTAACTTAGTGAGATTCCGTACAAGGCCAATTAAGAAACCTATCTTATCCCATCTAGTCATAACATAGAGCGAGCCTTCTGGTTGCAATAATCTTTCACAGTCTACTAGAAAATCGCCCATCCAGGTTAAGTCTTTATCGCCTTTGAGAACTTCCTTCTGAAGATGTTTTTGCGTCCAATTGCTCTTCCAGGTTATACCATAGGGCGGATCAGTAATAATAGCTTTAATATCTTTGTCAGGCAACAAAGACATAATCTCAGCAGCATCTCCGTTATAGAGAATTATCCTGCCATCCGCGCTCTTGAAATAAGGTTTAGGAAGAACTTGCATTAACTCACTGTCTTATCTTTTGATAACTGTTTCTAGCTGTGTTAATATTTCATTATGGCTTAACTTCTGTTCCCCAGGTTTCCAGGGCCATCCAACTTCTCTATCTACAGACTTTATGAATGCTGCAGCCTTTTCAGCTAAGACATTCATTGGATATGTTTCCCATGCTATATCTGCTTCTTTAACGATCATGCCGTGGCCTCTATATTCAAAAGCATAGAGATGATTCTGTCGATTATAGTCAGCATGGAGAGTATGACCTTCTTTTCCAGTAGATTGATCTGGACTAGAAGCACCACGATACTGTCGATCTTTTCGATCAAAGTCTTTGTGTTCAAGGAGACTTTGATAACCACGACTGCAAAAATGGGTTTGTTGAATATCAGAAGATATCTTTCCACAGTTCGGACATCTTAGAGGCTGAATCTTCATTAAGTCTTCTCCTCTCCTGGGGCTAGGGCAGCACGGACTTGCCGCTCGCTCATGCGTAAGAACCTCGCTGCCTCACGGCGGGCGTCATTGTCCGGCACCCACGCTAGAACGCCCTGTAAGTGGCGCTTAGCCTCTGCAAACACAAGGGCATGAAGGCGGCACCCTCCGCATCGCTCCCCCTGGGCCAGCAGCGCCGCAGCAGCCGGGGAGGTGTCAGCGTAGAGCCTGTCGATAGCTTTACGCACTAGCGCCCACGGCGCATTCTCGCCCCGCTCGAACTCCACGCCCTCCGCAAGGGCCTCTAAGTCGTTGGCAGCGCACTCTAACGCACCGCCAGCCATTTGCACCAGCACCGCTTTCTCCGCATCGCAGGCCGGTGTGTTGGCTAGAGCAAACCGTAGTTCAAAGACTCCGGCGTATGGCTTTCGATGGTCTGCGTCTTCTAGGCGCTCAGGCCCATAGTAGGCAACATGACAGATTTTGAGTGCGAAGCCGTGAAATGTCTCCCAGAAGGCGTCGTCGAAAATGAATCCTGGCTGCGTTCGCATCTTGTAAACGTAGTCGTCAACCTTCTGCGGCTTCTCAAGCCACTCACGTTGCGGTCCAAGAGCCTGGTAGAACTGTTCGACTTCGTTCTCCAGCAGCCTCAGCGCCTCGTCATTCATGGCAAGACCCCATTCTTCAACAGGGCGGCGACGATAGAGACAGCCGCAAACAAACCGATAGACAGGAACATCACCGCTATCCACTTCCATTGATGAAAGCTCACTGCTTCTCCTCCTTCTCCCTGGCCTCTTCGGACGTGGCGTCGATGGCGGCACGAGCTTCCTTGCACCGGCTGGAGCACGGATACCTGATGCACCGTGTACGCGATTCATCCCTAGCCCAATTGACGTGGCGGCAACTGAAATGATGCCAGCGCCCACAGTAGCAACAATCCTCTCCTGATTTTAGTATCTCCTCTCGACGCAGCTTGGCCAGCGCCTTGTAGCCGTCGCGCTCACGCTCCAGGAAATGGATGCCATCTATGGTGAGTTGCACGATGGCCGTTGCTGTAGCCTGTAACTGGCTCCACAACCAAACGCCGCGCCCGTGCGTCTCGTCCAGCGCGGCCTGTAGGCGGGCATTATCGGTCTTGAGGCGAGAACAGGCAGTCATGTAGTGTTCAAGCTCGTCGGTTGCGCTCATTCGCTCTCTCCCAGAACAGTACGGAGGGCCGAAACGTAACCGCACCTGCAATCACGGACGCCAGGAGCGTGGTGATCCAGAACACAGTCCAGATGGTGCCTACCGTACTCCGTAAATAGCCTCTGCGCCTCCTCCAGCGCCTCCAGGGCGGCGGCACGCTCAGCCCGCAGATTTGCCATCTCCGCGCACTTGGAGCACACAGGCTTCACGGCCCGTCGCTCGCGCTCACCACACCCCCCACAGGCATAAGTTTCTTCAGTGACGCGTTGATGGCAGCCAACTAGAGTCGAACTCTCCAGCCTCCATTCACCGTGTCGGTGGAAACGCCCCTGTCGGTCTCGAAGGGCAGCCCCACTCATTCCGTCGCCGCCTCGCACCGCGCCCTGGCCGCTTGAGGGTCAAACCTAGCGGCAGTATGGCCAGGGACTTGTCCTTGTTCCTTCATGACTCAACTCCCAGGCTGCGAGTACATTGTTGGTATCATCCTCTAGCCATCCTCTCTCGTAGTTATGTCCTATCCATATCTGGAACAGGCCGACATACGGGTTCCAGTCTGCGTAGGCATTAGGGTCCTGACCTAGTGTTGACTCGCACCGTGCTATACCTATCCAATAGTTGCATCCTTGGGGCCAGGGGTAGGCACAGATAAGTTCCTCAACTCCTCGTCTACCTGAAACTGGAGCCGGATTTTCCTCAACAACTGTATACCTAGCTCCGTCCAGCCCCACTCCTCCAGCCACCTTGATGTTAGGCTTGGCGGAGGCACCAGTCGGTGTACCTCCCTGTGCTTGCAGGTCAGCCAGTGTAGTAAGTCGAACATCTATGGCC
>LAZR01000430.1_pt1 | contig 35442 bp, 29 predicted proteins | sample 329461 | NCBI WGS metagenome assembly LAZR01 (sample SAMN03002196, study PRJNA259156) | marine sediment metagenome | biome: sea floor; feature: Hydrothermal impacted sediments; material: marine sediment; isolation source: Loki non-amplified sample from Loki's castle hydrothermal vent sediment ...
ATGCGACGTAGAGTTGCTGCGCAGGATCAAAAGCTCTTAGCTGTTTTATAACCGTCCGTGGAAACGGGGTAGAACCCCACCGGCTGCTGTGGCTCAACGACGTGACCGAGCGGGATATCGACCGTTGGCGGGGCGCCGAGCTGGCACGCGAAACCAGCCGAACCCTGGAGTACACCCAAATTTACTCACCGCACCCGGCGTGGCAGTTGATGTGGGGGTTACGGCTGGTAAAAGATTACGAGTCGGATATAAACAAGCAAGATCTGACCGCACGCGAGGTATATTTCAAGGTCCAGCGTGAGTTCACGTTGTTTGACTAGACCTCACTGCAAATGGCGGCGGCTAGCTCTTCCGATCCGGCTTTACCCCAGCAGTGAACATCGCTGTGATTCAGCCACCTCGACACTTTACCAATCCCTCCGATAGCGCTACCTTCTGATAACAGCGACCGGCCCTGAATCAGACGCCTAGGGATGGCGTCCAAGCAGTTAGCTCTATGTATCCCCTCTTACGCACTGTCGAACCTATCAGCACCGCTATCCGTATTTGTGCGTAGGCTCATTAGGGCCCTTTACAAGGCTTGCCGATCGACTTTCGACTAGGAGGAGCAATCCAGGCAGCAGCCTTTCATACACGTAAAAGCTTTCTAGCAAATCAGACGCTGTAGCACCAAGAGCGCAAGATACTAAAACAGGTGTAAGGGTTAGCCGCCTGGTTTTTTTTGGGGTTACAACGGTAGTATTTCGGCTAGTAACCTTCTGATGAGTTCCTCCTCACCAATACGTTCGAATCGCTCACTGGTAATAGCCCCCCATCTTCAGCCTCAAGATTAGAGGGCAGTCACATGAAAGAACTACCGCTAAATGTAAATGCGTACAAGAAAACGCCGGAGTTCGACGAAGAATCAGTTCCAAGTGGTTTGCTCAATGAGCACAGGACCAAGGAGTCGGTTTGGGGGAAGATTGTGGTTCTTAAAGGCGAGTTGCAATACACAATCAATGAGCCAGAGATCGAAGTGATTACGCTCAACCCGACTAATTTTGGTGTTGTCGAGCCAGCTGTTCCCCATTTGGTAAAGCCTTTAGGAAAGGTCAGGTTTTATGTCGAGTTTCATAAATAAACGGCCTTTTAACATGCCGACGTAGTCGACCCCAAACCGGCTTGGCGAAAGTTAAACGTCGTTAGAAATACAAAACAGGATCCGGTCCTGGTTATCGCGGTTTATAGAGATTCAGAAGAGGGACTATGCACGAGATCATTTGTCCGCATTGCGGAAAAGCTTTCAAAATCGATGAAGCCGGTTATGCGGACATTCTGAAACAGGTTCGTGACAGCGACTTTGACAAACAATTGCATGAGCGGCTTGAGCTGGCTGAACAGGATAAACGTAACGCAGTGGAGCTCGCTCAAACCAGGGTCGCTAACGAATCGCAAAAGATGGCTGCCACTAAAGACGCCGAGATACAGGAGCTGAAAGCAAGGCTGGATGCGGGCGACGTTGCGCGGCAGATGGCCGTAGCTGAAGCGCTCAACGCCGTCGAGAAAGAGCGGGACGCGCTTGCCAACGAACTCGCGCAAGCGAAGCAGGATAAGCAGGCGGTTGCCCAGCTAGCTGAATCGCGGCTTGAGAACGAAAGACAAAAGGCTACTGCGACCTTGAACGCAGAGACTCAGAGCCTGAAGGCGAAGCTCGAAGCGACCGAGGTTGCGCAAAAGCTTGCGGTCAACGAAGCGGTAGGCGCGGTCGAGAAGGAGAGGGATCTACTCAAGAATGGGCTCCAGCGCGCTGAGCTGGAAAAGCAGCTTTCTGAGACCGCGTTAAAAGATAAGTACGAAACACAGATCAAAGACCGCGACGACGCGATCGAGCGCCTGCGGGACATGAAAGCCCGGCTGTCGACCAAAATGGTTGGCGAAACCCTGGAGCAGCACTGCGAGACCGAGTTCAATCGCATAAGAGCGACTGCGTTTCCGAAGGCCTATTTCGAAAAAGACAACGACGCGCGAACGGGTAGCAAGGGTGATTATATTTTTCGTGATATGGACGAGGCCGGTACAGAGATCGTCTCGATCATGTTTGAAATGAAAAACGAAAGTGATCGCACCGCGTCGAAGAACAAGAACGAAGACTTTCTGAAAGAACTCGACAAGGATCGCACGGAGAAAGGCTGCGAATATGCGGTGCTGGTGTCTCTGCTTGAGCCGGACAGTGAGCTTTACAACACGGGGATCGTGGACGTGTTCCATCGCTATCCGAAAATGTATGTCGTTCGTCCGCAGTTTTTTCTGCCCATGATCACGCTATTGCGCAACGCGGCGATGAACTCGCTTAAATACAAAACCGAGCTGGCACTGGTTAAAGCACAGAGCATTGATATTACCAACTTCGAGAACGAGCTCGACTCCTTCAAAACCGCCTTCGCCAAGAATTACGACTTGGCCTCAAGGCGCTTTCAAACGGCAATAGATGAAATCGACAAGTCCATCGACCATCTGCAGAAGACGAAAGAAGCGCTGCTCGGCACTGATCGGAACCTGCGGCTTGCCAATGACAAGGCGCAAGACGTGACCATCAAAAAGCTGAATCGGGGCAACCCGACGATGGCCGGAAAGTTTGCTGAACTAAAGAGCGAGGGGGGCTGCGGATAAGGAGTGAGTAAAAGGACGTTTTTGTTTCGCTATGGACGCTAAGGTCACGCTTGGAGCCCGCCGATGGCGGTTGAGACTCACCCCTATGCGGATAGATCGCAAGGTCGATCCGCGAAAGTTCGTGCAATAAGCACAGGGTTTTGTGGCTAGTGGTGGTTACTTTATTCCGGAGTACTAGCCCTTAAAGGGCTGTTTTAAGTGGAGGGCCGGGTTCCATCCCGGCCAACGGCGTCGACGGTAGCTGCCTTTGGTCGAGGTGGAACTCGACCTTCCATTACCAAGGTTTTGACGTGTTGTTAGCCATAAAAAAGCCCCGCGCTAGCTAGGCTAGGCGGGGCTTTTTTTCGTGTCTGCTATCAGAGCTGAGCGACCGGGATGGACGCTGCAGCTTTCTGGTAGGACTCGATTTCATTGAAGTTCATGTAGCGATACACGTCAGCCGCCATGCTGTCGATCTGCGCGGCGTAGCCCATGTACTCTTCAACGGTCGGTAGCTTGCCCAGGATGGACGCAACCGATGCCAGCTCAGCAGAAGCCAGGAAGACGTCAGCGCCATCACCCAAACGGTTCGGGAAGTTCCGTGTGGAGGTGGAAACAACAGTCGACTTGGCAGCTACACGTGCCTGGTTACCCATGCACAGTGAGCAACCGGGCATTTCCATGCGCGCGCCTGCTTTGCCGTAGATGCCGTAGTAGCCTTCTTCGGTCAGCTGATACTGATCCATCTTGGTTGGCGGAGCCAGCCATAGACGAGTCGGCAGAGCACCTTTGTTCTTCTCGAGCAGCTTACCAGCGGCGCGGAAGTGACCGATGTTGGTCATGCAAGAACCGATAAAGACTTCGTCGATTTTCTGGCCAGCAACGTCAGACAGCAGACGAGCGTCGTCTGGATCGTTAGGTGCGCACAGAACCGGCTCTTTAACGTCAGCCAGATCGATTTCGATCACGGTTGAGTACTCGGCGTCAGCATCGGCTTTCATCAGCTTAGGATCAGCCAACCATGCTTCCATGGCTTGAGCGCGACGCTCTAGGGTGCGTGGGTCCTGGTAGCCGTTGGCAATCATCCAGCGCAGCAGGACGATGTTGGACTTCAGGTACTCAGCAACCGACTCTTCGCTCAGGTTGATCGTACAACCGGCGGCAGAGCGCTCGGCAGAGGCGTCAGACAGCTCGAACGCTTGCTCGGCAGTCAGATGCTCCAGACCTTCGATCTCGAGGATACGGCCAGAGAAGATGTTCTTCTTGCCTTTTTTCTCGACGGTCAGGTGACCTTCCTGGATGGCAAAGTAAGGGATCGCATGCACCAGATCACGCAGGGTGATACCGGGCTGCATTTTGCCCTTGAAGCGAACCAGAACGGATTCAGGCATGTCCAGCGGCATAACGCCAGTGGCAGCTGCGAAAGCAACCAGGCCAGAACCGGCAGGGAAGGAGATACCCATCGGGAAGCGGGTGTGCGAGTCACCACCGGTGCCGACTGTGTCGGGCAGCAGCATGCGGTTCAACCAGCTGTGGATAATGCCGTCACCAGGACGCAGCGCAACGCCACCACGGTTGTGGATGAAGTCAGGCAGGGTGTGGTGAGTCGTCACGTCGATTGGCTTGGGGTAAGCCGCAGTGTGACAGAAAGACTGCATGACCAGATCGGCCGAGAACCCCAAGCAAGCCAGGTCTTTCAGCTCGTCGCGGGTCATTGGGCCAGTGGTGTCCTGAGAACCCACGGTGGTCATTTTTGGTTCGCAATAGGTGCCGGGGCGGATGCCTTCGACGCCACACGCCTTGCCGACCATCTTCTGCGCCAAGGTGTAACCCTTGTTGCTTTCAGCAGGTGCTACTGGCATGCGGAACAGATCAGATGCAGGCATACCCATTTCGGTACGGGCTTTCTCGGTCAAACCACGACCGATGATCAGCGGGATACGGCCGCCAGCGCGTACTTCGTCCAGCAGGACCTGAGTTTTCAGTTCGAAGGTGGTGATGACGTCGTCAGTACCGTGCTTGCAAACTTTGCCTTCGTACGGATAAACGTCGATCACGTCGCCGGTGTTCATTTCGGAGACATCAAACTCGATCGGCAGTGCGCCGGCATCTTCCATGGTGTTGTAGAAGATAGGAGCAATCTTGTTACCGAAGCAGAAGCCGCCAGCGCGCTTGTTAGGTACATTCGGGATGTCGTCACCGAAGAACCACAACACGGAGTTGGTAGCAGACTTACGTGAAGAACCAGTACCCACAACGTCGCCAACATAGGCAACCGGGAAGCCATTGGCTTTCAGCTCTTCGATCTGCTTCAGCGGACCGGTTACGCCTTGTTCCATCGGCTCGATGCCTTCACGTGCCATTTTCAGCATGGCCAGTGCGTGCAGCGGGATGTCAGGGCGTGACCAGGCATCTGGTGCAGGAGAGAGATCGTCGGTGTTGGTTTCGCCAGTTACTTTGAACACGCTCAGGCTGATTTTGTCAGCCAGGGTTGGGCGATTGGTGAACCACTCGCCAGCAGCCCAAGACTGCATAACGGCTTCAGCGTTAGCGTTGCCTTTCTTTGCGCGGTCGGCAACGTCGTGGAACGCATCAAACATCAGCAGGGTGTGCTTCAGTTCTTTAGCTGCAGCGGTGGACAGGTCAGCATCATCCAGCAGCTCTACTAGCGTGGCGATGTTATAGCCGCCCTGCATGGTGCCAAGCAGCTCAACAGCGTGTAGCTTGGTGATCAGCGGCGAGTTAGCTTCGCCCTTGGCGACAGCGGAAAGAAAGCCGGCCTTGACGTAAGCGGCTTCGTCCACGCCTGGTGGGACGCGGTTGGTAAGCAGATCAAGCAGGAACTCTTCTTCGCCGGCTGGCGGGTTCTTCAGCAGATCTACCAGACCAGCAGTTTGTTCGGCGTTCAGCGGCTGGGGCACGATGCCCAGGGCGGCGCGCTCTTCAACGTGTTTGCGATAGGCTTCAAGCACAGTTATTACCCTCATCAGTCTGTTCCGCTCGTGGCGGAACTGTCATCCTCTCGGACCCCGGGAAGCACTGAATAAACATCTTGGATAAGGGAGCTATTCAGTGCTTCCCTGCGTGCCGATAATTAAGACTGGTACAAACGCTGGCCCGATTTTGTGGGGGAGCAACCTCGGTAACTGGTGTCGGCAGATACAAAAGGGGTTGCGGGCTAGCGCCTGAAACACAGCCTTTACGGCGGGCTGATTCTACAGGAAGCCGGGTGTAAAGTTAAGTTGCGGATGCACTGTCCAACAAATGAGGCAGTGAGGGCAGAGGCGCATTGGGAATGAGGTGTGGCTGGTTTAGTATGTGTGCTTGCTCAATTCACTTCGTTTGATCCAGAGAGCCCGGATGTCCGATTTGCCCGATTACCGCTGCACCACACCTTGTGTAGGCTTGTGTTCAACAGTCTATGGCGATCTGGTATGCCGAGGTTGCAAGCGTTTTAGTCACGAGGTTATTGATTGGAATCGTTACGATGCACCTGAAAAGGCAGCGGTCTGGCAGCGGCTCGAGCAATTGCTGGAGCAGGTGGTGATAGCGCGGGTTGAGGTGATTTCAGTTGTTGCATTGCGTGCGGCGTTGGAGCGTTTGCAGGTAAAAGTGCCTGCCGATGCATCGCCGGCCTTGCACGTACTGCGGTTGATTCCACGAGTAGAAGAGGGTGGTTTGCCAGCCTGCGGCCTGCGGTTACGTAGCCACTGCGCAACGCTCAGCTTAAAGCAGCTGCGTGACGAGCTCGACAGTGCCTATTTTGAGCTGTCCTGCGCTTACCATGAGCGCCGCATTGAAGCGGTGCGGTAAACGCAGGACCCCGCGCGCTATTTCTCCAGTAGTGATTCGAGGTGGCTTAGGGTGTCGTCGGGCTTCAGAACCAAAACGTCGCTATTGAGTTGATCAAGCACTACTTCGGCAGTGTTGCCGATCAATGCGCCGGCAATGCCTTTACGCCCAACCGTACCGATCACGGTAACGCTGGCTCCAATCTTATTGGCCACAAAGGGAATCAGCGTATCTGCCGGACCTTCGTCTATGTGCAGGCAGTCCTGTGCAACGCCGTATTTGTCGGTGTACTCGCCGGAGGCATCCTGATAGCTGGCAGCGATACTTTCGCGCAGCTGAAAGGTTGGATCGGCAGACGACAGCATGGGAGCGGGGTGGGCGCTGATCAGATGCAGTTGACCGCTAATCATTTCGCAAATATCCGCTGCATGACTCACGATGGTGTCGTGTAGCACGTGATGCTGATCATCATGGCTGCCAAGATCAATGGCCGCTAGCACGCTGCCTTTGATCCAGCTGTCGCTGTTTTTCACCATCAACACTGGCGCAGGGCAATAGCGTAGTAGTTTCCAGTCTTCTGGTGTCAGTAGCGCTTTTCGCAACGCGCTATCTGGCGTGTGCTGCTTTATTACCAAGCCACAGCCTTCGCGGACGACCGCGCGGTTGATGGTCTCTGTCATGCCGCTGTGCCAGCTTTGGCTGGAGTCGCAGGTGATACCCTCGGCAGTTGCCTGCTCAGTCAGCTCTTGCAGAAGAGGGCCGTAATCCTGGCGATTCTCGCACACCAGCAAGTGCAACTCCGATTCAATGAAGCGGGCAATCAGGGATGCCCGTTTTAGGGCGACCTGTTCTTTGCGTGTGGGATCGATGACCACAAGAATGCGTTTAACTGCTTGCATGGCGTTTTCCTTATATAGCCTGCGGTAATAGCCGATATCTAACCCCAATGTAGCCGGTTTTTGCTGCGATGGCATTGATCCATGTCTATACAGCCCGCTGATAAGGCGGCCCAAAAAGGTATACTGTGCCGCTTTACCGCTGCCCTGAACCTATCGCCATGTTACCAGACGAACTTATTGCGTTTTTACCCTGTGCCACCCCGGATGCTTGGGTCGAGCAAGCGCTTGCGCATCCGCAAGAGCTGCTGATTGATCACGCTAACTGTGAGAAAAAAGCCGCATCCACTGCGTTGAATCTGATGTTCCGCTATATCGATAAGCCTGATTTGCTGCAAAAAATGTCTCGGTTGGCGCGCGAAGAGCTGCGCCACTTTGAACAGGTTCTCGCTCTGATGCGCAAGCGCGGCATCGTTTACCGTGGCTTGTCTGCCAGCCAGTATGCGCAGCGTTTACGTCAGCATGTGCGCACTGTAGAACCGGGCCGTCTGGTAGATACGTTGATTGTCGGCGCCTTTATTGAGGCACGCTCCTGCGAGCGTTTCGCCAAATTGGCGCCACACTTGGACGAAGAGCTGGGTGATTTCTACCGCTCGCTGCTTAAGTCCGAAGCGCGGCACTATCAAGACTATTTGAAGTTGGCGCGCAATTATGCCGAGGGGTCTATTGACGATCGGATTGCGCTCTTTGCTGAAATTGAAGGGCAGGCGGTGCTGACTGATGATCGCGAGTTTCGTTTTCACAGCGGTGTTGCAGCCTGATAGGCTGCAACCTCGACGCGGTAATGCTGTCTCTGACATAACCGTCTTCGTTTCTCAGGGAGTGACTTGATGCACCAGCGCCATGCTCGAATCCACCGCTCAACCTCTGTTGCTCGCGTTATACGCAACTTGCTCGGTACCAGTTTGTTGCTCGGTGCTGCCGGTAGCCTGGCAGCCGGCAACGCTTGCGAGCGCATTGTGGTGACCGGCAACCCGGATTACCCGCCGATCACTTGGGCGCCGGAGCAGGGTGACCAAGCGCTCACCGGTGTGGCGGTGGAGATGTTGCAGGCGGCGCTGGCCGACAGCGGCGTCACGGTTGAGGTGCTGAACATGGGATCGCGCGCCAAGGCGCTGGATGCGGTGGAAAGCGGCCAGATAGATGTGATGGCGGGTCTGTTCATGTCGAGTGATCGACTGGCAAGCATGGATTACGTCTATCCGCCCATCATGCAAGTGCCCAGCGTCTTCTTTGTACGCCGCGGCGCCGCTTTCCCGTATACCGGCTGGCAGGATCTGCGTGGCAAACAGGGCGCCGCGCAGGAAGGCAGCCGCTTTGGTTTGTCTTTCGATACTTATGCCAAGGATAACTTAAAGTTGCAGCGCGAGCCGAGTGGCGAGGCGGCGCTGCGTAAGCTGCTCAATGGCAAGTTGGATTACGTGGTGTTAGAGCGCTATCAAGGTTTGGCACTGGCGCAACAAATGCGCGTGGATGAACAACTAGATACCCTGGAAGGCTCGTTCATTAATGCGCCTTTGTACTTCGCTATCTCACACAATTCAGTCTGTAACTCGCCGGCGCTGCGGTCGGCACTTGCGATAGGCATGCAAGAGCAGGCGCAACGAGGTGAAAGCCGCAGGCTGCTGGACAAGTATCGGGGTATCTGGGCGGCGCCTTTCACACCCGCCGTCGAGCCTGCGACTGAAATCCCGCTCGAGGAATAGGGATAAAAGTAGAACAGTCTGTTTGCTGCTAATCTGTACTGGTCAACTGTATTGTATCTGTCACTGTTGTGGTGCTGATTATCTAGGTTAGCCTGTAACGGCACCCACATGTTGTGGTGATTATGAGTGCCGGGAGGGCAAGCGTCATGACCAGTCTGCTGTACCAGAAAATCGCCAGTCAATTGGCTGAAGACATCCAAAGCGGCGTGTATCAGCCGGGTGAGCGGGTGCCGTCAGTGCGTAAACTGAGTACACAGAAAGGCGTCAGCCATGCGACTGTTTTACAAGCGTATGCCACCTTGGAAGATCAGGGTTTAATTCATGCGCGGCCTCAATCCGGTTATTACGTACACCAAACCCCAGCACTCACTGCGGCGACGCCCGCTATAGCCCAGGTTGAGGCGCCTTACGCGGTTACTCGCAGCAGCATTATTACCGAGATTTTGCGCCAGGCGCGCCGTGATGGCGTGATGCCCTTGGGGGCGGCAGTGCCGTCTAGCGAGTTCTTGCCCCTGCGCGCACTGCATCAGCAGATGAGCAAAGTGACGCGTTTTCATGCGCAGAAAGCCTTCAGCTATACCTTTAGCCCAGGTTACGAGCCGTTACGCCGCCAGGTTGCTATTCGTATGCGTGACGCCGGCGCGGTTATTGATCCAGCTAATGTGGTGATCACCAACGGTTGCGTCGAGGCGTTACAGTTATCGCTGCGGGCAGTAACCAAACCCGGCGACCTGATTGCCACCGAGTCGCCAAGTTATTACGGCTTGGTGCAGTTGTGTGAATTGCTTGAGCTCAAGGTAGTAGAAATTCCATCCGACCCGGATACGGGGCTTAGCCTGGAAACTCTGCAGTCTGCTCTGGGTCAGTGGCCTATCAAGGCGCTGGTGTTGACTGCGCGGGCCGGCAACCCGATGGGTGCGACCATGCCTGAGCATCGTCAGCGCAAGCTGGTAGCCATGATGGCGCAGCGCAACTTACCTATCGTCGAAGACGATATCTACGGTGAGTTGATGTTCGATCACGGTCAATCCAAAGCACTCAAAGCCTTTGATTGTTCTGATACGGTGATTTATTGCTCTAGCTTCTCCAAGACGATTTCTCCTGGTTTGCGCACAGGCTGGCTGATTACCAAGCGCTATCAAGAGCAAATTGAGAAGTTGCAGACGTTCACCACGCTCTCAGCTTGCAGCGTCAGTCAGATGGCAGTATCGGCCTATCTAGAAAACGGCGGGTATGACCGCCACCTGCGGCATATTCGGCAGGAGTATTGTAAAAATCTCAGTCTATTCCAGCTCGCCGTTCAGCAATTTTTTCCGGAAGGCACGCAGATTACTAGGCCCAAGGGCGGGTTTATCCTGTGGATCAGTTTGCCCGGCGGGGTAAATACTCTGACCTTGTTTAATCGTGCTCTGGAACACAACATTAGTATTTGTCCGGGTGTGGTATTCAGTAACTCGGATCAGTTTAACCACTGCTTGCGGTTGAATTGTGGCATCCCCTGGAACCGAGCAACCGAGCAGGCCGTCATGACACTGGGCGTGTTGGCAAAGCAGTTGCTGCAGGAGTCAGGACTGACTGAGTGGCAGTTAGAAAATGATGATGTTAAAAAAGCTTCTTAATTAATATCATATAGTTACTGATTTAAGCTGAAGTGAAATATACAAAAAAGGCAGCCTCTTTTGGGCTGCCTTTTTTATTGTGCGCCGAGCTCAGAGCTGAGCAATTGCTGCTTCTTTGGCCTTGAGGTGCTGGCGTTTTAGCTGCTGCGACAGATCGATAATCTGCTCACGCATCCATCGGTTAGCGGGGTCCTGATCAGTACTTTCGTGCCAGAACAGGTGAGTCTCGATTGCCGGAACATCTTCAATCGGCAGGACTGTCCAGTGTAGGTCGTGACGCTCTGCGAACCGCTCGTGCACTGTCATCACCATGTCGGTTGACTCCAATACCAACGGCGCCATCTGATAATGCTGCGAGCGCATCACGACGCGGCGTTGTATGCCCATCTTACCCAGTGCAAGATCCACATGCCCCAAGCCATTACGGCGACTGGAAATATGGATGTGCGACTGAGCCAGATAGTCGTCCAACGTGATTTTGTCTTTTTTAGCTAGCGGATGGCCCCTGCGCATGACGCACACGTGGCGATCTTCAAATAGCTTAACGTGACGCACCTGGGTATCGGTGTTGAGTGGGGCGTCAATGGCAAAGTCCAGACGGCCAGCCGCCAGTTCTTTGGTGGTTTCCCGGCGCTTAACCAAAAAGCTGTCTATATTGATATTCGGCGCCATGCGGCGGATGCGGCCGGCCAAGTGCGGCAGAATGACGGCTTCTGTGAGGTCAGTCATGCTGATGCGATAGGTCTTGGTGGCTTGCTCTGGCAGAAAGCTACGGCTTTCCTGCACAGAGACGCGCAGCAGCTGTAGGGCGCTACGCACCTGGGTGATGATGTTCTGCGCCATAGGCGTAGGCACCATGCCCTGTGCCGTACGCACAAACAGCGGGTCATTGAAGGTTTCACGCAGGCGGGCGAGGGCGTTACTTACCGCGGGCTGAGTGATGCCAACGATTTGTCCTGCGCGTGTGAGGTTTGCTTCTGTATAGATTGCGTCAAACACAATGAACAGATTCAGATCGACCTTACTGAGGTTCATCGCAACTTCCTTACTTAAATGGCTCATGACGAGACAAACAGGTCTGCGGATCGGCCAAGTATATATTGCTTATGAATGTTAATACACGACAAAAATAGGTTAGATAAATCGAGCTATGTCATCTAGCATTTTCAACGTCGATCCCAACCACCAAAGGCAACCATTATGGATTTCGGATATTCCCCCAAAGTTAAAGACCTGCGTGAGCGTGTAGATGCATTCATGCAAGAGCACGTTTTTCCGGCTGAGGCCATCTTTCACGAGCAGGTTAACGAGGGCGATCGCTGGCAGCCTACTGCTATCGTGGAAGAGCTGAAGGTCAAAGCGCGCGCAGCGGGTCTGTGGAACTTGTTCCTGCCTGAGTCCGAGTTGGGTGCTGGTTTGACCAACCTCGAATACGCACCCCTGGCTGAGCTGATGGGCCGCTCTGGTCTGGCATCAGAAGCATTCAACTGCAGCGCTCCAGACACCGGTAACATGGAAACCATCGTTCGCTACGGCAACGATGAGCAGAAAGAACGTTGGGTCAAGCCGCTGCTGGCCGGCGAAATTCGCTCCTGCTTCGGCATGACCGAGCCAGGTGTTGCCTCTTCAGATGCAACCAATATGCAAGCCAATGCCCGTCGCGAAGGCGATGAGTGGGTAATCAACGGTCGTAAGTGGTGGACTTCCGGTGCTTGTGACCCACGTTGTAAGGTCATGATCTTCATGGGTCTGACCAATCCTGATGCCCCACGGCACCAGCAGCACTCGATGATTCTGGTGCCTATGGACGCTCCTGGCCTGAAAGTGATTCGTCCGCTGCCAGTATTTGGCTACGACGATGCGCCACATGGTCACGCTGAAGTCCTGCTGGAGAACGTGCGCGTTCCTTACGATAGCGTGCTACTGGGTGAAGGTCGTGGTTTTGAAATTGCTCAGGGTCGTCTTGGGCCAGGCCGTATTCACCACTGCATGCGCTCCATCGGCGCAGCAGAGCGCGCTCTGGAATTGATGTGCAAGCGTTCTGTAGAGCGTGAAGCGTTCGGTAAGCGCCTGGCGATGCTGGGTGGCAACATCGACCTGATCGCTGAGTCGCGCATTGAAATCAATCAGGCTCGCTTGTTGACCCTGCACGCGGCTTACATGATGGACACCGCAGGTAACAAGGTTGCCAAGAGCGAGATCGCGCAGATCAAGGTCGTCGCTCCTAATGTGGCCCTGCGCGTAATTGACCGTGCGATTCAAATGCATGGTGGTGCTGGCGTATCGGAAGATACTCCACTGGCGCACATGTATGCGATGCAGCGTACTTTGCGTTTGGCTGACGGCCCGGATGAAGTACACCGCGCGGCTATCGGCAAGCACGAGCTGGGCAAGTACATGGCCCGCTAAGCTAGATGCTTAAACGAAAAACCCGCTCCAGGTGAGCGGGTTTTTTGTGCCTGTAATTTGGGTATTGTAAATACTTACATTACAGACGCAGCAACGCTCACCCGAAAATTTTCCGGATGAAGCGAAGAGGTAGACGTTGCTGTAGCCGAGCGGAGGAGGATGTCCGGCTGGGCGACCGTATTAGCGGGCGCGGTAGGTGATACGACCTTTGGTCAGGTCGTAGGGCGTCAGTTCAACGCGAACCTTGTCACCAGTGAGGATGCGGATGTAGTTTTTACGCATCTTGCCTGAAATATGGGCAGTCACGACGTGGCCGTTTTCCAGTTCTACACGGAACATGGTGTTCGGCAGCGTGTCGATGATGGTGCCTTCCATTTCAATACTTTCTTCTTTCGCCATTAAGCAATGACCTCTTGGGTTTGTTCGCAGACGGGCGTTTAGAGATTAATACCCGCAAAAAAGGTGAGCAATTGTGCCTGAAAAACTGCCCAAGCGCCAAGTTTGCTGGACTTTTTTTAATAATTGCCGGGTGAGGGGCAGATAGGTGCGGTTTAGGTCAAGCGCACCCAGCGCTGATTGACCAGCATTTCTACGGGGCGGTACTCGGTCTTGTAATTCATCTTGCGGCAGTCTTTGATCCAATATCCCAGATAAACCGCATCCATATCCAGGCTGCGAGTGTGCTCGATCTGCCAAAGGATAGCGAAGCGGCCCAGGCTGCGCTTGTGTTCTTCCGGGTCGAAGAAGGTATAAACCGCCGAAATGCCGTTGGCCATTTTATCGGTCACCGCCACCGCCAGCAGCTTATTGGTAGCGTCGCGGAAAGTGAAGAAACGACAGAAATGCCAGTCTTTCACTAAAAATGAAGCAAATTGCTCGCGGTTGGGCGGGTACATGTCACCGTCGGCATGCCGTGCACAGATGTAACGCTGGTATAAGTCATAGATTTCATCACTGGGGAAGGGGCTGATTTCTTCTACCTGCAGGTCGCGATTTTTCTTCAGGATGCGCTTTTGCTGCGAGTTTGGCTCAAAGACCGCAACTGGCACGCGGGCAGGAATACAGGCATTACAGTCTCCGCAGTGCGGCCGATAAAGATGATTGCCGCTGCGGCGAAAGCCCATATCCGATAATTCGCTGTAGGTTTCTACGTCCAGCGGTTGTTGTGGATCTAGAAACAGGGTGGTGGCCTGTTTGCCAGGCAGATAGCTGCAGGGATGGGGTTGTGTGGCGTAAAACTTTAATTGAGACAGGTCTGTCATGGTCTGGCTCCCGGCGGAGTGCAATTCAGTATAGGGCCGCCGAGCAGTGCCTTCAAAGGCTGATTTTGTTTGTGCTTAACGCTGTGCTTGCCAGTTTGATGGTGAGTCTGCTGGGCAGAATTGTGCGAGTTGTTGCAGGAAGTCGGCCCGCGACATGCTGCGGGCGCCGAGGCTGAATAAGTGGTCGGTGGGCATTTGGCAGTCAATTAATACAAAGTCGCACTCGCTTAAATGCTCCGCCAAGGTGATAAATGCAATTTTGGATGCGTTAGTGCGGATGCTGAACATCGACTCGCCGAAGAACACCCTGCCCAGCGCCAGGCCATACAGACCGCCCACCAGCTCGCCTGCTTCCCAGACTTCAACCGAATGCGCGTGTCCCTGATGATGCATTCGGGTGTAGGCGGCTTGCATGGCGGGGGTTATCCAGGTCGCATCGGTGTCGCGTCTAGGGGCAGCGCAGGCGGCCATTACTGCAGGAAAATCCTGGTCCAGGGTCACGCTGAAACTAGTCTGGCGCATGACTTTTCGCATGCTGCGGGAGATATGCAGTTCTGATGGTGCGAGTATGGTCCGCGGGTCGGGGCACCACCATAGAATCGGCTGGCCAGCTTCGTACCACGGAAAGATGCCGTTCCGGTAAGCGGACAGCAAGCGCGCTGGCGACAGATCACCGCCCGCTGCGAGCAACCCATTGGGTGACTTCAGTGCACGCCGTGCGGGCGGAAAATGGGTGCTGCTTGCATCCAGCCAGGTTAGTTGACCCATGAGTTCCTCAGGTGCGTTTCGTCGTTCAAATGGTTTATCAATATTGCCTTATAAGTTATTGTCCTTGATCAAGAAAGACAACCCGTTAGCGGGAACCGATGAGCCTATAACGGGTCATGGTTAACGCTATTATGCTCTGCGGTTGTGAAAAGCATTGGTAGAGACCGTACAATAATCGCCTTAACCACGATGGAAGCGTCCGTTTTGAAGGATACCGTAGCCAAGAAGCACCCCATAGCATGGCAAGAACAGTTGTCGCTGCGACTGCGTGAAGGCGCACTGTTGGCGATGATCGCCCTATGCCTGTACCTGTGTATGGCGCTGTTCACCTATAACGCGGCCGACCCCGGCTGGACCCGCAGTGCGGGACCGGTAACCGTACAGAACGCGGGCGGGCGCATGGGTGCTTGGATCGCGGATGTTTTACTTTTGACGCTTGGCTATCTGGCTTTTCTGTTTCCGCTGATCGTTGGCGTGAAGGTATGGCAGATGTTCCAGCGGCGGCATTTGCCTTTCATCTGGAACGGCTGGTTGTTTACCTGGCGCGTGATTGGATTCTTCCTGACGCTGCTGGCGGGAACCGCGTTAGCTGCATTGCACGGTGCGCCACCTGAGTCTTTTCCGGAAGGGGCGGGTGCCGGTGGTGTTCTAGGTCAGTTACTGCGTGACCTGGCATTTCCTATTCTCAATATGCAGGGCAGCACCTTGCTGTTTCTGACGTTGTTCCTTTTCGGTATCACCGTATTCACCAACCTGTCCTGGTTCCGCGTGATGGACCTGACGGGCCGCATCACCCTGGATTTTCTCGATTTGCTCAAGCGTGCCTGGAACGGCTGGCGCTCGCGCCGAGCTGATGAGCGGGTGCAGGGCGATGCACCGGCGCATCGCCCTGCAAAGGCACCGTCTGCTCGTCAGGAGCCCGCTTTCAGCGCCGACGAGCAGCGCAAAGCAGATGCCTCGCGTGCACAGCGCCAAGAAGCACAAGCTAAATACACCGCTGCGCGCGAAAGTCGTGTGCCGCCAGAGATTGTGCCGCTGGATACCAAACCAGCGGAATCCAGCGTGCGATTGCAGAAAGAGAAGCAGTCCAAGTTGTTTGCCGACAGCGTAGAGCCGGGCTCATTGCCGCCAATCTCGCTGCTTGATCCGGCGAGCAAGAAGACCAAGGGCTTTTCTGCCGAGTCGCTGGAAGGCATGTCGCGCCTGTTGGAAATCAAGCTGAAGGATTTTGGCGTCGATGCGGAAGTCGAGAAAGTACAGCCAGGCCCGGTGATTACCCGCTTTGAGATTCAGCCCGCGGCGGGGGTTAAGGTCAGCAAGATTTCTAACTTGGCTAAAGATTTGGCGCGCTCATTAGCGGTGATCAGTGTGCGCGTCGTTGAGGTGATTCCGGGCAAGACGACGGTAGGTATCGAGATTCCCAACGAAGATCGCGAGATCGTTCGGCTATCTGAGGTGCTGGAAACCCGCGAGTTCGATGATGCCCAATCTCCGGTCACCTTGGCACTAGGGCACGATATTGGCGGTCATCCGGTCATGGCTGATCTGGCCAAGATGCCGCACTTGCTAGTGGCCGGTACTACTGGCTCGGGTAAATCGGTAGGCGTGAACGCCATGTTGCTGAGCATTCTGTTCAAGTCCACGCCAGAAGAAGTTCGGCTGATCATGATCGACCCGAAGATGCTGGAGCTGTCGATTTACGAAGGCATTCCGCACTTGTTGGCACCCGTGGTGACAGACATGAAGGAGGCGGCCAATGCGCTGCGCTGGTGTGTCGCCGAGATGGAACGTCGCTACAAGATGATGGCCGCGCTGGGCGTGCGTAATCTGGCGGGCTATAACCGCAAGGTGAAAGATGCCGAGAAATCCGGCACACCGCTGCGTGATCCGCTGTACCGGCGTGAGAGCATGGAGGATGAGGCGCCGGAACTTGAAGCGCTGCCGGTGATCGTAGTGGTAATCGATGAATTTGCCGACATGATGATGATCGTCGGCAAGAAGGTCGAAGAACTGATCGCCCGGATTGCGCAGAAAGCACGTGCTGCCGGTATCCATTTGATTTTGGCCACCCAGCGCCCTTCGGTAGATGTGATCACGGGTCTGATCAAGGCCAATATCCCAACGCGTATGGCGTTCCAGGTATCCAGTAAAATCGATTCGCGCACCATTCTTGACCAAGGTGGCGCCGAGCAGTTGCTGGGCCACGGTGACATGCTCTATATGCCTCCGGGAACCAGTTTGCCGGTGCGTGTACATGGCGCCTTTGTATCGGATGAAGAAGTGCACCGCTTGGTTGAAGAATGGAAAAAGCGCGGCGCGCCAAACTACATCCAGGACATTCTCGACGGCGCCGATGATGGTGCCGGCAGCGCTGGAAGCTACGAAGGCGGCGGTGATGATAGTGAAGAAGATGCGTTGTACGACGAGGCAGTGCGTTACGTTACTGAGAGCCGCCGCGCTTCGATCTCTTCTGTACAGCGCAAATTGAAAATTGGTTATAACCGCGCCGCTCGCATGATTGAGTCTATGGAAATGGCCGGAGTGGTGACCTCAATGAGTACCAACGGTTCGCGTGAGGTGATAGCACCTCCGCCGGTCCGCGATTAACTGGAGATAGATCTTGCCAACTATGTTGAAATCACTGCTGCGTGGCCCGGTTTTGCTGCTGTGCGCTTGCGCGCTAGCGCTGCCGTCAATGGCCGCGGAGAGCGACCAGAAGAACGCAGCCAAGCGCTTGAACGAGTTGCTGTCCGCCGCCAACACGATGTCGGCTACCTTTTCGCAAATGACGCTCAGCTCTAACGGGTCCAGTCTGCAGGAAACCACTGGCCAAGTAGCGCTGCAACGCCCTGGCATGTTCCGCTGGCACACCGATGCTCCGCTGGAGCAAGTTTTGGTTTCGAATGGCGAAAAGATTTGGCTGTATGATCCGGACCTGGAGCAGGTCACTATTCAGAAACTCGATCAACGTTTAACGCATACCCCTGCATTGCTGTTGTCGGGCGATGTCAGCGCCCTGGCGGAAAATTTCAGCATCAGCTGGAAAGAGGGCAGCGCGGTCGATGACTTCGTGCTTTCGCCCAAAGCCAGTGACAGCATGTTCGAGACGCTGCGGTTGTCGTTTCGCAACGGCGTGATCAACGATATGCAGTTGAATGACCCCATCGGTCAGCGCACCAATATCCTGTTTCAAGGCGTAAAACTGAACCAGCCTGTAGATGCCAGTCAGTTTAATTTTACCGTTCCTGACGGGGTTGATGTTATCAGTGAGTAGCGGCAGCCTTTTCGCTGCACCGGCGCCGCAGCAGCCGCTGGCGGCGCGCATGCGACCCAAGAACCTCGACGAATACGCCGGTCAGGCCCACATACTGGGTGCTGGTCGTCCATTGCGTGTAGCGCTGGAACAAGGTGCACTGCATTCGATGATTTTTTGGGGGCCGCCGGGCGTGGGTAAGACTACGCTGGCTCGGCTGATCGCCACCCTGGTTGATGCTCATTTCGAGACCATCTCAGCGGTGTTAGCTGGCGTTAAGGATATCCGCAATGCGGTTGATCTGGCGCGTCAGCAGTTCAGTCTCAATGGCCGCCAAACTATTCTCTTTGTTGATGAAGTGCATCGTTTCAATAAAGCCCAGCAAGATGCTTTTTTGCCCTATGTAGAAGACGGCACACTCTTGTTTATTGGCGCCACGACAGAAAACCCCTCGTTCGAGTTGAACAACGCCTTGCTCTCCAGAGCGCGCGTTTATGTGCTTAAGTCGCTGGATGAAGAAGCGCTGGATGCCTTGCTGGACCGTGCGCTCAGTGACGTCGAGCGAGGGCTTGGGCAGCACCAGCTAAGCCTGGAGCCTCAGGCACGTCGCATCCTGCTCGACGCTGCCGACGGCGACGCCCGCCGTTTGCTGAACTTGCTGGAAATTGCCGCCGACCTGGTCGAAGAGGGTGGCACCATTGAGATGGAGCTGGTCAGCGAGCTTTTGAATGACACGCGTCGTCGTTTCGATAAAGGCGGCGAGGCTTTTTACGATCAGATATCCGCTTTACACAAATCCGTACGCGGCTCCAATCCGGATGCGTCGATTTACTGGTTCGCACGGATGATCGACGGCGGCTGCGATCCGTTATATATCGCCCGCCGCGTCGTGCGTATGGCCAGTGAGGACATCGGCAACGCCGATCCGCGCGCCTTAACGTTGGCGCTGAATGCCTGGGATGTGCAGGAGCGGCTCGGTAGCCCCGAAGGTGAGTTGGCGGTGGCGCAAGCCATCAGTTATCTGGCCTGTGCGCCGAAAAGCAACGCTGTGTACAATGCCTACAACGCGGCCATGCGTGATGTGGCCAGCCAGCCGTCGCACGAGGTGCCGCTGCATTTACGTAACGCGCCCACCAAATTGATGAAAGAACTGGGCTACAGCGAAGGTTACCGCTACGCGCACACCGAACCTGAAGCCTATGCGGCGGGTGAAGACTACTTCCCTGAGGCGCTGGAGCCACGGGAATATTATCAGCCGGTGCCACGCGGGCTTGAATTGAAAATCGGTCAAAAAATGCAGCACCTGCGGCAGCTGGACCATGCCAGCGTAAAGAAAAGAAGGAAGCCGGCAGATGATTAAAGTGATGTTAGCGGTAGCCTTTGGCGGTGCAATCGGCGCTCTGAGCCGCTTTGGCGTGGCGCAGTGGAGCATGCAACATTGGCCCAAAGCCTTTCCGCTACCCACCCTGATCGTCAATCTGTTGGGTTGCTTGTTGATCGGTATACTTTACGGGCTTTGGCTGCAGCGCCCGGAGTTATCACCGTTGTTGCGGCAGACCTTGATGGTCGGCTTTTTAGGTGCTTTCACCACCTTTTCGACTTTTTCGTTGGATACCTTGCGGCTGTTGGAAAACGGCGAAGGGCTGCTGGCTATAACCTATATTTTGCTCAGTGTGTGCATTGGTCTGCTCGCCACCTGGGCCGGTTTGTCGCTGACGCGTTAAGCGTTCGTTCGGCACAAGCTGTTAACTGACTACTGTTGAAGATGATTACCCATGCTTGATTCGAAACTGGTTCGTACCCAATCCCACGTTGTTGCCGAACGTCTGGCAACCCGTGGTTATACCCTTGATCTGCAGCAGCTGGAATCGCTGGAGTCACGCCGCAAGGACGTGCAAACCCGCACGGAAACCCTGCAGGCTGAGCGCAATAGTCGCTCCAAGTCGATTGGCCAGGCCAAGGCACGCGGCGAAGATATTCAGCCGCTGCTAGCCGATGTCGATCGCATGGGTACCGAACTGAGCGAGGCCAAGCAGCAACTGGACGCGATCCAGCTTGAACTGGATACCTTGATGATGGGTATTCCCAACCTGCCGGCAGACGATGTGCCGGTGGGTAAGGACGAAGACGATAACGTTGAGATTCGCCGCTGGGGTACGCCACGCGAGTTTGATTTTGATGTGCAGGATCACGTTGTTCTTGGCGAGCAGCACGGTTATCTGGATTTTGAAACAGCGGCCAAGTTGTCCGGGGCACGTTTCGCCATCATGCGCGGACCTATTGCTCGGCTGCATCGTGCACTCGCGCAGTTCATGCTCGATCTGCATATCAACGAGCACGGCTATGAAGAGGTCTACACGCCTTATCTGGTGCATGCTGACGCATTGCAGGGCACCGGCCAACTGCCCAAGTTCGAAGAGGATCTGTTCAAGATCGTGCGTGGTGAAGATCAGCGCGACTTGTATTTGATTCCCACTGCAGAAGTATCGCTGACCAACATCATCAGCCAGAGCATCATTGCAGCAGATCAACTGCCGATTAAGTTCACAGCGCACACGCCTTGCTTCCGCAGCGAAGCAGGCTCGGCCGGGCGCGATACCCGTGGCATGATTCGCCAGCATCAGTTCGACAAGGTAGAGATGGTTCAGGTGGTTCGCCCCGAGGAGTCTGATGCAGCACTTGAAGCCTTGACCGGCCACGCTGAAGACGTGCTGCAACGTCTGGAATTGCCTTACCGTACCTTGGCGTTGTGCACTGGTGATATGGGCTTTAGCGCCGTTAAAACCTACGATCTTGAAGTGTGGGTGCCAAGCCAGGGTAAGTATCGCGAGATTTCCTCTTGCTCCAACTGTGGCGACTTCCAGGCGCGTCGTATGCAGGCCCGCTGGCGCAACCCGGAAACCGGTAAGCCTGAGCTGGTACATACCTTGAATGGCTCTGGCCTGGCCGTGGGCCGCACTCTGGTAGCGATTCTGGAGAACTATCAGCAAGCCGACGGCAGTATCGCCATCCCGACTGCGCTGCGTGGCTACATGGGCGGCATCGAGCGCATTGCCTGATTGCTGTTCATAAGGCGCGCGTAGCTCGCGTGCCTTTGCATCAACAACGCTGAGGCTGCGTGTTTCTCGCTTATGAGGTCGTTGTATGGAATTTCTACCCCTGTTTCACAACCTGCGCGAACGCCGGGTACTGGTTATTGGCGGTGGTGAGATAGCACTGCGCAAGGCGCGGCTGTTGTCCGAAGCAGGCGCCAAACTTGCCGTAGTCGCGCCCGCTATTGAGCCGCAGCTACAGCAGTTGGTGGAGCAGGGTGGTGGCGCCTGTCAGCTGCGTGGTTACCACGTTGATGATCTGAACGGTGCGGTGCTGGTGATAGCCGCGACCGATGACGAAGCGCTGAATGCGCAAGTCTCTGCCGACGCGCAGGCGCGCAATATTCCGATCAATGCGGTTGATGCGCCGCATCTGTGTACCGTTATCTTTCCCGCCATTGTGGATCGCTCGCCGCTGGTGATTGCCGTGTCGAGCGGCAGCCATGCACCGGTTTTGGCGCGGCTTACACGTGCGCGCATTGAAACCCTATTCCCCAGCGCTTACGGTCGTTTGGCGCAGCTAGCCAAGCGCTTCCGCCAACAGGTAAAAGAGACATTTCCGTCGATCAATCAACGTCGGGTGTTCTGGGAGAATATCTTTCAGGGTGACGTGGCGGAACGGGTATTCTCCGGCCGTGACGAAGAGGCCGCAGAACTCCTACTGCAGCAGCTAGGCGATCAGAGCGGCAAGCGCTATCAGGGCGAAGTCTATCTGGTGGGTGCCGGCCCTGGCGATCCGGATTTACTGACCTTTCGTGCTTTGCGCTTGATGCAGCAGGCTGATGTGGTGCTGCACGATCGCTTGGTGGCGCCGGCGATCATTGATTTATGCCGGCGAGACGCAGACCGCATTTACGTTGGCAAGGCGCGGGCAAACCATGCTGTGCCGCAAGAAGAGATAAACCAGCTGCTGGTGCGTCTCGCGAAAGAAGGTAAGCGTGTACTGCGGTTGAAGGGCGGAGATCCCTTCATATTTGGACGTGGTGGCGAAGAAATCGAAGAGTTGGCGGCCAATGGCATACCCTTTCAGGTGGTGCCGGGCATTACCGCCGCCAATGGCTGCTCGGCCTATGCGGGGATCCCCCTCACACACCGTGATTATGCGCAATCAGTGCGTTTCGTCACCGGGCATCTGAAAGACGGCTCGACCAATCTAGCCTGGGCCGATCTCGTGGCGCCAGGCCAAACCCTGGTGTTTTACATGGGCCTGGTGGGCTTGACCGAGATCTGTAATGGCTTGATTCAACATGGCCGCGCAGCGGCTACGCCGGTTGCCTTGGTGCAACAGGGTACCACCAGCAATCAAAAAGTACTGATAGGCACGCTGGAAAGCATGCCGGAGTTGGTCGCGCGCACACCTATTACGCCGCCCACGCTGGTTATTGTCGGCGAAGTCGTCAGCCTGCACGATAAACTCAAGTGGTTCTCACCCCAGGCTGAGGTTGTCTCACGCGGAGTACTTTGACTCGGCGATAGGACTAAATGGCCAATTAGCGGACGGACGGCTTACCAAGCTGGCACTGCAAGCGTAATTGAGGCACGGTTTGGTCTTGTGTAACGTTTAAGAGATAAAAACAACATGGTCTCCCTTGCAACGCCCCAACCGACCTCCACGGAACTACCCGCTGAATTGACTCAGGCCGTAGAGGGCTTTTTCAATCGGATTCCTTTTAACCGTTTGCTGGGTATTGAGATAGATACCCTGCGTAGCGATTGTGTGGCTATGAGCTTGCCAATGCGCCCAGATCTGATCGGCAACTTTACCCAAGGCATCTTGCACGGCGGTGCGATTTCCTCGCTGCTGGATGTGTGCGGTGGCGCTATGGCGTTGATCGGCGCATTCGAGCGTCATGCGCACCTCAGCGTGCAGGAACGCATGATTCGTTTGGCCAAGTTGGGGACCATCGATCTGCGCGTCGACTATCTGCGTCCTGGACGGGGCGAGCACTTTATTTGCACCTCTTCGCTGTTGCGCTCGGGCAACAAAGTGGGCGTAGTGCGCTCCGAATTGCACTCCAACGACGGCACCCTGATTGCTGTGGGCACGGGCACCTACCTCTGCGGTTGATTTATACTGCTTTGCCCGTTACGGAGGCACGCTCGGACAGCTCGATCCAGGTGCCGTCCGGATCGCGAATAAAACAAATCCGCGCTGTGCTACCTAAGGTCACCGGTTCGCGACCTGAAGTGGCTCCCGCGCTGAGAGCGCTGGCATAGGTCGCGTCACAGTCAAACACCTGCAAGGTGATGTAACGCAAGCCAGTCGCCGCTAATGGCGCGTCGGCATCTACTGAGCTTGCGCCCGGTATCAGCAGCAAACGGGTATCACCACAGCTCAACAAGCCTTCTTCCACTCGCTGCATACCCAGCACGCCGCAATAGAAGGCCTCCGTCCGCGTCACGTCGACTACTTTCAGTTGTACGGCTAAGCCCTGGATTCCGCGATAACCTTCAGGCACGAGCCGAATACGGTTGCCATCGGGATCGGTCAGTAGCTCGGGCCCATTCTGCGTGGGGATGGCGACCAGCAATTCGTCTATGGAGTTGTGTTCAGCGTTAGGCAAAGGGTCGCGCGCATCGTTGAGTTTGAGCACTGCATCGCCTGCTTGATGACGGTGCTGCAAAACGCCGCCGCCCAGCTTCAAACTGTGATCAAACGGCAAGCCCACACGCTCCTGCCAGAACTGCTTTTGGGCTGCGGACTGGTTGCTGAAAAGACCCACGTCATAGAAGGCTTTTGCCAATTGCATGCTCGATGCTCCATTGTTTGATGGAGCACCTTAACCTGCGTGACCAACGCTCAATAGCGCCAATCATTGGCGGAATGGGGCTCTATGGGCGGTGCTGATTGCGTTACTCCGCATGTGATTGGCAAGTCACTTGTGGCTAATCATTCCTGACCTCTATGGTTTCGCTGAGCGCCTTCCAGCGCGGCAACACGTCCTCAGGCGGCGGAGTGAACTCGGTCAGGTCGTCGATGCCTTTTTGGAAGGTAAATACCTGCACAGCAACCAGTGGGCTGAGTGTGCCGCCGGTTTTTGCCAAGCCAAACCAGCCGCGCCCTTGTTCACCTGAATCAGGTTTGGGATCGAGACGCCAGCCGTCCATTCCGGCCAGGTGAGGACCGATATAGGTTGGTTCCACGAAGCGTTTAAAGGTCCACTTCTGGGCATCGTAGCCAGGGCGGTAGTCAGTATCGTAGGTGCCTGTTTTTGGATGTGTATCCCAGGGGTCGCTGGCGGAGGCGGTGACTATGCTGAATACCACGTTGGGGGTAGCGGTGAAACGCAGGCTGTTTTTAACGGAATAGTCCGCTTTGCCGTCATCGGCAATAAAACCGTAGGGTATGCATACACCGCTTTCAGTAGGCACCTCGTAAAGCTCACGTGGCCGAAAACGCGACATCATATCCAGCATAGCTTCTTTGCCCTTGCCCTGAGCGTAGGCTTCACTCATAAAAAAGGCATAAACGCGATTGTTACGGTAAATGTAGGCTTCGCCGGGGGCTGAAGCAGAGCCTACAAAGTAGGCGTCGGGGATGCCGAGGTCGTGCACCGTTGGGAGGGCAAGAGCTATCTGCTCTTCAAGCTTTTTCATTTGCTCTCTCTTTTCTTCAATATCCTCCACGGAATAATTTTCACGTTCAAATCGTTTCAATATTCTTTTATCTGTTTCCAAATCTTCTTTTAACTGATCCTGATACAAAACGCTGGTCCCTTGTCTATAACCATAAACATCGTCAAGCATGGACCTATCCACTTTATCACTGACGTAGATAACTGCGCCGAACTCGCCGTAGGTAGCGTTATCGCCCCGCGCTGCTACCATGTCGCTAAAGTCATGCCCCCCACCTTTGGATATCTGCATCGTTCGGTCTGCGTTAAAGGTTGCCCACTCGATATCCTCTTGTACGTCGAATGTCAGGCGGCCCAAGCATTCTCTGCGCGGAGCATCCGCTGCTGCAAATGCAGCGGGAAGCAGCAGACAGAAGGTAACGAGCTTTGCCAGCGTGTTCATACACAGTCCTTGTGAAAAATAGGCGCTCACTGCTGGTTTTCTGCAGCCTCATATAGCGCCTGCATGCCAGGTAGTGGTCGAAAACTTTTCATGAAGTTCAGTACATCAGCTTCGGCTTGCTCTATGGGCGGCGGTGGCTGGTCGTTGGCGTAGGTTTGTAATTTATAGAGGAGGGTGGGCGTGTATTTTCCCGCCACCGCGCCAGCGTTGAGGTTGTACTGCGCATGCGCCGAGAGCCGGTCGCCATCGGGATCGATGGCTTGCAGACTGCGACCAGTCAGGGTGCCGCGGCTGTTGCCGATATCGATGCGGCGGGGGCCTATGTTGGTCGCAACCAGGGCGGCCGGGAAAGGGTTGCCCATCAGCCGTTTAGTGAGCATGGGTAGCAGCTCGATTGCATCTGTAGCTGAGTTGCTTAACGTCAGACTGTTCAGTACGTAGGGTGTGCTTTTTACATGCCAGGAAAAGCCTGCGTAGTAGTTTTCAGTGCCGTCATCAGCAATAAAGCCAAACGGCACACAAACCCCGGGTTCTGTCGGTATCTCGAAGGCCTCGCGGGGGCGAAAACGTGCCAGCAGGTCGCGCGCCGCAGGCTCGATTGCCTCAATCGAGCTGTCGTATTTTCCGTTCTTGGGGCCAAACTCGAAATGAAAAATCCGGTTGTTACGCCATAACACTGCAACCATCCTGTCTGGGTGCCAGGCGCCGGCAGCATCGGGGATTCCTAGTTCAAAAGCGCGCTCTTTCTCATAGCGTTCATCTGTGGGCAAGGCCGCTATTTGCTTCTCGTAGCCGGCTAGCTCTTCTTCTAGCTCTTCGGTGGGGCGGCCCTCTTCTTCAAAGAAATCGATCACTGACTGAACCATTGTTATTTCAGCGATCATTTCCCTGTATTTTTTGTTCTCTTCATCCAATGCAAGAAGGTCTTGAATATATTGCTCTTTATCACCACCCTCTGCGTCGAACCGAGCTTTCCTTGCTTCTATTCTGGCTTCCAGCACCCGAATTTTCGCTTTGGTCTCGTTGGGAAGCTCAACGCGTGACGCATGCTCATAGGCCTCGCGAGTGGTTTTCGTGCTAACCCGAATACGAACAAATTTGTAAATACCATTACCTGGGTCAGTGCCATAATCAAGACTGCGGTTAGCCCAAGGGGCGGTCGCAACATAATCGACGGTATCACCGTATGGGATTTGAAGCTGCCAGACTGGTGTGGACGGTATATCAAACTGCGAGCGGCCCAAACATTCGGTACGCCAGCCTTCTGGCGTTTGATACTCGCTCGGAGTTGCTGACTCAGCGATTGCGAGCGCAGGCAGCAGGGCAAGAGTGAGCGTTCTATAGCGCATTAAGTGGCATCGTTAGTTTCCATGGATCTCTATGGTTTCGCTGAGCGATTTCCAGCGCGGCAACACCTCCTCTGGCGGGGGAGTGAACTCGGTCAGATCGTCCGTACCTTTCTGAAAGGTAAACACCTGCACGGCAACCAATGGGCTGAGTGTGCCGCCGGTTTTTGCCAAGCCAAACCAGCCGCGCTCTTGTTCACCTGAATCAGGTTTGGGATCGAGCCGCCAGCCGTCCATTCCGGCCAGGTGAGGACCGATATAGGTTGGTTCCACAAAGCGTTTAAAGGTCCACTTCTGGGCATCGTAGCCAGGGCGGTAGTCGGTATCGTAGGTGCCTGTCTTGGGGTGGGTATCCCAGGGATCGTTGGGGGAGGCGGTGACGATGCTGAATACCACATTGGGGGTAGCGGTGAAGCGCAGGCTGTTTTTAACGGAATAGTCCGCTTTGCCATCATCGGCAATAAAACCGTAGGGTATGCATACACCGCTTTCATCCGGCACCTCGTAAAGCTCACGTGGCCGAAAACGCGACATCATATCGAGCATAGCTTCTTTACCCTTGCCCTGAGCGTAGGCTGTACGCATAAAAAAAGCGTAAACGCGATTATTACGGTAAATGTAGGCTTCGCCGGGGGCTGAAGCAGAGCCTACAAAGTAGGCGTCGGGGATGCCGAGGTCGTGGACTGTGGGGAGGGCAAGAGAAATTTTTTCTCTGGTTTTCTCGATCTCCTTTCTCCATATGGAAACACTTTCTGGATCGTTGTCCCTTTCAAACTGCTCTACTAATCGCTTTTCAGTCTCCAACTCTCCTTTCAGGTAGTCTTGGTAAAGAATGCTGGTTCCTCTTCTGTAACCATACACGTCATCCAGCATGGACCTATCCACTTCATCGCTGACGTAGATGGCCGCGCCGAACTCACCGTAGGTAGCGTTATCTCCTCGGGCAGCTACCATATCGCTAAAGTCATGCCCCCCACCTTTGGATATTTGCATCGTTCGGTCTGCGTTAAAGGTTGCCCACTCGATATCCTCTTGTACGTCGAATGTCAGGCGGCCCAAGCATTCTTTGCGCGGGGCATCCGCTGCTGCAAATGCGGCGGGTAACAGCAGAAAGTAGCCAACTAGCTTTGCCAGCGTGTTCATACACAGTCCTTGTGAAAAATAAGCGCTCACTGTTTGTTTTTTGTAGCCTCGTAAAGCACCTGCATGCCAGGCAGTGGTCGGAAGCTCTTCATGAAGTGCAATACATCAGTTTCAGCTTGTTCTATCGGTGGTGGTGGCTGGTCATTGGCGTAGGTTTGTAATTTATAGAGCAGTGTGGGCGTGTATTTGCCAGCAACTGCGCCAGCGTTGAGGTTGTACTGCGCATGCGACGAGAGCCGGTCGCCTTCGGGATCGATTGCCTGGAAGCTACGGCCAGTTAAAGTCCCGCGAGTGCTGCCAATATCAATACGGCGAGGCCCGATGTTGGTGACATCCAATGCTGCAGGGAATGGGTTACCCATAAGACCTTTGGTGAGCATGGGTAGCAGCTCGATTGCATCTGTAGCTGAATTGCTTAGAGTCAGACTATTCAGCACGTAGGGGGTGCTTTTTTGGTGCCAGGAAAACCCCACATAGTAATTTTCAGTGCCGTTATCAGCAATAAAGCCAAACGGCAAACAAACCCCGGGCTCCTGTGGTATCTCGAACTCCGCGCGTGGGCGAAAGCGTGCTAACAGGTCGCGGGCCAGAGGCTCTAACGCATCAAAGTTGCTCTCATACTTGCCGTTTTTCGGGCCAAACTCGAAGTGATAAATCTGGTTGTTCCGCCATAACAGTGCCACCATTCTGTCCGGGTGCCAGGCCCCAGCGGCGTCAGGTATTCCTAAGTCAAAAGCGCGTTCATGCTCATAGCGCTCATCAGTGGGCAGCGCAGCTATTTGTCTCTCATAATCTGCGAGTTGAGCCTCTAACTCTTCTGTTGGTCGCCCCTTGCTTTTATCAAAATCGATAAATATTTTAAACCTTGTTATGTCAGAGACCATATCGCTGTATCGCTTGTTCTCTGCGTCCAAATCCATTAGATCTTCAATATACTGTTCTCTATCATCCTTTTCGGGGTCGAATTTCTCTCTTCTCTCATTTATTCTGTTTCGCAATACTCTCATTTGAGCTTTTGTTTTGCTCGGAAGCTCAGCACCTACAGCGTTATCGAATGCTGCTTGCGTTGTTTCGGGGCTAATACGTATGCGGACAAGTTTGTAAACTCCGCTCACGGGCTCGGTACCATAGTCCATATAGCGGCCAAACCAAGGGTCGTCAGTCGCATAGGAAACTGAGTTGTCGAAAGGAATGTGCAAGTGCCAGACCGCGTTAGACGGTATATCAAACTGAGAGCGGCCCAGGCACTCGGTGCGCCATGCTTCTTGCGTTTGATATTCGCTCGCAGCCGCTGACTCGGCGAATGCCAGTGCGGGCAATAGGATAAGAGTGAACGTTCTATAGCGCATTAAGTGGCATCGTTAGTTTCCATGGATCTCTATGGTTTCGCTGAGCGATTTCCAGCGCGGCAACACCTCCTCTGGCGGGGGAGTGAACTCGGTCAGATCGTCCGTACCTTTCTGAAAGGTAAACACCTGCACGGCAACCAATGGGCTGAGTGTGCCGCCGGTTTTTGCCAAGCCAAACCAGCCGCGCTCTTGTTCACCTGAATCAGGTTTGGGATCGAGCCGCCAGCCGTCCATTCCGGCCAGGTGAGGACCGATATAGGTTGGTTCCACAAAGCGTTTAAAGGTCCACTTCTGGGCATCGTAGCCAGGGCGGTAGTCGGTATCGTAGGTGCCTGTCTTGGGGTGGGTATCCCAGGGATCGTTGGGGGAGGCGGTGACGATGCTGAATACCACATTGGGGGTAGCGGTGAAGCGCAGGCTGTTTTTAACGGAATAGTCCGCTTTGCCATCATCGGCAATAAAACCGTAGGGTATGCATACACCGCTTTCATCCGGCACCTCGTAAAGCTCACGTGGCCGAAAACGCGACATCATATCGAGCATGGCTTCTTTGCCCTTGCCCTGAGCGTAGGCTGTACGCATAAAAAAAGCGTAAACGCGATTATTACGGTAGATGTATGCTTCTGCGGGGGCTGAAGCAGAGCCTACGAAGTAGGCATCGGGGATGCCGAGGTCATGGACTGTGGGGAGGGCGATAGCGATTTGCTCTTCAAGCGCCGCTTCCCTTTCCTTCCAGATTTGTACTCCCTCTTTATCATCAGCTACTTCAAGGTCTTTAACTATGCTCCGTGTTGTTTTCAGCTTCTCCTTCAAATAATCTTGATGAAGTACGCTTGTTCCTCTCCGGTAACCATAAACATCGTTAAGCATGGACCTATCCACTTCATCGCTGACGTATATCACTGCGCCGAACTCGCCGTAGGTAGCGTAATCGCCTCGGGCAGCTACCATATCGCTAAAGTCATGCCCGCCACCTTTGGATATTTGCATCGTTCGGTCTGCGTTAAAGGTTGCCCACTCAAGGTCTTCTTGCACATCAAAGATCAGTCGGCCTAGGCACTCTTCGCGTGCTCCCTCAGCGGTAGCACATCCTGAGAGCAGAAAAAGAGTAGAACTAATAAACGGCACTAATGCCTTCATTGAAGGTTGCATCACTAGGCTTGTTCTCTTTGGTTGTTGGTGGCATCAAATGCAGATGGTTGCTTTTTCTGCATGAGCTTTGCCACCGTTTTTAAATTAAGCCCTGAATCGTTGTTTTCGCCTCTGGTCCACTTTGTCGGAAGTTGGCAAATAAACCCTTGTGCACCTATAGGCTTTCCGTAAGCTTCTGGTACCATCTGGCTCTTTGTACGCCAGAACCGCAACTCGTGGGGCATCGGTGCAGCTAACAATCCTCCTAATCGCAAATCTTCGAGGTCGCGATACGCCCATGTTGGCCAAACTGGTGCGGGGAAGCCGTTAGGAAAGCTCCGCATACTCGGCGTTATCTCAATCTGTACTTGGCTTGTATCTTGCGGAATAAAATTGAAAACAGCCTCATAGTATTCAATATTCTTTTTTGCGACGGCTTGGATTTTTTGCCACGTAATCTCCGCCGCAGGAGTGTTCCAACACCCGATCAATTCACTGGCTGGTTGGACTTTTGAGTTACCGGTCAAGCTCAGCCCAAAGTGCTTTTTCCATAAAGCAACTCGTAATTCGTAGACTGCTTTGCTGACTTGAGATGGGGTGACACCGTCGAGCGCGACATTAATTGCGGAGCTGTCTCTTACGACTACAGCCAGCTCAGAGTCTCTAGAGCCAAGCAAGCTGCGATCATTGATATTGGCGCTGCCGAGAATGGCTACTCGATCATCGGCAATTAGCAGTTTGCTATGCACATATATCTGCTCCGTCACCACCTTGCCTGAAAGTTCACCCCAGGTACGCAGGTTCAACAATGTGAGGTATTTGCTCCAATCTTGTTGCTCAAATAGTGGGCGATTGGATCTTGGATCAATATTATTCATGCGCTTGGCTGCAGCTTCTGGGCTATTCCCTCGGTCAATAAAAGCCCGCAATGCCATGTGGCGCTGAATATTCTTGATCAAGCTTTTCTCGCCAAATACCAGGCTCTGCATGGTTAGGTGAATTTGGTGCATGATGTTGGGTGTGTTCAGCGTGCCTTCAGGGTGAACCGGCAAAACCATGTAGACATGAAAAGGATTTCCTTCATCAATTGCCTTGCTTATCCTCGAAGCGAGAGCGCTACCTATGGTGTTAGCTATGTGATTCTGCGGTGTGCTCAGGAAGTCGGTGACCCAGCCTTGGGCATTGACACCGAGCATTGCAAACATTTGCTCGATGAAGCGGTTACTTTCTTCGTCGGTATTGCGAGCGATGGCAAGACCGCCCCCCAGTTTTTTTCGCTAATTATCTCCATCTGCCCAATACCAAAAAGTCCCACCCCAACTGGAATCCTCAATGACAGGGAGGATATCGCCACGCTGGAAATACCGGCGTGAATGCTGTTTGGCGGGGGTAAACCAATAGCCGCTATGGCTGCAAGATTTGCCACCCGCTATGCGGGTGGGCTGAGCCACTGATTCATCCTGGTCAAAGCGAGCGTACCATTGCCGTGTGCTTTCTTCGTCAAAGCAATCACCATAGGGTGAATAACTGTGCAGTTGATCAGGATTGGGGATGCGAACGGGCTTAACGACACGGTTGACTGCCACATAGGCCCTCGGCAAACCGTCTTCTTGAGCACCTAACGCCGGATATTCTCCGGCACGGATAATTAGGCCGTTGTCATAGTTGAAGTACTCGATATTGGGGGCCGCGGCAAGCGACCGGCGAATTATTTCCTCTCCTCCCAATCGATCGACGAAGGTTTGTCCTAACACGGTGTACCAGTTGACCCCCTTGACGTAATCAAGAAGTTCCCTTTTAAAAGAATGTGGCATCGAATCCACTTCAAGACCGGAAAAACGCTCCGCTAGCTGATATTCGATAGGCATGTACTGATCGTAATCATAGGGCATCGCCAAAGAGAGTCCGCCGTAACCATGCTCAACATTCAGCTGTGCACAGAGAAATAGCAGCCATTTATGGTAACAGGTGAAGTCTTCCTGGGTGTTTCTCGAAGAACAGGGAAAGGTAATCTTAATGTAGGACCTTTTCTTATCCCCATGCGCCAAGTATGAGCCCAACACCGATAGTGAATATACACCTGCTTCCTTAGCGTCTCTCGCGCTACTCAGATGCCACTCGCATTGTTCGTTGGGCTCCGAGCAAAGGATCGCATCTCGATGCCTCTCAAATTGTTGCCTGCTCAATTTTTGCGGACGACTCGCTACCTGCCAGTTTAAATGGGTCTCAAATTCCTCATAAAACCTCTCAAAGCACTCGACGATTTTTTCTTTAACAGCGGTGGTATAGCCTTCTCTGAAGTACAGCGTAGCTACCAGGCCAAGCCGAATTACCGGGGTGCCATCAGGCAGCTCAAACTCCAAGCCAGGAGCTTGTTGGGCAAGTTTTTCCAGTGGATCCATGAGCATTCCTGTTGTCCTGTTTAGCTGGCGGCAGCCGCGCCGACAAGGGCGCTAGTGCCAAGAAGACCTACGAGCCAAGCCCAGGCGACCTGGGCCAAGCGAACCAGCACCATTAGACCAGCAACGATTACTGCTGGTACTCCAGCGGAAACAAGAACGCCAGCAACAAGTACAGCGATCACTACGGTCCCGACTACAACGCCTACATTAATAAGCACTTGCACCCAATCTATCTCTCTGAGCATCTCGATGGTCAAGTCCGTATGGTACTGAACTTCACGCCATATGGCCTGAAGTTGTTCGTCGGTCCAACGGAACACTTCCGCACCTGTTTCACTGACCCATTCCCAAGCATTGCCCGCTTGGTCACGTATCCAAGCGCCTTTGCTACTCAGCCAGGTTATAGCTTCTTCAAGCTGACGTTGGACTTCAGCGGAGAGATAGCGAATACCCGAAGCGGCCTCGTCTAGCAGACTGTCAATTACTTCCGTTACTCGCTGAGTCCAGCTTTCCACTCTAGAGGGCTCGGGAAGGGGACTAGGCCCATAAACGGGGACTGGTAAGGGGGCCGGTCTTTGACCATTTTGCGGCCGGGACACCACGGGCGGGACAGGCCAGGTGCGAGGATCATAGTGACCTGTAGGTTGATGTTGTTCATTGGTCCGACGATCCCGTTCACGTTCGCCATCATCTCGACAGTCCCGAACCTCTAAAACCGAAAATCTTGTTGGTCCACCAGCTATATCCAAATAGGCTTCACGTTGGCCTCCCATAAGCAAATCACCAGGAAACTTAACCTCAACGACCCGCTCCAAGTTATCTAGGTGCATTCTGCCTTGATGATCCGCCGTCGCTTGTCCTGGCCATCGAATGGCTCGGTTTTTGACAATAATAACGTCGGGGCGGCGTAATAAACCTCGAGTCAAACCTGCTGGAAACGGAGTTAGCGAGTGCCTGCGATCGGGATCCAGCGCATCGGGTTGTCGCACTAGCGAAGAACTTAGAAAGGGGATCGGCGGCAGATGGGTCATGTCGAAGCATACTTCGGCTTTGTAATCCCAGCGGAAGTCTCTCAAATATTCGTCAGCCCGAATAAGTCCGCTCATTACCAGTTGTTTGAGTTCATATCTAGTTGGCTCATTCCCTGACGGGGTTCTGATCGATAGCCGCGGAAAACGAGAAGCATATTCTGCCTTTGTCATCAGATAAGGCTTATTGCTTGGGTTGGGTAGAGGCGCTTCCGACTCAACCCCTTCAATTCGGGTATTGGTACAGCCCTGTGGGCTAAGAGGTGGTTGTAGGGTTGCCATTTATGCGCCATCCTCATCTGTATCTTTGTAATCCAGAGTGATTTGTGTCGGTGTAGCATCGCCTGCGAGAAAGAAAGGTTCTTCCGGCTCTTTGTGACGCTCGGCAACGAGAAGGTCGACCTTTTCGGGTGTATCACTGCGCACCTCAAAGGTGTTGCCTTTCTCATCGGAATAACCAGCGATTCGGGTGCCATCCGCACTCCGCAAGGTATAGGCCATGCCAGCCAAGGCTTGCCCAGAAGTGTCATCCAGCAATTTGAAGTGCGCTCGATAGCTTCGAGGAGCCCTATTCAATAGCTCCCCTGCAAACGAACTGGCTGCAGCGCTAGGTAGAATCGCTCCGAGAATCTTGACGCCAGAGCCACGCCTTGGCGAGCCACCCGAATTGATCTTGATCCCCGGCCCAACCAGGGTCACGCCGCTGGGATCGAGCTTTAGGAAGGAGCCGCCACCCTTGGCGGTTAGCTCCATGCCAGCATCTATTACAACTTTGTCACCGGCGTAATAATGAATTTCATTGCCGGCTTGGGTTAGCTGCGCAGTGCCGATTTTGACGTGCTGGCTAGTGCCCACGGTGAGGTGGTCGTTAGCTTTGATTTCGCTTTTGCGGTCGGCGTGTGTGGTGTGGTGTTCTTCGGCTTTGAACTCGCTGTAGCTGTTGGCCTCGACGGTGTCATGGCGTTCGTTGCCCACGCGCACCGTCTGGTCGTGTTCGATGTTTTCGTCCCAGTCTTTCTGAGCGCGCAGGTAGATCTGTTCTTCGCCTTTCTTATCCTCAATGCGCAGTTCGTTGTAACCACCGCCGCCGGGGCTGCTGAGGGTTTTGAATACGCTGCGGGTTTTGTGGGCGGGTAGTTCGTACGGCACTTCATGTTCTTTGTGGTACAGGCAGCCGGTGACCAGCGGTTGATCTGGGTCGCCTTCCAGGAAGGTGATGAGCACTTCCATCCCCACTCTGGGGATGGCAACGCCGCCGTAACGGTCGCCGGCCCAGCTGGAGGCGACTCTTAACCAACAGCTGGTTTTGTCGTCGGCTTGACCTTCTCGATCCCAATGGAACTGTACTTTGATGCGGCCGTACTGGTCGCAGTGAATCTCTTCGCCCTGTGGCCCGGTAACCACGGCGCTCTGGCTGCCGAGTACCTTGGGCTTTTTGTGGTTGAGTTGCGGGCGCCAGATAATCTGCCAGGGCGTGGCCTTGAAGTGGTTGCGGTAGCCTTGCGTGAAGCCATCGCTGGCTTGGGTATCGCTGGTAACGCCTTCTTCGAGCACTTGCGGCTGTTTGCCTTCGTGCTGAATCTCGGTCAGTAGCCAAAGGT
>LAZR01000431.1_pt1 | contig 35354 bp, 55 predicted proteins | sample 329461 | NCBI WGS metagenome assembly LAZR01 (sample SAMN03002196, study PRJNA259156) | marine sediment metagenome | biome: sea floor; feature: Hydrothermal impacted sediments; material: marine sediment; isolation source: Loki non-amplified sample from Loki's castle hydrothermal vent sediment ...
ACGCCCTTGCATCGGTCGCTCATGCGTGCACTGAATGCTCACTCGCCGAGGGACGTGAACGTCGTGTTCGGCGCCGGGCTCGCGGACGACGCCGCCGACGGCTTCCTCGTCAAGGCCGCGTAGCGAGGGAGCCCGAGGTGGAGCGACGAGACGAGGCGGCGGAGGCGCGCCAGGCGACCGAGGCGGCCTCCGAGGCCGTGGAGTCGGGGCGCGAGGCGGCCGAGGAGTATCTCAAGGGGGAGATCGAACTCTCCTCCGGGATCATCCTCGCGCTTCGCGACGTACCGCCGCTCGCTCTCCGTCAGGCCGATCTCGCGGTGCCCGTCCCCGTGGTGCCAGTTGTCCGCATCGAGAGCCGCGATCGCGACGAGGAGAACCCGCTCGACCCCGACTACGTCGCGGAGGTCGCCGAGCGCGATACACGCGTCTACCGCGCCGGCGTCGACATCGCCCTCGTCATGGGGACGAGCTGCGAGAGAGTCCCCGACGGGTGGTGCCGGCCGGAGGATGCCGGATGGATCGACCAGCTCGAGGTGGGCGACCTTAAGGTCGACGTCTCGAACGACGCCATCCGCTACCTCAACTGGCTTCACCTCTACGCCCTGCGCACGCCGCAAGACCTGTCGCGCACGACGTACAACGCCCTGGTGCGGGCGGGACTGTTGGAGGCCGAGATCGCACAAGCGATTGCCTCGTTTCTCAGTTCAGCGCGACGGGAGGCCGATCGAGTCGCTGACGATTCGGAACGGAGTCTCGACGGGGATCCGGTATCGACCGCCGATCCCGGGGATGGTCTCGGAGTATGAGGAGCGCCACGCGGCGAAGTGGGGCAGGTATCGCTGGCACGACTGGCGCGCCCTCGATCGCGTCGATCGCGTCCACGGCGTAGCCCACTACCGACTCGACCGCATGGTCGAGAGCCACTCGAACGATGCCGTCACGCAGGCGTCGAAGGACCGGGCCGCAGCCGCGCGCTCGCAGCCGCGGCGACGAAGGCGGAGGTAGCCCGTGCCCTTCGAGAAGGTGGGTGTCCGGGCGTCCGTCGAGGGCGTCAGCCAGTACGTACGCGACGCCGGCAAGATCGAGCGGTCCACGACCGGGATGTCGAACAAAGTCAAGGGCGTCGCGCCCTCGTTCCGGATCTCGACGACTCAGGCCCTCCGCTTCGGCGCGGCGCTCGTCGGGGTCCAGCTCGGTATCTCGGTGATGTCCCGGTCGGTCGTCGGGCTGCAAGCGTCGACCGTCGGCGCGGCGATCGCGTTCGAGTCCTCCTTCGCCGGCATCCGCAAGACGATGGACCTCACGGAAGATCAGTTCGACTCGCTCGCGCGAGCGAACCGGGATCTCGCGCTCGAGATCCCGGTCACGGCCAACGAGCTGAACCGGATCGGCGAGCTGGCCGGGCAACTCGGGGTACGCGGCGTCGAGAATGTCGTGAAGTTCGAGGAGACGATCGCCAAGTTGGCCGTCACGACCGATCTCACGGCCGAGTCGGCCGCTATCTCGCTCGCCCAGTTCGCCAATATCCTGCAGATCCCGCAGGGTCGGGTCGAGAACCTCGGGTCCGCGATCGTCGGGCTCGGCAACACCTTCGCCACGACCGAGTCGCGGATCGTCGACTTCGGCCTTCGCATCGCGGGCGCGGGAAAGATCGCGGGCCTTACGGCCGGTGAGGTCTTTGGCATCGGCGCCGCCTTCGCCTCGGTGGGCGTCCCGGCCGAGCGCGGCGGCACGGCCATCCAGCAGTCGTTGATCGCGATGCAGAAGGCCGTAGTGGAGGGCGGGGCGGAACTCGAGATTTTCGCGGCCGTAGCGGGAACGACCGTAGAGGAATTCGCCGCGCTCTTCAAGGAGGACGCGGCCGAGGCGTTCGTCCTCTTCGTCGAGGGTCTCGGGCTCGCCGGCGACCAGGGCTTCGAGATCCTCGACGCGCTCGGCCTCGCGGGGCAACGGCTGATCGGGTCGTTCCTCTCAGTGGCAGGCGCGGGCGACATGCTGCGGGACGCGATCGCCAGCGGCAACGAGCAGTTCGAGGCCAACATCGCGCTGCAGAAGGAGGCCGACACGCGGTTCGCGACGACGTCGTCGCAGTTGCAGATCCTACGGAACCGCTTCGCCGACATCGGGATCGCAGGTGGCGAGGCCGCCCTCGACGGTCTCCTCCCGCTGATCGAGGCGACCACCGACTGGCTCGACACCAACGCGGACGAGTTCGCGCAGGACCTGCAGACGGCGATCGTCGGCGTGACGAACGCGGTCAACGGCCTGGTCGAGGTGATGCAGACGCTCGCCGACTTCGGTCCGATCTCGATCGCGATCGAGACGGCGACGGGGACGATCGCGCTGCTCGCCGACATCCTCGGGCTCGTCACCAAGGCGACGGGGGCTCCGGGGGAGGAGGAGCGGATCCTCGGCCTCCTGCAGGAGCAGGCCGAGCTACGAGAGGCGATCGCGCTGCTCGACGTCCCGGGCGAGCGTCCGATCTTCCTTCCGGAGGCTACCGAGATCCAGCGGCAAGAACTCGAGACCATCCTCGCGTTCATCCAACAGGAGTTGGAGACGCTGCTCGTTCGTCGGGCGCGTCGCCCGGTGGTGGCCGATCTCGCGGACATTCAGCGCGTGCGCGGCTTCGTCCGCGAACTCGAGGGGATGCGCGACGCGACTCTCGAGCTGATCGCGATTCAGGAGACCACCGGGGCACCGGAGGCCGCGCTCACGGAACGGCTGGCGACGATCAACCGGCAGATCGAGCTTCGCCGGGCGCAGCTCGAAGGGTTGGTGCGCGGTGCCCCGAGGCCCGAGCGCCCCGAGGAAGAGGAGGAGCCGGAGGAGCGTGAGATTCGGCTCCCGCCGACCGACGCGGAGCTCGCGAGGGCGCGGAAGGCGCTCGAACGCCTCGCGCGCGACGCAGAACGCGCGAGAGAGCGCCTCCTGCGCGAGGGCCTGGCGGAGGTCGACCTCTTCGCGGGCCTCGTCGTCAGCGCGCTCAGGGCGCGCGCTCAGGCGGAACTCGATATCGAGCAGGACAAGATCTCGGAGATCCGCGAGGCCGAGCGAGACGCCCACGACGTCCGGATCCGCGAGATCGACGAGGCGCTCGAGCGGAAGCTCGACGCGATCCGTCGCGAGACCGAGGCCGAAGAGGGTCGCATCGACGCGGAACTCGAGGGGCTCCGGGAGGAGGGCGACGCCGATCGGCTCGTCGCGCTCGAGCGTGATCTTGCGCTCGCGTTCGAGGAGGACGACGTCTTCGAGGCGGAGCAGCGCATCGCCGACTTCCGGCGCCGACAGCGCGAACGCGAGCTGCGCGACGAACTCTCCGGCGTCCGGGAGGCCGGGCGCGACCGCGAGCAGGGCCCGCGCGACCTGGCTCGCGACGAGATCGAGATCGCTCGCGACGAACTCGCCGAGGAGCTCCGGTTGCTCGACGAGCGCGAAGAGGCGGCGCGCGTCTCGTTCGAGAACATCACGGAAGACTGGCGGACCGAGGCGGAAGCCCGCCGACTGATCCTCGCGGAGGAGAACGAGGAGATCGCCCGGCTGCTCGAGGCTCAGGGCGAGACGTGGAGGACCGCAGGCATCACCCTCGGGGCCCAGATGGTCGACGGCATCCGGAGCGAGCTCGACACGTTCATCGCCTCGGCGTTCGCCAACGTGCCGGGCACCGGGGCGGCGGCCGCGGCCGCGCGTCAGCGTGAGATCGACCTCGAGGCGAATCAGCAGGCCGGCGTCGATGCGAAGGCGGCGGGCGTGCCGGCGTTCGTACTCGACTCGATGCGGCAGTTCGTGATCGACAACTTCGGCACCACGCCTCGCTTCCAGCGCGGGGGCTTCGTCGGCGCGGGAGGCGAGCGCGTGTCGATCGACGTCGAACCGGGCGAACTCGTCCTTAACCCCGTCCAGCAGGGCGCGCTCCTCGGAGGGCGTACCATCTTCGAGGCCGGGGCATTCGAGGGGATGTTCCGCGGCGCCGCCTTCGACGGGTCGCCCGAGGAGAACGGCCGCGAGGTCGCCCGAGCGTTCGAGGCGCTGATGGACGAGCAGCTCGGCCGAGGGGCGTTCATCCGAGGGGTGGGCAGCTAGTGGGATCGATGCCGCCTCCCGCCGTGCCGGCCGTCTGCCAGGCGTTCGAGACGATCGGAAAGACCGTCCTCTCGGTCGCGGCCGCGGCGATCACGTTCTCGGGCATCGACACGTCGAACCGGATGTTCCGAATCTCGCTGTACGCCGTGAACGATGGGAGTGCGGCGAACGTCCAGTTACGGATCAACAACGACAGCGGCGGCAGCTACGACCTACAGACACTCTCGGGCTCAGCCGCCTCGGTCGTTGCACTCCGTCAGACCGCGCTGACCCAGATCGGTCTCAATATCCTCGTACCTGCGGCAGCTAATGAACACGTGACCTCGGAGATTGTGATCGCCAAGCAGCAAGCTGGTAACGAGGCTCTCATCGTAGCTCGGACGGTTTTCGTCATCGCTGGCGCACTCCTCCGTACCGAAGACCTGGGAGCGATCTGGAACAACACCGCCGCATTGATCAGCCGTCTCGACCTCCTCAAATCAGCAGGTAACTTCGCGGCCGACACCGTGGCGTTGCTCGAGGGGAACGCGACCTCGTGAGCCAGTTCCCGCCCGTCATCGTCGCGGTCAACGCCCTGTGGGAGAAGATCGACGAGCAGACGCTCTCGGTCGCGGCCGCGGCGGTCACGTTCTCGGGGATCAATACGTCGTTCACGTTCTTTCACATCGCGGCGTGGATGATTAAGGCAGCGGGAGGCGGCAATCAGCCGATCCTTCGAATCAACAACGACTCGGCCGGGAACTACGATCATCAGCGGATCACCGGCGACACGGCATCGGTGACCGGCGCTCGCGTGACGGGCGACACGGGAATCGACATCACATTTGGCGCGATCGGCGTAGGCGAAGAAGTGAACTTCGTCATGACCATCGCAAAACCGGTGGCCGGTGAAGAGGCCCAGACGGTTCACATCGCCGGGCCCCAGGCCACAGACATAAATCTCGACCTCTACGGGGGTCAGTGGAACAACACGGCTGCCCTGATCAGTCGTCTCGATATCCTCGCTGTGAGCGCGAACTTCGACGTCGATACCCGCGTCCTGCTCGAAGGAGCGCAGCCCGCGTGAGCGACTGGCCGTCCGCCACCGGAACCGCCGAGGCGTGGACCCACATCGCCACGCAGGTGTTGTCCGTCGCGGCCGCGGTCGTCACGTTCTCGGGCATCGCGGCGGCCGCGGCTCCGAGGCTCCGGTTCTATGTCTATCTCGTGAAGGACGGGACAGCCGCCATCCCGTTGCTGCGCCTGAATAACGATTCGGGCGCGAACTACTTCCAGCAACGGTTGACCGCCGACGGGGCCGGGGTCACTGCGGCTCGGGTTACGGGCAACACGTCGTATCTCCTGTTCTGGAATCTGACGGTCGCCTCCAACGGCCACGGACTGATCGTGGCCGACATCCAGAAGCCGGTAGCGGGTGAAGTCGGGCGACTGACAGTTCGCACGGCGGTAACGGTGGCGGCCGGAATTGCGCTAGCATCTGGTGCGGCCGAATGGACGAACGCGGCCGATCCCATCAACCGCGTCGATGTGATCGCGGGCACGGGCAATCTCGACGCGGGAACGCGAACCGTTCTGGAAGGAGCAGCGTGATGCAGCCTCAGGAGTTCTGGAGAAACGGCGCGGGCTACCTCTGGCGGCTGATCACGCCGGCGCCGCTCGGGACGCCGGATCAGGAACCGCCCGGGTGGGGTGTCGGGGCGATCGTCCGCGACATCCCCGACGTCGATCTGCTCCCCGGGACGATCGACATCTCCGAGGGCGATCGGGTCGTCACCCACTGGGACCCAGGCTGGAAGCTCGGCTCGAACGTCGAACTCGTGACCCAAATGGTTGCGCCATCTCGCGACTTCTACGTCGCACGGCAGACCGAGACGACGCGCCAGAAGGCCGAGGCGGAGACGGCGCTCGTCGAAGCTCAGGCCGAGGTCGGGCGAATCGACGCGATGGAGACGGATGCGACGACGATCGCGGCCGTGAAGCTGCTCAACGCGCCCGAGGGCGCCGATCCAGCCCCGGGCCTCCCGGCCAAGACGCCGTACGAGAAGCGCGCGGACGCCCGGGCGGCCGTCGCCCAGATCGACGCCTTCCTCCCGTCGGTCGACGCCGCGATCGTCGACGTCGCCGAGGTGATCGCGGCGGTCGACTCCCTCGGGCGCGACTTCATCCCCGTCGCCGAGGTCGCGGCCGAGGTCGAGCGGCTCCGCCTCTAGCGCGCTATCATCCGCCGGGAGGAGTAGCCCGTGGCCGTCACGATCATCGACCAGAACGATCAGGTCACGTCCGGCGGTGTCGACACCCTCTTCGCCTCGACACTCGGGCGCACGTTCCAGTTCGAGCTCGATCTCGGCGCGATGGTCGGCGGTCAGATCCTCCAGGTCGAGATCGACATCAAGGTCGTGGCCGGCGGCGCGTTCATCAACCTCTACGGCGGCGCCGACATGCTCTTCTCGGGCGCCCAGAGCGCCCCGGACAACATCCAGATCTCGCGCCCCATCCCCTCGGTACACGAGGTCCGGATCACGATCGAACGCACGGCCGGCGCCGCGCTGACCGTCCCCTGGAAGGCGATCAGCATCGGCCTCGCCACCGCCCTCTTCACCGGGACTCAGGGGCTGGTCAACGGCGCGGCGGTCGCCGACATCGGCGGCAACGTCACCGACAATCGCGTCATCGTCGCGCTGACCGACCACTCGAACATGATCGGCGGCGACACCGTCACCCTCCGGCTCGAGGAACGCGTACGGACGACTGGAGCCGATCGCGTGGCCTTCGAGCTGGTCCTCGTCGGCGTTCAGTCCGATCCGGACATTGCCCAGATCTCGATCCCGATCGCCGTACCCGACGAGGGGGCCGCGACGGTGGCGCTCACCGCCGGCGGCACCGACCACGACATGCCGTTCACGATCATGGCGGTCGCGGCGTAGGAGGTCGTTCGTGAGTGAGTGGCCCGTCTCCGGCGTCGCGCTCGTCCACCGCAACCTCGCGCTCTACCTCCCGGGCGTCGACTTCGACGTGACGATCGTCACGCCGGCGCAGGCGGCGGTCCTGACGTCGGCCGCGGTCGACGTGACGTGGACCTTCTCGCCCGGAGTGCAGGCGACGTTCCGGGTCGAAGCGCTGCTCGCCGGCGTCGTGGTCTACGACTCGGGGATCGTCTCCACCGCGACGCAGGCTCACACGATCCCCGAGGGCTTCCTCGAGACGGGCAACGCCTACGTGATCCGCGTGACGGTGACGACGACCGACCTCAACACCGGGCAGGGCGAGGTGAACGTCACGACCGCGTTCGCCCCCTCGGTCAACGTCACCGGCCTGGTTCTCGAGGCGCTCGGCGACAAGTGCGACCTCCCGGCGAACGGCGGTCTCGAGCTGCCCGGGATCAAGGTCTCGTGGGCCGAGGTCGTGCCGGGTGCGGGCGAGACGTTCGTCCGCTACTCCGTGTGGCGCCGCGACGCCGGCCAGAGCGACACGGACTACGTCCGCATCGCGTCGATCACCGCGGTCGCGACCGTGACCTTCACCGACCGCTGCGTCACGCCCTACACGACCCACGAGTACGCCGTGACGTGGACCGCGCTTGACGGGGCCGACACGCTCGTCTCGATCAAGCAGGACCCGCCGCCGTTCGAGCGCGTCGAGAACGACTTCGTCTACGTCCACCCCGAGGACGACCCCGCGACCTTCTTCACGTTCTTCTCGCTGCGGTCGTCGCAGGAAGTGGAGCAGCAGCACCGCGAGGTCCCGCTCTGGGGACGTCAGCAGCCGACGGAGTTCGTCGGTGAGCAGGAGTTCTCCCGGCTGCGCCTCGAGGGACTGCCGGATCTGCACCGAGGGGCCCTCTGGGACGCGCTGACGGCCGTTGTCGCGTTACAGCGCACCGCGGGGTCGGTTCTCTGCGTGCGCGTCGGATTCGCCGGCCAGCGGTTCTTTATGAACACGACACGTCAGAGCCGGGAGAACGCTCAGAAGACCTACGAGCCGCGGCTCGATCTCGTCGAGGTCTTCTTTGACGAGTCGGTCGCGTAGTGACGTCGATCCCGGAGGCGCTCTCCGGCCGCTTCGGGCCCGTCGTCGAACGCTTCCGGTACGAACACCGCACCCGCACGAACACGCCCGTACAGGCGCTCGAGGGCGTCGTGTTGCCAGGCGGCGAGCTCGACCTCGACTCCGACCGCCCGACCGTCCGCACCTGCCGGCTGACGCTCGATCAGGCGGGTATCGACGCGCTCGCGACACCGTTCGATCCGGCAAGCGATCACGTCGCCGTCTTCCTCGAGCTCCTCGTCGACAGCACGTTCACCGCGTTCCAGATCGGGCTCTTCCGGCTCGACGTCGTCGATCGCGACGACCGACCCGACGGGACGCTGCTCTCGGTCGAGGGGGCGGACGTCGCGATCCACCTGCTCGAGGACTGGCTCACCGCTCCGCTGACCGTCGCCGCGGGGACGAACTACGTCGTCGCCATCCGTGCGCAGCTCGACGCCGTCGGTCTCTCGCACACCATCCCCGCGGTCGCGGCCGTGCTGCCGGCCGACCGGACGTGGGCGCCGCTCGAGAACTCCCGGTGGGACGTCGTCCGGGAGCTCGCGTTCTCGATCAATCGCTTCGACCCGTGGGCCCGGGCCGACGGTACGATCATCACCCGCGAGCGCATTGACCCCTCGAGCGAGGCGGCCGACGTCGCCTACTCGACCGAGACGGAGCCGAAGCTCCTCGTCCCGGGGACGCGCCGGCGCGAGAACCGCTCGCGCTTCACGAATCGGCTGGCGGTGAAAATCGACCACCCGGCGCGCCCCGCGGGCTTCGAGCTCCGGGTGAATAACGACCCGGCATCGCCGATCTCGATCGCCTCGACGGGCAAGACGGTCACCGACGAGATCGTCGGCGGGATCATCCTCGACCTCACCACGGCCGGTGAGATCGCGGCCTACGAGCTCCGCGACGCGGCCGCTCGCGCCCTCCTCCGAGAGATCGAGACCGTCGCTGATCCGCGACGCGACGCGCACGAATTCTACATGCTCGAGATCACGACGATCGAGGCATCCACTCTCTGGCGGGCCCAGTCGTGGACGCTCCCGCTCGCCGTCGGGGAGCCGATGCGTCACACCCTCGGGCGCGCCGCGCCCGTAACGATCACAGAGCCCTAGATGCTCAACGTCATGGTCGAAGTCCGGAGGCTGATCGATCGCCGGCATCGGCAGACCCACTTCTTCGCGGACGTCGCGACCTATACCGCGGGCCCGCCGCCGACCGCGACGATCATCCGCAACGGGCAGACCGTCGCCGACGGTCAGGAGTACGAGGTGGCGGACGAGGTCGCGGTCCTCGTCGCGGACGACCGCGTGATCGTCCTCGACGTCACGGGCGAGGGTGGGCTCGTGATCACCCACAAGATGCCGTAGAGTGCGTGGCGAGAGTTTGGCGACAACCCCGGGGATAGAAGAGACGGGGTATGCGATGAGTCTATCGAACGGAGAGGCGCGACGTGTGGTCGCAGACGCGAAGACGTTCGAGGACCTCGACGAAGCCACCCGTATCGAGAGCATCATGGCCCTCTCGGAGGCCGAGCGGACCGCCCTCCTGGCTCACCTCCTGTTCGAGAATCACCGCGAGATCGCTGCACTCCGATCGTCGCGCGCCCTGACGACCGTCGGGGCTCACGTCCTGACCGGCGTCGTCGCCGCGCTCCTCGGCCTCTTCGGACAGCCGTACGCCCCGACGCGCTGACCAGGCGATCGCCGGGTCGCTAGACTTCTCGGTGCAGGAGAGGAGGGGCGATGCCCCTTAAGATTCCGATTTGGGTCCACACTGTCGAGACGGCCTACCCGGGGAGTTCGACCATCCCGCCCGACGACACCAAGAACCCGTTCTCGGCCGTCTATCAGAAGACGAACGACGGGCTTCGCTTCGAGGGCCGGTGGGACGGCCACCCGCGAGGTATCGACGATATCGCCGACGTCGTCCGTACGGACCGCGAGATCTACGGCGCACAGGGGATCGGCTGGATCCCGTGGGGCGTCGTCCACGGGCGGTGGGAGGGGTCCCACTCACCCGCCTACGCGATGCAGGAGGGCCGGCTCGCCGGGAAGATCGCAGTCGCGGCCGCCGGCGGAGGTGTCGAGAGTGCGGTCTACATCATCGATCTCGAGCCTCACTACTTCGCGCCGTTCCCGGCGTTCTGGCGCGAGGACCTCGGTGCCGGCGTCGACGACGTCGCAGCCTTCCTCGAGGGCTTCGTCCAGGCGGGAGGCGAGGAGCTCTGGATCGCGATCGACCCGCGCCCGCAACACCTCGACCGGGTCAGCTTCCGAGCGTGGTCGCGAGCGATGGAGGGACTCACCCCGGCGGTGACGCGGATTCTCCCGATGACCTACTTCACGGACTTCGTTGCGCCGCGCGTTGCGATGAACCTCGACGCCGAGGTCGTCCTCTCGAACGCGGTCGAGACCTTCGGTCGCTTCGGAGTGCCGCCGGCGAAGATCTTCCCCATCCTGCCGGCACCCGCGACGCCCTCGGTGATGGAGTTCGCGATCGGGACGAGTCACCGCCTCGGCTGTGGCGGCGTCTCCGTGTACCAGCGGGGCAACCTCTCGTTCGACACGGCGAACGCGATCGCCGCGCTCCGGGATCCGTGGGGCGCCGAGGAGGTCGAGGAACCGGTGCCGGCGTTCGACGCGGCGAATGTCGCGGGCGCTCTTCAGGAACTCTCGTTGACGAAGAGCTACCTGCGGGTATTGACTGGCGATCTTCGGTCTCTTGCCGAGTCGATCGACAACGAGCTAGACGACCTCAAGGGCGTCCACAAGGTCCTGTTCGCAGAACTCCTCGATGCGCGTAATAAGGAGGAGCCGAACTAGACTCGATCTGTCCCGCGATGTAGAGTCCCCTCGACCCCGGTTCCCGGGCGACGCTCTCCGCCGAATTACCCCCGCCGCCGGTGGACGTGCACGATCGGAACCGGGGTCTCTCTACGCCCGGGGCGTCACGGTAGAGTAGAGGGCGGGCGCACCGCTAGAACGGTCGCCCGCAGTCACCGGAGGATTATTCCGATGCTCTCTCAGGCTATCGCAAGCGAACGATTCTGGGCGAAAGTCGATCGTTCCGGAGGGCCGGACGCTTGTTGGCCGTGGACAGGCTCGCGTTACCCGAACGGCTACGGCCAGTCGTCTTTTCGGGGACGTTCAACTCAGTCGCACCGCGTGGCCTACGAACTTGATCGCAACCATCGGGTGCCCGCTGTTCGCCCCTACATCCTCCATCGCTGCGACAATCGTCCATGCTGCAATCCGCGGCATCTGTCGAGCGGCACAGCAGCCGACAATATGGCCGACGCAGCCCGCAAGGGCCGTGTAGCTCACAAACTCTCAGAGGATCAGGTGCGCGAACTACGACATCGCTACGCTGATGGCGAGCTTCAAACTTCTCTAGCTCGTGCGTTCGGAATCGCGCAGCCGACGGTCAGCCTGATCGTTCGAGGTCGACGTCGTAAACATGTGACCTAGCGGGGTCGCTATACTCCGATTACGGGTAACGCAACGCGGCCCGGCGGTTTAAGGGGAGAACTAGATGGAGATATTTGCGGGGCTACTCGTACTCGCGATCCCGATCGGGATCTGGTTGCTATTCGGCTACTGGGGCTCGTACATCACGAGAAACAAGGGGCGCGGCGGCGGCGCGGGGTGGGCCTTGGGGCTGCTCGGCATCCTCATCGCCGCGACGCTCAGCGATAACCGCGGGGATACCTAGACGGGTGACGCAACGAGGCCCGGGGCCACGATCGGCCCCGGGCCCACGATCGCACCCCAAAGACGAGTCTACTAGGAGAGGAGACGCGATGATGGGGCGAGAGGATGGTAGCACGGAGGCGTTCAAGATCGCGGAGGCATCGTTCGTGGAGGCGGCGGACGAGATCTACGATCTGCGGATCAAGACGATCGAACTCCGACAGACGATCGAGACCGCGGAGAACTGGGTGAGGGAGCGTGAGCGCGACGTCGGCGCGGAGGTGCAGACGGCGCCCGACGAAGGAGTTCACAACGCCGAGACCCGGATGGCGCGGACGGTCGAGATCCTCGGCCGCGACGAGATCTATCTCGGCCACCGCGAGGCCGCGAAGGAGGCGCGGGAAGGGGTCGCTCGCGCGGACGCGGAGCTCGAGCGGTGGCGCGACCGACGTTCGGTCGCGCGTCGCTGGATGGACCTCCTCGTCGCGCTCGCCCGGCCCGACGATCAGATCGAGGTGGCGAGGAGCGATAGCCATGCCTAGACCACCTGCAGGAGCGACCGGGGTACAGACCGCCGGCGGGAGCGGCCCGTCGAACAAGATCGACGCCGCGATCGACGGGTCGAAGTTCTTTGTCGTCCGCGAGCTCGTCGACGTCGGCTACCTCCGCAACCGTTTCGACAAGAACCCGGACGCCGAGCCGATGCGCTCCCTCGTGATCAAGGGGATGCTGCTTCACGACGGGAAGGCCGTCGAGGTCTCCATGGACACGCGGATCTCGTTCGACCCGCGGGCGACGATCACGAAGTTCCTCACCGCCGCGCGCGGGGGGGTCGCGCCGTCGGACGACGAGGTCGTCGAGTTCTCTGAGATCATCGGGAAGCCGATACAAGTCACGGCGAAGAGTGCGCCGCGGTCGAAGGAGGCGGGGTTCTGGCTGCGGCTCTCGGACCCGGTGGCCCCGATCGAGGGTACGCCGATCCCCGAGGTTCTCGAGCAGTACTGTGTCCCGACGGACGAGCCCTTCGCGTGGCTCGAGGAGGAGCTGCTCGCCGCCATCAAGCGCAAGATGGGCCCCGCGACGCAGAAGGGAGAGGAGCAGGAGAGCCCCCCCGACCGGAGCGATGGGGCGATTGCGATCGACGGGTCGGAGATCACGGTCGGGGTCTGGCGCGAGGTCGCACCCGTACTGCGTCGCGTTCTCGACGACCTGTTCGACGGCGAGATCACGGCGATGCACGACCACTTCGAGGAGGCGATGCAGGGCGGCGACGCGAAGGCTGCGAACGTCCTCGGGTTCATCGGACCGAAGGACACCGATCCGGCCGCGATCGTCTTCAAGTTCGGGGGCCGCACCGACGCCGACGCGCAGGACCTCAAGACCGCGCTCGAGGCCTACGAGCAGGGCGCCGGCGAGTACGAGGGAGAGGACGAGCCGTCTGGGACGGCGGCGCTCGAGGCGGTGCCGGTACAGCCCGCGCTCACCGAGGCGGACGCCGGGGGCGACGTCGAGCCGGGCGACCTCCCATGACCGAGCGGCGGGCCTACCTCGACATCCACGTTTGGACGGCCGAGCTAGGGGGTAGCGCGATCCACGGTCAGAGCGTAGACATCGACGAGATGACGGAGGACGACTTCCGCCGGGAGATCACGGAGGCGGCCGTCGCCGCGGTCGCGGGGCGGCTCGGCATCCTGGTACGGGCGGTCGACTTCGAGAGCGCGTGGTACTTCACCGCGCATCCGTGTCGGGAGCTGGTCGGCATCCAGCAGGACGCATGCGGCGAGCCGACGGCGGCGGTCGCGGCGGTCGCGGGCTTCCCGGCCCGGCGGATCTGCCCGCTCCGGCACACGTTCGAGGAACCGGCCAAGGGAGGAGGCGAGATCGACGAGACGCTAGACTGACCCGCGAAAACGGGAGAGGAGGACCAGGTGAAGATCAGCGAACAGATAGAAGTCCCGGTCGAACTGAGTCGTCTCATGACGATCGTCGCGGAGTTTGCGAGGGTCGCGAGCAACGCGGAGGCGGAGGTGACGTTCCGGCGCGTCGGGCGCGGCACGTCCCCGCTCGAGGTCGTCTGCGAGTGGGAGGCGTACGCTTCCGAGGCCGACGAAGACTCGGACGAAGAGAGCGAGGGGTAATGGTCGGAAGATGCGCCCGGTGCGGTTACTGGTGGGATTCACTTAAGCCAGTCGGAGGGTTCATGCTCTGCGAGTCGTGCGCCCGTGAGCCCTAGATCGAAGGAGTAGACGATGGCCCGCTTCGAGACCCTGACCTGCGACTGGGCTCCGTGCGCGCAGGAGGCGCGTGTTCCGACGTTCGGGTGGATCTCCACCGCGGTGACGAAGGGGTCGACGACGGAGGCGTCGCCGCCGATCAAGGCCGACTTCTGCGGGGTGGATCACCTCGTCCAGTATTTCGGCGCCATCGCGATACAGCAGGGTCTCGAAGCGGCCGTCGATGGAGCGAACCTTCGCCTCCTCGACACCAACGGGGGTGACGATGACCAGTAGCGAACTCGAGCGCCTCACGACCGTCGAGATTGGAGGCCGTATCCGGCGCTGGCGCGAGCGGCGCGGGATGACTCAGACGACGCTCGGCGAGAAGATCGGCGTCTCCCAGGTACAGGTGTCGTCGCTCGAACGAGCCTACCGCGACCTCCGCGTGACGACCGCGCTCGAGATCGCGGCCGCGCTCGGCGTCACCCTGCAGACGCTCGTTACGAAGGACCCGACGTGATCTTCCGGGCACCGCTCCTCGACCTCGTCCTCGCGGGCAAGAAGACGCAGACGCGCCGTATCGTCCATCTCGACCCGTGTCGCTATCTCGTCGGCCGCGACTACGCCGTGCAGCCGGGCCGAGGCAAGAAGGCGGTGGCGCGGATCCGCGTCCTCGCGGTTCGGAAGGAGGCCGTGGGCGCGATCACTGCGGCGGACGCGCGCGCCGAGGGCTTCGACACCCCGCAGGACTTCCGCGACTACTGGAACGAACTCTACGGGTGGTACAAGGCCGAGCGCCTCGTCTGGGTGATCGACTTCGAGCTCGAGCGGTGAGCGAAATAAGGGTCGTCGTCACCACCGACGCCAATGTGATCAGCGGCGAGGATCCACAACCGCCGTGCGTCGTTTGTGGCCAGCGGGCGCTCTGGCGCCTCGATTCACAAACGATCGTTTTCGTCATGGACGCGGAGGTTGAACGGCTAGAACCGACGTCGCTCGAGTACTGCCGGGCCGTGTCACACAGATCGCGCTCGCGCGTGAACCCTGTGGAAGCGCCGTCACCCCGACGAGGTCCGGTGGCTCCGAGCCAACCGCTTCTGCGGCGAGTGCGGCGAGCCAGCCGATCAAATCGATCACATCATCCCGAGGGTCGCGGGAGGCCCGGATAAGCTGTCGAACCTGCGCCCGCTCTGCGGTCGCTGTAACGCATCGAAAGGCGGGAGGTGGGATGCCTCGGTCCTCGTTCACTGACTGGTGGGACCGGATCGCCGCCCTCGCGATCCCGGCACCCGAGAAGGCCGTACTCCAGTGTCTCGCGCGTCACGGCGACTGGGAGGACGGCACCCACAGCTATCCGAAGGTCGGGCGGATCGCTAACGAGACGGGCTACTCGGAGGGTACGGTCCGTCGGGCTCTACGATCGCTCGAGTGCGACGCGACGTTCGACGGGGAGTGCGAGCGTCGCTACTGTCACCACCTGGCGCTCGTCGTCTGCACCGACCGCGCCCGTCAATACTTGCCCGCGATCTACGCCCTAACACTCGACGAGCAAGCGTTCCAGCCCCACTTACCAGAGGTCTCAGGGCGATCAGAGCGACCAGCCAGACCGATCAGAGCGACCACTGAGGACGATCAGAGCGCCCATGCAGAGCGATCACTGTGACCATCCAGGCCGATCAGAGCGCCCACCTATCTATCAGTCCAGAGATCCGTTCTAGATCCGATCGAAGACCAGAGAGAAGACCGGTGCTGGTTTTTCAACACGAAGGAGGTGAACTAATGGCCTACCTCACGGGCTACGAGCCAAGGAAGTGCCGGGACGCGCTCTGCCTCAAGGTCGCGGCTCAGGAGCTCTACCGGAGTGACAACGAGAGCATGGGGTTCTACTGCATGAGGCACGGCGCGGCCGCGCTCGAGGACTTACGGACGTCGGAGGCCCGATGACCTATACGCCGTCTTGCGCGACCTTCGTCGGCGCTCGAGCGAAGGCCAGCGGGCGTCTCTGCGGTCACGCGTTTGAGGCTCACGAGCGCCACACGGATGGCGCGTTCGTCTACGAGATCTGTCGGCCGTGCCGTGACTCGGGCCTCCGTTGGACGAAGCAACTCGAGGACGCGACTGGCGCGGACCACTGGTACGCTGACGGCTATGGTGGTCGTCGCACTCCGGACCCGGATCCGCGACCGCCGGTGGTGAGCGAGGTGGCGAGTGGCTGAGAAGGGTCGGCGCGTCCGCGTCACGTACGACGACCTCGACGAGCTCGCCGCGGCCGCCCGCGAGGGCAACCCGAAGGCGCACAACCTGGCGGTGATCACCGAGAGCGTCGACGCCGTCGGGTACGTCGAACCCGTGGTGATGAACGATGCCGACGGGAAGATGCTCGCCGGCCACGGCCGCATCGAGACGCTGACTCGGCTGCGTGAGATGGGCGCGTCGGCGCCCGAGGGGGTGAGGTCGACGCGCGACGGACGGTGGCTCGTGCCGACGATCCACGGCGTCGAGCTCTCGGAGCCCGACGCCGTGCCCGACGTGGTGGACGAGCCGTATGTTCTGCCGGGCCAGCTCTACGCCCTCGGGCCCCATCGCATCCTGTGCGGGAGCGCGACCGATGCGGAGGACGTGGCGTGTCTACTCGGCGGCGCTCAGCCGAACCTCATGGTGACAGACCCGCCCTACGGCGTGAACTACGATCCGGAGTGGCGCAACGACGCGGCCGCGAAGGGGCTCATCGACTATGGCGCAACTCGAACGGGGAACGTGCCTGGTGACGATCGGGCCGACTGGGGAGAGGCGTACGCGTTGGCCCCCGGTGACGTCGCTTACATCTGGCATGCGGGCGTCATGCCCAATGTGAGCCGGGATGGCCTGCTCGACTGCGGCTACGAAGTGCGTAACCAGATCGTCTGGGCAAAGCCGCGCTTCGCGATCTCACGCGGTCACTACAACGGGCAGCACGGAGGTCTGCTGGTACGCCGTGCGTAAGGGGAAGACAGCGAGTTGGATCGGCAGCAACAGTGAGACCACGCTCTGGGAGGTGACGCTCGACAGCAACGTCGATGGCGGTCATTCGACCCAGAAGCCGGTCGAGTGTATGGAGCGGCCGCTCCGCAACCACGAGGGGGACGTCTACGACCCGTTCGTCGGCTCCGGCACGACGATCATCGCGGCGGAACGCGTGGGCCGGGCGTGTTACGCGATGGACATCGAACCGCGCTACGTCCAGGTGACGATCGAGCGGTGGGAGAAGTTCACCGGCGAGAAAGCGGAGTTGATCGCTTGATCGAGTGGATCCGGGAGCTCGTCGTTGCGTTCCTCATGCTCGCAGCGGCCGCTCTCGCGCCGCAGGGTGCCCCGGCGTTTCAATCGCCCTACCTACCGCCGCCCCAGACGCTCGAGGCCCTCCTAGCGCCCGCGCCCGCGCCGGTCGTGACCACGGCCGCGGCGATCGTCGCGGCACCCGCCGGCGGCTGTGCGCTCTACGCCGGGCCCCAGATCGACGACGACGTCGTCCTCGAGGAGATCCGCCGGCACGACTGGGCCCCGTTCTCCGCGGAGACGATGCTCGAGCTGTTCCGGCGCGAGTCGGACCTCTACCTGGCGGCCGAGAACCTCTGCACGGACGACCACGGCATCCCGCAGATCAATCGGCCCTATCACGGGTCGTGGTGCGATGTCGCCCGCGTGAAGGTCGATCTCCGGTACGCTATAACGTGCGCAAGCAGGATCTTCGCCGAGCAGGGAATCTCGGCGTGGATCGCGGCGAAGGGATGGCTCTGGTGACTCAGCTCGTTACCCTCGCGCCGTGCGTCTCCTGCAACTCTCGCGCGGTCGCCTCAGGCTTCGACAAGGGCGGCCGCCGTGTCGTCGTCTGTTCGGCCTGCGGGAAGCGGGCGCTGGCGCCCGACTCGATGCAGCCGCGTCGCACGCCTCCCCCGTCCCCTATCAAGAAGCCCTACTGGATCGACGACTAGCGCGGCACCCCTCGGCTGTACTACTATCCGGAGTAACGAACCCGCGCCGCGCGGCGTGGTTCGAGGCGTCCGGGGTTCCTCTCCGCGCTTCGACCTCGCCGCACGCCGGAGGTTCCGGCGCCTAGGAGAGGAGCGCAACTGATGCTCGCCAACGACCCGACGATGGTCGTCATGGGCCTGGTTCTGCTGTGGGCGATCAAGCAGATCGTCGACTACAGCACGGACCCGGAGACCGGCCCTTCGCTTGTCGGACAAGTAGTGATGATCGCGGGTGGGATCCTGCTCACGCTCTTGGCCGCGTTCGTGTTTGCGGAGGTCGTCCTCTCCTCGGCGTCGGGGCAGTGAGGCGCTTCGTGATGGGGCGCGAGGACTTCGAGAAGCTCGTCGCCGGCGACGTTGTCGATCTCGCCGACGGGTCGCAGATGATCCTCAACGACATCGGCGTCGCCCAGATGCGCAAGGCGATCGCCCGTGCCGAGGAGTTCGCTGAACTCGTCGAGCGGACGGCCCCGAGGGACGGGAGGTCGTCGTGACGCGTACGCGCTACCCGACGGGCCCCGTCGAGATGACGCCGTCCCTACGGCGCATGATCGCGATCCTCGACGAGAGGCTCGAACGAGGTCACTCGAGCGTTGTCTTCTACCCGTCGGGACGCCGGCGTTGTCCGCTGCCCGCGCCGGCAGCCGTCGCTCCGCCCCCGGAGAAGAGGCCCGACCCTCGGCGTACCGCGGTGCGTATACAGCTCGAGGACTTCTTCGCCCGGGCCTCGGTGAGGCGCGGCTACCTGGTCCGCGAGCTGGCGGACGAGTTGGACGACCGGGCCGACGCCGTCTCGATGGCGCTCGGGAACATGAAGCGCACCGGGCTCGTCCGGAACGAACGCCTCGCGGGTGGTTCGCGTCGCCTCTGGTACGCCGTCCGGAGCTAGACGACGTACTACGATACGGAGTATCCTTGAGGCGAGAACGGAACGAGGAGAGGAACCCTCCAGATGGCGACAGAGACGACGATCGAAGCAGAGACCAGCCCCCGAATCATGCTGCTGACGGAGGACGGGCGCATCTGCCAAGTCCCCGAGGACTGGGAGGAGGGGATACGCGATCCCGAGCGGCTCCACGGCCTCGACTTCGAGGGGAACATCGTCGCTCACTGGACGGGCACGAACAGCAAGGGCGAGGCGTTCACGCAACTGTTCGGCCTCACCGACTGCTGCGGGGCCTCGTTCAAGGGTATCGAAGGGATCGGCGTCGGCTGCCGCGCTTGCTACGAAGAGGCGTGGGGAAGCGACGTCCCGATCGAGCCCGTCTCGAAGTTCGTGCGGATCGTCGCCGACGACGACGAAGCCGACGAACTAGAAGAGGCGAGTTGGGCGATGGAAGTCGGCCGCGAGGGGATGTCCACGCTCACAACGGAGGAAGGGCACCACGTCGCGCGGCGTACAGCGTCAGGCAGCTAGGCCCCCGCCCCGGCCGTTCGACCCTACGTGGCTAGGGGGGTCGAACGGCGGGGGCGAGGGATAGGCCCTCGCGGTAGGAGAGGAACAGGTGATGACGACAGACACGCCACGAGGCACGCACACGCCGGGACCGCGGGAGACCGATACCAACAACATCGTTTACGCCGCAGCAGACAGCAGGATGATCGTGGATTGCTCCGACATGGGGAGCGGCGAGCTTGACAGTGAACGCCGGACAGCCAACGCCCGCCTAATCGCAGCCGCACCGGACCTACTCGCCGAGCTGATCGCTTTGGAATGGTCGCCGGATCAGGTTGACGTTGAGGCCGGCGGGTATGAGGCCGGGTGCCCGTCCTGCGACGGTTCGCAGCGCGAAGGGCACAACACCGGTTGCCGCCTCCGCGCAGCCATCGGCGCCGCGACAAGGGGGCAGTCGTGACGGACCGGGCACAGCAGTACGCCGACGCTCAGAGCCACGTACGCGCGATAGCGAGAGTCGGCCTGGACGACCCCAAGCTGGCGTCGCTCGTCGATATGATGGACGCGACGCTGCAGTTCTTGAAGCGACTCGCGGAGACCGGCGTCGACAGCCACGACCGGGAGGGTGTCCTCGTGCTCTTGGGAGAGATCCCGGAGCCCGCGCGGAGCCAGTGTCGCGAGATGTGCGAGCGGGTATGGGCGGAGCAGGAATCGTGACCGACTCGTACTTCACCGACGCGCGGCGAAGAGACCCGAGGGCGGCGAACTTCGAGCCCTACCGGGGACACCGCCTCGTCGAGGTCGAGCCGCACCGGGGGACGTCGACCGACGTGAGATACCACTACGCCATCCAGGAACACGGGCTCGACCGGCACTTCGCGACGCCGGCGTCGGCCCGGTCGGAGGTCGATCGTTGTATGGTTCGGCCCCGGCGCGGCTGCGTCCCGGGCGAGACGGAGTACCTCGTGAAGCCCGGCATCTTCGAGCGGTTCGAGAGGTAGGAGCGGTGTGGCTGCGTATGCGCTCCGAACTCTCTGCGCTGACCTCGGGCTGACGTTCTAGTGCTGCTGCAGGCGTCGGCTCATGCCATCCCGCTCCGAGACGAGACCGTTCAATGCGTCGTGACGAGCCCGCCGTACTGGGGTCTCCGCGAGTACGACGGGGCCCAGACGATCCGATGGGCCGACGGGGTCTCGACGGCGCTCGGGTGGGAGCGCAGGATCGAGGAGTACGTCGAGCACGTCGTCGAGGTGTTCCGAGAGGTGGCGCGGGTTCTTCGCCCCGACGGGACCGTCTGGCTTAACCTCGGCGACTCGTACGCGGCGAAAGCACGGGGCTCGGACGCCGGGTGGGATAAGAGTCGGCTCTCGAATCCCGGTAGCTCTCAGAAGGCGCAGGCGGCCTCGATGCGACGTCTCTGGGAGCGCCACCGCGGGAAGGCGTCGGGCCTTCACCACAAGGACCTCGTCCTGATGCCATTCCGGGTGGCGCTCGCCCTGCAGGCGGACGGCTGGATCGTTCGTTCGGACGTCGTATGGCACAAGTCGAACCCGATGCCCGAGAGCGTGACCGACCGGCCGACGAAGGTCCACGAATACCTGTTCCTGATGTCGAAGGGCGAGCGGTACTTCTACGATGCCGACGCCATCAAGGACCCCGCGTCTCCCGGGACTCACGCCCGCATCTCTCAACCGACGCTCGATGAGCAGACCGGGGGACCGAAGCAGGATGCGTTCGAGTTGAACGCCCCGGGACGTCGCAAGCACGACCGGCGCCCGAACGAGATCGTCCAGGCGCTCGGTCGGAAGGCCGGCGTGAATCCGAAGGCAGCGGTGAATCACCCCGGCTCGAAGCAGAACGCCTCGTTCTCCGCTGCCGTGACCGAGCCCGTGCCCATGGTCAACTCGCGTTCCGTTTGGACGATCGCGACTACGCCGTTCCCCGGAGCCCACTATGCGACGTACCCGGTTGAGTTGGCCGAGAAGTGTGTGCTGGCAGGCAGCGCCCGCGAGGCGTGCGGGGAGTGTGGCGCGCCGTGGGCTCGGGTGGTAGAGCGAACCGCGATGAGGATAGCGAAGAGTGAGAATCGCAAGGCTCTAGCTGATGCTGGCGCGAGTTCGTCAGCGCGTACTGTTCCTAGCGGCACGATGATCGAACCGCCAACCTCTAAGACGATCGGCTGGCAGTCCACCTGTGAGCACGACGATCCGTCGGGGCGCTCCGTCGTGCTCGATCCGTTTGCCGGCACATCGACGACCGGCGTCGCCGCCCTCCGCAACGGCCGCGCCTATGTGGGTCTCGACCTCTCTCGCACTTACCTGGTCGAACACAGCCGAGAACGGCTCCGGGGCGTCGTTACGGCCGTCCACGAGCGCCTTTTCGACTAGATCGGACCGCTCTCGCTACGTCGACACCCTGCATCGTGTACGCTGGCGACCGGCCGGGGCTCGTCCTTATCGCGGGGTTCGGGCCCCCGGCTGAACCTGACTGTGAGCGCGTCAGATACGCGCTGTGAGCGAGAGAGGCGCACGGCGATGGCTACTCCTCGAGAAGATGCGAAGACCGAGGCCCGGACGGTAGATACGAGGCGCCGCCAGGTCGCGCGCCTCTTCGCCGCCGGCTACTCGACCGCGGAGATGGTCGCGACGCTCACTGACGCGGGCTATCGTCGCGTCTCGAGGCCGACGATCCAACGGGACGTCGATGCCCTCCGCAGGAAGTGGACCGAGGAGAACGCCGACGCTAGCGCACAGTGGGAGGGGTTCGTTCAGCGTCTCGACGAGGAGATCGAGTTCTGGCGTCGACAGGTTCTCCTCGCGCCCACCGTCGAGCAGTCCGCGAAGATCTACGCCGACGTCGTCCTCGTGGCGCTCAAGGAGCGGGCGAAGCTGTCCGGGTCGTACCTCCCGCCGAAGATCGACATCGGAGGGTTCGTGCGCAACTGGGCGCTCGGCGAGGGGTACGACCCCGACCGGGCGGTCGAACTCGGCCGACAGGTAGTAGACTCGCTAGGCTTCTAGGAGAGGAGGAGCTCGTGGCCGACCACGCTCCGAACGCCGGGACCCCGCAGATGGGGCGGAACAGCCCCCCGAGGACGCCGATATCCCGGCGCACCGAGAACCTCGCGCCCTCGCAGCGGACCCGGTCCCGTACGGCGATGCGGAACCTCCTGCGCGACCACCCCGACGACTGGTACGCGATCGCCGAGATCCGCGAGAACCTCCCCGTCGCGCTTCGCGGCGAGCTGAAGCACTTCACGACGAACGCCACGCAGATGCTTCGCCGGATGCTCGGTGCCGGCGAGGTCGAGCGGCGCGATACGACACGGGAAGACCACGTCGCCCGGGGCCTCGACCCTCGGGTGGGGCACCTCTGGCGCTACCGAGAGGCCGACGAGGCTCGCGATGTCGTCGAGGGGTACGAGACGGATCAGGCGGCGTTTCAGGGCGACAACCCGTACCGAGAGGAAGGACTGATGCCAATACCAGCGCAGACGATTGAGGAAGCACGCGCGGTTTACGACGCGCTCATGCGCGGGGGGATGGTCCCCGACCCCGACGCCACTACGGCCGAGCCGATGGACCTCATGGACGCGTGGGACGATGTCACCGCCGCGTACTCCGCAGCCGAGGGCGACGAGTTCTGGGTCGTGTTCGACGGCGGACCGGGCCCGGTAGGGGGTCGATTCGTCGAGGTTGAGGACGGGCACGGAAACTCGGTCAGAACCAAGGCTGAGTGGAAGCAGCGCGGAAACGGCATGTGGGAGTTGGGGCCGTTCGTCGATTCGGTTGCGTTCCCCGGGGCGCCGCTGCCGTGAGCGATGCCCTCCTCGTCTGTCGGTGCGGCGAGGCTCGCTCCCCCGCCGACGACGACGTCGGCGACTGGATCGTCCGTCTCCACTCGGGCGAGGGGCACAAGGTCGCGACCGATCGACACCGCGCCGACTGCTCGCCGCCGGCGGGCTGCCGGCGATGCGGCGAGCCGATGCAGGGGCGGTTCATCTTCTACTGCGGGCCCGAGTGCCGACGTCTCTTCGAAGCGGACCACTGGTGGGGCCAGGCGCGCTCGACGGCGCTCGGGTGGGAGTGGGTCGACGCGAGGCGCGTCGCCCGTAACGGCTGCGTGCAGGTTGACGAGACGTGTGTCGGTGCCCTCGAGGTCAATCACATCGAGCCGCTCAACGGCGATCGCCCCGACTGGGGGTGCTGCCATCATCAGGAGGGGCTCGAGGTTCTCTGCCACTCTCACCACGTCCGGGAGACGGCGGCGCAGCGGCGCGACGGACGTATCGGGACGCCGGAGACGGCGGCGCGGATACGGGCGAATGACAAGCTCGAGCGCGCGCGCGAGGTCCGGCGCCGGCTACGCCAAGCCATGAACCCCCCGCTCCTGTGACGCTGATCGCGAACTCGGTTGAGGAGGCGCCCTCCCGCGGCTACATCGCCTGCGGATGCGACCACCCGCTGTGCCTCGGGTACAAGTGGCCGAAGGGCCGCGACGAACTCGCGCAGCGGGGCGCTAGTTATCGTGCGCGCCTGAGGAAGGAACGCCGTGCCGCGAAAGCCTAGACGTCTTAACCGCGCGCACCGGCGCCACGGCGACAAGACGCCGAACACGACGCAGCTCAAGCGCGTCGGGGGCGAGTTCGGTCCCGTCGTTCTCGACCGAGCCGACGGCGTCGGAGCGGTTCTCGTGGCCGGCTACGAGCGGCGCCAGCTCGTCGTCCGGGCGATCGAGATGGCGCAGGCGCGGAACGACGAGTCGCTAGAGTGGGACCCACACGCGCCGCGATGGGGAGAGGAGGCGTCGTGAGTTATCGACTGTACTCGAAGGTCTCGTGCTACGAGACCGAACAGGATCTCGGCGTCACCTTCGGCAGATGGGGCCACCTCGAGTGGAGCGTCGAATACAACGTCAACTCGCGTCGACGTAGCAGCGAGGCGTACTCGTTCGGTGTCGAGGAGCGCGCCGTCACCGTGCGTTGGCGACGGCCGGACGGCTCCCCGATGGTGCTGTCGATGGCGGACCAAGATCGACCGCGCGACAACGTCCGCGTGCTGTATCTCGCGATCGATTCGATAAGGCTCAACGAGAAGCGCGGTATCGACTCCTCGGTGATGCGGGCGGCGTATATACAACTGGCCGCGCCCTCCGAGGGCGACCCGTACGCGGCGGTCGGGATCGACCCCGGCACCGCGTTCGAGGACGCACGAGTGACGTTCCGGCGTAAGGCTAAGGAAGCGCATCCCGACACCGGGGGCTCGGACGTGGAGATGCGTACGCTCACGGTCGCGTGGCGCCGTCTCTGCGAGTTGGAAGGCTGGTCGGGATGACCGCCGTCCTCGCGGCCTGCGTCTTCGCCAACGGCCACGACTGGCACCCCGACCCGACGTATATCGATGCCGGGCTTCGAGAGTACGTACCGGATGGCGCGATCTCCCATCCGAAGACCGCCCAACGGTGCTGCCTCTGCGACGCTCGGAATGTCGTTACGCATGGCGTGAGTTGGAGCGGGTCGTGGGCGTGGCCCGCGTGACCACCTGGCCCGGCGAGCGCCCTCAGTCGCCTCCTGCGCCCGGGGTCGATACCCGTCGTCGCTTCCGCGCGACGCTCCCTTCGCCGCTCGGGACGCGCTTCGACGTCCGCACCGCCGCGCTCTTCGACGGGCTCGTCATCGTCCTCGTCGACGGAGACGGCGCGCCGGCGCGTGGCGGGAAGGGGATCGCCGTCACCGACATCCGGGCGGTCTTCAAGACGCCGCCGCTCCTCACAGAGGACAGCGTCTTCGCCTACGTCGAGGACGTCGAACTCCGCGGCGACGGCGAGGCCGTTCGCTTCGTCTTCGAGCCGGTCGGCAACTCGAACGGCGCGGTCTCCGGCGTGTTCCGAGACCTGCTCGAGGGCGTGGGGGTATCGGAGGTCGTCGACCTCGTTCGGCTCGAGGGACGCGCGTAGCGATGATGATCCACGAGCGCCGCGAATACCTCCTACAGCGCCTCCGCGGCGCCGGGCGATGGCAGACGCGCGACGCGCTGATCCCAGAAGGCCACTGGACCGACTTCCCATATCCGGCGGTCGGTGCGCTCCTCCGCGAGCTCGTCGATGCGGGTACTGTCGAGCGGAGAGACGACGGTCCTAGCGGTCGCTACGAGTATCGGGTGCTCCCGCGTGGGTAGGGCGGCACCTTCCGATTCGGTCGTCCTCGGGACGATGATCGTGCTCAGGCACCACGGCCTCCTCCGCAATACGCGACTAGAGCTCGTCGACGCAACGGCCCTTGCGCCCGATACGATCCGCTACTCGCTGCACCGCCTCGAAGCGATCGGCGCGGTTCGGATCTACGGCGCCCAGGGAGGGAATCGTGGGAGCCGTCCGTTGGTCTACACCCTCACCGACCGTGCGCTCGAGCTGCTCCGTGGCTAGCCCGAAGGCGCTCAAGGTCAAGCGTCGCCCCAACGCGGGCGCGTGGATGGTCGAGGAGATCCGCGTCGTCCTCGAGCAGGAACGAGCCCGCGTCGAGGTCGAGGCGGGACGCGAGGCGGTCCCGTGGTACGACACCTTGGCCGAAGACGAGCAGGAGGCGCTCGCGCGCTGCGAGGAGTTCCCCCGGGGGTTCTACGAGTTCCTCCGTCACTGGAAGTTCGTCAATCGCGAGACCGGGATCGTCGGGACGTTCGAGGAGCTCTGGCCCGGCCAGGAGGCCGCGGCCGAGCGGATGGTGGCGCACAAATGGCTCTTCCTGCTCAAGGCCGGCAAGCTCGGCTTCTCGGAGCTCGAGTGCGCGTGGGACGGCTACGTCGCGCGCTTCGCGCAGCAGCGAGCGAACGTCAACATCTTCTCGAAGGACGGGCCGGCCTCGAGGGAGCTGCTCGAGTGGGTGAAGTACGGCGTCAAACGTCTCCCCCGGTGGATGGGGATCGAGATCCTCGACGTCGCCGGCGGCGACACGCTGACGTCGCTCAAGTTCCACGTCCGCGGCACCGAGGCGGACGACGTCCGCAACGTCAATTCGTACGCCGCGTCGGAACACGTCGCGATCGAGTCGACCGCGACCCACGCTCACGTCGACGAACTCTCGCACATGAAGTTCGCCGAGATCGTTTGGGGCGCGGTCTCGACGACCGTCTCGCCGTGGGGGAGCCTCCATATCGTCTCGCGCGGCGCCGGCCCGAGTAAATACTCCGCCCGGCTCTGGAAGCAGGCGATGGCCGGCCGCTCCGAGAAGACGTACGAGCTAGAGAAGGGCCGGAGGGCCGAGGGCCTGCTCGTGCCGTTTTTCGCCCCGTGGCACGCACGCCCGCGTGAGCCGCTCCGCGCACTCGAGCCGGGCGAAGACCCCTTCCGCGCGTGGTACGAGGAGCAGCGGGGCACACGCTCGCTGCAGCGGTTGCTACACTACGCACCGGAGACGCCGGAGGATGCGTTGGCCGGCGACGAGACGGCCCAGTACATCCCGCTCGCCGTCTGGGACAACTGCCGGGATTACGACATGCCGGCGCTGATCCCCGGCGATCGACAGGCCGCGGTCCTCGCGATGGACGCGGCCGTCTCGAGCGACTCGTTCGCCGTCGCGATCGTCACCCGTCACCCCGACCACGAGGACGCCGAGGGGCGCGCCTGCAACCGCACGAAGGCGGACCCGGCGATCCGGGCCGTCCGGATCTGGAGACCCGACCCGGTGACTGGCGTGATCGATCACGACCTGATCGAGCAGTGGGTACGGATGGTCTGCTGGGGCGGGTGCCACGAGGGGCACGCGAACCGCGGCCGCGAGACGATGTCCGCGCCGCCCGACGGCGAGGAGTGCGCGGCCTGTAAGGAGGGGCGCCGGCAGCCAGGGCTCAACGTCGTGCAGATCACATACGACGAGTTCCAGCTACACGGGATGGCCGGCCGCTTCACGAAGGACGGGGTCGCGTGGGTCGACAAGTTCCCGCAGACGACCGAGCGCCTGATCGCCGACGCCGATCTCTACAAGCTCGCGATGAGCGGGGCGCTCGCTCACAACGGCGACCCCGAGCTCCGGGAGCACATCTCGAACGCCCGGGCGAAGCTCCAGTCGGACGAGGACTCGCGGATGCGGATCGTGAAGGCGTCGCCGCAGCAGAAGGTCGACGGCGCGGTGGCCTCGTCGATGGGGGTGAAGCGCATCCTCGAGCTGAACGTCGCGTGAGGGCGCGGACGCACCAATACCGGCGTACGCTCACGCCGAGCAGTACGGCCACGACATGCTCGCCGTGCAGGACGCGCCGGCGCTGGCGCGAACGATTCGACCGGAGGAGGCTCGTCTGATGGGACCACGGGTCGAGGACCTACGTGTAGAGTTCGCCGCGCCGGAGATAGCCGAGCTGATGGGCGCGGAGCTGATCGAACGCGTCCTCGACTCGTGCCTCCTGGGCCGGCACGCGCAGTGCCCCGCCGTCCTCGGTACGGGCGGCCTCGACCACCACAAGGTCATCGTCGTCTGCGGAGACGCGTGCCACCGACCGGAGAGGCTTATCTGATGGTGACCTACGGCGATTGGGTTAGCGTCGCCCGAAGCGAGCGGTACGCGATTCGTGACGCCGTCGTCGGCCCCTACACGGTCTCCGAGACGCTGCTCTGGCACGGCCAGTCGACTCGAGGGCACGAGCACGAGCGCGACGAGGTGTACTACTTCATCAGCGGCTACGGCCGCATGATCGTGGGCGAGAAGTCGATCGATACCCCGTGGGGCTCGGTCGTCTACGTCGGGCCGAACGAGTATCATCGCGTCGAGAATATCGGCGGAGTTCAACCCCTCCGCTTCCTCTCGTTCTTCGTCGGCGAGCCCGGGCGACCGGAGGTAACGAGCGATGACTAACGGCGGCGCCCCCGCGCTCACGCTCGACGACCTGACCCCCACCGATACGAAGGCGCTCGCCGACCCGGGCGTGATCGACGCGATCCGCCGGTCCGTCCGCCGCTCGGTGATCCAACCGGAGATCTCGACGACCGTCCCCGGTGCGGTCGGGGGCGATCTCTCGTCGCTCTTCTTCACCGCAGCCCAGGCCGACGGCATCACCCGGTGGGGCGTCAACCCGACGATTCGCGACCGTCAGCTCCGCCTCTTCTACCCGACCGAGTCGGTCCTCAACTCCGCCTTCTCCTCGGTAATCGCTCGCAACGCGGCGTTCGACTGGGCGCTCAACGGGCCCGACCTCCAGGTCGACGCCACCTACGATCTCCTGCACAGCGCGAACCGCGGCGCCGGCTGGACCGACTTCGTCACGAAGCTCTCGACCGACCTCTACACGCAGGACAAGGGCGCGTTCGTCGAGATGATCCGGACGGCCGACAGCGCCGCGGCGCCGACGATCGGTATCCAGACGCTCGACGCCGCTCGCTGCTTCCATACCGGCGACCCCGAGACGCCCGTCGTCTACGTCGACCGCAAGGGGAAGTGGCACCAGATGCGGTGGTTCCAGGTCTTCACGATCGCCGAGATGCCGGCGCCGCACGAGCAGCTCTACGGGCTCCAGTACTCGGCGCTCACCCGCGTGATGCGCGCCGCGCAGATCTTCCGCAACATCCAGATCTACCTCGACGAGAAGACGGGCGGCCGGCACACGCGGGCGATCCAGATCGTCGGCGGCGTCGAGGCCGACCGGATCGAGGCCGCGCTTCGGCTCATCAACGGACGCGACGACGCCTCTGGCCTCGAGCGGTTCGGGCAGATCCCGATCGTAACGTCGCTCAACCCCACGATCGCCCCCTCGGTCGTGACGGTCGAACTCGCCTCTCTGCCGGACAACTTCAAGACGGAGGAGGCGTTCAAGCAGTACCTCACGACGATGGCGCTCTCGCTGCTCGTCGACTTCCAGGAGCTCGCGCCGCTCCCGGGCGGCAACCTCGGGACGTCGGCGCAGTCGGAGATCCTCCACCTCAAGTCGCGCGGCAAGGGCCCGGCGCTCTGGATGAAGCTGATCGAGCAGAAGCTCAACTTCCACGGCGTGATCCCCCGCGACGTCACGTTCGAGTTCGACGAGACCGACGTCGAGGCGGACGAGGCGATCGCCGAGGTGCGGAAGACGCAGGCCGAGACGCTCAAGGTCCTCACCGAGGCCGGCATCGTCGACGTCGAGGGCGCGCGGCAGATCGCGGTCGACGACACGCTCATCCCTCAAGAGCTCTTCGACGCGATGGAGCAGCGCGACCTCACGGCAGAGCCGCGTCGCTCGACCGACAAGCGCCGCCCGGAGAACGAGGGGCGCGACGCGCCGAAGGAGGGGGACGAGACGCTCGAGGAGGGCGACGGCACGAAGTCGCTCGTCGACCGGCTGCTCGCGGGGACGAAGGAGGAGGGCACGACGACGGTCCGCGACGTCCTGATCTCCCGCCTCCACCGGGCGTTTACCACGGCGGCCGACGACATGCGCGGGCTCGACGTGATGAACACCGAGGAACGGATCGCCGTCTCGGGTCTCGTCGGGAAGGTTCTCGACAGCGCCGAGGACATCCTCTCCGAGGGCGCGCGGGAGGTGATGGAGCGCAACCTCGAGCGCGACGACCTCCGCGTCGTGATCGGCGCGAAGGAGGAGGACCCCGACCGCGCCGGCCCGGAGGACGAGCGGCTCGACCTCGAGGCCGAGGTCGCCGGCGTCGTGAAGGTTGAGGCGCTCGACCGGATGCGCCGCAGCCTGCGGGGCCGGCTCGAGGACGAGTTGCGCGAAGGGAGCGACTGATGGATAGGACGGCGACAACGATCGAGGCTGCGTGGCAGGAATACGGCCGAACCACGATCGGCGGTGCCGAATGGAATTATATGTCCCTAGCCGAACGGGAGTGGGCCGAATTGTCGTTCAAGGCTGGATACGCCGCCGCCGGTGGCCGATGACGACTAAGCCGATGGCCGATCAGTACCGGGATATCGAGACCCGTCGCGACGTCGACCGTCAGGCCGACTTCACGGTCGGGAACTGTGCCCGCTGCGGGGACGATCACGAGGGGCTCTCCGTCGTAACGTTCTTCCGGCCGATCGAGGACCACGAGGACGGCTTCGAGTGGATATGGTGGGCCGAGTGCCCGACGACGGGCGACCCGATCCTAATCTGCGAGAAGCCGAAGGAGGCCGACTGATGGACGCCGAGCTACGTGTAAAGGAACTCGAGCACCACTTCGGGAGGATCGCGATCGAGGTCGGGAAGATTCAGGGCGACCTCATGCTCTATCGAGGGGAACACCCCGACGAGAGCTACGAGAAGCTCGAGGACGATCCGCTCTTCATGATCGGCGTCGACGCGGCTCGGATTATGACCGCCGCCGTCGCCATACGAAACGATCGGTGCGAACATCCAGACTCAGAGACGTTCGAGTGCGTCCACGAGTGGAGCGAAGGCGCGTTACTCCCGATCCGGAGCTGCGATCTCTGTTGGCTCGAGGAGCCGAGTACGCTCGACCCCGACTTACCGGAGGGCAAGCGCCTACATCGTGCCCCCGCCTAAGCTCGTCACCCCGGTCGTCGACGACGCCGGGTTCTGGGTCCGGCTCGGTGAGGAGATTAAGCCGAAGATCCGGCCGCTCTTCCGCGACCTCTTCATCGAGGGCGCGATCGCCGGCGGCGACGCCGACCCCGTCGTCGCGACGAAGGACGTCGCGCTCGACCTCGACGCGATCAACGATATCGCCGACGACCTCATCGCCAACTACACCGACGAGTGGTGGGCGCAGATCGAGCAGACGACGCGCGAGCGGCTCCGCGCCGCGATCGCCGAGGCCCGCGAGCTCGGGCTCGGCGCGGAGTTCGTCGCTCGAGAGATCGCCCCGCTGTTCGGCGAGACGCGCGCCGTCCTGATCGCCGTGTCGGAGGTGACGAACCTCTTCGGCCAGGGCGCGCAGGCGACGTACCGCGCGGCTGGCTTCCCGACGTGGATTTGGCGCACGGCGAACGACCCGGCGGTCGATCCGATCTGCGCGGATCTGGCGACCGAGTCGGAGGCGTCGCCCTTCCCGATGAGCCGTGTCTTCGTCCGCGCCCACCCGCGCTGTCGCTGCTGGCCCGTCCCGGCCGGCCGCGCGGTGACGATGCCGTCGGCGGTGGCGTAACCCGTCGATCTCCGCCCCGTGGTAGAGTCACGGCGTCCGGAAGGCCGCACCGAAGCGCCGACGGACGGGAGCTCTCTCGAAGGGGCGTCCGGAGCGCGGGCAACCGCAACCCAATGGGCGTAAAGGGGAGGGCCGAACGGCGACCCATCGTCGTTCCGAAGTGGCCGGGTCTTCGCAATAGTGCTCGGTACGGCGGCAGCGCTGCAGGCTGAAAAATACGTCAGAAACGCTAGCAGGACCCCCGGCTCGGTGGCCGGGGTTTTTGCTACCCGTCGATCACTGATCGGTGCTATCGTCGGGCCCTCGGCGGCGTTGGAGCGGGCTCACTGCTCCGGCGGAAGCTTCCGCCGGGACCACGTTGCCCCGGACCTCGGCCGTTCTGGACTGGCGGCCGCGCGCCGGGGCTTCGTCGTATCATCGATGCGTGACCGTCAAGCTCACGATCGTCCCGCTCGTTCCGAAGCGCCTCGTCATCGACGTCGAGACGTTCGTCACCGACCTCGACCGCGAACTCGCGGTCAATTTCTCCGGTGCGGTGATCCGCGACATGACGATCTACCCCGCCGTGCGCCCCTGGTCGCGCGGCTTCCCGCGAAAAGGTCCCCGCCGCGGTGGTCGGCGGACGGGACGCTACGGTCGGGGCTGGCAGCTCAGAGTCCATCGCCGTGGGACGTTCGTCGAGGTGTCGAACCCCGTTTTCTACTCGGTCTTCGTCGGGGGGCCGAAGACGGGGGCGCGAGGGCGGCGCCAGGCGGCGTTCATGCGGCGTCGTGGGTGGCCCTCGATCGACGACTCGGTGAACAAGCGGTGGCCGCCGACGCGACGGGCCATCGTCCGCATCATCGCCGGCACGGGGCGGTCGAACCGCATCGCGCGCGCGCGCGCCGGACTCGCGCGGCTGTAAGCATCGCTAGGTCGCTATAGTAAGGCCGAGGAGATCGCCGTCGTCGGAGAACTCGTCGGCCTCTGATCCCTTGACACCGGCAACGCAAGGGGGTGAGACTCCCTCCGATGCCGTTCTCCGGTCCGGGCGACCCGAGCCTCCCGACTCACGTCAAACGGCTGTCGGCGAAGCGTCGACGCCAGTGGGTCGCGGTGTGGAACTCGACCTTCGACCGGGAGGGCGACGAGGGGCGAGCGTTCGCTGCGGCGAACTCCGCGGTCTAGGAGGTCGAAGTGCCCGAGGACCAGCAGCCCGTCCAGACCGTCCCCTCGCTCGTCGACGGCCCCCGAGCCGCGGAGGATCCGCAACAGTCTGCGGATCCGACCGAGGCCGAGCTCCGCGCCGCGCTTGGTGGCGGCGACGGCACGACGCTCGCAGATCTCGGAGTCGCCGTCGGCGGCTCGTCGCAGCCGGCCCCGGGCCCCGACGCCGTCGTATTCCGGAAGCCGACCACCGCAGACGTACTCAGGATAGTCGCCGCCCTCGATCCCGCCGAGACGAAGGCCGTCGGCGCCAAGCACGGCGACGGCGACTTCATGCCCTTCCCCGTCACGAGCGTCGGGCCGTTCGGCGGCGCCGAGTCGTTCGCCGACTACGACGCGTGGAAGCAGGCGGTGGAGGTACAGGGCGAGGTCGACACGCTGACCTTCGCCTTCGATGGCCTCATCTCGAACATCCGTAACGACCCGGAGCTCACGCTCGCGCAGAAGGCGACCAATATCGCCCTCGTTGCCGGTGAGCTCGGCCGGCGCGTCGAGGCCCAGAACTCTTCGCACCTCGACGAGGACGAGAAGGCGCTCGACGAGCCCTCATCTGCGACGTTCTGGTTCCAGGCCGAAAACTTCTCGTTCACCTACGTCGATGACCAGAAGGACTTCGCCCAGAAGGTCGCGACGAAGCGCGACCGCGGCGTCGAACTCAAGGCGTCGGACTTCGCCGACGTGCCCGATGCGACTAAGCCCGGCGGCTGGAAGCTGCCGCTCGTCACCGGTCGCTCGGGCAACTTCGACCTCGCGCGGATCGGCGACGCGATCACGGCGCTACAGCCCACCGGTTTCCGCGGCAACCCCGTCCAACTCGGATCGCCGAAGGGTCGCGTGAAGTCGCGTATCCGTTCGGCGATCTCCCGAGCGTCCGGGCCGGCCGACCGCAAGAAGGCGCTGCTCGAACGCCTCGGGAAGGCGAAGGACGCGGGCGACCCCGGATCGCTCGTCGTCTTCAAGGACCGCGATGGGCGTCAGCGGTGGCTCACGATTCACTCGAACGAATATGTCGACCGCGAGGGCGAGGCGTTCCACAAGGAGGCGCACGACGAGTTCGTCCGGTGGGTCGACACCGACAAGGCCGAGCGGATGCCCGAGCTCCGTGTCTTCCACGTCCCCGGCTCCGGCCTCGGCCGCGCGGACATCGTCGACCACACATCCGAGGGATTTATGATCGCCTCCGGCACGTTCTACCCGCAGATGGAATACGTCGCGAAGGGGCTCGCCGAGCGCGACGACCTGGGCGTATCCCACGGATTCTGGTTCGACCCTGCCGCTTTTCACGGCGGCGTGTATCATCGATATCGCTCGTTCGAGGTCTCGGTCCTGCCGAGGGATCGGGCGGCGAACGAGGCGACCGGCTTCATCGCCGGCAAGGAGGTTCCCATGCTGAACGAGGACAAGAAGGCCGAGCTCGTCGCCGTCGGTGGCGCGGCGTGGGCCGACGCCGTCGAGTCGGGACTCTCCGAGCTCGCGAAGGAGGCGGACGAGAAGGGCCTCCAGTACAAGGAGATCGAGACGCGCGTTCTCGCCGCGCTTACGCCGGCGAAGGAGAAGGCCGAGGGCGACCCTGCAGGAGGCCCCACGCCCGACCCGACGACCGTGAGGGTCGGGCTCGACGCGGTGATCGCGCCGATCGCGCAGGGCATGGCGGCGATCGCCGACACGGTGAAGACGATCGGTGCCGACGTGAAGGCGCAGGGCGAGCAGATCGCGGCCCTCAAGGAGGGCGACGACGAGAAGATCGCCGACGCCTTCCGGCCGCGCTTCGACCCGACGAAGGGGGCGCCCGCGTCGGAGGACCCGAACAACGAACCGTCGGCCGAGGTGAAGGCGACGGTCGAGAAGTCGCTCGAGGGCGACGTCCCGGATTACCTCAAGCCCTACGTGAATAACGACGGGTCGCTCGCCGGCCTCAACGCCAACGTCACCCCGGTACCGGAGGGCATGCCCGCCTAGCGGCGATGCCACGTAGAACGAGCGCCTCTTAGGAGAGGGGGGCACCGCAGGACGAAGGAGTCCGCACATGCCCCCGACGAACGCAGGAGTTCTCGACCCCCGGGCCGTCGCCGCCGCGATGGGTCAACTGACCGCAGCCCTCACGGGCGAGAAGGCCGTCGGCCCCTCCGGGTGGCCCACCGCCTTCCGCCACGACTCACCGGGCGCTCCCGGCGCCGCCGGCTACGCCCACGGGCCCGGCGGCCTGCTCTCCTTCCCGGGTCTCGACCCGCAGATCTTCCAGACGATCGTCGGGGTTCGCCCCGGCGTCCTCGGCGAGATTCCGACGCGGCCGTCGGTCTTCACCGACCCGGTCTACGAGATCCTCACCGGCGTTCAGACGAACACGGGCTCGAACAAGGAGAACGTCTGCGACGACGCGCCCGTCGCCGGCCTCACGAAGGGCGGCAAGGTCTCGATCCCCTTCGGTCGCTACGAGTTCTCGACGCGCGAGCTCGAGCTCAACCGCATGGGCCAGCGCAACGACCGCGCCGACCCGGTCGATCTCCGGATCGTCGGCAACGCGATCCCGAGCGGCTCGATCTTGGGCGTCGATCAGACGATGCCGCAGAACGTCCTGACCAACGAGATGGAGAAGGCGTTCTTCGAGCGCAACGTCTTCGCTCACCGCACCCTGGCGCAGCAGGTCTGGGTCGGC
>LAZR01000432.1_pt1 | contig 35345 bp, 55 predicted proteins | sample 329461 | NCBI WGS metagenome assembly LAZR01 (sample SAMN03002196, study PRJNA259156) | marine sediment metagenome | biome: sea floor; feature: Hydrothermal impacted sediments; material: marine sediment; isolation source: Loki non-amplified sample from Loki's castle hydrothermal vent sediment ...
TGCGTCGATATCCGACTGGCTCAGATGGAACCTGGTGATCTCACCGGAATCCCAGTCGACGCCAGCAGCGGAGAGGCGTACAACAATCAGTGGCAGGCTTATCTGGAACAGCATCGGATTGAGCGCCCAGATGTCAATGTCCACGAGCTGGCCAAACAGTTCCAGAAAGAACAGGATCGAGTGATGACCTGGACCAGGCCCGAGTGGTTCCCCACCGAAGGCTACGGAATCCTGTTCGTGGACGAGTTCAACCGCCAGGACCGTCTCACCTACAACGCATCTTTCGAGCTGGTACTGGACGGCGGAATCGGTCGGCACCGGCTTCCCGATGGCTGGATGGTAGTAGCAGCAGGCAACCCAATCTCCGATGATGAAGACTACAATGTCTACAGCCTCGATGACGCCATGATATCTCGATTCTGTCACATCACCGTGATTCCCGATCCCAGCGAATGGTTGCAATGGGCATCTGCCAACGCCCTCGACCCTGATGTGATCAACTTCATTGCGATGAACAACAGACACCTTGGGATTGAGAAACCGAAGTTCGAGCTGAACATCAAGCCGGATCCTCGAGTATGGCACAGGGTGTCCGATCTCAAACCATTCCTGCCACTGCACCTCCGCTCCGAGGTTATCGCCGGATTGGTGGGCCGCGATCTGGCCACATCGTTCCTGAAAACCATCGCCACAAAGGACAAGCCAATCGACCCACGGAAAATCCTCGCTTCTTTTGAAGAGGTCTACGAACAAGTGGTCGAATATGTCGGCGTCCCCGGTAACAACAGGACTGATATTTTGTCGGCTTCTAACGACTTGCTTGTCGGCATACTGGAAAAGCGTGAGAAGGACCAGCACCCACTGACACCGAACGAAGGCATGAATCTTCGCGGTTACCTGCTCACCATCCCCGACGACATGGCAATGGTGGTACTGCGCAAGGCACTACTGTGGCGAACCTGCAACCAGGAACTGATGAAGGATCCGGACCTCAGAGCAAAAATGGAGACCCACCGCCAAACACTGGTCGATGTTGGAGCCATCCCGGCCAAATAATGTCAACCACCGACATCCCTCAGAAACTACGGCGAGATCCCGGTGAAGAACTCCCAGCCTGCGATATCGGCCCTGCCATTGTGGCGCTACTCCACACAGACCCGTTCTACGGCTACACCATCCAGGGCCTCCGCCGTGACATCACCGACAAGATCGAGACCCTAGCAGTCGAGGCCATTGGTAACTTCATCTATCTACGGATCAACCCCTACTTCTGGAACTGGGCCAGCGATATCCAGACCCAGATGGATCTACTGAGACACGAAGTCGGTCATCTAATCCGCGAACATCTGTTCCGGCGTGGAAACCGCGTCTCTGAGCTGTGGAACATCGCCGCTGACGCCACTATCAACCAGTGGCTCGTCAACCTACCCAAGGGTTGCATCTATCCCGAAACACTCAACCTTCCCCGAGACCAGACCGCAGAATGGTACTACGACCAACTTCTCGAGAAGCAGCAACAGCAACAACAGCAGCAGGGTTCGGGTCGGGGTGATCACGGTAAGTCTGCCGACGATCAGCAAGGAGGCGGTGGCCAGCAAGGCGAAGGAGATCCGGACGACGAGCAAGACGGCGACGGTGAAGGAGACGGCGAACAGGAGAGCGACGGACAGGGCCAAGGCGGCCTACCCGATCTCTCCGACCACTGGCATTGCGACGGCCATAACTGGGGCACCCAGAACATCGAGGACAGCGACCCCTATTATGTTCAGGAAGAAGTCAAGCGACTGATCGAACACTCCCTGGAACGAGCAATCCACGAGGCCCCGGGGACCGTCCCTGGCAATCTCATCACACAGATCGAAGAAGCACTACACCGACCCAAACCATGGAAACGTATCCTACGCCAATTCATCGACAACGCTACCAATCAGTTCAAGGTGCCAACCCGGAGCAGGCCCAACCGTCGCACCGGGCTGATCAATCCTGGCCGCCGGCGTGAGTTCGAATTGAAAATTCTCTGCGGTTATGATACCTCTGCATCCGTTGTGGATGAACAATTGAACCAATTCATGGCAGAGATGGATAAGATCGCCGAGCACTCTGAGCTCTATGGTTGCGAGTTTGATACGGTCTGTCACGATGTTTTCAAGTGGGAAAGGGGAAAACGAGTAGAAGTGAAAGGCCGCGGCGGAACGGATCTCACCGTTCCATTTGCTGTAGCCGAAGACATCAAACCCGACTGCCTCATCATCTTTACAGATGGTGATGGCCCGATTCCCGAGAAAAAACCCCGCTATCCCGTCCTGTGGGTTTACACTCAGATACACAGTGATGCCCCATGGGGTAAAAAAGTCATTCTTGAGATATAATCTTACAACTCAATAACAAATAGGTGAAAGCATGTTAAAAGAAACAGAAGAAACAAAAGTAGAAAGGCTGACTCGGCTCCGCAGGGAGGAGCGCAGAGATCGGCGCAAAGCACTCAAGCACGAAACAAACCAGTACAGCCGTACTGGCCGACGCCAAGGAAAGAAACACAAGGCCGAGAAAGAGGACAACAGAAAAGCCGGCTTGAAGATGGAATACGGCTCCATGACCCGGGACGAACTCCGCGAGGTCGCCAAGGAGCAAGAGATCCCCCGCTACTCCAGACTGAAGAAGTCCGAGTTGATCGAGGTCCTTGTGAGGTGAAAACCATGGAACAGACAACCAACTCAGCTCGCTACGAAATCGTAATGCTCGATGACTATGGATATTGGACAAATGATCTCGGAGACAACACTCCTCTCACGAAAGAGGAGGCCTCTGAGACAATTGAGGGCCTGCGGGATGTAGGTTATGCTACCAGCATATTTTCCATCCGCCCGATTGATTTTGAATGTACCGGGCACTCTGGAGACTGTGCTCCGTCGTGTTGGGATGGCGAGGTGTATAATCCCACTTGTGAGTGTAACTGTGGTTGTGATGATGATGACAGTGATAACTACTCCGATGACTGCGGGACGGTGGTATGCGACACCTGCACCACTTACTTCGATGACGATGGAGAGATGGTCTGCTCTCGCATGACCGATGATTTCACCAAATGCCACGTCTGCGATGCCAAGATAGAGTGGTCCGGGATCCTGACTGGCCAGCCAGGAACCGCAAACCACCGCATCGGGGGTTGCAAATGTGGAGATAAGGCATGGGGCGAGAGAGAGCTTGGCAACTGGGGCAACTACGGTTACGAGGCAGACGAGGATGAGATCGAGATGAGAAAGATCGTAGACGACATCATCGCCGAATCCCAAGAGCCGGGGGCGTTCCATGGGTCTCTATCCATCTACGAGGATCAGTCCGAGGCAATCGCCAGGCTATTGGATCTCAGAGATGAGGTTTGCGACAACTGGACCGGCTACGCAAAGGACAAACTACAATTCTACTGGCAGACATGGCTCAGCCTCCGGCCAATGGATAAGGAGGATCCCGACGACATGGCCGAGTGGAATTGGGACTTACATGGCCACAATCCCGCCGACTTGTACATCGTTGTCGACGAGGGCGGACAGAACAGATACATCGCCAGCAAAACCGAGGTGGACGCGGCCTGGGAGGAAGCTCTCACCTACGAGCAATTCCACGAACTACACTCAGCAGTAGATGTGTGCTAATGGGTAAACCCGACAGACTCGGCCACGACTGGAGAATGACTTGGCTTTGCCGGAATTGTGGATTAGAATATCCACACTCCGAGAAATGTTCGGAGGAGGTTTAGGTCTGGGACGGGGTCGGATATTCCACAATGCCTCGTAGTGTCCCAGTTGTCTGCCCCCACTGCAACACCAAGGTCCATACCACAGCACGCGCTGGTTTGAAAACCTGTGTCCATTGTAAGGGGCAGTTTAAATTGGTCTCCTAGATAGGTGAAATCATGACCGAGAAGGATCACAGCAGCAAATACCACTACTGCGCCGAGTGTCTGCTCGACAAGGCCCCGGGAATGAAGACCTGGGTCGAGACCCACGGCGGCAAGGAAGACGAGGGCTTACCTCATGTGTACAACGATGATAATGCCAGTCCAAAGGCAGGACATTGCCAGAATTACCTGGGCTGCGGTTGGGGCCTCAGCAAAGAAGGCGCGATGTTCCCACTCTGTCCTGACGGCCTCTGCTGGCTCTGCTGCGCCAGGGATCTACGCCAAATGTCCGGGTACGAAGACATCCACGTGCCACCCTGTATTGAGTACGCGCTACTGATGCAAGAGGTGAAAGGAGTGTCTAGTTGATGCCATTTATTGCTGATGAGGACAGCCGGTGCCGGGACTGTGGCCAGTCACAGGCAGGTTGCTGTGTGATGTTCGACTGCCACAAGAATTGTAACAAGGAACGCGTAGAACTCAGATCCGTCAGGGGACACTAGAGATACAACAAAAGGTGAAAGTATGACCAAAGAGGATTTTTTCATGCGAGAAATGAAAGAGACCGAGGTAGAAAAGCGATTCAAGAGCGCAGAAGGAGAGTTCGCCCCATACGCTCCAGAGAAAGAGTGTATCGAGGCCCAGACCGCGACGAATCTCTGGGGCCAGGCTGGAAAGTGTGGTGTCATGGTGGCTGCACTCATATTCGGTGCCATGCGATGCGACGACCCCTGCTCCGGAACTCATAGCGACAACGGACCCACCAAATCCACCTGTCGTTGTGAGTATCACAAAGATCCGGAAAACATTGAGAAAGAGAATCGAAGACTCAACCAGAAGTTCGGCAGGTAGATGGCCAAATTCCCATCATTCCCGATAGGCGAAATCGAAAAACAACCATGCAAAGACTGTGGTAAGCCGGCCCTTCGAAAAATATGCGACAGTTGTTGTCTAAAGAGAATCAAAGCCAGCCGGAGTCAGTGATATGACCCGAGTCTGCACTTTCCAGGGTAAAGATTGCACTCAGCGGGCCCCGTGGATCTACGGACCACACGCATGGGTCTGCGGAGGCTGTCACCCCAAAGGCGGGAAGACCAAATGCTACCACAAGTGGGAAAAGAAGAACGATTATGACGAGTTTCATGTCTGTTCCGTCTGCAATGGCAAGGTTCCTACTCTCAGCCTGAGAACCCAGATGGAGCAAATCATGGAGATCCGAAAGATCTCGACCTGGGACGATCTATACAGCAGCCTCCAACACGAGTTTCAAGAGGCAGACATTCACGACACGGTCGTTGAACTACTGGATGACGAGTTCCTCACTGAGCCCGAAGAGAACGAATTTCACTGGGCATACAAAGGAATCGAGTTTGATTTTTCGGATCCCGAAGCAACAAAGGAGTAAAGCATGAACATCGAAACGATGACAAGGAAAGAACTAACAGCTCTGAAAAAGCAAGTTGATCAGCGCATCAAACAGATCGACCTGGAAAGCAAAGCCGCCGAAGGAGTGACCACACTAGAGTTTCTCGGCACAGACACCGAAATGCACGAACTGAAGATCAAGTCGGTAGATCGCAAGCCGGAGAAGGTTGTGGAAATGTTCCAGAACTGGCAAAAAGCCGAAAAATGGCTTGAGCCCGAGATGAAACCCCAGATCTATATGGGCATCAACGGACCACCAAGTACTCCGAGAAAAGAAACTATCGATCTCAACCCCGGACACTACATAGGACTCGCTTCTTCAATAGAGGATATCGTTCATGCCGACGAGATCGACCTCTGGAAACAGGTTGTTCCGGAAGTCGGGATTCAAAACGGCAGCATGGTCTCTCTCATCTACCGCATAAAAGAAAGAAAGCTCGAGTGGAACTTTGACTACAACGAGTTCCGGACCATAATGCAGAAATGGCTCCCCCGTTACGTGAAGATCTTCTTCTTCACCGGTGGGAAGAACGATCCTGGAAATTACCCGGTCATCTTCAACCCGGTAGGAACCGAGATGTTCGTGGTCATGGCACCCAGGATTGAGTAGGTAATCACATGGGACAACTCACACTAGTTCACTGTCTGATCTGCGGAGAGGCCCAACCCTACCCGTGGAAGAAAGAGGATCGAGCAACCCATCTCGCCACCCACCTCATAGATTCCTTCATGAAGGCGTTGTGGGAACGAAACCCTGGCGATAGCATAGAAGAGGTGACCCAGATCGGCAAGGACTGTGTTCCGGGATCCATTTCTGACGAGTGGAAAAAGACACGAGAAGATTGGGATGTCGACTACTACGAGGAAGTCTGAGCCCTACAGAAAATGCTATCGAGACCAAGCTAGCTCACACAGCGTCGCGCTAGCTGAACCGACCCAACTACCCAACTCAATCTAATAACATAGGTAAGAACCATGACAACAAGTATAGAAGAACTGAAAGCGCTGAAAAGGGTCGTCAATCTGACCTTCGACGCGAGAAAGAAATTCGGTGGACCGATCACCGAAAAAGAAGCCAATCTGGTAGACGCGCTCTACCATCGCCTCAAGAAAGGCAATGGAGAGTTAACCTTCGGCCAGTTACAGAACGAACAAGCCGCATGGGCCGACCACAACTTCGACAACCAGACCTCTGACCAATACCTCAAGGGTTTGATGGAGGAGCTCGGTGAACTTGCACACGCAGATCTCAAACAGTCTCAGGGAATCCGCGGCACAACAGAAGAGCACGAGGCCGAGGCCCAGGACGCCATCGGCGACCTATTGATCTACCTCGCCGGCTACACCACACAGAGAGGCTGGAGTCTCCAGGAAATCATCGAAGAGGTATGGCCACAGGTCAAGACCCGGGACTGGAGACGGTGGCCCAACACTGGATTTCCAGAGCAAACCTGTCCCGAATGCCAGGGTAACGGCCACCTGTCCCCAGACGAACTGGGCTTTGGCCCGGATGATTACGAGCCTGAAGAGCTCCAGTGTCGCAACTGTAAGGGCAAGGGCTGGGTCAAGATCGAGAAAAGCAATGCTCCCGATTTCGACGAATGGCGAGAAAAGAAACGAGCGGAAGAAGAAACGTAAGGAGGCGATCCCATGCCTATTCGAGACACGTCCAAACCAGAAGAGGTAGAACGATTCGGGTACACGGCCATGGCCGTTGGTGCCAATGAGACGGTGCTAGCCCAGGAGCAGCAAGGTCAAATCGAGCTGGTCAGCAGCATCATGCTGCCTACCAAGGGCGCCGAACAGCTAGAGAAAATTGGCTGCGTACTCGGTCCCATCAATGAAAAGGATCCTCTCTTTCGGGAGGTCACACTCCCCGAGGGTTGGAAGAAAGAGCGCACCGATCACTCACTGTATTCTAAGATCGTAGACGCACAAGGCAACGAAAGAGCCACTGTATTCTACAAGGCCGCCCACTATGACCGAGACGCTTTCTGCTTCGCACAACGCCGGTTCCATCACAACACTCTCTACCCGGCTCGAGAAGACCGACCAGAAGGCGGCGTCAAACTAGGTATTGGTACTAGCGACAGTGATGAACCACTGGTCATCATAGTCACCAAGCCATGGAACCGCTCGTTTGAATTTGACAAAGAGGGCGAGGAAGTCATCGAAGCCTACATGCAGGAACACGCTCCTGATTGGCAGGACTACAACGCCTACTGGGACGAACTTCCCGATCTGCCACAACCAGAGATCGTCCATCTCGGCCAAGAGGAAGAAGAGTAGGAGTATTACAATGCATCCAAGTGAATTAGAACCGAAGATCACAGATATGATGGGGGATTGTTCCGTCGAGATCTGCAAAACAAAGGGACTGAAAAGGGTGGAGAACGGAGGCGAGACATACCCACTCTGTTTGACATGCACTGAAGGCTACAAACTCGGATGGATAGACGCGATGGACGCCTACACATTTACAGGAGAGCCGAACGACCACAAAATCCTGAAAGAAGAGAAGGAAAAGATCTTCCGGCACCTCCAGTCAACTGCAGCCGCTCATCCCAACATGGCCTGGGTAGCGGGAGCAACGCTCACCGAAGTCATCGAAGCTTTGGTCCGCAACCATCTCAACAGCGCAGATGTTATCGCATCTCTTCAGGCGCAGATCATGGCTGATCGTGAGGAGCCTGCTTTAGATCTCAAGTTTCCCGAGCCCGAACAGCTCAAGAGATATTTCGAGCGGATCGTGCTCGAAATCGACGCGGTGGCATTGGCCCAGAATCAGCCTGAATGGAAAGATGTAGACGCCGTTGTCATTCTCCGAACACTGAGTGATCTCGTGCTACAAGGGCAAGATGAAATCGATACACTGACCAAAGAACGAGAAGAGATCATGAAGACCGTCAACCATGAAGCTAACCGTCTCGATCGACAGATGGCCCCATGGGCTGTAGGTGAGTCTATTCCAAACATTATCCACAAGATGTCAGAGACCATTATCGGATACAGCAGACGGATCGTCAAAATGGAGGAGGATGCCATTCAACTGGCCAGACAGGTTGACGGCGGAATCTGATTTACATGAGCGTCCAAGAAGGCATCGTCGAGATAAAGTATCTCTCCACCACCGTAACCAGGGTGGTCTACGAGGCCATCGGCACCCGTTACGATGTCATATTTACATGGCTGCCAGACGGTTTCGCCAGCGCCAAATGGATTGTCAACATCTATGGGTTCGGAGCACTGTGGCTCGGTAATGTGGTAAGCCTAGAAGCAGGATACCTACGAGAAAAGATGCCACTGCTCAACCATGCCGACGCCAAAGAGATGGTCCGACTGATCAGGCACGTGCTACAATGAGTTCGACGAAAGAAACAAAGAACACCGTGAACGAAGACTGGTCGTGGGTAGACCCCGATCTCGTCAACCTCGAGCCGTACGAATGCGGCCATTGCGGATTCCATATCGGGATCGACAGCAACTACCTCGACCGGGATTCAAGGGTCGTCGTATGTCCGAATTGCGAAACCGAGGGCAAAGTGACTGACGAGGTCCGCGCCAAGAACACCGAGTCGATTGGTAAAGTCGATATGATGGTGTGGTGCGAGGCATGCGGTCCCGGGATTGAGATCACACCCCACCTGATCAAGCCCGACACCAGCATCAAGACCGCCAGGCTGTTACTGGACCAGACCATCCGGACAACCGTTGGCGATCCCCCTCAAATCATGGAAGTACCCGATCTGGCCGAAACCTTCTGTAACAAGTGTGGAATCCGCCGAACCGTAACCGATAAGGTGGCTGTCGACATCGTCAGAGAAATGATCGGGGCCAAACACACTTCGGACATGTTCCGAAAGCTCCAGCAGTTAGTAACTGCTTCGGCCACCAACAACCAAGTTTGAAAGGAAGTGAACAAAGATGAACCAAGAAAACCAAGAACCAAAGACGAAATTAAACGTGCACGTGAAGCGGACCCTCAACCACTTCTACAAGCCACCGCCCACGGCCCGACTGAATCCCGGTCAACTCGCCACTCCAATATGGAACCACGCAACGGCATATGCGCCTGGACACCCTCCCTCAGTCAGGTGGTGGCCAGAAGGACGGAGACAGATACGAGCACTCATCACGGTGATGAATGATCGCAGCAACATCCTAGCACAGATTGAGGAACTCAAGTACGCTGCCGAGTGTCTCGAAGATCTCATCAACAACTGGGAAAAGAAGACCATCGCGCTGGGTGATTAACATGGGACCACTAGTCTCCACCATACCGGATCTCCATAGCCTGGTCGGCAGGAGGATCCGCGCCACGCGGGAATTCTCCAGGGTCCCCACTAGCACCCATGGCGTGATCGTCGGCTACCGGCCCACAGACCACCAGCTCATAGACTACGATGGCCATGAAGCGATCGTCATTGCATGGATGCGAACCCAGGATCATCTCGGCGACTGCCCGATATGGAACGATGGCCAGTGCCCGGCCAACACGGACTACAGCATAGTCCCAGGAAAATGCCATCCTCTACGGGACGATTTCAGCCGAACTGACAAACACGACGAGACCCAGTGGCTCGAACTTCTGGAGAAGTAGACTATGAACGCCGACGAGATCGCGATGAAGTTAGCCGAGGCTATGGGTTGGAAGAAGTGGGATGCCTTAAGCGAGGATAAAGGCTGGATTGAGGGCGACAGTGTCTTCGTCTATCATCCCAGTGGTATCGCCGATTCCCCTCGATTTCATCCCGACACCCGTGGTGACCACATATGGATCTGCCTGGAGTGGGCGCAGAAGAAATTCGGGCCGTTCCGAACAACTCTCAATGAAGATCAATTGAATCCTAATTTGGAATGGAGAGAATCGTGGTTCGGAGAGAACACTCCGGCTACCTATCAGGACGAGAGAGACAATTTCCTTGAGATTGATCCATTGCACATTGCGCTGGCGATCCTGAAGGCATTAGGATGAGCCAAATGATCGGGTGGAATCCAGACAAAGCAGCCAATAAGATGATCGCCGACCTCATTGAAGTCGTAGATCTCTACGAAGCTCGATACGAGATCGAACGCTGTCCCGGTTGCCATAGTGGCGCCCAGTGTGAAAATGATTGCTGGATCCGGGCTCTCATGAAGAAAGCCAAAGCCAAGGTGGCCTAATGTCGATCACAATCAGCTCAATGACCAGCGAAGCCCGAGACGAAATGGACAAGGTTCTCAAGGAATGGGCCGATATCCAACCGAACGCGGACGAGTACGATCCCGGCAACGACATGGATTGGCTCCACTTCGCTGACCAGATTGTCCCCGAAGATTTACTGGACGAAGCCATTGAAGGGTTTCAAGATCTACTCCGCCCAGCAGAAGGCCACAATGTCTACCAGTTCGCCTACTGGTTCTACAGATATTCAGGACTGCTCGAGATCCTTGGAACCTACTCTTCAGTGATACCCACTACTAAGTAAGATCGTGACAAAGAAACACTGGCGGATCCGGGAGTTCGTCCTCAAACAGCTCGAAGATGGTCCCCTGGACACCGCCACGCTCTACCACAGGATCGAGGAAAAAACCCGATACTCGACGATCTCGATGGCGGAACTCGGCTGCACCCTTCGCTGCGACCTCCGTGTCGCTGCGGTGGGAACTATGATGGTCCGTGATCTCTGGGGACACCACCCCGTCACGATATGGGACCGCCGATCATGAGTCTGTTACGGCGGATCCGGCGGCTCTTCTCCCGCAATATGGAGTGCGCCTTCGAAGATTTCGGAGCAGGCTTCTACTGCCGCACCCACCACCAGACATGGCCCCAGTGCCGAGAACAGGGTCACTACCCCAATATCAAAGAAGACGGCCAATGGCGGCTATAAGAATAGAAACAAAGGTGATTAAGATGGATATGAAAGAATACGCAAAGACGCAAGAAAGCATACTCTACCGAGACGGAACCCACGAGACCCACTCCATGTTCATGGATATGGACGACCTCGAGCTGTGGTGTACTACCTGTGGAGCACAACAAAGCAGCTACAAACCCAGCGAAAAACTCAAGGAGCCCTGCCCTGGTAAACGAGCATGAGCAATCTTCCCTGTCCGGACCAGTTGGGCTGCTTCTACTGTGGAGCAGGCTTCGACAAAGAGCTGCACAACTGCCCCCTCTGTGGCGAAAGTCCTGACCCGAAAGAATCCTGCCCAGGATGTCCCGCATGTGGAGGACGCGGCTATACTGGAAAGATACCACTGGACGTTGTCATCCTCGGGATCGCCGGACCCGCTGGATCCGGTAAGAACTATATCGCCAAGGAGTTTTTACGCCCCCACGGCTTTCATGAGGTTGCCTTCGCCGAGGGCTTCAAACACAAAGTAGTCGGGATGGGATTCCAGTACGATGAAGTGTTCGACAGCAAGCCACCCACTGTCCGCAGACTACTGCAGGAAGAGGGAACAGCCAACGGCCGGGATCGCTACGGCCGCCAACTATGGCTCCGCACCCTCGAGAGCTTCATCATCCGAACCCACGAGTTGTGGGGAATCAAACGCTTCGTGGTAACAGATGTCAGGTTCAAGAACGAACTGGCATGGGTCCACTCCCTGGAAGGCGAGGTTGGATTCATCAACTCCGATCGAGGCCACATACTAGAGGCCGATACCGCCACTCACGTATCAGAAACCGAGATGCAGACTATCGACAACTGGGACTTTCGGTTCACCAACAACCTGGACACGACGGACGGCGACCTTTATGAGCAGGTGAAGGACTTTCTCCAAATAGCCGGGATAGTTGAATGATCCTGATTCCCACCGCTCTCACCATCGCAACCATCAGCATAATCTGGTACCATCTCACCGGAGACAAACGCTGGCTGAGATACCAACGTCTTCGTATTGCGTTCAAGATGGTCATGAACGCCCAATACGGAATCGGGATCCTGAATAACGGTCCTCGATTTGATGCGCGGCTACTAGAACTGATACAACGCGAATACAAGCTTCGTACCGATTATTTCGGCGGAATAGTTGAATGAGCAGCGCACTTAAACAAGCCAGTCATTGGCGAGAGCGATATAGGCATACCCAGACAACTTTCAGTAATACTGATGAAGCATACCAATGGGTAGATCGACTAATCGGAGAGCTTCGGCGACTGCAAGGATTATTGGACTGCAAACACAATAAAACCACGAATGGATGGGACTCGATCCATCACAAAATAAAGACCTGTACAACCTGTTTTGTGGTTACAGAACGCAGTGATAGAGAAGATAGTTCCTATGGAGTATATTGGTGATCTGAAATGCCACACGACCCCGAGATGGAAGATCCCATTGAGGATCTCGAAGAAAACCCGGCACGAGTGGACTTCATAAATGCCACCACACCAACGAAGAAAAGAGATTGGACCACATACGAGGTTCCAGAGCATCTCAACGATATCCTCGAGGAAATTCCCAATTGCTGCCCAAACCCCCACGTGCACGTTGTATCCACTGCATACGGATGTTGTAGAATCATCGGCTGCAAAAACTGTAAGATCGTCTGGAAAAACGACTTTGCCGACGGTCATGACATGGATAATCACCCACCCCCGGTCAAGTTGTCCCACAAAGAGATCAATCAAATCCGAGCCGTACGCCGTCGTCGTCGTAAGCGTCAGGAATGAGTAGGATGAGCAAGAAAGTCACAATCAAGGGCAGGGCCAGCTTCGATTTTACCTGCACCCTCGAAATCATCGGTGATGACAAGATCGATGTCGTCTACAATATGATGGATCATGAAATTGTTGAAGACCTCCAATACTCGTCCGGCTTCATCAAGACCAACGAGAAGATCACCGTAATCTCGATTGAAGAGTAGCCCATGCTCGAATTCAAGCTGTCCGCAACCCCACTGGGAGATGACGCGGTTTACTGCCAAAAATGTTGTATTTTTGTGGGTACTGGCAACTTTCGGTACTTGATTTCTATCCATCTGGAAAAGGAGCACTCCTTCACCTAGAGCCCACTTTTTACAACAGTAACAGTAATAGTCCGACTGTATAATCCGAGCGGGTGAGCACCATGCTGAAAGAACCCAAATACGGAGTTACCTTCGTCTATGATGGAACTGAGGATCCCCTGATCCCACCGACCATGGGAGAACCACGGCGAGATCATGCCAAGAAGGGAGATCAGGCTGTCGGATCTCATAATGAGATCGTAACCGAACTGGCCGGAAGAGCCTGCTATGATTCATTGGGAAAGGGTAGGAGCTCCGAGGACTACCATCAACACATCCGAGATGTCAATCACAACAGTGTCTGGGGCCACAGTTACCACCACTTCGTGATCATCGGCGGACTCGGTAACGACTTTGTTCAACACCTGATCAACGAGCCAGGGATAGTGATTACCACCGACAAGGCCAACCTGGCTCACTTCATCACGCTCAACATCCGAGCACTAGTCCAACAGGTCGCGAGGTTGGAGTATCTGAAAAATAAGGATCGAGTCTCGATAATGACAACTACCATAATCAAGAACATGGCGAGACAAGCCGCAAGGGTTGATCCTCAGCTTATTGCTTGGATACCTGGATGTAGCGAAGAATTCACAGAGAGCGATGGCGGTGGCTTCGTCAAACGCCTGGAACTAACAGCAATCCAGGCCGTCTGCTACGCAGCAAAAGTCCGGCTTGGAGGCACGTGGACCATTGGCAAGGTCATGGAGGACCCGGAACGTAAAGAATTCCTCGCCCACGGGTACACTGTATGGTATCTCGAGGGCTTTTCGCGCGGATGGAGTCATGAACACGTACGTCATACCAAGGAGATCGGGATCTCCCAGCGATCTACCCGCTACGTGGACGAGTCCGATTCCGACTGGGCCTGGCACCCACTGATCCGTCAGTTCCTCGAAGATCCCAACGCCAATGAAGAAGAACGTACCAAACTTCTCAACGATCTCAAAGACGCGGAAGAGATCTGTCGCGATGTCTACGAAGAGGGCGTTCCACTACTGCAGAAATACGTGAAGAATCGCCAACCCGATATCGACAAGACCACGGCTCGCAAACAGGCTCGAGGAGCCATGCGCGGCGTGCTCGGCAACGCCCTCCCCACCTCTATGATGTGGAGTGTTTCACTCTCAGAACTGCTCTTTCACTACATGCCCCAGCGCCACAGCCGTTACGCCGATGCCGAGATCCGCGTCTTCGCCAACATGCTCGGCGAGCACCTACAGGAACGGTATCCGGCTATCTTCAGCCACCTGGAAAAACAAGAATCGCCCGACGGCCTGGCCGATGAGTGGACCGGCTGGAACGAACCTCTGAGCCACAACAACCCCTACCCCGAGTGGTGAAAAACAATATTCGGGATATGTACGGTTCTGACGAAGAAGGCACCATTGCCGGAATCAACCCCTCGATTTCCAAGTTGGTTCTCGTCATGCAGTACTGGGGCGTGAAAACAATATCCAGTCATGCTGGTTTTTTTCCAGGGGACGAGGAAGAACAAGAATACTTCTCCCAAAAATCCAGGGTAGGACACGGAGGTCCGGTTGCAGTTGTATGCGTGGTATGGGATCCCCCCTACGTCGTATTCTTGGCCACCAGTGAACAGGTATGGCGGCTTATTGATTTACTCGCTCCAGGTTGGAGAATTGATAAACCGGAATATGGACTGTATGATACTGCTGCTAACGAATATAGACTATATTTTACTGAATTCAAAGACTTCGAACAATTCATTAAGGAACAGCACAAGAAATTGCTGGCAACACTGCCTGATCGTGATGATACCGATATGGACAAATCATCAGCAGACAGGTACAATTCAGACTTTGAGGCAGCCCCATTGACACCAGAACAATTCCTCGAGAAGAGAAATCGTGCTATCGAGCAAATATTCCAATCGATTCATGCCGACATTTTGAATCACGATGTTGATGAGTATAAACGAATTATTGACGAATTGATTTGGTAATTAGATGACCATCTTAGAAGGCACATTCTGGGAACAACCATCGGTCTTCCTCCAACAAACCCTAGACATCATCAGCGACAACGTCACGATCCTCATCGCACAGCTCGACGGAGCACCGATCTACCAGGCCTACATCGCTATCGGGATCCTCTCCAACAACCCCACGGCCCACCAAACCCTCCAGGGCGTAGAGGGCCTCCACGACCGCCTCAGAGAACGATTCGATCGCCTACCAGCAATGATCCGCAGTAAAGCATGGGAAATCATTCAACACGCCACAGGCACCAAGGAAATGATCGCACCTCCACAGGTGTCCCAGACCATCCCCCGGGAAAAGAACCTCGAGACAGGCCGAAAAACACTGGCTAAACTACGCGAACTACTCGCCGAGGAAATGCGAGCCTCGCCATCCGTGGCCGAGGCAGCCACACACCTTGAACGCACCCTCGAAACCAAGTACGCCCCACAGCTCGGATCCACAGTACCACCCAGGGCCTCGGAACCCCGAAAGAAACCCGTCAAACCGAGCGACGAAGTAAAAAAGAAGGACGAAGTACACACTCCTATAGTTCCCAGTGTCAAGAGTGGTCAGACCAGTATGATCGACTATTCATGAGGAATGAGTAAAATGAAAGTCAAAAGCATGAAAAAAGCATTCCCGAATGCATTTGCTGACGGGATAGAGGGCATCGGGGTGTGCCCACGGAGGTTAAGCGTAGCATGACTACAGATACCTCTGAGAGTTTTGAAGAACGGCCCGGTTCAACACCTAGTTTTTCGGAACGCACCCTGGTACATAGCAACCAAGAACGAAAGAAGAAACGACCAGGTGAATCTCGAATCATCTACGTGGATGGAGATCGAGAACGCTACCTATGGGGGATAATCATCGAAGAAAACGATCGTGGCATCATCATCTCTCGGAACGATGGCAATCACGAGATCAAATGGGACAATATCCAACGCGTGGACCCCCCGCAGAATTCTCACGATCTATCCCTTGTTGTCTTTACAGATGGAAATCGGGACCGGGGCCTATGGGGGACAATCATCTCTCGGAACGATTGGGGCATCGTGCTGAAACACAAAAACGGCACCTACCGTTTCGCGTGGTCAAAGATCAAGAGGATAGATGAGCCATCGACGCCAACCGTCCAATCCTAGAGGCGGCCACTACCAGTGCGGCGAGTGTCCGTTTGCCACTGCCGATCCTTCTCACATCGAATGGCATTACACCACCGAAAATCATAGAGCGCCCGCCGGCACTCCCGTCGGACATATCGGTAATCCAGGAATGTCCAAACTTCACCGCTTTAAGGGAAAGGACGGCGAAGAGCTCAGATACGCCTATTTTGGCCTGCCCGAATACGACGTAACAGTCAATAGAAAAAAACAGACGACAGTTCAGCAACCCCAACCCCATCAGAGAGAAAGGCAGGTGATAACCAGTGAGCAGGAAGAACAAATTACAGCGCAGATCACTCCGAGGGGTTCTTCAAGAGCCCATAGAAGACACCGTCGAATCCAGAATCAGACGGAATCACGCGGCAACCACTAAGAATCATCATCCCAATGGCGTACAGAAAGCCGGTAACGCTTGGCAAAATAGTTCGCAGGTGTCCCAACTGCGGCGAGGATCTCATCCAAACAGGAAGAGATAAAGAGGCCAAAACAGTCGAGAAACAATGTATCATGTGCAGCCTGGTTTTTCAGAAGAAGGGAAACCGGCGATGGGTGATGAAAGACCTGTGGGACCCATATCTAATCTGAGGTAACAACCATGAAGCAAAGAACCGAAGTGCAAAAAGTGATCGACGAGAAGTCGACAAAATTTGGAAAACAGGTCTCGAACCTGGTAGATATAGCGCAACCTGATCCAAAGCAAGAGATACAGTGTCCAGCTTGTGCCTACGAATTCCTCCTTAGTGAGGCCGATATCGAACCGATGGATCTGGACAAGATCGAGACCGAGATCGCAACAACACTCCGGACCCACATACAACACATTGTCGACATGACAATAATAGAGAAGTCCAACGGCACAGAATTGAACAATTTACAATTAATCGCATCTCTGGAAAAACAGCGAGACGCGTTCGACCATACCGCCCAGAATCTCGCCAGCCAGATCGACAACATCAATCCAATGATAGGGGCATTGACCTTCATCTTCAACGAGATCTCCAAGACAAAGCAGCGAACAGCCGTCTCCGTAGAGAACAGGCTCCCAATGGAAGAGATCGCTCTGGCTCAAGGAAAGACTCTTGACCTCATCCTCGCGAAAATCCAGGCCGTCGCGCCCAAGTCCTAAATCTACTACAACAACAGTAATAGTTAAATCAACGAGCCCTTTTTCGCAGTCTATGAAGTCGGGTAAAACTCTCTCCCTCGACAGTCAACTGCTAGTTGATATGGAAGCAATGGGCACAGATTACGATCTCTCCGTTCATCGAATGTTCGAAGCCGGAGGCGTAGCCCTACGAGAGAAGATTCGGACCGGAAGGTGGCCATCTCTGGACACACTCATCCAGTCCGTCAAGGAGCCGTGAACATGACAGAAACCAAGTGGGAAAGCTGGGAGGATCTCAACAACCTCCCCGATGACAAGAAAAAAGATCTGATCCTGTGGATGCTCACCACTCAAGACGAGCTCGTCAATGAAGTGGAGCAGGAACATCAACAGGAAATTCAGATGAAGAAACTGATGAATGAAAACGAGGAATTACGAAAGACCTTGAAGAACGAGCGTTCCAAGGCCACCCGCGCTCAGAATAAACTCACCAAGCAGATCGAGGAAATGAGCGGAAATCCCGCGACCGAGGCGGTGGATCCGAGCAACGACTCGACACCGGCACCAATCGCCGAAGCAGCTCCTCAGACTCCGGCACCAGAACGGAAAAAGCGCAAGGCCAGGACGGTCAAAACCACTTCCGCAGATCTGCCAGCAGCAGCTCCGACCGAGGAAGACGTGGACTTCCGCACACTCGATCAGGTACCTGTCAATGAACAGCAACCGGTCAGAGCAGGCGCCGCCAAGATGACGATAATAAAACTGCAGAACGCCATCAACTCCACCGATCTCACACCATGGCATCGTCAGATCGCCGAACAGGAAATTCAGCGGCGGGAAAAACCCGAAGAGATCGAAGAGACCCCCGGCACCACAGCCCCGGCACCAGCACCAACACCTGCTCCCACCAATGGAACGGCTCCGCTAGTAGGTATCAAGGAGCGAGTTCTATCCATGATGACACCAGGGGCCAGACACGGCTTCAATGATCTGATGGCCATGGCCAACCAGAACGGCATCGCCGAGAACGACTTCATCGGTGCTATCACAGAACTACAAACCGAGGGAACGGTCGACTTTCCCGAAGCGGAGATGGTAACCCGACTCCAGTGAGGTGATCACATGGCAGAAACAGTAATTTTTGAACCCGAAGAAGAGTACGAGTGCCCGGCCTGCAACACAATCGTAAAAGAGAGCGATCCCAAATGTCCCCAATGTGGGACAGTCTTCGAAGAGGAGGAGGAGGAAGAGCAAGATCTTGAGACACCGAGCGATCCCGTGGCCACCCGGGTAGCCCCGGCCCGACCTGAGGAAATCACCCAGTCCGTCATCTACGACGCTATCATCGCCACCCGTTCCGATCTCGAAGAGATCCAGGAACGCCTCGACGGCCTCGTCAAAGCTCAAGAAGCAATTGAGCATGACATCAGCGACATCAAGAACCGGGCCGCCATCGGAAAGGCAAGGACCGGGAGCACTTCGACGGTGTTCGCCGACGACCTGGAACGGGGAGAGGACGAGGAACCGCCCGAAGTGAAGTCTGTAATGGACCCGGTAGAGGTAGAGTACGAGGAAGGTCCCGAGAAAGATACATCTCAGATGATCAAGGAGCTTTCACAACTCAAAGGTATCGGTGGCTCTAGAGCCGAAGGACTAGTCGATCTCGGTATCGAGTCCATCGACGACGTGATCGAGGTACGGCTGACCAGTGCAGTGAAGAAAGCCTTTGGTGGAGAACTGAGAGCCAAAGAAGCTCAAAAACATGCCAAGCGCATCCTCAAAGACAGAGGCCAAGCGTAAGGCCGACGCCAAGCGGATACTGGACAAACTCGACGAACTGGACGACGAAACGCTAGGCCGGATATGGATCCGAGCTCGAAATACCCTGTTCCAACGGAACAGAGAAAAATCCAAAGCGTTTCGCCGAGCCCGAACAGAAGGCGTACCCCTTCCAGTCACGAAACAATCCATCGTAACCGTCCTCCGCCTGGACCTCATCGGCCTGACCAGGATCAAACAGTGGTGGACTGGACGCCGTCGACCCGGAATCCTCGAGCTCGACACCATCGGCTGCTCAGGCCAGTGTCACCGTTGCGTTTTCGGCGTACAGGATCTCGACAAGGGCTGGAGATGCATTCCCGCAGAACACGGCATCGAAGTGGTTCATCTCAACGATCCCAATCGCCTCATTTCGATTCGCCAACGCAAACAAAAGAAGAAAACCTCAAAGGAGAGAGTTGATTGACAGAAATCTCGCCCAAGGACCTGGTCTACATTGAGATGGCCGGCAACGGCGGCCATCTAGGCAATGTCCCAGATAGAAAAGAAGGCGCCCTACTAGTCAACCAAGATAGCCGGATTAAAGGCATTGGTTATTTCAAAACGAATCTTCCAGAGGACGACTGGTACCTAGACGAATGGTACCTGGACCCAATCGAGATCCTTCTACTACATACAACCCCGACGGACCGAGTTGGTGCCACCATCTACACCAACGGCCCCGTCCAAAGAAACCAAGCCCAATTACTACACGAAGCTGGTGTGCATCGCGTAGTGCTACAAGACCCTCAACAAGATCGAGAGGGCGTGCCATTCATGGTCGCCAGAGAAATCCAAGTGGATGAAGTTACCGGTGACCTCAATTCCAAGCAAGGAGAGAACGAAGATGAAAGACAGGAAAACCCCTGAATCCTACAACTCCTACAACTGGGACGAACTAGTTTCCAACTGCATCGCTGATGAAACAAAAGTAACCTTTCGAGGCGCCCCCTACTATCTCCGCCAGAAGGACCGATACTACATCGGTGCGCTGCCGCCACCCCAATTACTCCTTCACCGAGCAATTTGGACATTCTGTAATGGGCCCATCCCACCAAGACACCACATACATCATATCGACCACAATCGACAGAATAATCACCCATCCAATTTGAAGTGTATGAGCATATCCGAGCACTCCAAACATCACGTTCCATATAGAGAGTCAAAGTCAACCCGTTCAGAAAAAGAAGACCACGTGATTATTGACCTCTACGCACAACTCAAAAGTGTTATTCGAGTTGGGATGGCAGTAGGCCGATCACAACGATTCGTCTGGGTAGTCCTGAATGAACACAGAATCACCATGGACGGATTTGGCGGGGGTAGTAGTCCGAAGCTAACAGTCCAACAAGTTTCGGAAATCAAAGTCCTGCTCCGGAAAGGGAGCTTAATGCAACAAGAGATCGCTCGTGAGTTCAATGTGAGCCCATCAGTGATCTCTCGCATCAAAACCGGCAACTATACCGGGCAGAGATAATAGAACAAGGAGATGATTGTATCAAAACAACCCGCATCCGAGCAAAAATAAAGCAGTACCTGAGTGAAGGCCCCAAGAGCACCACAGAGATCCTGGAACACATCAACAAGACCACCAGACATGGGACCACCAGCCAACAACTAGGCAATGTTCTGAGCAAGGATCGGGACATCGCCAAGGTAGGCTATGTCAACCGCGCCGGTGTCCGCTATGGCTCCTACAAGGTGTGCCAATGGGATCTCGCCGACGGCTATGAGGAACCCTTCGAAGAAGTTCCCATCCAGTAAGGCACCACAACGAATAGACTGAGGCGACCGGGGATTTCCCCGGTCACCTCCCCAACCCGGTAAAGGAGGAAAGAAGCAATGGACAAAGAACTAGAAGAATCGCTGAAAGAGTGTGGCATGAAATCGGCCAAGGCCCGGTGTATTGCCGCACTGGCCGACCACGACGAACTGGTCGGCAAAGAAATTCAAGCCGCCACAGGCCTGCCCCAACCAACTGTCTCTCTGATCATGCGCAATATGGCAGAACAAGACTGGGCCGAATCTCAAAAAGCGAAAAATCGAGGGCGCACGGGAGCCAGCGCAAAAGCATGGAAGCTGAAAGGTGGCCCGGCTCGAGTGATTCACGAGGCCTCACTCCAATTTCTTGCGGACCTGAATAAACACGAAGTGGCTGTCGAACGCTTGCTACGGATCCAGCGCCGCTACGAGGAACTGGTGCAATAGGATGGAACCAACACCAAACGCGGATCCCGACCGCGGTGGTTGGATCGAGACATACTCAGGCAACCGATTCTACATGTTCGACCCAACGCCGGAAGAAGTGAACCTCGAGGATATCGCCCACTCGCTGTCACTCATTAACCGCTACAATGGACACACAAGATTCCCCGTATCAGTAGGTCAGCACGTTCTCTTCGTGGCCGACATGGCCCGTAAATATGCTCCGGAGGACAAGGCAGACCGCTACGAAACCCTGGGCCTGGTCCACGATTTCGAAGAAGCATACATCGGAGATCTCACCACCCCACTGAAAAGAGGTCTATGGATGGTGCCAGGGTTCAAGGTTTGGTGGGACGACATGCTCGACCGACTCAACAAAGCCATCTACCAGGCCGCCGGAGTGGCCCCTCCCAACGCCTATGAGGAGACCATCATCAAATTCTTCGATCTGAAAGCATTCGTGATAGAATCGTTCTTCGCACTTCCCGGTAGAGGCCATACCTTCGACAATTCCGCACCGTTGATGTTGAAAGAAATGGCCGCTGCCCACATTCGACTTCCAGACCCCAAGCCTATAAGCGAAGATTCTGATCCAGATTTTTACCTCGAACGCCAGGATTACACTCCAATTGTAATCGAAACCGAAATACTAAGTCGTCTGGCCCGTCTCACCCCTGAGGGCGAATAAGTGGGATGGATAATTGCCAGTGATGCACTCGAAGCGACCGCTCGCTTGATGGGGCTCCCCAGGGCATGGGGATCCACCATCCAACACCGCGGCACAGACGAAGGTGTTTTCAAGCGGCGCAAAGCGGGCGGAGAGCGCCACGGCATCCTTACTGCTGAAGCGTATGGAGTACTCGTCAACAAAGGCTGGCCGATCCAGATCAGTATCACCAACTACGATGGCAACAACTACACCGATTTCCAACGGTTTGCTATCTACGACTTCGATTCGGACCAGCCCGATCTCTGCAAGATCCCACTGGCCATGGTCTGCGAGTTTCAAGACTCATCTAATGTCCATTACCTCAACACCGACAGCGGCGTCAAAGGATATCATAACTGGGTCCCGTTCGACGCCTCGATCCATCAAGATGACGTCAGGAAGTACCAGAACTGGGTTTTCGCCTCACTAGCCAAACAATACACCACAGAGGAAAATGGTGTCATCACCGGCTTTATCCAGCTCGACGAGAATAGTTGGTACTGGATCCCACCAGAACACCCATGGAACCCTCAGACCAACATCAAAGAACACCCCCATGTCCATATCGAAACCCTGATCACCCGCGGCTTTGGATCGATGATCAAGGGCATCTTCTCACCACACCAGAAGGATCGAACCCGCATGTCCCTGCCAATGACGCTGGCACAGATTCAGAAGCATGATCGATCCCAGCCTATCACCGATGCCGATATCAAACGTGGTGAGAACCTCGTTCGTAGATCAAAACGAAACCACTACAAACACATCCTTGAACTGATCGGCTCCCGGGAAAGAGACGAGCCAAAATCAAAGGAACCACGCATATTCCAATGGGCTCGAGAAGGACGAACTAAGTTCACGATCCCAGCGCCAGAAGAAGACATCACCAAACTCGAGCTCCTCACCAACCGGTCTCCAGAACAGGAACAGGAACTACAAACAGCCATTCAACTCCACAACACCCTGCAATATACCCTCAGTGAAATGGTAGGCAGAATCCTCAATGTCCCATGCCTGACCCAATGCTTCGAGATCTCCCTCTCCAGACCGGGGGTCTACTGGGAACGAGTCAATCTGGTTATCGCATTGGCCAATATGGGCTACAGCCGCGAACAGATCGCCTACTTATTCCGGCACGAAGTCAATGACGCCGTCGACAATGCCAATAGGGGCATTACCGAATACCAGGTAGATTACTGGTTCCGCCGAAAATACAGAGGCCGATGTGAATACTTCCAGGAACTCAAATCCAAACACCACTGTTGTGATCTTCCGTGTGGTAGGCGATCCCCGGATCAACTGGACCCAGATCCAGACTTTCCGCAACTAACCCGGGCCGCCGACTTCTCCCTCGCATACGACAGATCTGAAGAAATCCTGGACATGGACGCCAAATTCATTCTGGCAGAAAAGGGCACGCGCTCGGGTTTTACAACGGCTCTTCCCATCACGGCGAAGGGTAAGGGCCTCTCGATATTGTTCTCCGTACCCAGGACATCCATCAGTGAGCGGACTTTTCCAGAAGCAATGCGGGTAGGCCGCCGCTACAAGGGCCAAACCATGAAGGGCTTTGTTTGGTCCAGTAATATGAAAACATGTTTGATTCGGGCTCAACAGGCCGCCGACCATGAGAAACGCACCGGCCTCCCCCTGGTTCCATCCATCCCCGTCCCCCGGGAAGACTGCGACAAATGCCACTACGCACTGAAACACGGCGGCCGTAAATGCCTGCCAATAGTGGACCAACCCCTGTTTCAATCAGATCTGGATCCCTCGGCTTGCATGCAAGAAACTTTCAGAGATGAGAAAGACGACTTTGATGTTGGATTCATCACCTACTCCAAACTCTACTCGCTGATGAATACCCCCACCGACGACGCCCTCGAGATGAGGGAATACATCTCATCGTTTGATGTCATCGTACTGGACGAGATCAGCCAGTTTATTGACGTCTCCCCGCTCGAACTGATCCTACGGACCGTACCGAAAGAAGACCAACCAACTTACAATTTCTTCGACGCCCTGGACAGGGAGATGCGCCAACTACTCCACCAATTCCCATCTAACTACATGGTAGAGGAAATAGTAGAGTACATCGACGACTTCACCGTCACCTTCCAGGACCTCAAATGGTACGACCACGGTGATCCAGTAGACAACTACCTCAACGACTCCGAACGGGAAAAACTGCGCCAGAAAACCAACCCCTACCTCATGCTGTTATACGGCTACGAGCTAGATACTGGACATAAGGTCAGCCGTATCTACAACGTGCTGGCACTGCTCACCGAGGAACGATGGCGAGTCTCCAAGATCGAGAGCGGCAACTATGAAGAACAGATTAGTTTCATCCTACCAACCAAGCACATGGAGATGATGGCATGGCTACAAAGTCTGCCCGGGAAAATCATCGTCACAGACGCAACGCTTCCATACACCAATATGGAAAAGATCCTCCCCGGCATCGTCAGATACCACTTTGGAGATCCGAACAATACCGCGGCAACACAGATTGTCATTGCCGACAGCCGCCACATCAGTCAAAGCAGGATCTTCAAGGACATGGACCGACTCCGCAATTATGTCGAGGATGTTCTCAGATTCCACGGCAACAACAACGTCATGTTCGTTCTGCCCAATACTCTATCTTGGAAACGATTCAAGCAGGAATTTCCCCACATCCCACCCGAGAATGTCACCTACCAGAGATCCAACGAAACCATTGGCGTGGCCAACAACCTACGAGCAATGGTCGTCGTCGGCGGCACCTACTCCCCACAAGAAGCATTCGACTGGGTAGCCCTGGACATGGTGGATGCCAACCCAGTAGATTACTTTCCCAACAATCCAAACCCAACCGATGCAGAAAAGCACGATTACGCCATCAAAGTTCTCTCACCAAAGATATGGGAGATCAACGCCCGCAATACCTTCGTCCAGACCATTGGCCGAGTCAAGGATCCAATCGCCAAGACACCCAGTGTGGTCTACTGCTACGGTATCCGGCAGGCCAGGATCAATCAACTGATGAAAGACTGTGTCGGCATACCAAAAGTGATCGAGATCCCAGATCAACCAGGTGAAATGATGCATGTTACCGTTGGGGAATACTGGTGGAACGAACACAATGTCAACTTCAATCGCCACGAGATTCAGATCATCCACCTCCATCGCAAAGGGACTACCAAGGCCATGATCAAGAGAATTGTAGAAAACCGACTTCCAGCCGCTTTCGTTGACAATGTGTTCGACAAACTCAGATTGGACGATATGACATTCCAAAGTTACGAAGAAAAAGCGGATGAGCGGGATAATTCAGATCCTTCAACCGCTACGGCCTAGAGGCCGAAAAGGAAAGTGAGAAAGTGATCCAGGAAACCCTGACCAAAGAAGTAACCCTGGCCGTTGTCGGATCCCGACGATGGAAGGACAAAGCACTGTTGTTCGACGTACTGGACGACTGGATGAAAGTTATCGGCAAACCTGATCTCGTCGTATCAGGCGGCGCTGATGGTGCCGACATATTGGGAGAAACGTGGGCCAAGTCTCGAGGAATCAAGACCGATATCAAATACCCTGAGTGGAGAAAAGAAGGATTCATGGCCGGCATCAATCGCAATGCCGACATTGTCAGTCCCGCCACCCATATGGTTGCCTTCTTTCTACCCTTCAGCGGCGGCACAATGAACTCCCTCAAACGCGCCATGGGACAACATCTCCACATCACCATAGTCGACCATGCTCCATGGGAAGAAATCCACGATGACCACTGCTGTGCCTGTTGGGCCATGATCCAGGCCGGCGACGCGCGGATTCAGATGAATCGGCACATCTTCACTCCCAATTGCTTCGAACGACACACCAACGAAGGCTGTATGATGGGAGCGCGAGGCGAACCATGACTTGGCCTTTTCATTCGCCCCAAGAAGCTACAATTTGGCCAGGGCCCGTAAGAAGATTCTACAAGTCCAAAGCCAATATTGATCACCGTTATGATTGCTCTAGCGTTCCATGGAGGTTCTGGGACCAAACTGTAGATGATATGACGGGGAAGCGACCCTGCAAAGTCTGTAAGCCATCAGAAGAGGATGAAGGTCCTTTCTGCGAGTTTTGCAACGCATATCCGGCCTATGGAGTAGGTGACCCAATAAGTGATTTCAGAATAAGGGATGGTCGATGGGTTTGCAAAATCTGCTTGACGCCTGAGCTAAAATTGTTATTGAGCCTTCCTCAGCAGATTCGGGAGATCTGGGAAATGGTTAGTTATATCCTAGACCGGTGATCTCATGAAAGCGATCGATCTCTTCTCTGGTTGGGGTGGCTTCACCCTCGGCGCCGAACAAGCCGGAGTCGAAGTTGTATGGGCCGGCAATCATTCTAAAATCGCCGTGGAAGCACACCAGATGAACCATCCAAACACCCTCCACGTCTGCCAGGATCTACGCCAGGCCGACTGGTCCCTACTCCCCGACTACGATCTCCTGCTAGCGTCTCCGGCGTGCCAGGGCCACAGCCCAGCCTCACAACCACAGAGACATGCCTACCACGACGCTCTCAGAGCCACTGCATGGGCTGTGGTGGACTGCGCTGACGCCACCGAGCCATCCACGATCGTCGTAGAAAACGTGCCGTCATTTCGCCGCTGGAGGCTCTATCCGGCCTGGAAACACGCCCTAGAAATTATGGGCTATCGTCTCGAGGAACGGTTCCTGACCGCGTCTCACTACGGCACCCCACAACGACGCAAGCGATTATTCCTGTTCGCCACCAAAGAGACCCTGGATCTGGATCTGGTACCTGGCCTCGAGCCCGCGATAGGCGAGCATATCGAATGGGGAGCCGATGTCCCATGGAGGAAGATCACCAATAGCAGCCACAATGTCCAGGCACGGATCGCCAAGGGTCGTCGCAACCACGGCAACAGTTTCATCACACAGCACGTCACTGGCCACCCCGGAATCGGTCTCGACGAGCCAATCCGTACCATCACCACCAAGGACCAATACGCTCTCGTGTACGAAGATCACTACCGGCCTCTGACTGTGAGAGAGACGGCCCGTGCCATGGGCTTTCCCGACTCGTATCGCTGGCCGACGCATGCGACACGGAAGGAACAGATCCGGGGCCTAGGTAATGCTGTATGCCCCCCTCTGGCACGAAGAATCGTGGCCGAGCTGTGAAATGGTGGGAATAGTTATGACAACTGAAATAGATATAGAAACACTACGAACCCACTACTCTGAATTGTTTTGGTCCAACGTCCTTAGACCAGATCCTGGTGCTTGTTGGGAATGGCAATCTGGTTGCAACGCATATGGATATGGCCAGTTCATGATATGGAAAGTGAAGAAGGCCCCGGAAATATCTCACAGAATGGCATGGATGCTAACATATGGACCTATACCACCGGGAAAGTGTGTATTGCATCGCTGTGATAACCGCCGCTGCTGCAACCCCTCTCACCTTTTCTTGGGAACGAGACCGGACAACACAGCCGATATGGTCCACAAAGAGAGACATGCCAGAGGAGAACGCGCAGGCAACGTGAAGCTCGCCAAAAAACAAGTTATTGAAATCGAGCAACTGGCCATAGAAGATACCAACCAACGAGAGATTGCCATTTGGTACAGTATAACACAGCCAAGAGTTTCACGGATCAAACACCACCGCATATGGGTACACCTATGGCCCTGTAAAGGAAACAGAGATCGGCACCAATCACTATGTCTCTAATCGTGGCCGAGGTGTCTTGATGTGCGATATCTGCACCGCAGGAGACTCCAGGATAGACGAACTGATGAAGGAGTACAGATTCTGGATTGTCGAGAAGAAACATCCCGCACTCACCTCCCATGACTTCCGCACCTGGCTCTTCCTGCGCCTGAGAGGAATCCAGGTCACCCCCAAAGAGCTACACTCAAATCTAATCCGATCGGAGGCAGCATCATGAAAGTCAATGTGTTTTCAACTAAAAATAAGGTCCATTTGTTCAGCCTCACCTTCGGCAATGGCCGTCCGATCCCTCGCAAAGGTGAGAAGATCATACGAGACGGGAAGGTCTACAAAGTAAAGGGGATCTCGCACAAATTCAGCGAGACCGGTAATTCAGGCAGCATCGTCATCTCAATCTACGTCAAGGAGTAGATTCTCATGTCTCTAATCCGGTACGAATCCCACAACTTCAAACCAGCCACGCTGGCCACGATCAATCAGGCCAATGAGATCCTCGAGGATTACGCATCCAGAGGATTCGATCTCACATTGAGGCAGCTCTACTACCAGTTTGTAGCCAGAGCCCTGATACCAAACACCCAGCGCAGCTACAAGAACCTGGGAACCGCTGTTAGTAATGGCCGGTTGGCAGGTCTGATCGACTGGGATTACATCATCGATCGAACCAGGAAAATTCGTAGCCTGAATACCTGGGAGAACGCCTATGGAATCATGGTTTCCACCCACAACTCCTTCCGGATTGACAAATGGGCCGAACAACCCTACCATATCGAGGTCTGGATTGAGAAAGACGCACTTATCGGCGTGATCCAAAGGATCTGCAACGAACTCCGTATCAACTATTTCAGTTGTAGGGGCTACACATCTCTCTCGGCGATGTGGAGAGCAGCCCGGCGATTGCGGGGCCACGAGAACGATTGGAAAGAGACCGTGATCCTCCACCTCGGAGACCACGATCCCTCGGGCCTGGACATGACCAGAGACATCCAGGATCGTCTCAAGACCTTTGGATCCGAAGTTGACGTCCGGCGCATCGCCTTGAACATGGACCAGATTGATGAGTACAATCCGCCTCCCAACCCGGCTAAACTGAGTGATTCCAGGGCCGGAGAGTATGTTCCCAAGTACGGCTACGACTCATGGGAATTGGACGCCCTCGAGCCCGAAGCCATGGAGGACCTGATCGAGAGCGCCGTCCTGGAGCTCCGCAACGGAAAACTGTGGGATGAGGCCACCTATATAGAGGACGAACACAAGGAGGATCTGAAGTTGGCTGTAGATAACTGGGATGATGTGGTTCAGTTCTTGAGAAGTTCGGCATGAGACAATCCATTATGTACGCCCTCGAGGAAGAGACCGGCTACCGCCACTTCTACAAGTACAAGCACCAGGTCAGACTCACCGGGATCCCAGGACGAACAGTCGAGCTACTATTGACAGAAGATATCGAAGGAGATTACTGGGCATGGTGGGACAACAAGACCGAAGCGTTCGTCCACTGCTGGCCGAGTGAAGTCCAACTCAATATGTGCTTTCCCTATGGCCCCAAGGCTGAAGAGGATCGAGACCGGGGCAATAAACTTAGAGTCAGCGTAAAACCAACTTAGGAAGGTAATGAAAGATGAAAACAGAAACAAAGTATGGCGTCGAACAATTCGACGGATGGAAAGCGATCGCCCAGGTAATTCACACATTCAGTGTCAACGGCGATCTCGAGACCAAGATAGAAGGAGTAGCCTACGAGTATGAAGAAGAGAAATTTTCGACAGAACTGGCAGAGATCGAAGAGAAAAGAGACCAACCCCTATACGACAGAGCTCTCGGAGCCCTGATCGGAAAAGTAGACGGGAGCCCCGATCTCAATAGGTGGAAGTTCGACGTCAAGATCGATGGGGACAATATCTCCAACTGGAACGGCAGCGCTCCCACCGCCGCGCTGGCCGTCCAGATGTCCAACATTGTCATCGAGTGGATCAAAGAAAAACAAGAGGGCCAGACAGAGGACACTGAAGAAAACACCGAAGCATAATCCTACGGGCGTACTAGGTATTTGTAAGAGTGATATTGTGGTAACCACGTTGAACCGGATCGAATCGTTCTACATTAAGCCGGACCCGGACCTGTCCCATTGGTGCCACCTGGCGAAGAATCTCTACAATGAAGCCAACTACATCGTCAGGCAGGAGCTCTTCCATAACGGCGTATGGCTCCGGTATTACGATGTATGGTTGGCACTGAAAGAGACGAGCGATAATTACGACGAGTTGCCGACTGGTACAGCTCAGCAGATTCTTCGCTTGATCGACAGTGCATGGAAATCCTTCTTTGCTTCTATCAAGGAGTGGAAAAAGCATCCAGAGAAGTTCTTAGGAAGACCCAAACTACCAAAATACAAGCCGAAGGATGGCGAGTTCGTCCTCCCGTTTACCAATCAACAGGTTCGTCATAAAGACGGACTAATCAAACTACCGAGAAAGTTCGACGTTGAAGTGAAAACCAGACTGAATGAAGGAACGAACATTAGAGGAGCGCGTATCGTACCCCAGGGAGTAGGCTATCGTCTGGAAGTGATCTATGATAAGGAAGTACCAGAGCCACCACTAGAATCAACCCGAATAGCGGGCCTGGACCTTGGTGTAAACAACCTTGTAACTATCGGGACCAACATCGGTATTGAGCCGATTGTGGTCAATGGTGGGGTTGTCAAATCATGGAACCAGTTCTATAACAAGAAGAGGGCACAACTGAGATCCGTACTGGACCGGCAAGGAGGAAAGAGCAGTAGACGGCTCAACCGCCTCTATCTGAAGCGGAAGCGGAAGATGCAAGACTATTTCCACAAAACCAGTCGGAGAATCATCGACTGGTGCGTCCAGCATAACATCGACACAATTGTCATCGGCCACAACGACGGTTGGAAACAGAACGTTCGACTTGGCAGACGGAACAACCAAAACTTTGTCGGTATCCCGTTTGGGATGCTGATCAGCCAACTGGAATACAAGGCGGAAGACGTCGGTATCCGGATAGTGCTCCAGAACGAAGCGCATACCAGTAAGTGTTCGTTTCTCGACAACGAACCGGTCTGTCACCAGAAGCAGTATGCTGGCCAACGGGTCAAGCGTGGGCTGTTCCGTGCCAGTGATGGTCGTCTAATCAACGCTGACCTACAAGCCGCCTACAATATCGTGAAGAAAGCATTCCCGAACGCATTTACTGACGGGATAGAGGGCATTGGGGTGTGCCCACGGAGGTTAAGCGTAGCATGACTACAGATACCTCTGAGAGTTCTGAAGAACAATCCGGTTCAACACCCGGTTTTTCGGAACGATCCGGGGCCCGGCTTGAGAGCGAGTCGGACGCCGACCAGTTCATCAAGTGGTTTCTGCAGATCCACCCCACTGCTCCAAACGATCTTCAACGACACATACTGGACTTCTTGGAATCCATGAATTTCTACGAATGGGAGACAGCCTGGATCCGGGACTTCTACCATCTCGACAGAAAGGACCAATTGGAGTTCCTCCAACAAATCAAGGTCTACCTATGACTTTTGGATGGAAACGGGTTCGGATCAGTGTGAAGTCGAAGGGCCGGATCCACGACATCATGAGCGACGGAGGACGCCTGGCCTGTGGCCGCTATTTCAACCCCGCCAAGGTTCGCGACGCTAAACACGGTGGGAAAAGATGCGGTACCTGCAAGGCAGCGCTTAGCAACCAATGACACCCGAAGAGGCCGCTGCGGCCGCTCTACGAGGCTTGAAAAACCGGTTTAAGTGCCCGGAGTGCGAAGAGATCCAGGAGCTGGGTGAACGCAGCGACTACGAAGGCTGGTGTTACGATTGCCAGTTCAGGATGCTCAACAAGGGCCTGGCAACCGGCCTCGCCTTCGAGAAGTTCGAGAAGGACCATGGGCCAGAACCGCCTCGATGGCGATGGCTGAAGTTCCGGCGCTATATACGAGACGAGATGTATTTCGTACTGGGTTATGCAGCACACTACGATTGGATCGAAGAACGAGAACGGGAGAGAGGACTATGAGCAATCATGTATAGGAAAGCACAGTCGTAATGGAGATAGGACCATGTCCCCGCTGCGGGCGAAAGATTCGAGAACAAGGTGTTCATCCCCGGGTTTGTAAACACTGCCGATCCGAAATGGAGGATGTGCGGATCCTGAAGAGGATGACTTTCCAAAAGAAGGAAACTAATATGCCTAGGAAACCAGTCAAGAAACCAGTCAAGAACTACGTCTGCTCGAAGATCTTCGGTGGATGCGGTGCTAAGTTCCAGAACTCGCCAGATCGGTGTCCCAAGTGTGATCGCCGGATGCCTCTCTTCAAGGGGATAGAATGAGCATGAATAGAGTCGCTACGGGACGTCTTGTCGGTAAATGGACTTGTGGTGTGTGTAAACACGACTTTGTCACAAGGGAAGGCGATCTTTTCAAATGTCCTAACTGTGGAACGGAAGCTGGTCCTGGTAGATTGATAAATTTGGACGACTATCCATTTGACCTGCCTCCGTTTATATTGGAACGAGTTCCGTCGAAATGATCTACGATTGCATTGCAACAGACCCACCTTGGCCGGTCGAAACAAGACGAGGAACAAAATCAGGCAAGCCAGGGGAGTCCTATCCGACTATGGATATTGCGTCGATAGTATTGGTTCTCGAGGATCTGGCCACCCAGGTTCGGCCTCACGGACTGCTCATAGTGATCGGACCTGATCTGTTCAGAACTCCGTTAGACCGCGATTTTGGTAATCTTCGTCGACGCAGACCTGGAATATGGTGGAAGTGTAATGGTGGAATGGGATATGGTCTGAAGCGCGATTTCGAAGACATTCATTATTGGACGGGCAAAGACTGGAAACCAAGATCTTCAATTCCTGGTGTGGTACCCGCCCCGCGGGGTCACGATCGATACACGACGAGTAAACCAATCACTCTATGGACCCATCTACTGGAAGCATTCTGTCATGAAGGATGGACAATCTATGACCCGTTTGCTGGAGGTGGATCGGTTGGAGATGCCGCGAGAATTCTAGGAATGGAACCAGTAATGGGCCGGGAAGAGATCGCACCTCCTGGACCTCCACAAAAATCCCTATGGGAATTTTGAAGCGCGATGGAGACACTAATGATCCAATATTGTAAGTGTGGACATACTCGTGGTGCACATCATCGACTCAAACCACATTCATGTTGGATGGGTCTCAACGGCGACAAGTTCAACAAATGTCCATGCCAGGCATTCGACCTCGCGCCTCCTGGACCCCCATGGCCAGGAGCACCCGGTCCGAACCTCATAAATATTTCACCTTGATATGATAAAATGTACACATTTAGTTGAAAATGCACCCATCCTCCAAGTTGGATTTCCCCGTTTTAATTATGAGGATATGTAATGATTACATCCATGGGAACATTTCCCGGAAATGAGCTCCGGTTCCAGTCGAACCCCGAAAACGTACGCTAAACCGCGTACGGCTACACGGTTCGTACTACTATGTGTGAGGCATGCGTAATATTACCACTGAACTATTCCTCAAAATGGCCACTTTATCTCCCGATAGCAAGCCTTGATATTACCATATCCTCAAGGGTACCAAGGGCCTGTACGTACTCCTTGCGACCGGGAGATTTGGTATAAGTACGCGGTGAATTTTCAGTGAATACCTATCCACGACTTACATTCAACAAGAGCAAACCATCGCTCTTGTTTTTTATCCATTGTTTGTCCATTCCCATCGCGGACAACAAGGTGGATCATTCAAAATGATGATGTGCACATTATTAAGGCGTGAGATGACACGTGAAAAGTCCATATCACGTTCCAGTGGAAGAAGAGGTGTTGTAGGGGTGGTAGCAAGTGAGTTTTAAGGTGGGCAAGTCGAACGGGTTAAATAGTCTCGAAAGGAGTGTTTACTATGACCTTTAAGTGTCTCAATTGTGGTGAACCAATTGAGAGCTTGGAGGCTAACTTTTGTAAGGTGTTGTGTATCCTGGCGTGGAAGGATGCTGGACGACCGATCCCTCGACCACGAGGTTTCATTATCTGTTGGCTCTGTGCCAAAGAGATCAGTCCCGAAGATGGGCTGTTTTGCGAAGGAGGGTGTTCTCACCTGGCGAAGAAGTCGGGTGATTACCAGAGAAAGCTTCTGAGGGGAGAACCCATTCCTTCAGAATTGGAGCATGAGTATGCGTTGTACTGTAAAGCGAGAAAGAAGTTCAAAGAGATCTATGGCAAGCCGCGGCGGCCGAAGATCGGCAAGACGTTGGAAGAGCTTAGAGCCGAAGAGAGGCTTGTCGAAGCGATCTAAAGGTCCCCTTATAGATGACTTGATGTTAACTCGGGTCCAATTTCCAATACAGTCATACTTGGTAGACTATCTACCGCGCCTATTCTGAATGCTGCGTGCTCTAGACACCGGTCTCCAGATTGTTCCTCCCGGGGTAGGGTCTGGACCCCATTTTTGCCAGGGATGTGGGGATCCGCTCCGGGTCGCCATGGCTGGTCGTTACCATTATTTTGAGCACACCGGACGGAGCTGCCTGGGCTTTCCGATCACAGAGAGTTATCTGGCTCTCAAGGGGCATTTTGTGGCACGCTGGCCGGGGCGGGATTCACCAGTGATAGACACGGTAATTGGAGACCGGTTGACCAGCATGGCTGTTGAGCAGCAGCACGTGGTTGTCGAGGCTCTGACGCAGCCGGAGAGTCCCCAGGAGATCCGCCGGCGCACCCAGGCCTGGAATGCCCTGGGCTGGCGTCCGCTCTGGATATGGTGCCAGCCGTTCTATGGTAGTGTTCACCGTGTGGAGGAAGATCGTTTCCGTCTCAAGGCACGAAAGAGTGAGGCCATGGTGATCGAGGGCTTGATGGGTACGGATTATCGTTACCTGGTCTGGGACGGCAAAGCCCTGGTCAATCTCAATGTCGATGCGGCTAAGAAGAGATACTATTACGGGGAGATGGAGGCGGTAGATCTCGGTCGTTCGACTCCTCTCGAGGTTTCTACTCCCTGGGGTTCTATCACAGGCCTGCGGAAGAAGAGAGTTGTACAGAGTGAGTTACAGTGAAATACTCACCAGAGCGGTTCAGAAAACAATCCGAATATCGCTACCAACGGAAGAGGCTCTACAAGACGCAATGCAAAGGATGTCTCGAGGCATTGGCGATGGCGAAGCGAGAGGGCCCCGGTATGCAATTCCGGTGTTTTCGCTGCAACATCATGATAGGACTGGGTGATCCTGATGAGATTTAGTTATGATCAATTGGTACAGACCGGTCAG
>LAZR01000433.1_pt1 | contig 35318 bp, 31 predicted proteins | sample 329461 | NCBI WGS metagenome assembly LAZR01 (sample SAMN03002196, study PRJNA259156) | marine sediment metagenome | biome: sea floor; feature: Hydrothermal impacted sediments; material: marine sediment; isolation source: Loki non-amplified sample from Loki's castle hydrothermal vent sediment ...
TGATGCCCGTAATCATCAACTAACATCACATTGCCACGCTCGTTTTCAAATTCACCATAGTGTTGAAAACGGCGACCAATACCTTCAAACTTCTGCAGCGCTTCTAAAATTGCATGGTTCGCAATGTTTTGATCTTTTGCCACAGCAATTGCAGCGGTTGCATTAAGTGCGTTATGTCTACCTGGCATATTCAACGTGGCAGTTAAACACTCACCTTGCTTGTTAGTTACTGTAAATGTGCATGTATTAGCTGATTGGCTAAAGTCGCTCATGCGGTAATCAGCATCCTTCGATTCACCATACGTGATAACTGGGCGACCAAAGCGCGGAATAAGTTCAGCAGCAACTTCAGAGTCAATACATACAACGGCTAAACCATAAAACGGCAAGTTATGAATAAAATCCACATAGGTGTCTTTCATCTTTTCAAGACTGCCACCGTAAGTATCCATGTGATCTTCTTCGATATTTGTGATCACCGATACCATTGGCTGTAAGTGTAAAAACGACGCATCGCTTTCATCTGCTTCTGCAATTAAAAAATCGCTTTTACCTACTTTTGCGTTACTACCTGCGCTATTTAACAAGCCACCAATAATAAACGTTGGATCAAGGCCTGCTTGTCCATAAATGCTTGCAATTAAGCTCGTTGTCGTTGTTTTACCATGCGTCCCCGCAATGGCTATACCGTGACGAAAACGCATTAGTTCAGCAAGCATCTCTGCACGGCGCACAACCGGAACTCTTGCGGCTTTAGCTGCGATAATTTCAGGGTTTGTTTCATCAATCGCGCTTGAAACAACCACTACATTGGCATCTTTCACGTTATTTTCATGATGGCCAATAAATACTTCAGCACCGGCTTTAATTAAACGATCTGTCATAGCGCTGTGAGCAATGTCAGACCCTGTAATACGATAACCTTCAAATGCGAGTACTTCAGCAATCCCGCCCATACCAGCTCCACCAATACCGATAAAGTGGATGGTTTCTATTCGGCGCATTGCAGGGCGTGTATGCTTTTCTTGTACTGATATCTCTTTCACTTACTTTCTCTTATTTGTTACTTGCTCACAGTGCGTAGCTACGCTTGCTGTGGCATCTAAAATGGCTTGTTTTTTTGCATTTGTAGCCATTTCAGTAATTAATGAAGGTTGGGCTAAATACGGGCTTAATAGTTCAATAATTGATTGTTTATTAAACTGCCCTTGCGGCATTAATAGTGCCCCATTCGCCATTACCAAATACTGTGCATTCGCTGTTTGGTGGTCGTCCACCGCATGAGGAAACGGGACAAAAACAGCCATTTTACCTGCCGCTGCGATTTCGCTAACAGTTAACGCACCTGCACGACAAACAACAATATCAGCCCAGCTATATGCTGCGTCCATATCATCAATAAATTCAGCTATTTTTGTATTACCGCCCGCTAAACCATGCGCTTTATAAGCTGCTTCTACAGTGGGTAAATGACCTTTACCTGTTTGGTGCCACACATTTATTGGAGCTGTATTACTAAGGCCTTTAAATGCTTCTGGTAACGTCTGATTAAGCACTTGTGCACCAAGCGACCCACCAACCACTAAAATATTAATAGGGCTTGATACATCGCGTTTGACTATATCCATAACACTTTGACGTACTGGATTACCTACTAGCTCAGCTTGGCCTTGTGCAAACGCACTTGGAAATGCTGCTAATACGCGTGTAGCAAACTTAGCAAGCCATTTATTGCTCATACCGGCTACAGCATTTTGCTCGTGAATAACCAGCGGGATACCTAAACTTTTTGCTGCAATTCCCGTTGGACCCGTAACATAACCGCCCATTGCAAGTACTACATCCGGGCGCTGTTCTTTCAATACCTTACGCGCCTGCAATATTGCATTAAGTACCATGAATGGGGCTTTAATGAGACGCTTTAACCCATTGCCACGAACACCTTTAACATTAATGAAATCAATATCAATGCCATGCTTAGGAACAACACTTGCTTCCATTCGATCTGGAGTGCCAATCCAGCTGACTTGCCAGCCCTGCTGCTTTAAATAATCGGCCACTGCAATGCCAGGAAAAATATGCCCGCCAGTTCCACCAGCCACTACTACTAATTTTTTACTCATCGCTTACCTCCGCGTGAGGTGGCTTGTTTGGTTGCCATTTTGGTTTCAAAATCTACGCGCAATAAAATACCCGTGGCAATCGTCATAATTAATAAGCTTGAGCCGCCATAAGAAATAAACGGCAGGGTTAAACCCTTCGTTGGTAAAATACCCGCGCTTGCACCTACATTCACCATGGTTTGAAATGCAAACCAAATACCAATAGCAAATGAAAAGTAGCCTTCGTATTCTTTACCGCATTTAAGCGCTTGTTGACCTATTAATAAGGCTCTAAATACTAAAGTAGCTAATACCGTTAAAATACTTACAACGCCTATTAAGCCAAGTTCTTCACCTATAACGGCAAAAATAAAATCGTTATGCGCTTCAGGTAAATATTGTAGTTTTTGTACACTGTTACCTAAGCCTTGACCAAACCAACCACCTTGGCTATACGCCATTAGTGATTGCACCAACTGATAACCTTTACCAAAAGGATCATCCCAAGGGTCTAAAAAGCCTACAACACGCGCCATTCGATATGGTTCAACAATAATTAGTAATACAACCAGACCCACGCCAGTTAAAATAAGTACAAAAAACTGCCATAACTTAGCACCAGCTAAAAACAGCAAGCCAACCGTTGTTACAAACATAACAACTACTGTGCCTAAATCGGGCTGTAGTAAAATAAGCAATGCATACACTGCAAATACTGCTATTGGCTTTGCAAAGCCTTTAATATTTTCTTGTACTTCTTCACGTTTTCTTACTAAGTAGCCAGCTATATAACTAAAAAAGTATAACTTAGCGGCCTCAGCAACCTGAAAACCAACAGGCCCAATAGGTATCCATCGTTTAGCGCCGTTCACTTCACGACCAATAATCAATACTGCTATTAATAGCACCATACCCAGTATTAATAGGTAAGGGTTTGAACGTTTCCACCACTCCATTGGCACGCAAACGCTTATCCAAAAAAGCACAAAAGCCATCGCCAAAAACATGCTGTGGCGAATGGTAATATGGTACGGGTCATCAAATAGTCGCTCTGCGGTAGGCATTGATGCACTGGTTACCATGATAAAACCAACACCAATTAGCATTATTACGCAGTATAATAGCGGCACATCGTATAACAGCCCTGAAGGCTTAGGTGTTAACGCATCTCTTATATCGGCAAAAGCAATCATGATTGCCCTGCCATTACATACTGAACGAAGTCATCACCACGTTGCATATAGTTGTTATACATATCAATGCTGGCACATGCAGGTGCTAATAAAACAATATTGCCTGCACTACTAAGCACTTTAGCCAAAGTAACGGCTTCTTCCATATTGTTAGTTAAATAACTCTTATTGGTAATCGCAGCTAAGTCACTTGCATCTTTGCCAAAACAAATTAATGCTTTTACATGCTGTTTTATGTAAGGTTTAAGCGCATTTAAATCAGCGCCTTTAGCATCGCCACCAGCAATCACAATCAGGTTTTCACTGTCACTTGCTAAACTATCTATTGCAGCAATGGTTGCTCCAACATTGGTAGCCTTCGAATCGTTAAAATACTTTACACCGTTAAGCTCAGCTATAAATTGGCAGCGATGAGCCAATCCTTTAAATTGACCTAACGCATTTTTATATTGCTCTTTGCTTACTTCAAACGGACTTAAGAGCGCCATTACTGCAAGCGTATTTAAATAATTGTGCTTACCCACTACCGCAAGCGTATCAACAGGTAAAAAGGCATCGCCTTTAAGCATAAAATGAGTTTCGCCATTGTGCTGCGCTAAATGGTAATCACCTTGTTGAGCACCAAAGCTAATTAGAGGAGCCGTACCGCGCTCAACAGGACGTGTTTGAATGTCGTCTGCATTGACAACAATAAGCTCTGCGAACTTATAAATACTAAGCTTTGAGTCTATATAAGCTTGGTAACTGTCATAGCGGTCAAGATGATCTTCAGACACATTTAATACCGTTGCACTTACTGGTTTTAAACTCGTTGTGGTATCTAACTGAAAACTCGATAACTCAAGTACATACACATCAAAATCATCATTGAGTAAATCAAGTACCGCTGTGCCAATATTCCCACCCAAAGCAACTTTATAGCCGGCTTCTTTTAACACTTCATAAGCGAGCGTAACCACGGTTGACTTACCGTTAGAGCCCGTTACTGCAATGACAGGTTTTGTATTAATGCGTGCAAATAACTCAACGTCACCAATCACTTCAACACCTGCGTTAATTGCATTTGCAACAGCTGGTATTTTTAAGCTAAGCCCAGGGCTTATAATAATCATATCGCTTGAACAAAGCTCTGCGTCATCCAAATTACCAAAGTGGGTATCTAGAGTTGGCGCGTGCTCTTTTAACCAATCAATCCCCGGCGGGGTTGCTCGGCTATCAACGACCTTGGAGGCAAGGCCATGAGATAATAGAAAACGCACAATGCCCAGACCGGTTACACCGAGTCCGAGCACTGTTATTTGTTTGTTTTTTATCTCGTTTAAATACTGCATTTATCGAATCTTTAAAGTAGCTAAGCCAGTAAGCACTAGCACAACAGAAATAATCCAAAAGCGCACAATAACGCGAGGCTCTGGCCAACCTTTTAATTCGTAATGATGGTGAATTGGCGCCATTCTAAAAATGCGTTGTCCCCGTAATTTATACGACCCCACTTGTAATATTACCGATAGCGCTTCCATTACAAATACACCGCCCATAATAATAAGCAGTAACTCTTGGCGTACTAAAACAGCAATAATACCTAATGCGCCACCAAGTGCTAATGAGCCAACATCGCCCATAAATACTTGTGCTGGGTAAGTGTTAAACCATAAAAAGCCAAGCCCTGCGCCCACAATGGCAGTACACACAACCACAAGCTCACTCGCTAGCGGTAAATGTGGAATATGTAAGTAAGCCGAAAAGTTAATATTACCTGTTAAGTAAGCAATAATTGCCAATGCCGCAGCCACCAAAATAATTGGCACAATCGCCAAGCCATCTAAGCCATCGGTCAGGTTTACCGCGTTTGATGTACCTACTATCGCAAAATACGTAAGTACGATATAAAACAAACCTAATTGCGGTAACACGTCTTTAAAAAATGGAACGACGAGTGATGTTTCAGATGCTTGTGCACTGGTGAAGTACAAAGCAGTAGCAACAACTAATGCAATGACCGACTGCCAAAAGTACTTCCACTTAGCAATTAAACCTTTTGGATCTTTACGAATAACTTTACGGTAATCATCAACAGAGCCAACAATACCTAAAGAGCCAATTACAAACAGTGTTGCCCATACGTATTTATTTGATAAATCGGCCCAAAGTAGCGTGCTGGTAAAAATAGCCGCTAAAATAAGTAAACCGCCCATAGTCGGCGTACCCGACTTAGACAAATGCGATTGCGGACCATCGTCTCGAACTGTTTGGCCTACTTGCATACGTTGCAAACCACGAATTAACTTAGGCCCTAAATAAAGAGACATAATTAGCGCAGTTAAAATACCTAAAATGGCACGTAGCGTTAAATACGAAAAAACATGAAAACCACTAAAATACTGTGTTAAATACTCTGCCAGCCAAACTAACATTATGATACTCCATTGATGGCTTGTTGCTGGCCATTAACTAAATCGGTTACTAATAATTCCATGCGAGAACTGCGCGATCCTTTCACTACTATTGTTGTTTTAGTATTCACTTTATTAATACTGTCTTGAATTTTTTGCTGCATCTGTTCGCGACTCGAAAAGTGACGATTAGGGAGTTCAAACACATCACTTGCGTATTTACTTAATACACCTAATGTAAATAACTCATCAATCCCTTGCTCAAGTGCGTACTCGCCAACTTCTTGATGGTACTTACGTGCATCTTCACCTAGCTCCCCCATGTCTCCGAGTGCTAAAATGCGGTGACCTTGCATATCACTTAACAAGTCAATCGCAGCCTTTACCGACTTAACATTGGCATTATAGGTATCATCAACCACGGTGAGTAAATCAGACACTTCAATTAAATTAACGCGCCCTTTTACATCACCCATTGTGGCAAGTGCATTGGCTATTTCTTCAAGGGTTACATCAAATTCACTAGTCAGTGCAGCAGCGATAAGTGCATTACTAATATTGTGCTTACCAGGTAGCGCTAAAGTAACAGGTACTTGCTTGTTTTTAGTGCAAAGCGTAAAGCTTGCACGCGCATTGTCATCAAGCGTGATGTTCTCTGCCCAAATATCTAGCTTTTCGGTTGTAGAAAAACGTTTAACATTACGTCCTTCAAGCTTATCTAACCAATACTGGCTAAATTCACTATCGCAGTTAACAATAGCAACGCCGTCATCTTTTAGGCCGTCAAAAATCTCACCTTTAGCTTTTGCAACCCCCATTAAACTACCAAAACCTTCTAAGTGAGCTGCTGCAACATTGCATACAACGGCTACATCTGGTTTTGTCATTGCAGTGGTGTAAGCAATTTCACCTAAGTGATTTGCACCTAGCTCAATTACTGCAAAACGATGTTGAGGCTCTAAGCGCAATAACGTAAGTGGGACGCCAATATCGTTACATCACCGTGAACCGACAAAATTGCCGCACACATTTCTTTTACAGTTGTTTTGCCTACACTACCTGTAATTGCAATTGTTTTAGGCGCCACTTGCGCCATAACAGCAGTGCCAATTACACCAAGTGCAATACGAGTATCGCTCACTATAAATTGTGGAATATCTACATCTACTTTATGCTGAACAACAACGCCAATCGCGCCTTTTTGTTTAGCCTCAGCTATAAATTTATGCCCATCAAAATTTGGCCCTTTCAGTGCTAAAAACACTTCGCCATCGCACACTGTACGAGTATCAGTATTTATATTAAGCACGTGTTGATTATCACCTTGATAATCGGTTGTTAGCACATTAGCTAACCAATCAAAATCCATTGGGATCATTGTATTATCCCTCTTACTGCTTTTTTTAGTTGTTCTTGTACATACTGGCGATCGCAAAAGTCGATTCGCGTATCGCCTATAATTTGATAATCTTCGTGGCCTTTACCTGCAATCAAAATCACATCATCTGCCGTTGCATTTTCAATGGCGTAGCTAATTGCTGTGGCTCTATCTGCTTCTAAATGCGCTTTTTCAGGATGTGTTAAACCACCAGCTACATCAGCAATAATATCATTAGGGTTTTCTGAGCGAGGGTTATCACTGGTAATAATAACTTTATTCGCATTTTGCTCTGCGGCTTGCGCCATTAATGCCCGTTTACCTTTATCTCTGTCGCCACCACAACCAAATACACAACTTACACCACCTGGCACATGTTGCTGCAATGCTTGTAATGCAAGTGCAAGTGCATCTGGAGTGTGTGCGTAATCAACAACACACGTTGGCATATTTGCTTGACTAAATGCTTGCATTCGACCAGCTACTGGCTGTAACTGCGCACAACCTGCAACTAATTGCTCAAGCGGATAACCAAGCCCTAGTAATGTAGCGATAGCGGCCGTTAAGTTATATAAGTTGAATTCGCCAAACAGAGGCGATTTAATCGATATATCACCCCAACTAGTCGATAACTGCGCCGAAATACCGTCACTTGAATATTCAACATCAGAAAAATAAACGTACTGAGCATTCTTAGGGGCTAAGTTTTTGCGGCCATAACAAACTAGGTTATTAAAGTCATACTTTTCAAGCCATTGCTCAGCTTGAGCATCATCTTGATTAAGCACTACAACCTCTGGCTCAAAGTCACGGAAAAGCATTAGTTTCGCATCACCGTAACTTTCCATATCACCATGGTAATCTAAGTGATCGCGCGAAAGATTAGTAAACACAGCCGCTTTAAACGCGCATTTAGCAACGCGCTGCTGCACTAACCCATGAGATGACACTTCCATAGCTACCAGCTTTTTATGCTGCGAATTTAAATCGCTCAAAATATGCTGTAAATCAACCGTTGAAGGTGTGGTATTAATCAGTGGAATTAAGTTATCAGGATGACCATAACCTAAAGTGCCTATAATAGCCGACTCAGTACTACAAAATTGTGCTAAGTGGGCAATCATAGCTGTGGTCGTCGATTTCCCATTTGTACCTGTTACACCAATTAAATCAAGAGCCTGACTTGGCTGGTTATAAAAGCGACTTGCTAATTCTGGAAGCTTTTTATCAAGCTCCGAAACTAAATATAGTGGCTCAAAACTTGTTTCAAATTCACATAATCTGTCAGCAATAATAGCTGTTGCGCCATTTTCAATTGCTTTACTAATAAATTGTCCGCCATCAAGTGCATGGCCTTTAATTGCAACAAATACATCACCTGGCGTTACTTCACGACTATCTAGGCGTAAATGTTTTACCAGTTGCGAGGGCGCATCTATTTCGATGTATTTTAAAATATCCTTTAAATCACGCATCGTTATCTTTACCTTGTACGTATGCAACCTCTTCCTTGTCAGGCGCTACGTTTAATATTCTTAATGCGTTAGAGATGATTTCTGCAAATGCAGGGCCAGCGGTGGCACCTCCATAGTACACATCACCACCTGGTTCATTAATCATAACTACCACGGCTAAACGAGGATTACTTGCTGGCGCTACACCTGCAAAATAACCTACATATTCATCACCATAACCACCTGCTACGGCTTTTTTAGATGTACCTGTTTTACCAGCTGCACGATACCCATCAACTTTTATGTTGCGAGCAGTACCGTCTTTTTCAAATACACTTTCCATCATGTGCACTACGGCTTCTACGTCTTTTTGTTTAAAAATACGTTCGCCTTCAGGTATATTATCTTGCTTTAAAATAGTCAGAGGTCGGTTAACCCCGCCAGCACCTAACATGGTATAAAAACGTGCCATTTGCGCTGTACTTACCGAAATCGCATAACCAAACGATAAAGTCGCAATTTCAAAGTCAGACCAACGGCGATTTGGATAAAACAAACCACTGCTTTCACCTACCATTCCAGTACCAGTATCACTGCCAAAGCCTACTTTTTGGTATAAGCCAACAAGGTAGTCTTTAGGCACTAACTGAGTAACCTTCGCAACTCCCATGTTTGAGGAGTACTTTAATATTTCGCGCAGTGTTAGTTCGCCGTGATTACGAGTATCTCTAACTAAACTACCACCTAAACGCATCCAACCTGGGTAGGTATCAATCGTGTCATCTGCCTGAATGGCGCCGTAGTCTAGCCCAGCCAAAATGGCTAGAGGCTTAACAGTTGAGCCTGGTTCAAACAAATCTGTAATTGCGCGGTTACGACGCTTATGAGGTGCAGCATCGCTTAAGTTGTTTGGATTAAATGAAGGGCTATTTACCATTGCCAGTACTTCACCGGTTTTAACATCAACTACCATAGCTGAGCCCGATGTGGCTTTATAAGTCAATACAGCTGATTTTACAGCCTTGTATGCAATAGCTTGAATTCGTTGATCAATACTTAGTTCTATGCTTTCTGGCTCTACACGTTCACGTTCGTCAAGTACTTCTACCTCACGCCCTTGTGCATCTTTACGAATGGTACGGCGGCCTTCCTCGCCCGTTAAAGCGTTTTCGTAGAGCTTTTCAATGCCTTCAATGCCTTTGCCATCGATATTGGTAAAACCAATAACATGCGCGGTAACTTCACCGGCAGGGTAGTAGCGTTTAGATTCATCTAATAAATGGATACCAGGGAGGCGTAAGTCACCAATATAATTTGCTACAGCAGGAGTAACTTGGCGCTTTAAATACACAAAGCGACGCGAAGGATCGTTTAAAAGTCGAGAATTAATCTTTTTAGGATCAATCCGCAGCACATCTGCAAGCTCACGCCAGCGTAAATCGTTTTTATAATAAAGTGCAGTACGCTTATCAAGCTCAGCAGTGTTTTCAGTTAAAGATAAGTGATCTTCGCCGCTTTTGCGTGCTTGTTTGATTACTTTAGAAACAAGCGATTTATGTAATGCTTTAGGATCAGCATATACACTTACCACAGGCACACTTACCGCTAATTCTTTACCATTGCGGTCAAAAATCATTCCACGTTGCACATGCAGTTTTTCAACACGTACCGTGCGCTTATCACTTTCTGAACGGGCTTTATCGGGTTCTATCACTTGTAAATAAGCAGCGCGAGATACGAGTGTTACAAACACCATAAACACAACTGTACACACCAGCATAAAGCGCCATGTGATTAAATTAGTGACTGGTTTTTTGCCTCTATTTCTCATTGTACTATTATTACCTGCTCATCTTGACTCGTAGGTCGTTTCATTTTTAATTGTGATATAGCAACTTCTTCAATGCGTGCATGTTGCGAATAAAATTCTTCTTCAACAAGTAAGTAGCGCCACTCTAAATCGAGTTCATCACGTTCTTGTAATAATTGATCTTGCTTTATAAGTTGCCCACGAGCTAAATGTGTTGTTTGCACAACAGCTAAACTAGAAGCGAATATCACAACCAACAAGGCCGAGGTTAGCTTGTTAGCACCTAGGCCTTTTAATATTTCAAAGAATAAATTGGGTTGACGATAGCTCGCTTTTTTACTCATCCCAACCTCTGTGCAATCCTAAGTACAGAACTACGAGAACGTGGATTACGTTCTACTTCAACAGTACTTGGCTTAATAGCCTTACCCACTGCTTTTAACGTCAGGTTTTTATTTATTTGTGCATCAGTTAAAGGCAGACCTCTGGGTAACACTTCTCCCCTACTCTGTTTTCTAATAAACTGTTTTACAATACGATCCTCTAGTGAGTGAAACGAAATCACCACTAAACGACCGCCTGGCTTTAGCACTTTAACTGCAGACTGTAGCGCTGTTTGAATCTCTTCAAGCTCGCTATTAATGTAAATACGAATCGCCTGAAAAGTACGTGTTGCAGGGTGCTTAAACTTATCTTTTACCGGTACTGCTTCATCAACAAGGTCAGCAAGTTGCTTTGTTGTTGTAATTGGCGTGTGCTCACGAACTTCGAGTACTTTGTGTGCAATGCGTTTACCAAACTTTTCTTCGCCCAGTTTTTTAATTACGTGGGTAATATCATCTAACTCGGCTTCTGCTAACCACTGTGCTGCACTACGGCCTGTTGTTGGGTCCATGCGCATATCAAGTGGCCCATCTTTCATGAAACTAAAACCACGTGCAGCGTCATCAAGTTGTGGCGACGAGACACCAATGTCTAATAAAATGCCATCCACTTTACCAATTAGATCGTTCTGCTCAGCTACTTCGTATAGATTTGAAAAACGAGTATGTGCAATCGCAAAACGTGGATCATCAGCAAATTTTTCGGCTGATTTTATCGCTTGTGGATCTTGGTCAATTGCTTGCAGACGACCTTCATCACCAAGGCGTGCTAAAATTTGTCCAGAGTGGCCGCCACGTCCAAACGTACCATCCATGTATATACCGTCTGGCTTAATTGCGAGGGCATCGATGGTTTCGTCCATTAATACGGATACGTGTTCAAATTGCGCTGTCATTAGCTATTATTTGCCTTTTTTTGTGCTGTTAGAGTGTAAAATTATCTAAATCTTGGTTAGGCTCAAAATCGCCAAGTCTTTCAAGCTCGGTATCTTGCTGCATTTGTTCGTGCCAACGCGCCTCATCCCAAATTTCAAATTTATTCATCAAACCAACTAGCATGATTTTTTTGCCAAGTGATGCATGAGCTCGCAGTGACGGCGCAAGCAAAATTCGACCATTTTTATCAAGTTGATATTCAGTAGCATTCCCGAGCAACATACGCTGCATTCGACGGGCTCGTGGGTTCATATTGGAGATTTTAGCTAAGCGGCTTTCTATTTCGAGCCACTCAGCCAGCGGATACAACCATAAACACGGCTCATTTAATGCGACGGTACAAATAACCGTTCCCTGATCTTCAGACAATAGAGATTCTCGGTACTTAGTCGGTACCGCAAAACGCCCCTTATCATCCAAACTCAGTGAACTCGCGCCACGAAACATAAAAAACCTACTTTAAAATTGTTTTATTCAACTTTTGTTTATTTTTATCCAGTGTGATCCACTAAAAACCACTTTTTACCACAGTGCTCCAGTTTAGGGCTTGACAAGCCATTTTGTCAAGTAAGCTGACCAGCTTTAGTGAGTCCCAAAGCTAGAAAAAATAAGGGCTCAAGCGAAGCGTTTGAATTATGTGGGAAAAAGTGGGATTGTGATGAAAAAATATCTATTCTGTTTTTTACAACTTTCTGTTTACACGCTTTGCTTACTGAATAACCAATGAATATTTACAACTTTTTAAGCATTTTTACTCCCTTTGTAAAATTTACCTAACCGTGTAGTAATAGTTACTGTTTGCTTTAAATTATCAAATGTAAAAAAGCTACACACAAACAACAAAAAGCAATATATTCAACAACTTAAAACAAAAAACAGTTTTGGTTTAATCATTGCATTATCTAAATCACTATTTAAATTTTTTAACTTATTAAGGATTGATTATGGCTACTGCAACAAATACGAAACCAAACACAACTTCAGATGTTAAGCCTGACGTTAAACTAACAAATACTGAATCACCTCTTACAGAGAAAGCAACATCAGCGGCACACGATGCTGTAGATGCACTTTCTAGCAAAGCAGCAACAGCTGAAAGCAGTGTTCGTAAAGGCGCTTCAAGCTCAGCAGAAGCATTAAGTGAAAAACAACTTATTGCACGCGAAAAGTTAAGTGAATGTACAGCTAAAACTCGTGCATTTGCTTCTGAAAATCCATTAGCAACAGCGGGTATTGCTTTTGCTGCGGGTATGCTGATTACATCACTATTTCGTCGTAAGTAATTAGTGATGAATAACCCACAAACAAGCGCAGCCAAGGATGGTGAAGCGCAAAACCAAACTACTGAGCAGCAGAGCCAAAAGGACGATTGGCAAGATCATATTGCAAAGCTTTTAGAGTACTCTAAGCAGCTCAAGGATGATTACCAAACTCAAGGAAAGATCACCCATCAGCTTGCTAAGGCTGAATGGCGGTTGTCGCTCAGATCGCTTGCATTGATCACTATATTTCTAGGCTGTTTTGCCAGTGGTTTGGTTTTGTTGTGGGCAGGATTTTTGGGGGCTGTTGGATACGGTGTATATGATCTTTTTGGGTCAGTATGGTTGAGTATTGCAACAGCTACTTTGCTGCAAGTTGCTTGTTTAGCATGGCTTTGGAAAAATACGGTTTACCTAAGCAATAAAATTGGCTTTAGTAAAACACTTAAAAGCTTAAAACAGCTGTTTAACTTATAAGGAAATTACTATGTTAGTTAACTACTTAATTAAAGCACCTAATGAAAACGTTGATGCTCTTAGTAAGCAAATGCATACGCGCAGTGAGCTGAAACGCCAACATCATGCAGCGTTTCAATATAGGCTAAAGCGTTTTGCCGCAACTAAAGTGGGACTAACAAGTGCCTTTTTAGCCGGTGCAGCTGTACAAGCAGGAAAAGGCGAAACCAGCTTTGTAAGAAAATACGGCTGGCTTGTTAGGCTATTTGCTTAAACATTTCTACCGTGATCGGATAAGTAATCAATACTTGGGCCACTTGGCACAACTTGTGTTGGATTGATCATTGTATGGCTAAAATAGTAATGACGTTTAATATGATAAAAATCAACTGTCTCTGCTATTCCCTTAACCTGATATAGCTCTCTAAGGTATCCGCTCAGTGCAGGATAGCTTTCAATTGTGCGTAAATTACATTTAAAGTGACCTACGTACACACTATCAAACCGAATGAGCGTGGTGAATAATCGCCAATCTGCCTCTGTGAGTTCATTTGTGGCTAAATAACGCTGCCTGCTCAGTATCCCCTCTACTTTATTGAGCGCTTTAAATAAATCATTAAATGCCTCTTCATAAGCATCCTGAGTTGTTGCAAAACCCGTACGATATACACCATTATTTATATTTGGATAAATCAGCGCGTTTAATTCGTCAATTTTTGGTTGCAGCGCCTCAGGATAGTAATCATCTTTATTACCTGTTAATTCATTAAATGCACTATTGAACATACGTATAATATCGGCAGACTCATTACTAACAATCTTATTGAGCTTTTTATCCCACAATACGGGAACCGTTACTCGCCCAGAATACTCAGGGTTATTTTTTGTATACACTTGATGTAAGTAATTACTATTAAATAATGCATCGCCAGTACTATGATTTTTCGTATCAAACTCCCAACCACTATCAAGCATGTCAGGGCTAACAACCGACACTGTAATTAAGTCTTGTAACCCTTTTAATGCTCTAAATATAAGCGTTCGATGCGCCCAAGGACACGCAAGTGACACATATAAATGATACCTGTTCGCTTGAGCTTTAAAACCTGCGTCACCGGTTATTCCAGCACTGCCATCAGCAGTAATCCAATGGCGTAACTGCGCCGCTTCGCGCTCAAATTTACCGTTACTTGAGTCGGTGTCGTACCATTTATCTTGCCATTGACCGTTAACTAATAATCCCATGAAACTCTCCTAAAAATATTGTTAAATTTTGCCGAACTCGCCGTTTTGATAATCACGCACCGCTTGCTGTACTTCAGCTTGAGTCGTCATTACAAACGGCCCCATATGAGCAATAGGTTGATTAAGTGGATCGCCTGCTAAAACCAATACACCAGCGCCGTGCTCAGAGCTAATATTAATATCACTGCCTGGTTCTAAAATAAGTAACTTACCCGCTGGTATTATTTGATTGTCGCTCATTATTAGTGAGCCGCTATGAATATAAAGCATTACTTTTTGTTGGCTAAGAGGCTCTAAATCCATGCTTTTACCAGCAGGTAATGTAATATCAGCGAGCGCAGCATTGGCAGCTAAACTTTGCAGAGTGCTTGTAAGTGTTTCACTTTCGAACTGCCACGATCCCGCAAGTGCTTTTAACGTCACACCTTGTGTATTTGTAAAACTCGGAGCTGGGTTTTTAGTCGTATCTTGATAACGTGAATCACGCATTTTTTCTGCGCTTGGCATATTGATCCAAATTTGAAAGCCATGCAGACCATCAACAGCATCAGCGAGTGGCATTTCACTGTGCATGACGCCGCGCCCTGTACTCATCCATTGCACATCGCCTGCTTTAATTGCTTCTCTGTTACCCATTTGGTCACGATGTTCAAAGCCACCTTTTAGAATATAAGTAAACGTTTCAATACCTCGGTGCGGATGCTCAGGAAAGCCTCCCATATACTCTTTTTTGTCGTCTGACTTAAGTTCATCAATCATTAAAAATGGATCTAAGTATTTACCATCAAACCCAGGTATACGGCTAATGTTCACGCCATCACCATCTTGAGTTGCATAAGCTGTCAGTATTTTTAATATTTTCATTTTTTAATTCACTCTAAAGCATAAGTTTATGAGGCTATTAAATCATTCATTAAACAAAACAACTATGTCTTTAAATCGACCTTAACATTCCAAAAAATAGAACTATAATGATTCATTGGTTATATTTTCAACCTTATAATTACTATGGTTATTTGGAGTGAATTTGGCTACAATTGTTATTGCAAAATACAAAACTAAGGAATGGTTATTTTTACTTATTCTCTCAAACATCAGCTTTATCGTTTGCTTATACTGTTAAGTATTCCAGGCACTGCTGTAATTATTTTTACACTGCTGCTTGAGCGCGATCACTCTATTGAGCAAAGTGAAAAAAAAGTAGAAAATATTGCTAAGCAATTAATTTTACAGCAAAAGCATTTAGTCGATGATATTAACCGGTTAGCGCGTTACTTAGCTAAAGAGGAAAGTAAGAAAGAAAATCTAGCAACGTCCTGCCCTAATTATTTTAATCAATTTAGAGCTATATACGCGCACGTTGCCAATATCGGGATTGTAAATCCAAATGGCATTGTTATATGCACAACAAGCGGGTTAGCCAAAAAAATAAATATTGCCGATCGGGCGTATTTTCAAAACGCCTTAAAAAGCAACCAATTGTCGGTAGGTTATTTTCAGCATGACCGAAGCCTGCAAAAAAACACCCTTAATTTTGCGTTACCTATTATTAATAAAAAAAATGTAATACAGGGCGTTGTAGTTATCGTTGTTGCGCTAGACTGGTGGAATAATGCATTTAATGACATTGAACTTCCGCCGGGCTCTATTGCTGCAATTGCTGATTCTAACGGAAAAATTTTAGCGCGTTATCCTCCTACAACAGCCGCGCTTGGCGATAATATCGCACAGACTTTATTAGCAACTGATTCTTCGATTGATACTGAGGCATCAACAAAAATAAAATCTATTGAAGGTGAAGCCCGAATGCTTCATCACTCTGTTATTTATAGCGATCCGAGTAACAACAGCTTAAATATACATATCGCACTTCCTGTCACGCATGCTTTAAAACAAATAAATAATAACTTTTTTATAGCGATTGGTGTGTTTATTTTATCGCTACTGATACTGTCTTTAATTGCACGAAAACTACTTAAAACAAGTATTATCGACCCAATTAATAATCTAACAAATGCAACAAATGTGCTAGCTAAGGGCGAAATGCCCGCACAAAATATACAGCCCAATAATCCCGAACTAAATACTCTTTATCAGCATTTTAAATCAATGGCGCAAACTAGGTTAACAGCCGAGGCTAATTTAAAAAACAAGCATGACGAGCTTACTAGCTTGCTTAATACCCTGCCTGATAGTTACGTTAGAATTAACATCCATGGTGATATTCTCAACATAACGGGGCAATTTAAGCCCCAAGTAAACCCAAATAGCACTGCCGTACCTCATTTATCATCAATACTTTCACACAGCAATGTTCAGCTTTTATTATCGCAGTTATCTAAACTTGATGTTTCGAGCAATTTAGAATTCACACTCGAAAAATCAGATCCTAAACGCAGCTTTGAAGCGCGTATTAGTGCTATGCAAAGCAAAAATGAATACGTTGTTGTACTACGTGATATAACACAGCGAAAAGTAAATGAAGAAGCACTCCACCTTGCCTCGCTAGTGTATAACAACAGTAGTGAAGGTATGGCGATCACCGATCCAACGGGTATTATATTTGATGTGAATCCTGCATTTAGTAAAACGACCTTATATAGTAAAGAAGAAGTTATTGGGCGGTCCTCTTCAATTCTTTCATCAGGAAAACATGATAAGAAATTTTACAATAAAATGTGGTCAGAGTTACAGCAAACTGGCCGTTGGCAAGGCGAGGTTATTAACCGTAAAAAGAGCGGGCAGTTGTACTCTGAGTGGCTCACAATCGATACGGTTTATGATGAAAATAATGCACCAATTCGTCGAATCGCGATATTCACAGACCTCACAGAGAAAAAACAAGCTGATGAAACTATTTGGCGACAAGCTCACTTTGATCACTTAACAGACTTGCCAAATCGTTTAGAGTTAAAAGAGCGATTAAATAAACGATTTTCAAATGTTGTTACTCCAGATAATCAATTGATTGTCATGCTTTTAGATATTGATCACTTTAAAGATATTAATGACACTTTGGGCCATCACTATGGCGACAACTTATTAAAACTCGTATCACAGCGCATAGTACAGTCGGCAAAGAATGCTGACTTTGTGGCTAGGATTGGTGGTGATGAGTTTGTTATTGTGTTCAATCAAATTAAAAGTACGCGCCATATTAATCAAATTGCGAGTAATATTTTACTTAGCTTATCGTCAGCTTTAAATCTTGAAAACGAAGAGTTATTTATTAGTGCAAGCATAGGTATTGCATGTGCCCCAAATGATGGTAAAAATACTGAACAGCTTTTAAAAGCAGCCGACCAGGCTATGTATAAAGCAAAGAGTAATGGTCGTAATTGTTTTGAGTTTTTCTCTGCTGACATGCGCGAATATGCACATGCTCGCATGGTGCTATTAAAAGACTTACGAAGTGCCATTGAACTTGAACAGTTTAAGTTATTTTATCAACCCATTGTTGCTTTAAATGATTTACATATTCATAAAGCTGAAGCGCTGATTCGTTGGCAACATCCTGAAAAAGGGCTAATCAGCCCTATCGCATTTATTCCACTTGCTGAAGAAACCAGGCAAATAAATGCAATTGGCCAATTTGTATTTGCCCAAGCCCTTCAAACACTTAACGATATAAAAACACTAACCGATGATACGTTTCAAATAAGTGTAAATGTATCGCCAGTGCAATTATCCACGCCAGAGAGTGGCATAGATGAATGGTACGATATGCTAAAAGCAGCAAAACTACCTGCTTCGTCAATTGTCGCAGAAATAACTGAAGGCTTAATGGTTAATCCTGAAGCGCTAACACAAAGACGCCTAAAAGAAATCGTGAAATCAGGAATGCAGCTAGCTCTTGATGATTTTGGCACTGGATATTCATCGCTCGCTTACCTACAAGAAATGGACACCGACTATTTAAAAATAGATAAGCGTTTTGTCGATAATATTCAAATAGGCAGCCAAGAACTTGCATTGTGTGAAGCCATAATCGTTATGGCGCATCAGTTGGGCTTAAAAGTAATCGCCGAAGGAATTGAAACTAAATTACAAATGCAGCTATTACTGGAAGCTGGATGCGATTACGGACAAGGTTATTTGTTTTCAAAACCTTTAAATAAAAGCAGTTTTATGGCACTTCTAGCGGATAAAAAAGTAGCTTTGTTAAAATAAATAGACAAAAAATAACTGTTACGCAATAAATAATGCGTCTGCGCGGTCAAGTTAAGCAATCAGATATAAAGTAGTAACAGGATTTTAAAATGGCAAAAGCAACATTAGAGCAATGGCGAATGTTTAAAGCTGTTGTAGATCATGGCGGGTTCGCAGGCGCAAGCGCAGCTGTACATAAAAGTCAGTCAACCGTACACCATGCAGTGCAAAAACTTGAAGCCGCCTTGCAAATTAAGTTGCTTGAAGTAAAAGGTCGTAAAGCATTTTTAACCGATAGCGGTAAGCTTATTTTACGCAGAGCTGAATTTTTAATTGAAGAAGCAACTAAAATAGAATCGGTAGCAACTACGCTTAGCGAAGGCGTAGAGAGCACATTAAAAATAGCCGTTGATGAAGTGTTCCCACACGCTATTTTATACCAAGCACTTGCTAAAACGAGTGAGCTTTACCCTCTTTTAAAAATTGATTTAGTAGAAAGCGTGCTAACCGGTGCAAACGAATTACTACATAACTCAGTAGTTGATTTAGCCATTTCATCAATTCCTATTTATGGAATTAGCTGCAGTACGCTATGCGATATAGAGTTTATAGCGGTTGCGCATAAAGACCATGTATTACAACAGCATAGTGAACAACTCAACTTTCGAGACTTAAAGTTACATAGACAAATAGTAGTTCGCGACTCAGCAACCCACACCAGTCACAATGAAGGCTGGTTAGGTGCTGATATGCGCTGGACAGTGAGCCATTTACGCAACTCTATTGATATGGTTAGTCAAAATTTAGGTTACGCTTGGCTGCCAAAAACACAAATTGCACATTTAATTGAAGATAAAACGCTCATCGCGCTTAATTTAGATCAAGGTACAACCCGTACTCTTAATTTATATTTAATGTGCAACGACAACGACAGGCTTGGCCCCGCAGCACAAGAATTTAAAGAGCAAATTACTGCACTTACTAATTTAGCTAGCTAATAGCTATTCGTTTTTTACATCGAGGTGATCTGCTACATAGGCGCCTCGCTGCCCACGCTCTTTAGCTGGGCCTATAGTACTGTCTTTACCTGTTTGCTGTTCAGTTGCAGCATTAATAACAGCACCTAATGTGATTATATAAGCGCTGATATACAACCACATCAACATGATCACTACACCACCTAGTGAGCCGTAAGTTTCGTTGTAACTAGAAAAACGCGACACATAAAAAGAAAAACCTATAGATGCCAAAATCCACAGCACGGTAGCAATCGACGATCCAATCGTGATCCAACGCCATTTAGCGGGTTTACGATGCGGGGCATAACGATATAAAAGTACTAATGCAAAATTAAAGGTAAAAGCCAGTAATGGCCAAGAGATAAGTTTAATTAATAAATCTATACTTTCTTTTAGCCCCACCAAGTTTAGTACGATGGGTAAAATACCAATAATCAATAATGCAAAAATTGCAACGACAATTGCCCCCACCGAAAATAAAAAACGCACTAATTGAGCTTGAAAAAATGAGCGTTTTTCATATTCACGATAACTAATATTACACGCAGTTATAAGTGCTTGGCTGCCCTTTGAACTACTCCAAATGGTAAGTATGAGCGTACCGATTGCACTTAAGCTCAAGCTTGCACTTGATGTTTTAGCAAGGCTAGAAACCTGAGATAAAATCAGTTCACTGGTGCTTGGTGGAAGCAAAGTAACTATTTTACTTAAGTGCTCACTAATATCTGTTGGGGATGAAAAGTACGCATACACTGATACCATCGCCGCAATGGCTGGAAAAATAGCAAGTAACGCATAAAATGCCACACCCGCCGCCACTATAGATAAATTATCTTCGCTCATTTGCTTAAAAATACGTTTAACAATATCCCACCAGCCTATAAAAGGGATATGTGCAGGCTGCTCTGCTTCCTGTCCTCGTTTAGCTTCTTTCATTCTAAACCTCAATATTTATATTACGTTACTACAGCAAAATATTTGCCAAGTTATAAGCGTTTGGTATCAAACTTGCTAATATTTATCTATAAATGAATCAAACACGGAAGGTAAGCCATGCTCGGCACCCTAAAAAGCAGTGTAGTGCTAGATAATACAGCACCAATGACTGAAGTAATCACAGTCGATACACTTTCGTGGAATTACTTTTATGAGCAAGCCGTGCAATTACTTCACGTAACAGCGCAAATATTACCCACTCTTTTACTCGGGGTCATACTTTTAGTACTCAGTTACTTAATTTCAGGACCTCTTTCTCGATTACTTATAAAGCCTATTGACTACATGACTGACAGCAAGCTTGTTCACCTAGTTGTAAGACGCAGTATAAGCACTTTAATTATTTTATTCGGCGTATATTTATTTTTACGTTTAGCTGGGCTCACTCAGTTTGCTGTTGCTATTATGAGTGGTACCGGATTAATAGGTTTAATACTTGGCTTTGCTTTTAGAGACATAGCAGAGAACTTTATTGCTAGTTTATTACTGAGTGTACAAAGACCTTTTAAAATTGATGATGTAATTGAAGTAGATGGCCGATTAGGTATTGTTAAAAAAGTAACCGCAAGAGCAACCACGCTTGTTGATTACGATGGCAATCATATTCAAATACCCAATGCGACTGTATATAAAAATACCATTAAAAACCTGACTGCCAATCCGAAAATGCGCGGGAGAGTAGACATTGGTATTGGCTATGATAACGATATACGCAGCGCGCAAACTCTTGCCCTAGATATTGCCAATCAACAAAATGCGGTGCTTAGCGATCCACCCGCGCAGGTTTTAATAAAAAACTTAGGCTCATCTACTATTAACTTCGTTTTGTATTTTTGGGTTAATAGCGAGCAGCACAGTCCATTAAAAGTAGCCTCTCAACTTATGCGCGAATTAGTCAATGAGTTCACAAAACAAAACATCAGTATGCCAGATGACGCACGAGAAAGAATTATACTCACCGACCCTAGCGAAAGTGTTTCTAGTTTAGAGGAAAAACAACCATCGCAAATACAAAATGGAAAGAATGAAACTGTTGAGCAAACTAAAACGCTTGATGATGTGAGCAGTGATACCGATGAAATACGCGAGCAAGCAGAGCAGTCTCGCGATCCAGAACAAGGAAAAAATATTATTTAAAAACAGGGTCTATTTATATTTCGAGGTTAAAAAAGACATTTATTGAACTTAAAAGAACAATAAACAGAGATTTCCAACTTAAATATGCATTTTAATGTATTTAAAAAAGTAATTTGAATAATCAAACCAAATCCCTATAACTTTTATTATATCCATAACAAAAGCTATAACCAACTATAAGCAACTGATTCAAAAGATAAATTTAAAAATAAAAAACAATTTAAAATCAATTCCTCAAACTCTCACTTCATTATTATGCAATAAGTTATATCAATCAAAAACACAGTATTTAAATAAAATCACTTTTATTCAACAACTTAGCTTTAAATTTTACTTGGCATTGTTAATGCAATAACAATAATCTAACAACATTAGAGTTTCATTATGCACACACACAATAAAACGCGCCAAGAAAAAGACTTGCTAGGCACCGCTGATATACCTGCAGATGTTTTACACGGCATCCAAACACAGCGCGCTATCGATAATTTTAATTTAAGTGGCGTACCCATTAACCACTTCCCTGAACTAATTAAAGCACTCGCGATGGTGAAACAAGCATGTGCAATTACTAACAATCAGCTAAATTTATTATCTGGCGAAAAACTCAACGCAATAAATGCAGCTTGTGAGAAGTTAAAACAAGGCCAGCATCATGATTCGTTTTTAGTTGATATGATTCAGGGTGGCGCTGGCACATCAACAAACATGAATGCCAATGAAGTAATTGCTAATTTAGCTTTACAAAATTTAGGTCATTCACTTGGACAGTATCAGTACTTGCACCCAAATGACGATGTTAATAAATCACAGTCAACCAACGATATCTATCCGACCTCAGTCCGATTAGCTATTTTAATGAGCCATGGCGCATTAGTAGACTCATTAAAGTCACTGCGCGATGCCATGCTTGTTAAAGCCGATGAGTTTTCTCACGTTATTAAAATGGGCCGTACACAATTACAAGATGCGGTTCCTATGTCGCTAGGGCAAGAGTTTAAATCGTTTGCGAGCACATTAACCGAAGATGTAGACAGAATTGCTCACCTTAGTGAACTATTAACAGAAATAAATTTAGGTGGCACCGCGATTGGTACCGGTATTAACGCGCATCATCAATTTGGCGAACTATCGGTTAAAACCTTAAGTGAATTATCGGGCTTTAAAATGATTTTAGCCAGCGATTTAATCGAAGCCAGCTCAGACATGGGTGCCTTTGTATTATTTTCTAGCATGCTAAAACGCCTCTCTATTAAGCTTTCAAAAATTGCTAACGACTTACGCTTACTAAGCATGGGCCCTCGCGCTGGTATTGGTGAAATAAATCTGCCGCCACAGCAGCCTGGTAGCTCAATTATGCCGGGCAAAATTAACCCGGTAATTCCTGAGGCTGTTTCTCAGGTGGCTTACAAAGTTATTGGTAATGATTTATCGGTCACTATGGCGGCTGAGGCAGGCCAATTACAGCTCAATGCGATGGAGCCATTAATTGCCTACAGCGTTCTTGATTCGATCACACTGCTTACTCGTGCAATGCACATGTTTGAACATAAATGCATTAGCGGCATTACAGCAAATGTTGAGCACTGCCGAGCTCAAGTAACTAATAGTATTGGCATTATAACAGCCGTAAATCCTTATATTGGCTACGAAAATGCGTCACGCATAGCCAAGTTAGCACTTAGTAGCGGAAGAGCTGTACTCGATATTGTTCGTGAGGAAGGCTTACTGAGTGAAGAAAAGTTGCTCGAAATTACCAATATCGACAACCTAATTAATCCAAAAATAAAATAACTTCCATTAAATATTATAAATAATCGGAAATAAAAAATGACTAATACAACAAGTATAAAAAGTAGCGAGCCTAAAAAAATGCCGTTATGGCTAAAAATATTAATAGGTATGATTGCAGGCATAATCGCAGGTACGTTGTTAGGCAGCCATGCCGAAATGATAAAACCAATTGGACAGTTATTTATTAGCGCTATTAAAATGTTGATTGTTCCTCTTATATTTTGTTCTTTAATTGTGGGTGTTACCTCAATGAAAGATACGACAAAACTAGGAAGAATTGGCCTTAAATCCATCCTATTTTATTTAGCAACAACTGCCATTGCCATTTCAATAGGCCTTGGTTTAGGGATATTTTTTGAACCTGGTGTTGGTTTAAATATGGTTGCCAGCTCAGTTGCTGAGGTAAAGCCTAGCTCTACCTTGATGGACACTATTGTTGGCTTAGTGCCAAAAAACCCTGTTGGGTCTTTAGCCTCTGGCAACATTTTGCAAATTATAGTCTTTGCACTTAGCTTAGGTATTGCTTTAAACCTAATTGGTGAAAAAGGCCAACCTGCTGTAAAAATGTTTGAAAGCTTAGCTGAGGCTATGTACAAACTTACTGAACTAGTAATGAAACTTGCACCTTATGGTGTATTTGCACTAATGGCATGGGTTTCTGGTAAATATGGTTTAGATGTTTTACTTCCTCTCATTAAAGTGATTGGTTTAGTGTATTTAGGCAGCTTAATACATGTTCTTGTTTTAGGTGGCGGCTTTGTAGGCTTGCTTGGAAAGCTCAACCCTACGCGTTTTTATAAAGGTATTATTGAAGCTCAAGTTATTGCATTCACCACCACAAGTAGCTCAGGGACTTTGCCTGCAAGCATTAAGTGTGCCACACAAAACCTAGGTGTATCTCGTACAGTATCGAGTTTTGTTTTACCTGTTGGCGCAACTATTAACATGGACGGTACAGCCCTTTATCAAGGTGTTTTAGCGCTATTTATTGCTCAAGCTTTTGGTGTTGACCTATCTACTACCGACTATCTAACCATCATTGCGACAGCCACATTAGCCTCAGTTGGCACCGCTGGCGTCCCTGGTGCGGGCTTAATAATGCTATCACTTGTACTTACTACTGTAGGTTTACCGCTTGAGGGAATAGCGATTGTTGCCGGTATTGACCGTATTTTAGATATGGCACGCACCACAATAAACGTAACAGGCGACTTAATGGTTACTTTATTAATTGGTAAAAGTGAAGGCGAGCTTGATGTCGCTATTTACAACCGTGATGACGTAAAAACAACAGCAGCTAAGCAATAACTAAGCACGCGTTACTCATTCTTAAAGAGAACAAACATGTTAAATAAAATTACCTACCTAACACTTGCACTTAGCTCTTTGGCTGTTATAAAGCCAGCGCATGCTGATATAACAATCCAAGGCTTAAATGCTTTAGACGCTGTAAAGCTATTTGGTGATATGCGCATGCGCTTTGAGCGCACCGATGGCGATACGATAGATTCAACAAGTCGTGCCCGCTTACGCGCTCGTTTTGGTATTAAATATGCTGCTACAGATGACTGGTCTGCGCAAATGCGCTTTAGAACAACATCGAGCGCACACGATTCTACTCATCAAACATTTGGCATAAGTAATACCACTGACAATGATGACTTTGGCTTAGACCGAGCTTTTATGAAATACACAGGCCTTGCTAATACCAGTATTTATATTGGTAAAGCCGCTGCTGTTTATATGCATTCATCTGAATTATTGTTTCGTGACGATATTGCCCTTGAAGGTGTGCAAGCTAATTGGACAAACAATACATTTAGCGTGAATGCAGGCCATATTATTCTTGAAGAAAACGTAGATAACGGCGAAGGTAAGCGTGATGCAAGCTGGCAGCAACTTCAAGGTGTTTACGCTGTAGAATTTAAGGGTCTTAAATTTAAAGCCGGTATTGGTAGTATTTTTGTAAGTGCCTCAGATAGCGCGTATGCGAGTGCAGAGTCAGGACTCGATGACGATCAAGCCGGCGATGTGATGACCTATAATGCCGATTTAAGAATGGGACCATTTCGTTTAGCTGCTGACTACTATACCAGTGACGCACAAAGTGATGAAACTGCTTATACCGTTCATGCCCGTTATCAAATAAATAAAGAGTTTGGTGTACGTTTTTATGTATTACACACAGAAGCTTACGCATTACCTATGAATGGTGCATTTACACAAACAAATACACCCGGTTCATACACCAATATTAAAGGAACACGTGTACAGCTCGATTATAAAATAGCTGACAATTTGAATGCTGATTTAAGGTGGTATAGCGTCGATAATCTTAATAAAGATATTGCTACAAATAATGAAGGACGTGACCGTATACAGGTCAACCTTAATATGAAGTTCTAACATTAACACACTGTTAACCAAGCGATTTGAATTTTTAATTTAAATCGCTTTTTTTTAATAAAAATTTACCTTGCTGATATTATAAACACACTCAAAAAAGGTAAAATAACGCCGCATATATAATATAAAGGGCTTTTTTATCTTTAAATTCGTCTACCTATAATTAACTTATGCAACACCAACAAAATATTTGTATAGGTACCTAATTTCTATAAAATGAAAATAGATATTATAGTCCACCTGCATACAATAATAAGTATGCTCAAACTCATTTAAATATATAACGAAGAAAGAGGTTTAATTAATTTGCTTTCATTTTATCAAACAAAGTATCGTACGTTTGAAATGCTACTTATTGGTTTATTGAGTTTTAGCATATCTATATGCAAAGCACAGGATTACGAATTACCATCAGCAGAACCAAAAACTAATCAAATTATAATTGGCGGTGATTACAACTACCCTCCATACGAGTTTACTGATAGCAGCGGAAAATACACGGGTTATAATGTTGAATTAAGCCAAGAAATAGCAACCGTTATGGGCTTAAATATCAAAATAAAATTAGATGCATGGGAAAGTATTCGCGATCAATTTGATCGAGGTGAGATAGATATCTTACAAGGTATGGCAGCAACGCCTGAGCGTACCAATATTTATAATTTTAGTCCGCATACTTATGTTAACCACTCTATATTTGCACGAGACGACAGTCCAAAAATATCTGATTATACCCAGCTTGGCGGCTACCGTGTAATAGTTCAGGCTAATGGTTCTGCATTTGATATGTTAAATCAATCCAATTTAAATATTATTCTTATACAGGTAGAGACTCATGCCGATGCACTACGTTTACTGTCCTCTGGCCGATACGACTTTGCTGTTGTGTCTAACTTACCCGGTTTGTATCTAAGTAAAAAATTAGGACTTTCTAATATTACCGCCATTTCTAACCTAGAAAGAAACCGCCTGTACGGATATGCCACTAAAGCAGGTGACGAAGCACTTATTTCGCAATTTGCCCAAGGCCTCGCTATTTTAAAAAATACGGGTCGACAACAAGAAATATACGATAAGTGGTTTGGGCCATTAAAAGTTTCTCCTTGGTCAAAGGCCGGTATTGCCATTGGTATATTTATAGTTGTGCTGTTATTTATAAGTACCATTGTCATTATTTGGAATAAAGCGCTGCGTAAAAAAGTAGAAAGCCGCACTAACGAGCTTCAAGCACAACAATTACAACTTTTACACGCTGATAAAATGGCCTCATTAGGCGTACTGGTATCTGGCGTTGCTCATGAAATAAATAATCCATGTAGTATATTAACGCTTAACTTTCCGTTTGTTAAAGAAGTGTTTGAGCAAGCCGCAGAAGTACTCGACGAACATCAGTCACTACATGGTGATTTTTTAATTGCTGGCGTTGGCTATAACAGATTAAGAAACATGCTCCCCGAAATACTCGATGATATGCACGTAGCAAGTAATAAAGTAAAAGGCATAGTTGAAGATCTAAAGAGTTTTGCCGTAAAAGGCGAAACCGTTCATGAAAAAACTGAGCGCCTTGATTTAAACGAGTTAACTAGTCGCTCTTTGCGTCTTGTTAGTAATCAACTTAAAAATTCAACGAGTAATGTTGAAGTCAACCTCGCTAATAAGCTACCTACATTTTATGGCTCGGGAAGTAGAATTGAGCAGGTGATTGTTAACCTCATTTTAAATGCATGCCAAGCGCTTGAGGACAAAAGTCAAAAAATCACTATCACAACCTACTTTCATGCTAAGTACGATTGCGTAGTATTTACTATTGAGGATCAGGGGGTAGGCATTGATGCTAAAAATTTAATCAAATTAACTGACCCTTTTTACACGACTAAGCGCCAATCAGGCGGTACTGGCTTAGGATTATCGGTATCAGCTGGGATCGTAAGAGATCACCAAGGAAAAATAACATTCAAATCAACCCTAGGTCAGGGCACTAAAGTTAAGCTCTCACTACCACTAATACAAAAAGAGAATGAGCTATGAACCCAAGTTTGTACCCAAGTTTCCAAGTTTTAATTTGTGATGATGATACTCGCTTTTTACGTAGCATCTCTTTTGCAATTGAACGTTATTGTGGCATTAGTAATGTTATTCAATGTAGTGATAGTAGGGATGTGCTTACACAATTAGCCTCAGGTAATGTACGTGTTGTATTACTTGATTTAAATATGCCGCATATGAGTGGCGATGAATTACTCCCAAAAATAATCGAGTTATACCCCTATATTTCGGTTGTGATTATAAGTGGAATTAATCAGGTTGAATCAGCAGTCAAATGTATAAAGCTGGGCGCATATGACTACCATGTAAAAACTGAAGAGCCCGAAAGATTAAGTAACAGCATAATGCAGGTTATTCGTTATCAAGAGCTAAATTTAGAAAACCAAGCAATGCGCGGCCATATGCTCGAAAAGCAAAGTATTTTACACCCTGCATTTTCTAAAATAATTAGTGTAAATCATCAAATGCATAGCGCATTTAATTACATTGAGTCTATCTCCAACAGTCAGCAACCTATTTTGATCACGGGTGAAAGCGGTGTAGGTAAAGAGTTAATAGCCAGAGCCATACACGAAACCAGTAGTTGTAGTGGTGAGTTAATCTGCGTAAATGTCGCAGGGCTTGATGATAACTTATTTTCAGACACCTTATTTGGCCATAAAAAAGGGGCATTTACAGGGGCAGATCAAGCGCGTAAAGGCATGATAGAAAAAGCGTCAGGCGGTATTTTATTCCTTGATGAAATTGGCGACTTAAGCCTTGCCTCTCAAGTAAAACTTTTGCGCCTATTACAAGAAGGTGAGTATTACCCTGTTGGTAGCGATACACCTAAAAGAATAAATGCCCGTATTATTGCTGCAACTCATCAAAACTTACATACGAAAAAAGAAGACGGCCAATTTAGAAATGACTTATATTACCGATTAAAAATTCATCATGTGAATATTCCACCACTAAGAGATAGAAAAGAAGATATTGCACTTCTACTTGAGCACTTTTTAACGTTGGCCGCCAATGAGTTTAATAAAGAACTCGCATCTATTCCTTCGAGCCTACTCGTTTTACTAGAAAACTACAGCTTTCCAGGAAATATTAGAGAGTTACGTGCAATGGCATTTGATGCAATGAGTACACATCAATCAGGCGAGCTATCAATGAAAGCATTTAAAGGTATTTTAGACTCAATGCCCAATGTAGACATACATGCTCAACTAGAAAAGCCTTTATTTGAAGCTTCAGCCACTTTACCCACGTTGAAAAAAGCAGCAGATTTACTCGTTAAAGAAGCGATGAAGCGTGCCAATTCAAATCAATCATTAGCAGCGCAGTTACTTGGAATATCTCAGCCAGCGCTAAGTAAGCGTTTGAAGAACATGCAGTCATTTTAATGAAAATTCAAACACAAAAAAGCCCGCAGCGTTAACTGCGGGCTTTTTATTGAATGAGTGAGTCAGCCTATAAGCCGGGTTTTGTCCTTTCCGAAGAAAGTGATAATCATTCGTCTAGGCCATAAATCGCTCTATGGCTCAAGCAACCTACCCGGTTCCAACGTGGGCCACGCCATAAGGAACCCTATTTGGTCTTGCTCCGAGTGGAGTTTACCTTGCAACCGACTATTACTAGCGGCCCGGTGCGCTCTTACCGCACCCTTTCACCCTTACCAACCCGAAGATTGGCGGTCTCCTCTCTGCTGCACTTGTCGTGGGCTCACGCCCCCCAGCCGTTAGCTGGCACTCTGCCCTATGGAGCCCGGACTTTCCTCCCCCTGATCATTTTCGTCACAGGCAGCGATCATCTTGGCTGACTCGGCGCGCAGTATACATGAGGCTAACGCCAAGCGCAGTAAGATTTACTCTTTTTCTTCAATAATTGTTTTGTATAACGCGTTTTTCTTCATTCCAAAGTATTCTGCTACAACTCCACAGGCCTTTTTCATTGGCATTTCACTCTCAAGCAGTGCCAGCATTTTGCGCGCTTCTGGCGGAACATCGTCTATTTGCTTTGGTTTACCTGGAAGCATCAGCACTATTTCGCCGCGCTGCTTGGTAGGATCATCTGTTAAAAACTGTTTAAGCTCACTTACACTACCGTTAAAAAATGTTTCAAAGGTTTTGGTTAGCTCTTTAGCAAATACAACTTGTTGCTCATCACCAAGGGCTAGTGCTAAATCATCAAGGCTTGCCATAATACGGTGCGTACTTTCGTACATTATGCTGGTGATACCTGAGTTAACAGCTTCGGTAAAAAAATCTTGGCGAGCTTTGCTTTTAGCCGGCGTAAAACCAATAAACTGAAAACGGTCGGTTGGTAAGCCTGAACAACATACGGCTGTAATTGCAGCACATGCACCAGGTACGGGTGTAACATGAGCGCCTTGTTCGCGACATAAGTTTACAACTGCATAACCTGGGTCACTAATAAGCGGTGTACCAGCATCCGATACTAAAGCAATATTTAAACCTTGATTTAGTTGATCGATAATTTGCTGTGCTTTTTGTTTCTCATTGTGGTCGTGTAATGCAAACGTTTTTGCCTTAATTCCAAAGTGGCTAAGTAGCTTGCCGGTATGGCGAGTGTCTTCAGCAGCTATTAAGTCAACTTGCGATAATGTCGCAATGGCACGGTGACTTAAGTCGTCGTAATTGCCAATTGGGGTGGCAACAATGTAAAGAGTGCCAATTTTCTGTGAATTCTCCTCATTTAACATTGAGGTCTCCTGCGTCAGTCAGTAATATAAGCAAATCGCGTTAACGTATTGGGAAATCATTTGTGCGACTTAAACTAGTTAGTCTATTAATTATATTGTCAGGGTTATCGGCGTGTAGCACAACCGAAAAACCAACTAAAAACAGCGATAACGTAAGTAACCGCTCTAATGCACTTCAAAATCAGGCAACCAGTGCGCAATCTATCTACCAATTGGCGCAAAACCGCCAAGGTGCCGATAAAATACAATTACTTTATAGTGCACGTGATGCTGCAATTAGTGAGCAAAACTGGCCTTTATTAGAGACAATTGGAAATGAGCTTGAATTAACAGCAAGTGTGGATCAAATTCAAAACCGCCTTTATATTGCATTTGCACAAAAACAACAGAATAAAAATGATCAAGCCTTAGTGATTTTACAATCGCTAGACGGACAACTTACTCAACCTGAACATTTTGCATGGCATCAGTTTTTAACTGCCACTATTTACGCATCACAAAATTTTCCTAAAAAAGCAGCGCCCTACTTTTTTAGAGCCTCTGAAACAGCAGCAAAAAATAACATTGAAATCCCTCAACTGAATCAAAATCTGTGGGATAACTTAAAACAACTCTCTTCATATGCGCTTGAGCGCTTTAATCGTGGTTCGGTTATTCAGCAAGGCTGGACTAACCTAGCGTTATATCATCAAGTATATGCAGGCAGCGGTGTAGAATTAGATCAAGCAATCAATAATTGGCGAAGACGCTATATTGGGCACCCCGCTTTTACTGTTTTACCTAAACAAGATGAAATGCTTACTGAGTTTGCACCTCTAAATATAGAACGCTTAGTTGTATTGTTTCCACAGTCAGGACCTAACGAACGCTTAGGTGATGCTCTAAAAGCCGGCGTGTTAGCAGCACTTGATACTCAAAATATCAACGACACTATTTTTATTGATGAAAACTTAAGTACAGAAGAAATTACAGCACAGCTTGAAGAAATAAAGCCTGACTTTGTAATTGGCCCACTACTTAAAGCAAATATAGATAAACTAGCTAATGCGCAAACGCTTATCGATACGCCAGTACTACATTTGAACACATTTGACGGTGAACGAATTTCACTTCAACATTATTACTTTGCACTAAATCCTGAGCACGAAGTAGAACAAGCCCTAGAGCACTTTTTAGCAATGGGTTACCAAAAGCCGATGCTACTAGCGCCTAATAACGCTAACGGACAACGTCTTGTTGATTATTTTAACTTACAGTGGCAACGCTATAGCGAAACTAAGCCGCAAATAGGCTTTTATAACGATAAAAAAGATATGCCAAATACGATTACAAGCTTGCTGGAAGTAGATAAATCAAAAGAGCGTATAAAAACGGTTAAGGCATTATTTAGACAAGAAGTAGAAAATGAAACGCGCTCACGCAGTGATATTGATGTTATTTATATTTTAGGTGATGCAATAGAAACGCGCTTAATTAAACCTTATCTTGATGTAAACGTAAGTACTTTTGCAGATCGCATTCCACTTTACGCCAGCTCTAAAAGCCACAGTAAACAAATTGATAGTACTGACAAAGGCGACTTAGACGGCCTATACTTCACTGAATTGCCGTGGATGCTCGATTCGCAAATTAAACAACATAATTTACGCCAGCAGTATGATTCGTTATGGCCTGAACAAGTAGATATTAGCCAGCGCTTATTTGCAATGGCATACGATGCTGTATCTGTATTACCTGATATTAGGCAGTTAAGCGTAATGCCAGGTAATCAATACAGTGGCCTAAGCGGTAAATTATCAGTTAATACAAGCGGTCATATAGAACGTATGCTCGACTGGGCTCAATACACAAATCGTCGTATTAAATCTGTGCAATTAAAAACGCAGCGTCCTGTGCCATTGTTTATGCAATCAGCAAGTGAGATGCAAACTATAAATTAAACTTAATTAAGTAAGGGGGCGACATGTCGTGGTTTAAAGAGCTGTGGCACAATAGTCGCGAAAAAGGCCAGTATTATGAGCTTGAAGCGCAAAAATACTTAGTTACTCAAGGGTTAACGCCTATTGAACGTAATTATTACTGCCCCTTTGGTGAGCTTGATGTCATTATGAAAGAAGGTAACACCCTTGTATTTGTTGAGGTTAAGTTTCGTAAAAACAATGCCCGTGGCGGCGCAAACTATGCGCTTAGCCCACAAAAGCAAGCTCGATTAAAACGTAGTATTTATCATTACTTAGCAGCTAAAAATTTGACTAACCAAGCGCTAAGAATTGATTATGTAGCCATTACAGGAGAAGCATCTCCTAATATTAATTGGCTGAAAAATGTATTTTAAACACAAATACAAATACAAAGATAAAGATAAATTATTGGTAGGCTATGCAAGATACAATTAAAGAAATTTTTACAGAGAGTATTCAAGTTCAAATCGCTGCGGGTGAAGTACTACCGAGTGCGCTTGAGTCAGCTGCATTTACTATTGCACAAAGTCTGATCAACGGAAACAAACTCATTTGCTGCGGCACTGCAAATTGCCACATGCTCGCCCAGCATATGGCCGGTGTATTGGTTAATCATTATGAAACCGAACGTCCTTGCCTACCTGCAATTGCTCTATCGCAAGAAAACGTTAACCTTGGACAAAGTACTCAGGTAGACGAGCATGATACATTTGCTCGTCAAGTCCGTGCTTTTGCCCAGCAAGGCGATTTATTGTTGGTACTAGCTATAAACGGTAACGAAAAGCATGTTATTTCTGCCGTTGAAGCTGCACTAACTAAAGATATGAAGGTCATAGTTATGGTTGGTGATGATGGTGGTGAGTTGGTTGGCCTACTTGGTCCTAATGATGTTGAAATTAGATCTCCATCTAAACGCCCTAGCCGCATTATCGAATCCCATTTAGTTAACTTACATTGTTTAAGCGAACTTGTTGATTTAACGCTTTTCCCTCAGGATGAAAATTATGTTTAAACGCTCTCTTATTGTTTTAGGTACTGTTGTATTACTTCAAGGCTGCGCAGCAGCTGTTGTTGCAGGTACAGCCAGTGCAGTAACTGCAGCGAACGACCGCCGTACCATTGGTTCACAAATTGATGATAACAATATTGAAATAAAAGCCAGTATTGCACTTAGTGAAGTAGAACGTCTTGAAAAGTTCGCCAATATAAGCGCTGTAAGCGTTAATGGTATTGTTTTACTTGTTGGCCAAGTAGCAAATGAAGAAATGAGAAACGAAGCGCAGCGCACCATTGAAGGCGTTTCAGGCATTCGTAAAATACAGAACCAAATTCGTATTGGTTCAAATATTGGCATTACTACACAAACTCACGACTCTTGGCTTACTTCTAAAGTAAAAGCCCAGCTTCTAACAGCAAAAGATATTAGTAGTAATAATATTAAAGTGGTTACAGAAAACGCTGAAGTATTTTTAATGGGTTTAGTATCTGACTCTGAGTCAACTCAAGCTGTAAATATTGCCCGTAATGTATCTGGCGTAGAGCGCGTAGTTAAAGTGTTTGAATACCTATAATACAAAATACAGACATAAAAAAACCGCTAATTAGCGGTTTTTTTTGGCATTTACTTATTATTTAATAACGCGTAAATGAGAGCCTTTTTTCTTCTCAGGCTTTTCTGGTGATGTTTCATCAATAAACTCAGCTGATGACTCAACACTTTCAAGCTCTGGCACAAAATCGTCTTCGTCCTCTAAAAACTCATCTGCGGTAAAGACGGTTCCTTCGCCATTTTCACGCGCGTATATTGCAAGCACAGCACCTAGAGGTACATACACTTGCATTGGCTGACCACCAAAGCGCGCATTGAAGCTAAGTTGGGTTAAGTCTAACGAAAACTGTGTGACCGCTGATGGACTTATGTTTAAAACAATTTGTCCGTCTTGAACAAATTGTGTTGGCACTTGTACATTTGCAAATCCAGCGTCTACCACTAAATGCGGTGTACACTCGTTATCGACTATCCAATCAAAAAAAGCTCGTAATAAATAAGGACGATTAGGCGTCATTATAAACGGATCTCACGCTCAGCTTCAGTTAAAGAGGCTTGGAATGACTCACGTTCAAATAAACGGATCATGTACTCTTTAAGCTCTTTAGAACCTGCACCATTAAGCTCAATACCAAACTCTGGTAAACGCCACAATAATGGAGCTAAATAACAATCTACTAAGCTAAACTCTTCACTCATAAAGTAAGGTGCTTCGCTAAAAATAGGTGCTACAGCAAGTAATGCTTCTGTTAGCTCTTTACGAGCTTGAGCCGCATCTGATGTGTTGTTACTGATTTTGTCAGCTAGGCTGTACCAGTCAGTATCAATACGATGCATCATTAAACGGCTACGACCACGCATTACCGGGTAAACAGGCATTAGTGGAGGATGAGGAAAACGTTCATCAAGGTATTCCATGATGATGTTTGCCTGATATAAACCAAG
>LAZR01000434.1_pt1 | contig 35272 bp, 59 predicted proteins | sample 329461 | NCBI WGS metagenome assembly LAZR01 (sample SAMN03002196, study PRJNA259156) | marine sediment metagenome | biome: sea floor; feature: Hydrothermal impacted sediments; material: marine sediment; isolation source: Loki non-amplified sample from Loki's castle hydrothermal vent sediment ...
GCCTCCTTGTAGCCGGGGCAGGCCGTCATCGTGGTGCTGTCACCAGACTGGCCAACGATGAACGCCTGGCCAGTGCGGTGCGCGTCTTTCGTAATGTGACAGCGGGCGCACACCGGCTTCGGCTTCTTCGCCAGCCGCCTCTCGGCACCCTGCCGCACGAGTTCATCGCGCTGGGCCTTAGTGATCATCGGGGGGCTCCTCGTTCACAATGAACACGCGCGTACGCCTCTGCCTAACGCGCAGGTGCCCATCAGGCGCGTACTTTTTGAGAGACTTATGCACGGTGGCATACACACCATTGATGGTGCGCCTGTTTAGCTCTATCTCGTAGGCGCACCCTGGGGGAGTTGCCAGGGCATCCTCCCACCAAGCAGCCCTTTGGTTGCCACCCCCACCGAGAAGCTGCGGCACTTCGCTGAGCTTCAGGTACTTGCTCTTAGCCACGTTTCCCCTCCAGTCCTACGTCCACGTCCCTGGGCTCCTCGGGTTCGGTGGCGTCATAGCGCTTGGGCCGCAGGCTACGAACCATGTCGGCAACGTGTACCGTGCAGACGTTGTGAGCCCGCCCATTGATGATGACGTTGCGGGTGACAAGTTCTCGGCAGCGCCCCGACATGCCGGTCTCCGACCACAAGCAGTGCGCGTGATCGGGGTAGGCGAACGAGAGTTCCTGCACCTTGACGGTGTACTCACCGAGGACTTTCATCACAGATTCCCTTCTCTACGTCATCCAGCAGCATCGCCTCGCCGCAGTCCTGCCGATTGCGCCGGCGCGGGCCAGCACCTATGCGGCCCAGGTCTACCGGCGCCCCTATCGCCGCCAGACGCGCCAGAGCGCGGACACGGCGGGAGCGCTGATCACGGCCCACGCGAGGGCGGCCGGGATCACTGTGAGCAGGTACGCGGGGGGTTCCATCAGGCATCTGCCTTCGGCTCCGGTCGGACGATGTAGAGCTTCCCGTCGCGGCGCAGCGCATGGTCGCCCTCGCGGGCATCGCCACGCTTTATTGCGCTGAGCAAAGAGCCGCCTATGGACGATCGCGCTGCTTCAAGGGAACGGCCATCCAATAATGGCGTGAGGTCTAGCGCGTGCCCCTCTGGCATGGCCCGCACTTTGTCCCACGGAATCCATGTCCGCAGGCGCCGCGGCGGAATGTTGTCGAGTTTCACATACTCATCCATGTGCTACAATCTCCTTAGTGGATGCGGAGGCCCGACGCTCCCCGTGAGTGCCGGGCCTCCGGCTTGTGCGCGGACTGCTGTTTCCTGAGGCGATCCCCTTTCTCCTGAGCCCTGAGTAACGCGGCGGACGCAGGGCGAGAGGCACGAGAACCTGGCACCTGGAATGCCGGACTCCTCCTCCGTGCCCCTCGCTCTGAGCCTGAGACGCAGACGGGAGCGGGGAGCGGGTTCGCCGTCGGACGAGGGTACAGCCGGCATACCGTCCCCGTTGCTCTGCCGGTGCGAGCACCGAGAGTTACACCCACTAGATCCCGCTCCCGTCCATGTCCCAGGCTGTGTGGCCCCCCAGCAGAGCGAGAGCTGGTGGCAGGAGGAGCCCTGCCGGGGGGCCAGGTGGCGCATCCCTGCGCCTAGAAGCGCACCGCGAGCCAGTCACGGTCTGTGTGCTCCTCGCTCGTGAAGCGGGAAACCCTCGGTGCGCTTCCAGGATCATGATGCGCTCCCTAGGTGGTGTGCTAGTGAGTCAAGGAAGCCCTGTTGCAGGTTCAGCCAGAGCCGCTCGCTCGTGTTAAACGCGGCAGCAAGGCACGCGGCTTCGTAGCGCGTGATCCCCTGAGTGCCAGCCAGCAGGCGGCTAACGCTGACCTGCGAAAGGCCGCTCTTCTCAGCCAGGTCGTTCGCTGTCCAGCCGCGCCCCTCCATGAACTCCTTGATGAACTCGCACGGCGGGAACACCTCGGCGGGGATGCGCGCGGTCATGATGCGTCTCCCAAGGCGGCTTTTACGCCGCGATGCATTGCGGCCTCGCCATAGTCATCTTGGTCTGCAAAGCCCCACTTATCTCGAAAGGCCACGCAAGAGAGATCCCCTGATGGCCCTCCATGCCAGTCCCACATCATTCGCAGCGCCGTCTGCATCGCCTCGGCGCGGGTGAGGAGGTCTACCGCTGCCTCGCCCGCCTTGGTTAGCGTCTCCTCGGCAGCGTCCACCTGGGTGATGAGGCGGCGTATGATGTCCACTGGGACCTCGGCCACAGCGTCCCCATACGGGACATGGCGATAGGCGCTCAGTATGTCGCTGCGCTCTAGCTTCGTGAGCGGGCGGTGGTCAGCCATCACACAGCCTCCTCTGCCAGCACGGTGTCCTTGGCCCTGCGGCCATCCTCTATCTGCCACGGGCCCGTGGGGCCGGCGTTGGGGTAGTGCCTGACGGCATGGCACTTGCGGCAGACGCCGCGGCTGGTGACGCCGTTCGGGGTGGCGATAACATAGTGGTGCGGCGGGCAGCTAGGGCGCATCGCGGTCACGCTCCTGGCCCGCTAGGGGCGGGGGCTGAGCCGCCGCATGCTGGGCAGTACAAGTGGCCTGGCTCGCATTCCAACGTGCCCAGATAGAAGTGCGGGCAGTCGCCTTCGTCGCTGGCCAGCATTAGCTTCTGGCCATTCCACTCCACTTCCGAGTAGTAGATAGTCTCGTTGGCGCTGTCAGTCTCGGTGTGTATTGCCATCACTCCCCTCCCTCCAGCTTCCACTGCCCGATGATGCGGCTAGCAGGCACTGCAATTCCGCCCCAGCTCCCAGAGGATGCGCAGGAAGTCCGCGCTTCCCATGATCCCCAGCGTCCAGATGTACAGCAGGATGGCGAGTATCTGGTCGGCGTAGGTCATGGCATTGCCTCCTTCGGCTGGGCCGTAGCCCTCTTGCGAAACTGATACGCGCAGGGGCCACACCGGCCACGTGCGCTATGCTTGCGGTCGAAGTGGCCACAAGCGTCATTCCTGCGCGTGTGGCGATCTTGGTGACAACGCACACACAGCCACCGCACCACAAGAGGGTAACGATAATCTTCGTGGTGGCCCTCCACTGGGCCTGTTGCACCACAGTTCTCGCACGCCTCCGGTCGAGTCAACTCGCCACGGTGCAGCGCAAATGCTAACTGGCTGTACGCCCTTGCCTTGAGCGGTGAGCGATCCTTCTCAGGAGTGAACACAAGATAATGAAGCGTCTTCACTCCGCCTTCTCCTTCGGCTTGTCCCACCACGGGCTGTTGCACCTAGCACACTTACGGACCTCGGCTTGGCGCGGGATCCACTCATGCTCGCATCGTTCACACTTCAGCATCGGCAATTTAATCTTCGGCATGTGGATATACTAACCGAAGCCCGCGCCGTTGTCTAGCCCCTAAATGTTAAATGTCTGTAAACTCTCCGCCGCTACTGTAGAAACCACAGCGCCCCGATTGCTCAGGGCGCGTGGCTGTCAGCAAAGACGCCCCCAGTATACCGCCTAGCGCACATTCTTGCTACACTTCAGGTGCCCGGAGCAAAGGCCCGTGAGCAATGAAAGGAGATCGTAGGATGGACCCAACGCCCGCCGACTCCTACACCCGACAAGCCCTCGTGGTGGAGAAGACCGAGACCGTCACCGACCCCAACGACAGTGAGAAGACCTGGACACGCTTACGCTTTCGCGGCATGGACGCCCCTGCCGCACCACCCCCAGAGGGGGCGCACAACGCATCCCTTCCGCTGTGTAGCGTACACGTTCTCGTCGATCCCGATTTCGCGCTGCGCCCAGGTGACGCAGTAGAGATGATCCTTCACAAGGTAATCTGAGGCCCCTGCTCCGGGCCTTTACCACATTACTCCTCCGGCTAGTCGTCCTTGTGCAGCGCGGGCACGGTGGCCTCGGTGAGCTTCTGCCAGTCCTCGTGGCCCACGATGCGCTCGCCCAGTGCGCCGACGAGCTGTATCAGGCCGTCTATCTTCGTCTCGTTGCGCTTCGAGTTGTTCTTGCCGAACACGGCATCGTCCCGCACCTTGGGCATCAGGGCCACCAAGTCTGCTAGCTGCTTGCGTTCATCGTCTGTCATGGGCGTTTCTCCTAGCTCATCCATAAAGGCGTCCCAGTGCATGCGGTGAGACATACAGGCGGTCGCGCCACCGCCCCACAGCGTCACGCATTCGTTGTGCTCCATCAAAAGGAGTGCTATACTGTCATCAGGCATGGTCTATAAAACTCCCGCAGCTACACTGGCTCGTAATCGGCGGTCTAATTTGCGTCGGTCTGGGAACTGCCCTGACTGTGGCGTACCGCTCAAAACACCGTACTCAAAGCGCTGCCGCTCTTGTGCCAAGAAAGGCTCTCGCAACCCCAACTGGCTTGTCGCGGAACATAGAGTTAATCGTGATGTGGGCCGATATCGTGCGCGCCAACTTCTCCCAGAATTGGGAAATTGTGTTGCCTGTGCTCGGCCAGCACAAGATCGCCACCACCGTGATAAGAACCCAGCCAATAATGCGCTAGACAACATCGTCACTCTCTGCCATCGCTGCCATATGCAAGAACATCGCAGTGACATTTCTAAAGGGAGACGGAAACAACTGGCCCGCCAGGGCGTTGTACCTTCGTGAGCCCCCTCCATTTCATGAGCTCTCGGACGATGCGAACGTTGCTGGCGATCTGGCCCGCTGTCAGCGGCTCGTCTACTGGATCGTAGCCGCCCTCATTCTCGAAGGCGATGCCCGTCGTGTTGGCTCGGCGGTTCCCGCTGGCCCAGCAGGACGCGGTGATCGGATAATGCTGGATCACCTTGCCGTCGTACATGATGAAGCCGTGGACCGAGGCGGCGGCGTAGGCCGTGTATCGTCCGGCTGCGTCGCGCTCCTGGCTGTTCAGGCGGGAGAGCCAGCCGGCGTAGTAGCCCACGGCGCTGTGCGGGACGTAGAGCTGCGCGGTGTTCGGCTCCGAGTACACCTTGTCCGGCGGACCGGGGTACCGCTCGGCCCAGTCAAACCATCCGTCTGCGGTGAGTCCCATCACTTCCCCCCTTCCAGCTTGAGTTCCTTGGGCAAGAACCCAGCAGACTGAAGGCCCTGCGCTAGCCCGTTGGCGAGTCGGGTGGTGTCGTTTTCGTCCAGGTCGAAACCGTAGGCGCTTTCGACGGCGTGGATTAGCTCGTGGATAAAGGTGATAGGAAGCCGCCATGATGGGCACGCTTCCGCGAAGCCGATAGTGCTGGTCATGTGGTGAATGGCACCCCAGGCGCGATCCCCATCGGTGTTCAGATCCCGCTCTATCTTGTAGGTGAATGGCCCAACCTGAACGGTGCTTGGCAGTTCCTCCATCACTTCCCCCTTCCTGAGTAGCGCGTCCAGAGGTAGGCAGCGAACAGCAGGCCCATGATGGGGAGCAAAGTATACAGGGCGCCCGCGGCCTCGGTGATCGCCAGCGGGCCGGCAGTCCACTTGGCCTCCGTGAACTCGTCAGCGATAGCGGTATGGTGGCCGTTGTCGCTCATCACTGGCCCCCTTGTCCTGGTATCGGGCAGCGCCCGATCACCGTCTTCATCTCGACCAGGATCTCCCGCATCCCATCGATGTTGTGATCCATGCTCTGTGTCGCGTCGAGTACCTGCTTCATGAGCATCGTCAGCGTCTCGAAGTTGGGGTTGTGCGGCTCCTGCTTCCCGTTGCGGCGCACCAGGATGCCGCAGAGCCCCAGGAGCCCCACGATGATCGTGCCGAACACCCCCAGGAGCGCCGCTAGAACTTCGCTATCCATGCGTACCTATCCTTCCTAGGCATTCGGGACCAGCACGTCCGCAGAATAACACTTGTATGTCGCGCCACCGAAGCCTCCACGCTTTGCGCGATACTCCTTATTAGCTGCGGGCAGCGACAACGCCGCACTACGAACGCGCTCGTCACTTGTATCTGTACTCTGGATCTGCGAACCAGCCACAACCGCTCCGTCCGTGATGTTGTAGAGCCAGGCATACGCCGTGAAGCCAGCATCACTCGTGGCAATGACAGCCTCAAAGAAGAACTCGGCCCCTGTTGGATAGTCGCTTGTATTGATCTGTTTGCGCCAGTTGCCGAAATCGGACATGGTAACCACAGCGACGGTGGCCGCGCCGAAGGCCTCTAGCGAGGCGATACCTGAGCCGGTGATGGCCTGCTCGCTGCCAGCGACGGATGCGGCCCCGAAGGCCTCAAGAGATGCGATGCCGTCCGCAGTGAACGTGAGGGTCGTGGTGATCGTGGCACCGCCGAAGGCTTCCGCGCTTGCGATACCAGCCCCGGTGATTATGGCGGCGACGGACGCGGAGCCGAAGGCCTCGGCTGAGGCGATGCCAGTTCCCGTGATGGTTACGGTTGTGGTGAGCGTCGCTGCGCCGAACGCTTCGGCGGAAGCAATGCCACTGCCCGTAATAGTCTGCACGGCCAGCGCAACGGTGGCGGAGCCGAAGGCCTCAACAGAAGCGATGCCAGCCCCAGTAATGGCGAGGGCGCCTCCTGGCGTTGAGATGATGTCCAGCTTCGCGGCCTTTGTAGCGTCACCATCGTGGGAGTCGGCGATGTGCGACTCGGTACCCGATGCCTGGAAGTGCATCAGGACGATAGCTGAAGGGTCGTAGCTGTCGGCGAGTTCCTGGATGATTTGCTTGATAGTGTTCACGCCATCGCCCGTGAACGTCTCCCAGGTGTCGTTTGTCCAGACGCCAAAGTCAGTATTGTCCCCCTCGCAGGTAGCCGTCGTCTTCGTGCGATCGGTGATGTTACTGACGGTCGTGGTGAACGTACCCGGTGCTGCTCCATCCTCACCATACCAGTCGCCAGTGAACGCGGCGGAGTGGTCACCGTTGGCATAGAAACTCAGAGTGGCGCTGTCGATAGTCGCGCCGGATAGGCCCGACACCCCTGTCCAGCGCAAGCCGCAGTTGGAAGCGTTTGAGGGGATGTAGCCGAAATAGATAGAGCTAAATCCCAGGTTCATCGTGGTGCCAGCGGGCCACTCCTGCGCGTCGTCCGCGTTGTCACCCACTTGGAGGTTTAGAGTTGCGATGATGCCACCGCTTTCTCGAACCCCTTGCCCTTCAACGCCTTCACGTCGGCCCGCTTCAGGATGCTATGCGGATCCGTCGCGTCCCTCTCCACTAGGGGCGTGGTGAGCTTCTGGGGCACCAGCTTGCCGTCCTTGTAGAGGGGCTTTGTGGCATCGCTGGTGTGGTCGCCGCTGAGATTGAGGGCCTTGGCCTTCTCCCAGTAGGCCGCAATGTTCTCTTCGATCTCGGCGGGCACGTCGCGGGTCACGATCTCACGTTCCCACTTCGGCTCAGGTTGCTCCGAGTCAAGGGTCTCCGGGTCGATGAACGCGCCGCCCGTCGTCTTCAGCCAACCGTCCTCGTTCGTCACGATGCGCCGCCCGGTAGGCCGAAGCTGCATCATGAACTCTTCGGTGAGTAGCACAGGCTTGGCCGCGTCAAAGTCGGCCTTCGTCGCCCAGAACTCGGCCAGGACGTAGGTGAGCCCCGTGGCCTTCATGTTGCTCACCTCAGCGATGCGGTAGTACACGCCCGACGCGCCTACCCCACGCCCTGCGACGGTGCCCCAGGCGTCGGGTTCGCACGCCGCTCCGCCTCGGCCTCGGCCAGCAACGGGTCGATCTTCTCCTGTATCTTCTTCGCCTTAAGTCGCAACGCCTCGCGCTCTCTGCTGACTGCGCGGCTGTCCGCTAGTAGTTCGTCAAGATCCTTTGCCATGTCCGTTCCTTTCTGCATTATGCCTAACCGTGGGGTTGCCGAATTGCTCAGTCGCCTTCACGCCACCCGGTAGATACTTGCGCAGGTCGCCGTTGTGCGCAGCTTCCTTCGCGGCTTCTTGCTGGATGTCCGGGTTGTCGGTGAAACCCAGGGGTGCCCCCGTGCGAATCAGCAACGCCTGGTCGAAGATGATGCCCTCGACCTTCGCGATCTCCTCAGCCTTGCGCGCCTTAATCGCTAGCGCCTTGGAAACGTCGAGCGCGACGTTCCACGGCATCTGGAGCGCCCGCCCGTCGATAACGAGCAGAACCTCCGGACCTTCTTGGCGAATCTGCACTCGGCTCATAGCTTGAAGATCTTGTTGGCGCCCGAGTCCCACGTTATGGTGATGTTTCCACCATTCGGCGTGACGGGAATGCCGGTCGTCGCTGAGTCCAGCGCAAAGACCAGGTTCGACGTCGCGTCGACGCCGGTTTCTTTGAAGCAAATCACATAGTCTGCCGCATCTCCTGTGACGGTTGACCACGTTTTGTCAGCGGCGTCCGCAACCCCCGCGGTGACAGACTTGCTGCCTAGCGCATCCGACTCCGCGTTGGCGTGAACCAGCCCCGCTACGAGGTCGTCCCAGAAATCGTTGACGGCGAGGTCGAATGTTACGTCCGTGTCGTCAACCAGAGCGACACGAAACTCGTTCGCAGGCCAGTCGAGGGTCCCGGACAGGAAATCCTCCCTGCCTTGGTCGAATAGTGCGTTAGCCATCTATTATGTCCTTTCTATGGCGTGACGGGAGAGCCATCTTCGGCGCTACCTAACGGGATGGTGAATAGGAACGTTTGGATGTATTGCGGGTGGTCATTGTCCGCCAGCCCAGCCAGGTTGCCGTGATCGGTAACTCCCTCCACGGCGAACGTCTCCGTGAATGCGCTGAGAACCTCGTCTGCGTCCTGTCCCTTCTTGAAGATGAACCGGCCAATGAGAATGCCGTGGGCGATGATCCGGTTGGGCAAAGTGCTGGGCAGCGCCTCGTTCTCGGCCCTAGCTTTCGTGGAGTAGTGGTTGGAGCCATAGACCATGATGAGATTGCCGGTCGTGCATATGTACCACCAGAGGTTCGCCCACCAGTTGTTCGTCATCGTCTGAAGCGTCCCCGTCCCGCCAGAGCCGTTGTCGTAGAGTGTGTTCGGCCAAGCGCCGCTCCCTGTGTTCTCCTTGCCCTGAGATGAGTATTCATCGAAGATGCCAGCCCCACTGGTGTCTACCGCGCTGACGGCGAACCTGTCCAGTCCTGTCCAGAGAGCACCGGCGGTCACGGCAATGTCGTTGTTGCCGTCTGCCGAGTCGGAGAGGATGAGGCCCCCTTCCTCGTTGTCACGCTCTATATGATCCGTCTGGTGGAATCGCTCGATGACATTGTGGCTGATGTCGCCAGCGTGGGTTTCGTGCTGGGCGATATAGAGCGTGCCGCCCTCGTTGACGACGATGGCCAGCTCGAAGTCGGTGAAGTGGTTGAAGTTGTCACTCGTGCGGATAGTGGCTCGCGGCGAGCCGCCGTTGTACTCGACGCCGACGTAGCGGATGCTGTTGGCCGTGATAGCTTGAGTGGCCAGCTCCGGCCAGTCGAAGAACAGAAGTTGGGTAGTGGCACTAGCCCCGGAGCGCAGCACACCTGTGCCAGCAGAGATGGTGACGTTCCCGCCGCCCACGTCCGACACGACGCCACCTGAGAACCAACCTGCGGAGTGGAACAGGGTGTTGGCGTCCTCCCCATCATCGTACGTCGGCTCACCGATGATGGGCAGAAGAACATTGGCAGCCTTGGGCTCGTACGGGTCGAGGCCCTCGCCTGTGTGCTCGTCCCCGTGGCGCGACGCGATCTGCATGGCCTGCGTGACTTCCTCCTGCAGGCCAGCGATCTGCGCTTCTAGTTGTTCCAGTGTAAGCATGGCTAGATTAGCTGAGGGCTTTCGATGTCCTGCTCCAGGCCCTCTTCCGCCGGTCCCAGGTCTTCCCACTCGCCGGCCGCGATCCCGATGTACTCCACTTGCGGCGCTACAGCGTCCCGCGTCGTGTCCTTCAGCTGGAAGGCGGTGTGCAGGACAAGGCCCTTGCCTTCCAGGCTAGGTATCACCACAGGGAAGCCGCTGTCGAACGGCCCCACCTTCTCCCATTGAGGCGCGTTGTCCCAGCGGTAGTAGAACCAGAACTCATCGTCGGCCTGGAGCCACTGCCCACGTATCACCAGCTTCTTGACGCTTTTTATGTTCCCCGGCAGGAAGAAGTCGTGATACGAGCACATGAGCGCGTGCGGCACGGTGGCGCCGTGCGTCAGCGGCCACGTTGCGCGCGCGGGGTGCATGTCTCCGCCTACGGGTATGTACAATACGCTGCCCGCAGTTATGAGCCAAAGCGTGCGGTGGCTAGTCGTATTAGTGGCCGTGGCCCGGGCCACGATCATTGACTCAATCTTGGGGCTGTCCACCGTCCATGTGTCTTGCCAGACCAGGCGTTGCCCCACCCAAGTACCAGTGAGGATCTTAGGCATGGTTCCAGCCTGGGCGCGAGCCGTGTTGTGCCCGAAGAGGTCAGGGTCGATAGCCGGACGATATGGGACGATAGAGATGTCCCACGCCTTGACACCTGCGAGGGTGCCATTGGAAATCGTGTACCGTAGCCAATACTTGGTATCGCCGTCCACTGCCGCCTTCACCCACAAACCAGTTGCGAAGACATCGGCATCTTCAAGCGGTTCTCGTGAAAACGCCACAAGCCCGTCCTGAAATAGCCGTGCAGTGGAATCACTGGCAGCAGTGCCGGTTACCGCAGACCAGGTGCCCGCACCGGTTGAATACTGCACATTCAAGCTGACTACATCCGCGTTCGTGGTGACGGAGCTGAGTTGAAAATGCACACCCCAGAACGGTTCGTCCGCACCGACGACAATGAAGTCCGACGCCGGAGTGTCTACGTCCGTGAAGTCCGCCTCCGTGCTGTACTTGCGGTCTGTCGTCTGCGTTGTGTAATCGGTGAATGAACCGTTCAAATCCTTTTTCACCGTCAGCCCAAGCTGCTGCGTCCTCACCGTGCCAGGTTCCAGCGCGGCATAGACGTGGTGAGAGTCCGCCGTCAGGGCACTGATGCGGCCCCAAGGCGTGTTGCGATCAATGGTGTTGAAGCGCGGAAGCCCCGGTCCTTGCTGCGAGAGTGCGCCGAACGTGAAGACTAGGAAGTCCTCGTCGGTGTCATAGTAGACCCGGCCGCGCCCGTCCATGAAGCCCGCCTTGCCATTGTCCTTGTCGCGGTGAATAAAGGGCGTTTGGTTCTCGAAACGGTTGGCGCTCGACGCGGTGTTGTACTTGAAGATGCCGTCGCCCTTCAGGATCAGCGGAGAGCCACCGAGATCCAGTATCTTGTTGACTTCGTAGGTCGGCCTACCGACTGGTGTTGTGATCGTTGCCCAGCTAGCCTCGGTGTCGGGGTCGGTGTCTAGCGTGAGCTTCGACACTCTGTACCCCTTGCTACGCCAGAGATCGCCGCCCACCACAGCCAGGTGATCTGCCTTCGCATCGTTCTCGCTATAGGCACCCGCCTTAGTACGGCCACGCAGCACGTCGTCGCCAGCCGCGCCCCCACGGCAGAAGAACGCCATCTCCGCATCCTGATCGCTGCCATCATGGCGGAAGAGCACAGCGTCCGTGAAGCGGGTCCCCGCGTCGGTATCGTCCGTGCTCAGCGCATTGTCCGTAATCTTCTGCACCCGCCCACTAGTGTTCACGATACCGCTTGCTACCAAGAGTATAGGGATGCCGTTCGCGTCCTCCCACTCCAGGACGGCTAGTGCAGGGGCGAGCTTTGCGCTTGCGAGGAGCGTTGGGGTGATAGCCAACGCCGCCTTTCCCGCGCCACGGCAGTCCATGTTCAGCGCCCAGGCGTAGGAGTTGCGCCCTACCGCCCGTGCGTCCGCATAGCCGTCATCGCCTCCAAGAAAGAGTGTGATCGGCTCTGTTCCCGCTGGCATGGCTAGACCAGGGGCTGCGCGTAGACTTTGGGGGCGCGGTTGACGTAGGTGCGCTGCGGCTCGTACTTGTCCCTGGCCGCAGCCGAGTCCCGGGCCGCCCGGAAGTATCGTGCGCGCCACTCATCCTGATCGGCCAGAGGTTGCAGCAGCAGCTCGGCGGCGATGGCGGCCACATGCTCGACCGGCGCGCTGGTGGTGTCCGCGTCCGCGCTCAGCGCGCTCGCCTTGCGGAACTCTTCGTACCACACAGACCGCCCCGAGACGCGCTCAGCCGTCTGCCAGCGCCATAAACCCTCGGTTAGCTGCTCAGGGGCGCCCCCTATCTCTAGGAGCCCTCTACTGCCCCAGATGTTCCGGGTGGCCACGAACAGCTTGCCGAGCCGATCCACCTCCGCCCGGTCTTGGACTAGGAACTCGCTCAGCCCGCTCTTCATGAAGATGACGTTGGACCAGAGAGGCAAGGCGTTGCTCTCGTCCGCGCCGATCCGTATCTCTACGCGCTCGGTCGCACTGCCCATCTGCACGACGGAGGACAGGATCTCAGGTTCCTGCTGTGTGGTGTTGTCGTTTTCCACGTCCAGCGCCACGGAGTTCGTGAGGTCCTGACAGTCCAGCCGGGCTGTGGCCGTCGCTGGTCCCGCTGGATTCACCCGTGCTGTGGCCTCCAGGTAGTAAGCCTGATCGGAGTCCACACCAATAGACGCAGACGGCAGGTAGCCATTAACCACTGAGTTTGTGGTCAGCATCTCCCGCAAGCCAAAGGGGAAGGACGCCGCGCTCTTAGTCGCAACCGTGTTGCTCTCTGTGCCCCAGGTGCCGATGCCACTGGCCAGCATGTCGCCATCCGTCACCAGCGTGATGGGCACGATCAGCTTCTCGGGGATAATAAGCTGCGCGTCCTGAATCGCCGAGAGGAAGCTGTTTGGCCCCTCGAATTTGAACGGGCGGAACAGGATATCGAAGTTGTCCATAAGCGTGACGGTCGCGGCGCTACTGTGGGACGCAGCCACGCTGTTGAGGTAGGCTCGCCGCACGGTCACGTTCTTTGTGCCCGCACCGTCCGTCACCAGCAGGTGTTCGCTATCGATCTTCACCACGTAGGTGCCCGCGAGGGGGAAGTCGCTAAACCCGACCCAGCCCATGCTCGTAGCTTCCGCAGTAACATTCCCGTCCAGCGTTGTCGTCGCCCCGTTCAGGTCGGAGGCTGTACCAGGGTCCAAGTTCATCGCCCCTGTCGTCCGCACGGGGGAACTGGACAACCGGCACACGTCGCCCCCGCTAACACCCGATGTGATCTTTACCTCGCAGCCAGGTACGATGCCGTCCTTGGCGCTGTGCCCGCCGAAGTTGAAGTCGTCCGTGAGCGCCACCTTGGTCGAGCCGACCGTAGTCTGGCCCCGCCGGCCCAGCTCGTAGCGGTCGATCATCAGCTCGCGGATCTGTTGTAGCGTAGTGGTGGCCATTAGAGCCCCTTCGCCGCTCGCAGGGCCCTGCCCAATGCCAGGCGAGCGTAATGCTTCTGCTCCGTTGTCCGGGCCCCAGCAAACGCCCGCCGAGCCTGGAGCACGGCTCCCTGCCTAACCTCCTTCACGTTCACCTTCAGCGTGCTAGATGGCATTAGGCAGGCACTATCAAGCCGTCGCTGGAGAGCGGGCGCCAGTACACGTCGTAGCGGATGACGCCCGCGCTGATGTTGTTGGTTCCCCCAACGAGGCACTGAATGTTCGCGGTCACAGCGATGTCCTTGAGTGCGGCGGGGACAGCCACCGCCCCCACTTCGGCGGGCGTCGTGTCCAGCCAGAACTTGCCGCCGTCGATAGCGGTCGCTGTCGTTGCGGCAAGGAAGATCGCGGTGTTGCCCACCACGCCCAGCGCAAGCGACGGTGTGCCAGCGCTCTCCTCTAGCGAGGTCGTGCAGAATGGCACGAGACGGACTACGAACACGTCGCCCGTGACGGTGAAGATCGCCGTGGCGGCGGCGTTGGCCCCGGTGGTACCGGCAACGTAAGTGATGCTATTGCTGGCACGCAGCTCGGTGTTCCCTCGGCCCGGTACTATGAAGGTCATCGCATGAACTCCGCATTCACCTCGGCGCTGCCCGTTCCCACCCTGATGAACTTGATGGCCTGGAGGTCACGGGAGCTGGTGATGTGAATCACGTCCCCTGGGTCTGCGAGCACGCCCACCGAGTCCGTCGGCACGGCGCCGTCCGTGCGGTAGCGCACCTGGGCGTTCTCGACTCTGGCGAAAGCGATATACGCGCCGGCAAAGGTACCCGCTGTAAAGCCTACGGCTGTCCCCCCAACTACCAGCGCCTCAAAGGCAATCGTGTCGTTGTATTGCGTCGTCATTTGTCCGCTCCCACTGGAGTCAACGTGTCGCGCACCGCATCAGGAGGCAGCGGAACGTTTCTCTCCTGCGCCGACCTGGGGTGGTGTACCCACATGTGCAGGTTCCTAGCGGCCACCAGCCTTTGCTCCGGCGTACTCTCTATGAGGTCGTCAGGCGCAATCACGTTCTCGTCCTCGTCAGCCTCAGCGCCTGCGGCCTCGAATGGCATGTTGTCGTAGATACGCACCCGGCAGACGGGGCAGAGGATCACCGCAACCGGCGGGTGCGCCGTGCAGAGATTGGGGTCCGCGGACTCATTCCCCTGCTTATCGGTGTGTTTCCTGCCACAGTCGGGGCAGTTCTCCGCCCATCCTTCCCCCAGCAGTAGCCCAATGGATGAGACAGATACCAGCCTTGGCTCGTAGCCGCCTCTCGGCAAGGGCTTATACATGAAGATCGTGCCAGGACGAGTGTGTGTCGTCTTGACGGGGTTGCCGTCGGTGTCCTCTGTCTCCTCCACGGTCTTAGCGATCTTCCCCGCGTTCTCAGCCACGAACATCGCGGCAGAACGCCCTACCGGCGGCACTTCCACCACTTCCACTTTGGCCTGCGCGGGGGGCCGCCCGTCATGCCCAAAGTTCTTCCTAGCCCTCTTCGCCTGGGCCTCTCGCTGTTCGTCTGTCCACTGTCTAGGCATGATCTGGTACCTCCTTCTCAATGGCGAAGTGTGTTCGCTGCATCGGGTTCGGGCGCTGCGGCTGCCGCGGCGGGTCCGTGATGGGGTTGGCCTTGTGCTTGGCGATGCGCTGTAGCAGCGCCTCCCGCGTGGCCGCGTCCACCTCTTCCCTCGGCAGCAGGCCGTGCTTCTCCCGCAGGGCGTCGAAGTCGAGGGTCTTCCCTGTCTGTGTTTCCCAAGTGACCACGGCGCAGTCCTGGAGTTCGGCCGCCGTGGCGAAGCCCAGGCCCGTGATAGCCGTGGGGGCCGGGGCGCCCGGCACTAGGACGAGCACCGGCAGGAACGGGGCAAAGGCGGCCTCACCGAAGTAGCGCACCAGCTCCTGGCATTCCAGCAGCGTCCGGCAGACGGCGGAGCACTTGCCCACGTACTGGGCGGGTACGCCCGTATAGTCGATAGGCGCTACTCGCTTGCCCATGTGGACGGCGACGCTCACGGCCACTTCTCCGTACTTATCGGGCCCTCTTCAGGGTGCTGGTCACACAGCACAGGAGGCTGCGGGACACCCACCGCGTCCAGCAGGGAACGGGCTTTGGCTTCTGTCATATCCAACACTGTCTCCGACCCATCCTCTTCCTCCACCCTCACGGTGATGACGGAGGTTAAGTCCACCATCCCGTTGCAGTTGTCGCATGGACGCGTTACGGGTTCAGCGGCCTCGGCTACGGCCCTTGGCTGGGTCACTTCGTCCTGGTTCAACTTTCACCTCTGGTGCCTTCGCCTCTTCATGCAGGGCTACGTTCCCGCCCTCCTGTTGGGTCTGCCGGCATGATTTGCAGATGCCCGCTGCGTCGTGTTCGCAATTAGTCATTCAGATCCTCCATCACAGCGGCTTCGACCACTCCCACGGAGTGATGAAGCTACGCCGCCTGGGTGGCATCTTCTCCCATGTCTCAGGGTTGATGCCTAAGTTGAGCAGTTCGTCTTGTTCCGCCTGCTTGGCGTCCTCGCTGTCGCCCGACACCTGCCAGGGCTTGTCGAAGACTTCGCCATCACGTTCTAGGCGGCGCTGGGTCTCATGCGCCTCGTCCACCGAGGACGCCGTGCCGCGATACCGCTTCGGGGAGAGCCCAGCATTCGCCAGGCCCTCCCTTCGGCGGTCCTCAGCTTCCCTGCGAGTGGGCCGGCTGATGATTTGCATTTACTTGTCCCTCAACGAGTTCCAAAGCCTGATGATGAGGTTGGGCCTGTTGTTCACCCATTCACCACAGCCAAGTTTGCAGAGGTGCGTCCCCTTGACGGAGGCCGTCCCCACAACGGTTCGGCTACAGGTGCTGCAATGCAGGCCCTCCATCATCTAGCCGTCTATGGTCAGGAATGTCGGCTGGCCTTCAGTCGCCCCGTGGGCGTGGATGCTGAAGCCAATGTCCGACTGGAGTTTGCTAGTAGCCTCGGTCGCCGTCTCTGGGATACATGCACCCGCAGTACCACTAGGGGCAACGCTTCTGGTGCCTGCAATAGTGTTCGTGAGCCCCAGGACGGCCGCAACTCCGCGCGTCTGAAGCCAGCACGCCTTGAGAGTGGTTGGGGCGCTGACGGCCACTCCCACAATCATCGAAGCCGCTGTCGTCAGTGGTAGCTGGATCACCCGGAAGTACGGGTTATCAATCAGGTCCACCTTACTGATCGAGGTGGTGAGCGCCTGCTTCACTGTCTGTCCGGGGGCGAGGAACACCGTATCCGTACCGGAGGTCATGGTGGCATGACCTGAAATTTTATAGATGTTCCCCGTCACAGCCGCTGTGGTGATCGATGGCAGGGCATAGCCTTCGGCAAACAAATTGACTGCCGAGGACGCGCCCGTGGTAAGGATCAGGAAGTTGTCACCCACCACAGCGGCTGTCTGCGGTGCCAGCGATTGCTGTGACCCCGTAGCAACGCCTGCCGATAGTACGTTGCCGACAACCAGCGTGCTGCCGCCCGCCGCAGCGAAGCGGAATTTCCGTCCGTCCTCCAACACAAGCTGCTTCCCCAGAGCGTGGCGATGCCTATACTGGATCGGCCCACCCAAGAACCCCGCCGGCGGAGCCGGGCTGTTCACAGCGTAGGTGTCGAACACCTCGCTATCGGGGCCATACAAAATTGTCTCGTATGCCATTGCTTTCCTCCTGCGGGGCTGGCCCGCTTAGTTACGACAGCCTAGCCGTCAAGGGTCAAGAACGTCGGCTGGCCCTGGGTGGCCGCGTGGGCGTGCATAGATCGCCCAATGTCGCTCTCAATGTCGCTGGTCCCAGCGGAAGCCGTCTCCGGCCCAACCGCACCAGCGGTACTGGATGGAGCCACAGCCCGCGTACCAGCAATGGTGGCCGTGATGCCCAGCACCGCGGCAACGCCACGAGTCTGTATCCAACACGCCAGGAGAGTCGTCGGGCCGCTGACTGCGACACCGACGATCATCGAGGCTGCCGTAGTCGCGGGTAGTTGAACCACCCGGAAGTACGGGTTGTCGATCAGATCGATCTTGCTGGTGCCTGTGCTGAGCGCCTCCAGCGCGGCATTGCCAGGAGCCAGGTGGACGGTATCCGTACCCGAGGTCATCAAGGCGTGGCCTGCAATCCTGTAGCAATGCCCTGTCACGTTTGCTGTGGTGATCGTGGGAATCAGGTAGCCCTCAGCAAACACGTTGATTGCGGAGGCTGCGCCCGTGGTGATGATCAGAGAGCGATCGCCCACCACAACGGCTGTCTGCGGTGCCAGCGATTGCTGAGAGGCGGTGGCGACGCCCGCTGACAGCACGTTGCCTACAACAAGCGTGCCGCTTCCGGACGCAGCGAAGCGGAATTTCCGTCCGTCCTCTAGAACGAGCTGCTTGCCCAGAGCATGACGGTGGCGGAACTTAATCGGCCCGCCTGCGATGGCCGCCGACGGCGCGGGCGACACCTTCGAGTAGGTGTTGAACACCTCGCTGTCAGGGCCGTACAAAACTGTTGGATAAGCCATTTCGTTACCTTTCTGCGGGGCTGGCCCGCTTCAGCGGTCTGGCCGCTTAGAGCCTATGCGGTGGGCAGGGTAACCAGACCAAGAACCTCGACGCCGTATGCGCCCGGTCGGTAGGTGCCCCATACATAGGAGCCCCAGACGTTCAGTTCCACTGCGCCACGCAGCGACTTGTCAGAAGTGTCAGGCTCCGACCTCGGCTCCACCTCGGAGACGTAGATGAGCCCCTCTCGCGAGTACATCCCACCCGAGGAATCGGTGCCGTTGGACGGAATCAGGTTGGCACTCTGCTTCACAGTGGCGTTCCAGAACGTGCCCAGGGCCCCAATGCCCTTCCGAAGGAACTCATCCGTAGCGGGCCTACCGCCGGGACCCACGGTGCCACCCGTAGATGCGCTGGAAGCCACGTAGATGTTCGTACCAAGCGGCACATCGGCAAGCGGTGTCAGCTTGGCCGCGAGGACACCCAGTTTGATCGGGTGATCCACGAGGAAGTAGGGACCTGGCGGAGGCTCTGGATTAGCCAGGTTGTTCCCGATCTGGAGCCGCTGCGCCGCGCCAAGATACTCGCCGGCGCCCACAGAGCGGCTGGACGCGCCCATAATGGGCGTCCAGTTCACCATTTGCAACCCGCCGTCCTGGTCCTCCTTCAGGTCGTAGGCGCTGTTCAGCATACGACCCGTGCGCTTCAGTAGGTCAGGGTCGGCGACTCGGCGCATAGTCGAACCCGGGAGCAGCACCTGCACCCCGACTTCGCCGGGTGTGTAGGTGGTGGTCGTGTCAGCAAGCTGTTGGGCCTGCTGCATGTCTACGCCGTCTGCCAGGTCGAAGGCCACGACGCGGTTGTAGTTGTTGACGTTCTTGCTCCTGCCTTCGTGAGGCATGAGCGTCAGCTTTGTCGCAGTGGAACGGAACACGCCGGTCTCATCTCTCAGCAGTTTGAACTCTGAGAAGATCGTATTCAAACTGGAATCAAGCGCTTCGCCAGCTCCAGCCAAGTTACCCATGGTCATCGTGATTGTCCTTTCAAGGTTTAACTTCTAGCACGTGCGAGGTATTCTCGCATTTGCCATCCTGTCCACTCGCCGGTCGCGTGCCAGTTCCGCGCCTCCTCTTCGTTACGAGGCTGCTTCGTCTTGCCACCACCGCTCCCGGCCTCCGCACCCTTCCTTGGCTTCACGCCGTTCTGCCCGACGTACTCCTGGATCTTCGCCAACGCTCCGGCCAGGCCTACGTCCTGCTCTGCGGCCGCCTTGGCCTGGAGCTTGGTCGCCTCTGGGGCGCCGCGTTCCAACGCGACGCTGAGCAGATAGCCGATAGCGTCACGCGTCAGGCCTTCGTCAGCCCTCTGGCTCCAAGTCGCGTCCCAGCCAGCCTGCTCCTCTTTGCTGAGGAGGCCAAACACGGGATGCCCTTCGAGCGCGGCGCGCGCCTGCTCCGAATGCCAAGTTTTGGCATAGCTTTCCGCCGCAGTACCGTAGTCGGTCTGGTACTTTAGCAGCGCGCCTCGTAAGGCAGTGACATCGGGGGCCAGCTTTTGGCCGTCCTCGCCAGTGAACGATTGGGCTTGCCGCTGGACTTCCTGGTCTAGCGCAGTGTATGCCTGGTTCAACTCTCCCCAGGCTTGCCCCTTCGCACCCTCCAGGGTTTCGCCAACTTCCTTCAGGCGCCCCAGGTGCCGGACGCCACGCATCTCGTTGGCGCCATCTAGAGCTGGAGGCCCCGCTTCGGTACGTAGCCGCTCTTGCTCCTCTGGCGTTAGCCGCAGCTCAGGAGGAAGGTCCTTCAGTGCTTCGGCTAGCTGAGCCTTTACATCGGGCGCCTCGTCTCCCTTCGCCTCGCCCTCGTCCTCTGGCGCGCCGGCTGCGCTAGCGCCTTCGCCCTCGTCAGGCTTGGGCTGCTCTTGCTCAGCGCCGGGTGCGGGCTGTGGCTGTGGGGTTTCGAGAGGCTGCGACTCAGGCCCCGCCGTTGGCTCCGCTGTCGCTACGTTAGTGGGTTGCTCTTCGTTCTCTGGGGACATGAAAAACGCCCTCCAAGGCCGACGCCTCAAAGAGCGCTCAGTGGCTAACTACTTTCGCGGACTACTATACCGCTACTTTCACCTGGCTGTCAACTCCGAACACGTTGAGGTGCCGGCACGAACGGTGCCAGCACTGAATCTCCAGACGGGTACACAGCGCCTCAGCGTAGAACTGTAGGCGGCCGCAGCGCTCGCAGTCGTACCTAGACAAAGCGCTCATGAGGTAGTATCATGGTTCCCATGTGGCGTACACTTGCAATATGGGGTTGGGCCATCATTCTCTTAGCAGCCATCGCGTATTTCTATTCAGCGCTGGATACCAGCGGATGTAGCTACGTGGCGGCGGGACTAGAATGCATCGGGCCATAGCTACGGCACCCCCAACGGCTGTAGCGACTCGAACCCCCCAGGCTGGAGCGGCTCAAAGCCACCCGGTTGCAGCGGCGAGAACGGGCCGGTCGGCGCAGGCGTAGCGGCAGTCCCCCATATCTCCTGCGAGTCGCGCTGCACGATGCTCCGCGCTTTCGCCGTCTTGAGAGTCGCTATCCGGCCCAACAGGAAAAGTGCCGCGTCCAGGGCGGGACTCTGCCGGCGCATACGCTCCCGTTGACGCGACTGACCACGCCCCTCCGGCACGTCGTAGTATTCGGAGTCCGTGATGACGGTTGTCAGGAAGTCATGCTGCCGTTGTAGGTCGTGTTGCCCGACTGCACGTTCGGTCTGTATCTGCTTCCATTGTGCATCCGTAAACGTACGCGCCCTGTCCTGTTCGTACGCGTCCCATTCCTCGTCCGTCTCACGGTTCGGGTGCCTGTCCTGGAGATCGAAGAATGCGGCCTCCAGCCGTTGTGGTTCGCTGAACGGCTCGCGCTCGCGCATCTGCGCCACTACATCAGGCCACGTTAGCTCCACCGCGGGGAAGATACCCGCTTTCTCGCTCTCCTTCTGCCGAATAGCATCCCAGAACGTGGAAATATTCTCCCGCTCCGACATGTCGCCGTAACCACCTGCCCGGCCCTTGTCCTGAATACGATCCAGTTCGTCTGTGAGAATCGTCCTGCCCTGCTCCAGCACCTCGCTGAAGACAGACCGCGGTTCGCCCTTCGCGAAGCCGCGTTCCTGGAAGCGGGCCAATTCCTCCATCAGGTCTGGGTGCGCCTTCTCGAAGATCTCCTGGTCTGAGTTATCCAGCTCGCCCATCCGCTTCGGCACCGGATCGTACTCGCCCTGTAGCGTACCCTCCAGGAGGTCATTGGCGATTATCTGTTCCATCTTGACGTTAAACGGCGTGTAGGACTGCACGTTCACGCCGAAGAAGCCAGGGGCGGCCAACGGAATGCCGCTGATGCCCTGCTCCTTGTAGGCGTCGATCACATCCTGGACGAAGAGGGGTACAAGTTTACGCTGGGCCTCGCTCCCCAGCCCCGCCCACGTCATCGGCACCTCTTCGCCGATCATCGTTTCGCCACGCCAGATGTCCAAGGCGGCACCCACATTCGGCGCTGCCTTGCCTTGAGCAAATCGCACCGTAGCGTCCATTAGATCCACATCCTGGATCTCACCAGTTGCAGTCTTCCTTTCGCCCGTGACGGCTTGAGCAATAAATCGATAGTAAGGCTGGAAGCCACCCCAGAAGTCCAGTCGCGACGGGCCAGACTTGATCTTCATCACGTCAGTCGAGCGCGGGTCAGTCTCTACGTCGGCGAGCCCACCGTGCTTGACGGCCATCATGATCCCGGTACCCATTGCCAAGAATGTGGCCAGCTCCCTCGCAGCGATCTTCCGCACGGCTGCTGGTGTCCTGGGATCAAACAGCATGAACGGCGTCTTGACGCGGGCCAGATTCAGCTTCACTGAGAACATGAGGCCGTTGAGTATCGGCGACCACTTCTCCAGCGCCTGAGGTATCGAGGCACGCCCAGTCAGCACGTTGATCAATTCGCCCAGATCCCGCTTCGCTTGAGGCGTCATAGTGCCAGCGGATTCCATCGAACGCCGCCACTTCGTTCCCACTGTTAGCCGCAACTGATTCTGGTACGTTGCAGCCATGCGCTCCGAGGGCCGGATCGTCGGGACTACCGTCCTTAGAAGCCGTCCAATGTATGTCTTTTCGCCCGCCATGAAGCCCTCAACGCGTGTAGCAGCAGTTCCACGCCCGCCGAAGTTCACAAACTCGGTGCCTGCCTCCTCAAGCCACACAAACTCCTCCGTCGCCCGCATCGCATCGTCCAGCTCCCGCGCAATTCTGGTACTACCGCCAGCCTCAATCGAGGCTTTCATCGCCGCGCTAGTCTCTCTGGCGAGTGTCGGGTCCATCGTGAGAATCGCTGACTGCCGCAAAGGCATGGAGTGGTCGGTCGAAGCTAGAAGCGTTCGCGGGATGTTCAGCCCTTCGCCGAGTTCGTCAAACAGCTTCGGAGTCAAGGGGCGTTTACGCTGAATGGCATTGACGAAGCCTTCCCCGAATATCTCTTCCAAGACAGCGATCTGGTGGTCTGCGGGAATGCCGCCCTTCAGTGCGGTTTCCAAGCCGATGGTCGCCGGCAACCTGTCCAGCGCGCCCCTAGCAGGCCGTGCTACGAAGAAGCCCTCTACGATATCCGCTAATTCATCCTGTTCTCCGATGCTCAATACGCGTTCCGGCGCCTCGAACCGCAAACGCGGCAACTCTCCCTTCATTTGCGCGAGCATTGCTGGCAGTCTCGCCCGGCCTGTCGTGGCCCTGGCCGCTTCCTCCAGGGCACCTGCGCGACGTCCCAGTTCTTGCGTCCGTAGAGCCTCCTGTTCAGGGCCCAGCAGCTTGGCGCGCTTGATAATGTCTGTCACCTTTTCCACCACAGGCGCGGGGCCAGGCGGCGGGCCAGCTTCCTTCGCCGCGAGAGCAGCTTTGGCCTCAGCCTCACGCCCTCGTAATAGCGCTTCGACTGGATCGGCGGCCACCGCCTCCGCCACCTCCGCACCCTCGCGCGCGGCGGGGCGGGCAGCCTCCGCTGCTGGGCGGGCAACGGTTGTCTCACCCGTAAGGCGGGGTTCCTGAAGCCGGGTGAGGATATCCACCTCACCCGCTGCCTCACGTGGCACACGGCCAGGAATACGGGTAGCCGCTGCGCCGAGCGCGCCTGCGGGCAGCAGGCCCCCGCCCACCTCCAGCCCGATCTGCACCGGCTCCGGTACGCCTGCGACCTCGCCTGCTGTGCCTAGACCAAGGGCACCAGCAGAGCCGACGCCGAGTTCGGCTGCCGCTAATCGCGGCCCCAGTAGGAAAGGCGCAGCGCCAATCGCAGCGATACCAAACGGGCTTGTAACCGCCGAAATCTCCCGACTCACCGGCCCGGCTGCCGGCCCAAGGAAGCCCAAGTCTTCTTCCGGAATAGTCAACAAACCCGGCTGGGCTTGCACGTTCCCTCGTTGCAGCTCGTTAAGCTGGCTCTCGAAGGCCTCCTGAGCCTCCTCCGGCGCAAGTCCCCCTAGCTCTACCTGTCGTCGTACATCTGCAAGTATTGGTTGAGCTCCCAGCGGCAAGGCGGGTTGTAGCAGGCCCGTCTCTGGGCTAATGGTTGGTAGGCCCTGCTGCCGCTCGCGCACAGCCTCTTCTAGGCCACGTTGTTCAAACTCCGCTCCCGCAGCCTGCTGCTGTACCGCCTGTCGCAGCGAGGCCTCATCCTGGATCATCTGCTGGAAGCGCTCGTTCTCCTCCGGCGACAGGTTTTCCTGCCCGACAGCCTGCCCTGTCTGGAACACGGCGAACGCCTCCTCTGCCGTGGTGGGGCCGAACGCTAGGTCCGGTGGGGGGACGCCGCGTTGCTCCATACCCGGCGAGGGTTCTGTGAGCTCGCCCCGGAACGCCATCTCCTGCAACCCAAGCACGAACTTCTTGGGCCGCAGGCTGGGGTCCTCTAGCCGGGCACGTTCATAGTTCAGGCCCAGCGGGAATAGCTCACCAGCGGCCCGGCCAATGGCGTTATCCTGGCGGCCAAAGCGGCGGAAGAACCCCGCTTGCTGACGGACCTCGCGCGCGCGGCGTTCTTCGTCGTCGCGCTGCCTGAGCTTGTCGAAGAGGGATCGGGTTAGGGTATGGGCCATCTAGCTCCTTCGGCGTCTCTCCACTGCCCGGCGACGTGCTGCTAGCGATCTACCCTTAGTGCGCACAGGCGGGCGGAACGGAGGTATGGCCCTACCGGTGCGTCCGCGCGGGCGGCGAACTCGGCTTGGCACTATGCCCCTGAGCGAGCGCTCGCGCCCGCGGGTTGGAGAGCGTCCGCCAGCGGCCGGTCTCCTCAGTCTTCCTCGTCCTCGTACTAGTCCTCTATGTGGCATGTGATCCTCCTATCTATAGGGCGCTACGGTTACGCGCCCACCTTCCCGGAAATTACCGAACGCGACGCTCCCTGGATTGGGAGCTGTGGGTATCTGGCGCAGGATGGTATCGACATTGCTTGCTGGATCAACGGCGATCCCGCTAAGCAAGCTCTGGCGCAACTGCTCTTGCTCAGGGAGCAGGTTGAAGAACTGCCGCGGCGAGAACGTCGAGAGTAACCTCGCCGCCTCGCCCGGCGTCTGCGGCAGTTGATTGAACGCTGACTGCTCCCGTAGGCGCTGCTCTTGCACGTCCCGGACGAAGCGTTGCCGGAACCGCGGGCTTAGCTCGATCCCCCGCTGGATGAACTCAACCATCTCCGGCGTTATCTCTGGGCGATTAGGGAATGTCTGCTGGAACTGATCGCCTAGCAGGAACTGGGCCAACCCCATGAGGCCAGTCGGCACGTTCTGGAACGCGGCCGGCGGAGTCACGGTGCCGCCAAAGAAGTCGCCTGGCCCTGTGAGCGACGACAGGTCGAGCGGGGGCGGGGGAAGGTTTGGTGGTGGGGCGATCACGCCCCCCGGTGGAACCAAGTCTCCACCTATTGGGAGATCGCCTCGGTCGCCGATTGGATCGCCGAAGTCTCCAACGCTAGGGCGATCTTCCGGGAATGGAGGCGGGGCCGCGTTGAACACACCGCCGCCGCTGACGTTCACCGTCATGCCAGCGCCTCCGCCCGCACGCTGCTGAGGCTGCTGCGCTGTCTGCCTACGTGTAAACAGGTTCTTGGCAGCGGTCGCGCCCAGCGCACTCGCCGTCTTAGTGCGCGGCTGCTGGGGGGTGCCTGTCTGCTGAAGGCCACCAAACGTCACCCGCCCACCCTCCTGGAACGAGCGCACCTTGTTCAGCGGTGTGATATCGATAATCTCCGGCTCCCCGCCCTCGCCTGCGGTAAAGCGCGGCCTACCTGAGACCTGGCCGATAGCCACCACGGGCTCGTCCAGCACCATGCGGCCACCGCCAGCAAAACCAGGCAGACCGGCATTGCCGGCGAACCGACGGGCGAAGTTCGGGTCCACCCCCGCCCTCTCCTTGAGGGCGCCGCGCATGGAGGCCTGCCTGGCGCGCATCCGCTGCTGAAATTGCTGCCGGAAGGCAGGGTCATTCTGGAGCCGCAGTCTGACGGCAGCCTTGACACCCTCCGGGTCGGTGCGAAGTTGGGCCTGCTGTTGCTGGAGCGGCCCGAACTGCGAGGGTATCTGGCCCAGCGTCTCGCTGGCCTGCTGGAACAGGTCTTGCTCAGGCCGTGCGTTGATCTGCGCGAGCGCGTTGGCGAAGCCCTGGCCCAGCGTTGGCGTGTCACCGATAAGGCCGGTGCTCTGGCCACCAACCTGCTGTCCCTGGAGCAAGCTCTGGATAAAGGACTGGCCGCCGCCGAGCGCAATCTGCGACTGCACGAAGTCTCGCGGGTTGGCGAGCAGCCCGCTCAGGAACTCGGCGCGACGGGCCGCGATGTTGCCCTGGGCTGTCGCGAGTTGGCCCTGCTGGGCGGCTTTGCTGATCTGGAGACCGAAGCGCGTCGCCTCTTCTTCGAGAGCGAACCGCTGTTCTTCTAGCCCCTGGGCTCGTACGGCCAACGCCTGCTGGGCGCGCTGTATCTCACCAATGCGGCGTTCGGTCTGCCGTGCTAACTGTAGCTGGCCGCGGGCGATCTGGAATTGCCGCTGCGATTCTAGTTCACGCTGCTGCCGGTTAAGGTTCTCTTGCTCTACCGTCAGGTCTTGCTGCCGGCGCTCCAGATTGTTTTGTTCCTGAAGCAGTTCCAGCTCGCCGGGCCGGAACTGTGGTGGTCCAGCGGCAGCACCGCCGCCACCTCCACCACCAGCGTCAGGCAGGTTGATCAATTCGCTTGTAGCTTCATAGCGCCCCGTCATAGGATTCCAAACTTCGAGAATCCCTGTGCCGAAGCCCATGTCGCGGATACGCGTCGGCCCTTCTGGGCCTACTTCGCGGAAGAAGCCTGGACCGGTAGCGCCCTGAAGCTGGGCGGGGAGATTGATAGGGCCCAAGCCACCGCCTATAACGGGGCCGGTGGCAGGTCCCGTAAGGAGCCCGCCATCAGTGCCGCCCTGGAAGCTCGGCACACCGGGCATCGTGCCCACGGCGCGCTCGGCCCGTTTCCTCGCCTTGATCTTAGCTCTACGTCTGCTGGCCATTGCGGGCCTCCGTAATCTCCTGGGCTAGTTCCACTGCCTGCGCTCTCACCGAAGCGTCCGGATCCTGTATCTGTTCGGCCACCTGCTGGTCGGCCTCTGCCGAAAGGAGCCATGCCTGTCTCTCGGTAGGTGTGAGCGGTTCCGTGAACCAGAGATAGCCGTCTTGCATGGCGTTCACCATCAGGAGACGGAAGTGCTCCCGGAACGCAGCGCGGCCTTCCGCAACAAGATTGTTGATATACGCCGCTCCCAGGCCGGGATTACGGGCCTCACCGGCGACCACGGCGCTTGCCCCCTAATCGCTTCGCCTCGATCACCTTGTTGTTCTTGAAAGCGAGCCTTACCCGCTTCCCGCTCTTGGTGCGCTTCACGCGGAACCGGGTGCCTCGCGGGACTGGCATTACGCTTGCCCCACACTCGCGCCACCGGTTGCGGGCGTACCCGGCGGCACCACCTCGCCGGCCTGCGCCTGTAGCGGCGGCACTAGAGGCGAGCCGACGCCGGGAGCCGCGCCCTCGGCGGGGCGTTGCGGATTCTGCCCGTTCCCACCCTGCCCGCCGACCGGCAAAGTGACGCCCAATTCCTGAGCTACTTGCTGCATGTCTTGCGGGATCATCACCTGGATGAAGGAGACAACGGCGTCCTTCGCCATCTGCCGACCCGCAAGCCGCATTTCGTCCAGATCGATCTGTTGTGCCTCGCGCTCCGGGTCGTCGTACTTCGTGCCCATGTAGCGGCTGCGCGACATCCAGCCGCCCTCTACGTCACGCCGCGCCGCTTCGTCCATCGCAAACTGCACGGTGGCGGGGATACTCTCGAAGCGAACCTCCAGGTGGACATCATCGATATCCTCCGGCCTGATCGTCACCACGTCCTGGATGCGCGAGTCCTCGCCCTGGGCGCGAAGCAGAGTGCGGATAGTGACGGGAACGCCCAATTCCTTGATGGCATCGAAGCACTGAAGCAAGAGCTCCTTCCACGCCGCGGCGTTGTTGGCCAGCGGCGGTTCCAGGAAATCCTGCGCGCCCTCCATCTGGCGGGAGCGGTCATAGCCGGAGGTAGCGTCAATAGCCGCGTCGGGCGCGAGGATAGCCGGGAAACCGTAGTTCACCAGGTCGGCCTCCAGCCGGATGTCGGCCTTCTCCAGGATGGAGGTGTCGGGGATGGGGATCGGCTCCCAGCGGTGCCCCTTACGCGGCGGGGGAAGGAAGTCACCCTTGGACGTATCGATGGAGACGATATTCCGCGTCTCGGCGGGCTTTGAGAGGATGGTCATAAAGTCGTCCGCGCCCGCTCCCACAGCCACCTCCTGATACATGGGCCGGCCCGTCTGGAGCCCGCCCGTCATGAGCAGTGTGCGGGTGATGTTCAGGAGCTGCACGATGGAGTAGAGGTCGGCCACCAGCGGCCGGTATGCCTTCCACGGCTCCCTGCCAGAAGTCCTGTGTCCCGCGGCGAAGGCGTAGCGTGGCCGCCCGATGGGGTTCGGGTGACGCCGCACTACGACGGCCTGCGTATGGCTGTCGTTGGCGATGGCCTCGTACACCCAGTCGTTCGTCTCGACGTGGTAGAACTCCACCGTGCGGTCCTGGTGATCGTAGCCCCCACTGAGTTCCTGGGTGTCGCTGACGAGTTCGGTGAAGTCCTTGATATCGTCCACGTCCATGCCGTCCTCATACGCAGCCCTAATCGTAGAGACGCGCACCGGCCCCACCTCCGCCACCAGAGACTTGTCCTCATCCCAGTAGAGGACCTGCGGGTCGGGGACACGGAGCTTGAACGGGTTGCCGTCGAAGCCCTTCCTGAAGACCTCCCTCGTGCGCTCCAAGATGTCATCGATGTGCTGCGTCTTCGCGAATAGTTTCTCCAGCACATCATCCGTAAAGGTGATGTTCCGAGGTCCCAGGCCGTCGGCTACCTGATAGTCGATGGCGCGATCGTCGGCGTCACCCTGCCTGCGGAAGTCCTCGTAGAGCGCGTAGGCGAAGTTCTCCAACGCCTGCGCCGCCGTCACGGAATTCTGCTCATCGTCCTTGGCGGCGACGAGGATGCGGATCTTCGCCGCCCGCTCCCGGTTCCGGTAGCGGTCTACATTGGAGGCGATAGCGGGGCTGCGATACTCCAGCTTCTCGGAGATGCCCTTGATCTCCACCGGTTGGAGGCGCCATCGCAGCGCCCGCCAGTTAGAAAGATAGCCCGGATCGCCATGCCACTCCGCGAAGGTCGCTTCGTGCTCCAGAGACGTGACGAGGCGGATCAGTTCTTCGGCATTGAACGGCTCAGCGGGCAAGTACAGTGACCCCGATCTGCCGCTATGAGGGCACGATGCGGCGGGGCCACGAAGACGAAATTAGCTACGCCATTCTAAGCATACCTGTTACGTGGTTGTCAAGTCGGCGTGCCCCCTGTGGGAAATCAGCCCACTGCCAACCTTCCAGTTGATCTGAGCACCTCCGGGGGCGAGAGGCCACGGGATTAGAACCCGCAATGTCCCCATCATACCACGGCGGGGAGCGGTTCGCTCTTGTTGGTGGCGTGGCAGCGGGTGCAGACAAAGCGCCACGGCCTCTTGGCCTCCTCAGCCAGCTTCTTCTCGCAGCGCCAGCAGCGGGGCTCTTTATCGATCATTGCCACCGCTCCGGTATCTCCCAATAGGGAGCCATCCAGTTCTCCTCACGCACAAGACCTTCCAAAAGCACACACGGGTTGTCGGCGCGGAGTGCGTGAAGGGGGATAAGGAGTTCAAGGCTACGTTGGCGCCCCTCGTGGGTTACGCTGAGCAGCACATCCCAAGATCGTAGGGCCATGTCGCGTTCGACCGACAGCACTTCCAGCACTGGTTCGCCGCTCAAACCGCCACCTTCTTCTCGCCGCTGGGCAGCGTCTCGTAGCGCATGGGCGGCTCCAGCGCGTAGGCGTCCTCCGCGTCCCACGCCGGCTTCTCGCGCTCGACGTGGAACAGGAGCTGGGTGAGCGCCACGACAATATCGTCGTTACTGCCGTCCGGGTAAGCCAGCATCTCGTTCAGGAAGGTGTCGGTCCAGTCCTCGACATTATGCCGGCGCAGGAAGTCCGAGCTGGGGAGCCACACCCGCCGCTCCTCGCAGGGGATCGTGATCTGCTCGACCCATTCAAAGTGCCCAGGCCCGCCGCGTTGGCCCGGCGGCAGCACAGGGATCGTCCGCATCCACGGCTCTGCGTGCTTTTCGTATTCTAGTCGCATCTCCTGGAGGGCAGGTTGACCTGTGGCCTTCTCTTCGATGATGCTTGCGTCTACCCGCCACGCCCGCGCCACCTCGCGTATGGCCCGCTTGAGGTCGTGGTATTCCACCTTGTCTCGAAACATGTGTTTTATATGATACGCCCAGTCCCGCGTGACGTCAATAACCAGCCCGACCGTGTACGAGCGCCCCGTGCGGGTTCCTGCGGTGTCCCAGGTGGCAAAGGTATAGCGCACCTCCGACTTCGACAAGGCCCGATGGAAGCAGTTAGTGAACCACTCCCTTTGGAAGAGGATGCCTTCGTAGGGTGTGATCTCGTTCTGCATCTGGAGGGCGAAGGACATGGGCTTGCTCTTCCGGCTGTCCTGAAGCGCCTCCAACGTGAACCGTTCCGGCCAGAAGGATGTTTCCTCGCCGTTCACCTCGTTTATCGCCTTGAGCAGGACGGTGTGCCAGCCGAGTTCCATCGCCCACTTCGGGGGATCTTCGTCGTACCAGCGCGTCGCGACCATGACGAAGCGGCCGCCGGGCACCATCACCTTGTCCACGGTGTTGTCCAGCCAGAACTCGGTGTCCTCCTGCTCGACCTTGGACTTCCGCACGTCGGCGTCCACGATGTCGTCCAGCACCACGATGGTCCCGCGGGCGCCCAGCACCGGCCCCCGCCGGCCCAGCGCTAGAAAGGTCGAGTCCTTGACAGTATTGCCCTTCACCTTCCACTCCGGCTCGGCCCATTTATTCTTGTCGGGCTTGATGTGGGGGAAGATCAGCTTGTACCAGTCGTTGTTCGTGATCGTCGCCTTCATGGCGTTGGACACCTTATACGCCTGGGCCGCGGTAGCCGAGATGTAGATCGCCCAGAACATGTTGGCCCAGTTCTCGCCCAGCTCCGTCTTGGCCCGGCCCAGCTTCCATTCCAGCCACCACTGGACCAGCGTGGTCTTAGCACTGCCACGGGGCGCCAGGATGAGCGTGTGGCCCAGCTTATCGTCCACCAGCGCCTCCGCCATCACGTCATGGTGCTTTGCGAGCGCCGCCTTGCCGCCGTCGATGTGCGGCATGTCGGTGTCGTGGACAAGTAGGCAGAAGACGCCGAAGTGGTTGCGCGCCCCGCTGGGGCCGGCGATCAGCTCCTGGGCCTCCTTCGGGAGCCGCTTGAAGGCGGTCATTGTTCTCGTGGATCTGGATAGCGGCGTGACAGATAAGCTTCTTTGGACGTTAGGTGTCCAGGGCAATCGTGCGGCACGCGGTAGTCTGGGTAGCCGCAATTGCAGTCCAGGAGGCGGGTCATCGGCAACAGGACCTCGCCCGCAACGTCATACGTCGTGATGGTGCGGTCGCCCTTGACATCTTGGAGCGGCGCCTGACTGGAGAAGCCCTCATACTCGCGGAGTTCTTCTGGAGCCGCGCTGATGAGCTGCGGTAGGGCCGACTCGTTGCCCTGCGCCCACCAGCGCCACGCCCGGTGGCTCGCCCAGCGACGGTAGCGGCTAAGCATCGGGCTCCTGCCGCACGCCATCCACGCCCGTCACTACCTCGCGCTCTCGGCTCTTCAGATCGTCGAGGATCCACTGCCCAGCAGGCGTTCGACACAGCTCCGGGTACGCAATCAGCGTCCGCACGGGCAAACGAAACGGCTCTCTGAGAGGCTCCGCCCAGAACGCCCCCCACGCTCGGCGCAGCCTAGCTAGCACGGCGCCCCCTCTCCAGCCACTCCTCCGCCCTTTTCCAACCCTCCGCTTGGTATATGCGGGCGAGGTCGGCCCAGTAGCGCTCCGGCGTCTGCTGGGCACGGGCGCGAGCTAGGTTCCGCAGAATATCGGGTACGCCAAATGGGTGAAACCCCGGCGGTAGTTGTTGCTGCGGCACGAACGGCTGCAGCGGGAACTGCCTCATCTGCTCGAAGAAGGCTCGCTCCTGCTTCTGGCGCTCCTCTGGACTCTGCTCAGCAGCCATGCGAATGCGGCCTCGCGCATGTACGCACGGCCTCCTCCTGCTCCCTCCGCATTCTAAGAAACTGCGCCGCCACCCAGAAGACGAAGCGCAGCACGAGCACCAGGACCACGGCAATGAAGACGTCAGCAGCCATCACCCCAGAACTCCCTCTCCTTCGCGCTTAGCTTCCGCTCTGCCCACTGCGCAGGGTACACGATGAACTCCATGTCGCGCAGAGACCGGTAGCCGTCATCAGGCTCGTCATCCTCCGACTGCCACGTGCCCTCATAGTGACGCAGGGGCCGCCCAGCCTCTAGTATCGCTGGCAGGGCCTCGGCGAGCGGATCCTGGCGCCACGGCCAGAACCTCACCACCCAGCGATATGCACGAGAAAACATCAGGCGGATGTCCAATAGTGCACCCGGCCGCATCGCCTACATCGGTCGTTTCGCTCTACTTCCGTGTGCCGCTCCCAGTCGTGAAGCCCCAGCTTGCACAGCAACGGACTGCGGCGCGGCAGCAAGTCCGGGAACTCGGCACAAAGCCGAGGATGCACCTCATCATTAGGCACGAAGCTCCCCGGCTCCACAGCAGCATAGACAACGCCATCCACGTCTCGAGTAGTCGTAGTCTTGCCCCAGCGGTGCGTCTCGTTCATCAGGGCCACCCCTTGCAGGCCAGACACCCCAGGCTGTGATACTGCGGCTTGCCCGGAACTCGCACGACTACGTGAGCTGGCGGCGGCACCGAGTCTCGGATGGCCCGGAACCCGACAAGGATTTCGGCTAAGGGGACCAGCTTTGCAGGCTTACCGTCCGGGAAATAAAGCATGGACGACTCCTTTTTAGGATCGGCGGATATGTTGCGGGAACCAAGTGCCACACTCTACATCTAAAGAAAGGGGACCAAACTGCCTCACGAGGCGCCGCATGCCCCCCTTCATTCTGGACACCCCCCAGGGGGCCTTGTTGCTGGCAGGCTCCCACCCCCCTTCGTGCTTCGGTAAAGAGGGATATCAAAGCCACAAGTCTGCGGTGAGTCTGGATATGATCGCACTATGTATCTTATGTCCTGTTATTACTCAGTGTCTTGTAGTGGTCCATCTGCTCGTGCCGCCAGCAGCTTGGTGTTGTCCAGGGTCCGGGTGAGCGCGGCGACGGCGGCCGGCGGCACCGTGACGCTGATGGTGAGCTGGGTGCTCGTCACGTCTAGGTGCTCACGCTTACCATAGTGCTCCGGGTATCTACGCTCTAGTACGGTGATGGCGCCCATCCACCGCTTGCCGACGGGCGCAGCGCGTATGTCATCGACCGCCAGCGTCATCTTATCAGCCATGAACGCAGCCTCAGCCTCTTTGAAGGCCAACGCAAACTCCGCATGGGAACTAGGTACCCAGTCTGGGTTCTCGACATTGGCCAGGTACTCGTCCTCGCCCTTGTGGATCCAGTCTCTCGCCGTGACCTCATGGATACGGGCGTTGGTTGCGGCAACGGAGATGGGTAGGCCGAGGGTGATTGATTTCGTGAAGAGCGTCACCAGTTCTTGGTCGCTAGGCTTCGGCATTGTGGGTCTAATAGTCGCTGGCATGGTTCCATTATACACTTGTAGGTCAGTGCGTCAAGGTGGCCCCTTCGTAAGAATGAAGGCGCGCCCGAAGGGGTTAAGCGCCCTTCATTCGTCAATGAAGGGGTAATGAAGGGGCTTCATTGGCATGATTCGAGTCTGGGGGTAATTATTTGGGATGAATTGCGAAGCATAGCTCGCCCGCGGTACTGGCCGCTCGCTTGGAGGCTTGTGGTCTGCGTCCCTTGGCCAGGATAACATGTAGTGTCAAGTACACCATATAGCAAGGCGGGCGCGCTGTCTAGTACCTCGGTTAACAATGGGCCATTCGGCACGCCCATCTAGAGCCATATGGCAGGTAGACAGCCACGTAGCACCGTGGTAACGTAAGGGTACAGATAGGGGCCGATGCGACTAACACCGGCCCCAGCAGCCAAAGGAGACACCCAATGGCCACCACCAAGATAGCACGCAAGACCAAGATAGAACGAGCCGCACAAGCCCGCAGGAGCACCCAGCTCCGCATCAGCGGCGCACGGTCAGCTACCCAGGCTTACATCTCTCGCACACCGCGGCTCACAACCCTCCGCAACAACAGCTAGCAGCCGACCCCGACGACTCGGGGCGCTGGGACTGCTCACCCGGCGCTGATGAGGCAGAGCACACTAGCAAGGAGAATCACGATGGCAGACACCAAGTACACACCAGGACCGTGGTATTCTGGCGGCTGCGTCGTCTGGCAAGAAGAGGGGGTGATGCTCGCCGATCTCTCCGTCCCCTTGCCCAGCAACGGACTTTCACCAGACGAGACCGAGGCCAACGCCAAGCTCATTGCCCAAGCGCCAGCGATGCTAGAAGCTCTAGAGGCTTGCGTAGAGTGGCAGCAACACCTGGACTCCGTGAAGTACCACGCCACTGCACCGCGCACCCGGCGCGACGTCTGGCGTGAGGCCAGAGACGCCATCGCTGCAGCCACCGCCTAACCCCTACCGCTAGCTAGGAGAAACACACGATGGTAACACTACACACAACCATCACCCTCGACGACGCAGCCTTCACAGAAGACCTCAGGAGCGAAGAACTAGGGCGTATCCTACGCCGGCAGGCAGACCGTGTAGAAGCAGGCTACACATCCGGCGTGATGCTGGACACCAACGGAAACTCGGCAGGCGATTGGTGCATCGATGAGGACGACAACGGAGACGACCCCGCCTAGCCGCTAGCCAGCACAGAGGAGGAGAACTATGCCGTGCTTACCGCACCGTGAGGGCATCAACAGACACCTTGAGTTACTCGACAAGGCGATCATCTGTACTTGCCCAGATGTAGACACACGACGCGACGCCGCGATCTATCTGGCCCTTGCCGTACTAGCCAACACCTGGAAGCTAGGCAAAAAGGAGATAGAAACTCGGCTCCGCTTCGAGCTAAGCCGGAAGGAGACCCCATGACCCAGCCCTTACCGTCAGAAGGCACCAAGAAGCTCGCGCTCGACCTCCGCGCCTCGTTCAAGAACCGCTGCGACGCAGCCGCCAGGCGCCGCAGCCTCTCGCAGATAGCCTGGTGGACCGAGGCCGGCGAGGAGAAGCTAGCCAAGGAGCAGAACCGTGAGTGAGCAGACCATCACGCTGAACAAGCGCGGCAGGAAACTGCCCCTGACCTCCGAACTGGAGTGCGGTTGCAAGCTCACCATGCACGCCTTGGGCTTCACCACGTTCACGTTCTGCAAGATGCACGAAGCAGCGAGCACCATGCTGGCCGCGCTGGAGGCTTGCGAGTGGGGCGACAACGAGCACGGCCCGCGATGCCCCTCCTGTGGCTACTACAAAGCAGCCGGAGTGAGTTCACGGAGCGGGAAGCACCACAGTCACTGCATCGTCGGCAAGGCCATCGCTGCCGCTCGCTCAGAGCCCGCTCAGCAGGGCACAGGGCTAGAGGTCAATGTCAGGCTGCCTGCCGAGGACGACACGCCGTAGCGCCGCCCTCCTGGCCGCTGAGCCGCATTGTGGGGCTCCCCGACACGCGGGGGGCCTCATGGCGCCAGGCGGATGGCGGTCTCCAGGAGGCCGATAAGCGCGTAGCCCAGCAGCACTCCCACCACGAGCCAGAGTCCCTCGCTCACCCCGCGCCTCCCGCCTGGGGCGCACTAGCCCCCAGCTCCTCGGCGGCACGGCGGAGGAACGCCGCGAGGATGCAGCCGGCGGCATGGCCCCAGTTCCGCTGCTCACGGCACCACGCACATTTTCCTTGCACCCACTCCAGCTTCTCCAGCAG
>LAZR01000435.1_pt1 | contig 35258 bp, 34 predicted proteins | sample 329461 | NCBI WGS metagenome assembly LAZR01 (sample SAMN03002196, study PRJNA259156) | marine sediment metagenome | biome: sea floor; feature: Hydrothermal impacted sediments; material: marine sediment; isolation source: Loki non-amplified sample from Loki's castle hydrothermal vent sediment ...
GTTCTTTGCGGCGGGCCATGGGCGATCTCCTTCGATCCCATTATGCCCGCCCACACACGGAATTCCTGACAGTGCCATGGATGTCGTTCCACTCCCGGCAACCGGTAAAGACCGGCATGTGAAAGAACGACTCGATCTGGGCGTGAGTGGGAACCGGGCGATCGTCTCGGCCACGTTTGGCCTTCCGTGCCCGAAATTCCGTCAAATCCAGCTGGGTGTCGATGACAATGCCGGCCGATTTCCCGCGCCGGAGCAACTGGCCCAAAAACGTCAAGTGACGATTGCGGGTAGCCCCGGAAAGCCCGCGTTCTGTCTCTGGTCGCCTCGCGCTCTCGAGCCGCAACGCTGCAACAGAGCGCTGACGGTCCTTCGGGCTCTTGCCGTAGGATTTAAACAGCGTTCGCAGGAATGCATCGAAGGCGTCGAGATGCGTCTGGCACAAGTCCGAGAGCGCCGTGATCAAAGCTTCCTCACGTAAGAACCGATCGAACAGGTCGAAGATCATACGAGCCTGGCGTGCCGTCTTATCGTCCCAAAGGCCGTCGCCGAGCTTTTGGTTGATCAGCTTTTCGCCGACCGCCTTCACAGAGTCCGCCGACGCCGTCCAAGGCGTGGCTTCGGCCACATCCGAATTGTCGACCGCCGCAGATGTCCTCGGTTGCGAGGATGCCGTCATTGCCTGCGGGGTCGTGACCGGAACCGGTTCGGCCAAGCCTTGGCGACCTGTCTCCGGACGATGGGTAATCTCCGCATCGGACATTTCGCGGCGCGTTCGGGTCGGCTCCGTCAAAGCGCCGAAATCAAGGGCATCAAAGCGATATCGTTCTTCGGTCCGCAATAACGCTTCGCCGAGGGCACGCAGATAGACGGGTGTCGCCTGAGCGACGGTACCGGCAGTCAATTCGGCCCCGGACACCTGAATCACCTCGGCAAGTCGAGCTTTCGACGGTGTGGCTTCCCCATTCGATTTCATTCGTTCAACCGTCGCTTCGAGCAGAGTCATCGCTTCCGGATCAATGCCGGCCTGGCGGAAGCTGTGGCGATCGGTCTCGTCGAGGGTCGCGTTGAGGCCTTTCCGCGCGAACAATCGGTAAGCCCAGCCCATTGCGGTCTCGTCGGCTGTGTCTGCCTCCGGATCGAACCCCTGCTCGACGCGCGCCAAGTCAGCCAGGAGGGCGAGCTTGCGTCGATGCGCTTCGAACGTCCTCCGAAAGATGGTTTCGAGCTGATCGCGCCCGATCCGGGGAGTGTCGTTCATCAGCACGTCGGCGGCCCTCGCGTTGAGACTCGCGGCAAGATAGCGCGCTTCTCGCACTTCCCGGGTTCGAAGGCTCAATCTTACATGATTCGTCCCAATTCTCAGCGCAAGGCCTTTCGGCAAGCGCTTGCGCCAGTAATAGACGGCCCCTCGCCGCTCGAGATTGGCTCCGATCGCCATGATCGACACTCCGTGTTCCACGGTTGTGTCGCAGTCCTGTGTCCCAGTTGCGGGAAAATCTCCCCAGCTGAGTAGGCATCAAGCGATTTCAATGGGTTAGACTATCTGGCTGGGGCGGCAGGGTTCGAACCTGCGAATGGCGGCATCAAAAGCCGCTGCCTTACCACTTGGCGACGCCCCAAAGCTCGCGTCCGGTGGCGTGCTATAGCCTCTGGCCGGCCGTCATGCAACGACCGACCGCGCGGCAAATCAATCATGTTTTTCGCCGATCGCCGCCGGGCAACTTGCATCATCCGCAGCCTGCCCGATGTACCGCCCGGAAAACAGCGGCAGGATGACACACCATGGCCAAGAGCAAGCAGGCCCAGCTTTCGAAACGGGCGGGCGCGGAAAAGACGGCAGAACTGCCGCTCGATCGCGGGCCGGCGGCCAGGGTCGATCTGTTCTTCACCCATCAGGACCGGCTGGCCCATGTCGATGATCCGATCTGGCAGGATGTATCGGCGCTCGCCGTCACCGGCCGCTCGATCTTCTGCACTTGCGACGAGACCTCGACCATCGAGCGCGTGAGCTTCGATCCGAAGACCGGCAGGGCCGGCGAGCACACGCATTTCGTGCTCGGCGAGACCTTCGACCTGCCGGAGGGTCCCGGCGGCGAGATGGATATCGAGGGTCTGGCGGTCGCCGATGGCTATCTCTGGATCTGTGGCTCGCACTCCCTGAAACGCGACAAGCCGGAGGATGACGGGCTCAAGGACATGGAGGACATCGACTGGGACGCCAATCGCGGGTTTCTCGGCAAGGTGCCGCTGCTCGATCGGGGTGGCGGCGTCTTCGATCTCGTGGCGGCGATCGAACCGCTCGACGGCGCGCCGGCGCGCGCGGCCCGGATGGTCCCCATGAGGAAATCCCGGAAAACGCCGATCCGCAAGATGTTGGCCAAGGATAAGTTGATCGGCCCGTTCATGGATCATCCCTGCAAGGAAAACGGCTTCGACATCGAGGGGCTTGCCGTCACGGGGAACACGGTCCTTCTGGGGCTGCGGGGCCCGGTCGTCGGCAGCTACGCGATGATCGTTCGCATGGAGATGAAGGACGCCAAGAACGGGTTCCTGAAGCCGCGAAAACTCGATGGCGGCAAACGCTACAGGCTGCAGGCGATCGATCTCGACGGCCAGGGCATTCGCGACATGCACTGGCAGGACGGCCGGCTGTTGATTCTGTCCGGCGCCACGACCGATCTGGAAGCCCTGCAGTCGGTATTCGCCATCGAGGACTACGATCCCGAGCGGAACATCTACGAGGACGACGCCCTGGCACGCGTGCTCAACCTGCCGGCGATCCGCGGCTCCGACCATGCCGAGGGAATCGCGCCGATCGAGATCGACGGCGTGGCGAAACTTCTCGTCGCTTATGATTCTCCGCACGAGGACCGGACCGACGCCAAGACCCAGCGCCTGTCCACCGACATGTTCGAACTCGCCTCGGCGCGATCCGCGTCGCCGAAGCCGCGCGCCGCGGGCGGCAAAGGTTGAGCAGGCCAGTGACCAGCTTCGATACCGCCTTCGACCCCGCCTACGGAAAGGCCGTCCCCCTCGGCGACTCCGTCTGGCGGGTCACCGCGCGCAATCCGAGCCCGTTCACCTTTCATGGCACCAACAGCTATGTCGTGGGCGACGATCGTTGCTTCGTCGTCGATCCGGGCCCCGACGACCCGGCGCATCTGGACGCGCTGCTCGTGGCGATCGACGGCCGGCCGGTCGATGCAATCCTGTTGACCCATACCCATCGCGACCACACCGGCCTGGTCGACCGGCTGAAGGACATTATCGGCGCTCCGCTTCTCGGCGGCGGGCCGCATCGCCCGATGCGCCCGCTGCTGGCCGGGGAGGAAGCGCGGATCGAGGCCGCTGGCGATGCGTCCCTCGTCTTCGACCGCACGCTTTCGGACGACGAGACGCTGGTCCTCGGCGGCACGAGCGTCACGGTAATCGCCACCCCCGGCCACTGCGCCAACCATCTGGCCTTCGCGATCGGCACGGACGGAACGGTGCTGTCGGGCGATCACGTCATGGCCTGGTCGACGACGATCGTCGCGCCACCGGATGGCGCCATGCGGGACTACATGAATTCGCTCGATCGCCTGCTCCATCGCGACGATTCACGCTACCTGCCCGGCCATGGTGGCGCGGTCGGACGGCCGAAGGCCTTCGTGCGGGCGCTCATCGGCCACCGCCGGATGCGCGAGAATGCGATCCTCACGCGTCTTCGCGCCGGTGACCGGACGATCCCGGCGGTCGTCGCGGCGATCTATCGCGGCACCGATCCGAAGCTGCACGGCGCCGCGGGTTTGTCGGTGCTGGCCCATCTGGAAGACTTGGCCGAGCGCGGCCTGGTGGCGGCCGACGGGCCGCCGACGCTCGATACCCACTTCGCGCCTGCTTGACGGCCACAGGCCGCCCCGGGAAACGACGAGATCAGCCTCCTGTCTCGACCGTCTCCAGTCCGGCCATCGCCGTATCGAGATCTTCGAGGAAGCGCTCGATAAAGCGACGATTCTGGCCGAAGTCGATATCGATCGAGCGTGAGACCGATTGCAGATCGACGAAACTCTCGTCGCCGTCCTGGACAATGCGGATGCTGATATCGCTCGGCAGGGCGAAGAGAAGATCGCGGGCGATGGCGCTGATCCGGTATTGTTCGCTATCGGGCCGGTCGAGCGGATCGGAGGCGGCCTCGGCATCGATTCCGGCCCGCGCCGTCGGGATCGGGATGTCGCCAGCCCCGCTGACGCCGAGGTCGCCACCGGCCAGTTCCGGCGCCGCGACGACGGCACTGGCCGGACCCTCGGCGACAACACCGCCGACCTGCCAGCCCAGATCATCCAGCACCACACGCGCGGCGGCATAAACCCGCGGCGCGGTGGCGACGAAACGCCGCCCCGGAACAACGCTCGGCTCCGCCAGGGCCACCTCGGGCGCGGGCGCGGCCACAACCGGCGCGTCGGCAGGCGCTTGAGGCTCGATCACCGCGGCGGGACCGTCGAGGTCCATGCCGTCCGTATAGGCGGCGTTCGTCCTCGGATTGACGGCCGCGAGATAGGCCGTATAGGCAAACGGAGAGAGCACGATGCTCGCCAGGACAAAGGCCCCGAGCGCCGCGCCGCCGCCGGCGACCCCCTGGAACCAGACCCGAATGAGCCCATACAGGGAGATCAGCAACGCCAGCGCGGCAACGCCGGCGGTCAAGAGCAGAAGGCCGATCAAGGCCTGCGGCACGATGGCCCCGAGCCTGAAGATGGCAAGCGACGTGACCAACAACATCAATGCGAAGGCCGCCAGCCTGCGGGCAAAGCCCGCCAGCCGCAGCCGCTTGCGCAGATAGTGCCCCGAAACCGGGAGCCGTCCGTAAATCGAACTCATGGGCGATCCTCAAAAGCCACGGCCCTGTCGCGTCGGCCCCGGCGGCCATTGAACCGCCGGTACGCGCATAACTCAGGCCGTGGGCAGGCGATAGTCACGAAACTGATCCCTGAGTGTCGTCTTCTGTATCTTGCCGGTCGCCGTGTGAGGAATTTCCGACACGAAGGCGACGTCGTCCGGCATCCACCATTTGGCGATCTTACCCTCCAGAAAGCCGAGAATATCGTCCTTGGAGGGCTCCCGACCCTCCTTGCGGACGATCACGAGCAGCGGCCGCTCGTCCCATTTGGGATGGGCGAGACCGATCACGGCGGCTTCCGCGACATCGGGATGGCCGACCGCGAGATTTTCCAGATCGATCGTCGAGATCCATTCGCCGCCCGACTTGATGACGTCCTTGGCGCGGTCGGTGATCTGCATATAGCCGTGCTCGTCCATATGAGCGACGTCGCCGGTGTCGAACCAGCCGTCGTCGTCAAACACTTCCGGGCCCGTGTTCTTGTAGTAGCTGCTGGCGACCGACGGGCCGCGCACCTTGAGACGGCCGAAAGTCTTGCCGTCCCACGGCCGCTCGACATTGGCGTCGTCGGTCACCTTCATTTCGACCCCGAAGGGGGGGTGGCCCTGCTTCTGTTCGAGATCGAGCAGCGCCTCGCCCTCAAGATCGGCATATTCCGGCTTGATGGTGCACAGGCTGCCGAGCGGACTCATCTCGGTCATGCCCCAGGCATGGATGACCTGGACGCCGTAATTGTCCTGGAATTTCTGCGTCACGGCGCGCGGACAGGCGGCGCCGCCGATCACCACCCGTTCAAGGTCGGGCAGTTCACCACCCTCCTTCTCCAGATGCTGCAGCAGCATCAGCCAGACCGTCGGCACAGCGGCGCTGAAGGTGACCTTTTCCTGGGTCAGCAACTCGAAAACCGAGGCGCCGTCCATCTTGGCCCCCGGCATCACCATCGCGGATCCGGCCATCGGGCAGGTCAGGGCCAACCCCCAGCCATTGGCATGAAACAGCGGCACGATCGGCAGCAGCCTGTCGCGCGAGGACAGGCCCATCGCATCGGGCTGTTGCGCCATCATCGAATGCAGGACGTTCGAGCGGTGGGAATAAAGGACGCCCTTGGGATTGCCGGTGGTGCCAGACGTATAGCACATGCCGGCCGCAGTGTTTTCGTCGAACGCCTTCCAGGCGAAATCGCCGTCCGCCTCGGCCAACCAATCCTCGTAGCAGACCACGTTGGCCAGTTTCGTCTCCGGCATATGCGCGGCGTCGGTGAGAACGATGATCTTTTCCAGGCTCGGAACCTTCGGCGCGATCGCCTCGATGATGGGCATGAAGGTCAGATCGACGAAGATGAAGCGATCTTCGGCATCGTTCATGATCCAGGCGATCTGATCCGGGAACAGCCGCGGGTTCAGCGTGTGATAGATCGCGCCGATGCCGAGGATGCCGTACCAGCATTCGAGGTGGCGCCAGGTATTCCAGGCCAGGGTGGCAACGCGATCGCCGAGCTTGATGCCGTCGCGCTCCAGCCGCTGGGCGAGTTGCAGGGACCGCGTCCGGACCTCGCTGTAATTGGTGCGGTGGATCGGCCCCTCGACCGAGCGCGTGACGATTTCACGGCGCGGATGATAGGTCGCGGCGTGATCGATCACCTTCGAGCAAAGCAGTGGCCATTGCTGCATCAAACTCTGCATGAATAATCCTCCCTGGCGTCGAGGGTTCCAGACGGTTCCCGTTCGCGACGCCAATGTCGGCAACGGCCCGGCGTTTGTCCAGACGCCGCGAGTGAGACGCCGCCACAGTTCGGCCGCTTGCCGGAGTCAGGTTTCGATCCCACGCGAGTAGGGACCAGGAGCGATACGATGCAGGTGGACGCACAGACGGCAATCGGCGCGGGGTCTGGAAACGAGGCTCTCAGCTCGGTCGAGTTCGAACTGGCTGTGGACATGCAGGATCCGACACGGATCGCCTTTGACGAATGCGTGCGTTCGGCTGCCGCTGTGGTCGGCGGAGAACTCCTGTTCGACATGCCGTCGGACGGCTCTGTCGAGGACGCATCCCGCATTGCCGCGGTGCGGGTGGCCAACCCTCAGCGCGAGGACATTCTGTTCGCGATATTGAACGAGGCCGGCGACACCATCCGCAGTCCGGATCGCGAGGAGATCGGCGAACGCTTTTATGGTTTCGCACGCGCCTTCGTAGGTGTCCTGACACGCATTCGCGACGACATGCCGTTCGGCGGTATGGAAACCGAAGGCTCGGCCTGACCAACGGCCGTCGGGCCTAGGCCCGACAAGGCGACGACGGACCGGCCGCCCTTGCGAAAGGTGCAGCGGCGACCGAATTCAGGTCGCGCCGGGAACGCATACCGAATAATCGATATTTATCCGGCGTGATTGGCACAGCGGTCTTGTCAAACCGCCCGTTCGTCGCAGTTCTGAGTTCTGCCGGGACCTCCTCGCCGACGGAACCTCATGAACGCCTTTCTCACGGACTATTCCTCCTACATCGCGCTGGCGGTGATAGGCGTCGTTTTCGTGGCCTTCGCCCTCGAGCTCTACCCGCCGGAGGTGATCGCGGTCGGCGGCGCCGTGAGCTTCCTCGTGCTCGGCTATCTGGACGCGGACGAGTTCGCCTCGGTCTTTTCCAATCCCGCGCCGATCACCATTGCGGCGATGTTCGTGCTGTCGGGCGCATTGGTGCGAACCGGCACGCTGGAAGGGGCCGCGGGCTGGCTCGTCGCCAGCGTCGAGCGATACCCCCTCATGACCCTTGCCGTCATGGGTCTCGGCGTGATGGTCGCCTCCGCCTTCATGAACAATACGCCGGTGGTGATCGTGTTCATTCCGATCATGATGGAGATCGCCAAGAAACTGGGTGTGGCATCGACGCGGCTGCTGATCCCGCTGTCGTACCTGACCATTCTCGGCGGCACCTTGTCGTTGATCGGCACGTCGACCAATCTTCTGGTCGACGGCGTCGCGCGCGGCCAGGGGATGGAGCGATTTTCGATCTTCGAGATCACTCCGGTCGGCATCGTCGCGTCGATCACCGGAATTGTTTACCTGCTGATCGTCGGGCGGTTTCTCCTACCCGACCGCAGCTCGGCCGAAGACGTCCTGGGCGACGACGCAGGCAATCTCTATTTCAGCGAGATCGTCGTGCGGGACGGCGCGAGTTCGATCGGCAAGCGACTGAAGGACGCTGCAACCTTTTCAGCGCGCGGCATCCAGCCGATGGCCATTTTGCGCGGCTCGGAGACGCTTCGCCGCGACATCGGCGATATCGAGATCCAAAAATCCGACCGCATCGTGCTATTCGCGACAGCCGAGGAACTCTTGACGCTGAACGCCAACCAGAACGTCCGGATCGCCCGCGTCACGCTCTCCGCAGAGAAGGATGAAGAACGGGTCGTCGTCGAAGCGACCGTGGCGCCGCACCGGCGCGGCATCGGCCGCCGCATTTCCGAACTAACAGGAATTTCGGGATCCGGCGTCGCGGTTCTCGGCGTCCAGCGTCATCGGCACGTGCCGGGTCCCACGCTGCACGGTACGAAATTGCGTCCCGCCGATCGTCTGCTTCTGGAAGGACGTCCGGAGGCGCTCGCCCGCATCGCCGAGGCCAATGACCTCATCGGCATCGACGTCAGCGAGGCACGGCCGTTCCGGCGTCGCAAGGCGCCTATTGCCATCGGCGCGCTCGCCGGGGTCGTGGGCGTCGCCGCCTATGGGCTGGCGAGCATCCAGGTGCTTGCGTTCGTCGCGATCGCCGCCCTGCTTCTGGTGCGGGTGATCGATGCCGACGAAGCCTGGCGCTCGATCCGAGGCGACATCCTCATCCTCATCTTCGCCATGCTGGCAATCGGTCTTGGGATGCAGAATTCGGGGGCCGTCGACTTGCTTGTCGGGGCGATAGAGCCGCTCCTGCGCGATGCCTCGCCCTTCATCGTGCTGTTGAGCATCTACGCGATCTCGTCGATCCTGACCGAGATCGTCACCAACAATGCCGTCGCCGTGGTGGTGACGCCGATCGCGATCAGCCTGGCTACCGCGCTCGGGCTTGATCCGAGGGCTGCCGTCGTCGCCGTGATGTTCGGCGCTTCCGCCTCCTTCGCGACGCCGATCGGCTACCAGACCAACACGCTGGTCTATGCCGCCGGCAACTACCGGTTCTTCGACTTCGTCAAGATCGGCGCGCCGATGAACCTGATCGTCGGCTTCACGACCTGCATTGCGATCTACTTCTACTACGGTTCCTGACGCCGCCCCCGGCCACGGAGCGAACGGCCCGCCCGGATCGCCGACTGGGCCGCGGCAAGCCGGGCAATCGGCACGCGAAACGGCGAACAAGACACGTAGTCGAGTCCAGTCTGTTCGAAAAAGGCGATCGAGGCCGGATCCCCGCCCTGCTCGCCGCACACGCCGAGCGAAATGTCCGGACGCGTGCGCCGCGCTTTCTCGACAGCGAGACCGATGAGTTCGCCGACGCCTTCGACGTCGATGGTCTGAAACGGGTCTCGCTCGATGATCCCCTGACGGACGTAGGTCGACAGGAAATTGCCGGCGTCGTCGCGCGAGATGCCATAGACGGTCTGGGTCAGATCGTTGGTGCCGAAGGAGAAGAACTCGGCGACCTCGGCAATCGTATCGGCGCGCACGATGGCCCGTGGCAACTCGATCATCGTGCCGACGAGATAGTTGATGCTGCAGCCGCGCTCGGCCATGACCAGTTCCGCGACCCGATCGACACGCTCCTTCACGAAATCGAGCTCCTTGCGCAGGCTGACCAGCGGGACCATGATTTCGGGAACGACCGCGGCGCCGGTCTTCTCGCCGGCCTCGACCGCCGCCTCCAGGATCGCGCGCGCCTGCGTCTCGACGATCTCGGGATAGGAGATCGCCAATCGGCAGCCGCGATGGCCGAGCATCGGGTTGAATTCCTCGAGCGCCGCGATCCGGTGCTTCACGATCGTTTCGTCGACGCCGAGCATCGCCGCCGTCTCGGTAATCTCCGCCTCGCTCTTGGGCAGAAACTCGTGCAACGGCGGATCGAGCAGGCGGATTGTCACCGGTAAGCCCGCCATGATCTCGAACAGTTCGATGAAATCGGAGCGCTGGATCGGCAGGAGCTTTTCGAGCGCCGCTCGCCGTCCGCCCTCATCCGACGACAGAATCATCTCCCGCATCGCGCGGACGCGATCGCCCTCGAAGAACATATGTTCGGTCCGGCACAAGCCGATGCCCTCGGCGCCGAAGGAGCGGGCCGAGCGGGCTTCGACCGGTGTGTCGGCATTGGCCCGCACCCGCATGCGCCGCGCCCGATCGGCGAATTCCATCAACGTCGCGAAATCGCCGGTCAGTGACGGCCGGACCAAAGGCACCGCTCCCTCGATCACATCGCCGGTGGAGCCGTCGATGGTGATCCGGTCGCCCTCCCTGAGCACGCGGCCGGCCGCGTGAAGGGTTCCCTTTTGAGCATTGATGCGCAGTGATCCGACGCCGGTCACGCACGGTTTGCCGATGCCGCGGGCGACCACAGCCGCGTGACTGGTAGTGCCGCCACGAATGGTCAGGACGCCGTCGGCGACATGCATGCCGTGGATATCTTCGGGGTGGGTCTCGTTTCGCACCAGGATCACCGGGCGCTCTTCGTTCGCCAGTATCTGAGCCCGCTCGGAGGTGAACACGATCTCACCCGTCGCCGCCCCCGGTGACGCCGGCATGCCGCGACCGAGGACGACGAAATCTGCCGAGCGCTCGATGGTCGGATGCAGCAACTGATCGAGCGAGGCCGGGTCGATCCGCAGAATCGCTTCCGACTCCTCGATCAACCCTTCCTTGACGAGCTCGACCACGACGCGGATCGCCTCCGGCGCGGTCCGTCGCGCAACCCGCGATTGCATCAGGAACAATTCGCCGTCGCCGACCATGAAATCGACCTCGACCGCATCGCCGGCATGGGCTTCGATGCGGCGAACATGACGGGTCAACTCGCTCAAATCGGTCGGAAAATCGCGACACTCGCCATTCGCGAGGTCCGCCAGGTCGAGGACCGGCGGCTTCTCGCCGATGGCGCTGGACCCCCTGGCGCCCAGCCCGAACTCTCCGGACAGCCGGGATTGCCCGCTGCGCAGGTCGCGGGAGACCGCGCGACCCGTTCCGGAGTGGTAGTTGCGCTCGTTGAAGATCATCGCATGCACGGTGACCGCGAGACCGGCATTTTCGGGGATCCCCTGGATCAACCGGTGCGACACCGCCAGCGGATTGCGCCAGCTCGCATAGCTGGCGGCCACGACGCTGAACAACTGCTCGAGCGGCGTCTGCGGCAGCACCGCGCCGATCTCGCTGTCGAGATGGTCCTGATAGCGCGCGATCAGCGCGCGCCAGTCGGCGGGCATTTCCGGTTCGACGGCCCAGCCCGCGCGATCGCGTTCCTCGTCCGCGATTTCCTCGAAGTGGGATGAATCGGCGCCAAAGACCAGCGCGGCATAGCTTTCGATGAAACGCCGATAGCTGCGATAAGCGAATGCGGGATCGTTGAGTTCAGTTGCCAGAACCTCGACGGTTCGGTCGTTGAGGCCGATGTCGAGGACTGTCTCGGCCAAGCCCGGCATCTGCGCCCGGGCGCTGCTGCGCACGGCCAGGAGCAGCGGTCGTTGATCGCCGTCGAAACGCCGGCCGGTCACTCCCTCGAGCCACTCGATCGCCGCCCTCAGTTCGGCCCGCAGCGCCTGCGGCAGGCCGTCGTCGGATCCCTGCGCTTCACGCCAGACAGGCGTCGCGATGGTGAAGCCGGGCGGAACGGGCACATCGAGAGAGGCCAGCAGCGCCAGATTGGCGCCCTTCAGCCCCAGCGCTTCGGCCGCATCGGCCGTGCGATCGGCCGCTCCGCGCCTGAAAGTGAATATCCGTTTGGACATTGAATGCCGCCGACTGCCTCCTCGATGAGTCGGGCCTTCCGCCGGAAACCCCGCCCACCTCTAGAAGAAAATCGCCGACACGCCAATTGCTGCAATGCAAAAACCCGACGCGGTCGATCGGCGGATATCTGCTCCCGCAGGAACGGGTACCCGCCGCGCGTTGGACCGCTGCTGTTACAGATGCGACTCGATCACCGCCGCCATCTCGTCCGGCCCAAGGGTGCCCGAATATTTGTCGCCGTTGACGAAAAAGGTTGGCGTCGCGTTCACGCCGAACTCGTTCTGGCCGCGCTCCTGCGTTTCGACGACCTTCTGCTGCAACTCCTTGTCGTTGAGACACGCGGTGAAGTCGTCCTGGCTCATTCCGGCCAGCTTGGCGAATTTGAGCAGTGCGGCGGAGGCGTTTTCCGCCCGCGCCCATTCGGCCTGCTGCTCCATCAGGACATCCACCATCGCCGTGCGTCTGGCGTCATCGCCGGTGCAACGCGCCAACATTGCGGCCGCCAGCGCCCGCGGATCGAACGGGAATTCGCGAAGAATCAGCTTGGCCTTGCCGGTCTCGATGAAATCCTTCTTGATCTGTGGGTAGGAATTCACATGAAAAGCCGCGCAATATCCGCAGGTCATCGAGGCGTATTCGACGATCGTGACCGGCGCGTCCGCCTCGCCGACGACGATATCCGGCAGCGGTCCTTCGGCCATCAGCTTGGAAACGTCGACGGAGCCCAAGGACGGCGGCGCCTCGACAGCCGACGCCGGGGGCGTGGCGGGGGCGGCCTCCGACTGCGCGATCCGGATTTCCTTGGTCGGCTCGGCAGAGGCGCCGGCCGCTTGAGCCAGGCCGCCGGTACTCGCCACGAGCCCGGCGCTGGCGAGAAGCGCGGCGATCTTGAAAGCCAGGGTACGGCGGGATGCGGTGGAATACATGCTCGTCATCGATCGGAACCTTTGAGGATAGGGTGGCGTCAGTCTCTGCGATCTACGGAAGAATTGCGACTTGTCCAATGAACTCTTCATGAACGGGCGGCGGGGCGCCACGAAGGCCCATCATCCATCATTGCGCCGTAACGTCGTCTCGGCGAAGGCCCGCAGGGCGTCGCGAAGCTTCGGATCCTCGATGCGCGCGACCATGTCGTCGATGCGGGTGATATCGCCGGGCCCGAGTTCGCGCAGCTTCGGCTTACGGTTCGGACGCGCCTGATTGACGGCTTTTTGCACGATCTTGATGCGCTCGACCGCCGCGAAACCGAAAAACGCGTTCACCCGGGCGATCAATTCGCTGGTCTGATGCTGCAGACGTAGGGCCGCGGCCGCCTCGCAGGCGACCACGAGCGTCGCCGGCTCGAAGGCGTCGGTGTCGGATCGCCGGGCCGGCCAGAGCAGCTTTTCCGGTCGCGTCATGTCCTGCAGGCGGGGGCCGGCGATTTCGGACCAAGCGGCCACAAGCCCGCTGGTCATCCCTGCCTTGCGCCTCAGGATCGGGTCCATCAGACCGCCAATGAGATCGGCAACCGGAATCGCCGAAGGCGCCCGGCGCCGCTTCACTCTCCGGCTCCAGACAGGCCGCTTCGATACCGCGCCCGGAAAGCGTCGCGGCGAATCGCGACAAGGATGAGTGTCATGAAGGAAAAGATCGACAGGATCATCCACTCGTTCAGGAGGACACCGTGGAACGATCCGAAGGTGACCACCAGAAAGACGAAGGCATAGGAGGTCTCCGGCACGAGATGGCCGGGCGAACATCGCGTGACGCGCACGAGAAAGACAGCGAAGATCGACATGAGCAGCGCCAGCCCGACAAGACCGTTGGACGCCGCCTCGTCGACGAAAAGATTGTGCAGATGCGTGAAGTGGGCAACATAGGGTGCGTTTGCGGGCGCGACGGCGGCAGCGACCGCGTCCATCCGTTCCATCCCGCCGACGCCGACGATCGGGCTCTTGGACACGACATCGAAAGCCCCCGCCCACATGACCAGGCGAACGTCCATCGACCCGATTGCGGCGCCCGACCCGTTCATCTGCTCCAGTTCCACCATCCCCGCGCTGATGCGTTGGCTAACAATCGAACTTGCGGGGACCGCCGCCACGATTAGAACGGCGGCGGTCGGAAGCGCCAGCGAACGCAGCCGAAACGGAATTTTCCGCCAGTGCCGAATCAGCTCCAGTCCGTCGAACAGGGCGACCAGCAGGTAGACGAACCACGCCGCCCGGGTGCCCGACAGCAGGACCGGTACGAAGGAAAGGTAGAACCAGAGTCGGCTGTTGGGAAGAAGAGAGGCTGGGCGTCGGGCGTCCAGCCGGGCGGCAAGACCTGCCGTCGCGGCCAGGAATGCGACGATCGCCGCGTTGCCGCCAAGATCGATCCGGCCGCCGATGACCATCGGGTCGAAGGGAATCAAAGCCAGGACGGCGAGAATGGCCGCGCGCGAGCCGAGGATCAGCGCATCCAACGGTTCTCGCACCAGGCTGATCGAGAGCGGCAGAAAGACAAAGCCGAGTATGATGAGGCTGTAGGAGAACATTCGGTTGCCGTCTACGGGTTCGTTCCGGAACACCATGAGCCCGATCGACCAACTCGCATAGGCGATGATCGCAGCGCAAAAGGCCGTGTCGGCATAGCGCCAGGTCCGATGCCGGGCAAAGCCCAAATTGACGCCGATCAGGCCGAAGAAGAGAAAGGCTCCCTTGGCGATGGGATTGCCGATGGCCAGCAGGGCGATCGCCAGGGCAATGAGCGGCGCATCGAAGGAGCGCCGCGCCAGGAGCCAGCGTTTGATCATCGTTCGGTGCGCGCGCTGAGGCCGAAGCGGGCCCGCCGCACCGCTTCCGCCGTCCGGAAGAGCAAGGTCGTCAGACGCCGCCACGGCGCCAGCCGCATCGCCGCGTACTTCTTGCGTCCGCCGATCAGGCTCTGCTGGGTGAGCGGATTGCCGGAAACCAGGTCCGGTTCGACGTGGCGCACCCTGACGCCGAGCGCCCAGCCGCGTTCCAGCGCCACGTCGTAGGGAAGCTGCATCGGAACGAGCCGCTGCCGCAGGGTATTCGCGCCCTGCCGATTGACCAGGTAGGCGGCCGAGCTACCGGTCGGACCGAATAGCGACGTCCCCAGCCGGTGACCACCGCCGATCGAACGGTGCGCGCGGAACGCCGGCAGGCGATGGTGCATCAGTTTCACGACGTCCCAATCGTCCACGGCAACGATCCGATCGAGTGCCGGCAGAAGCGCGGGCGTCAATTGCACATCATCCTCGAAGATCACCGCGATGTCGGCATCGCTGGCCAGGAAGGCATCGAACACGTCGATATGGGTTTGATAGCAGCCATATTCCCCGTCCATCGGGATCTTGCCGTGCAGGCGGCGAAACCCGCTCTCGTCGAGGATCTCGCGCGCCTCCGGCGCCACGGTCTTCCCATCGACCGCCTTGACCCGTATCAGGTCGATGCCGATCGTGGCGGCATCGGCACCGATCGCCGCAAGGCGCTCCGGAGACCGATCCAGATTGATGACGTAGTAATTGGTCTTCAAGACAACTCTTTCGTGGACGGGCCGCCGGTCCCCGTTTCGGGAGTCGATTGCGCGAACATCAGGCAATGTCAAGGCAAGCTCAGTCGATGCTCAAGCCAGATCCACCGACCCCTTCGGACAGCGTTCTTCCCTCCATCGCCGAGCCGCTTCTGTCCTGGTACGACGGTCACGCCCGAAAATTGCCGTGGCGCGTTTCGCCGCAAGAGCGCGCGGCTGGAATAAGGCCGGAGCCCTATCGCGTCTGGCTTTCGGAGATCATGTTGCAGCAAACCACGGTCGCGGCGGTGAAAGCCTATTTCGCCCGCTTCCTCGATCGCTGGCCGACGGTTGAGGACCTCGCCGCCGCCCCGGAAACGGATGTACTCGGCGAGTGGGCGGGCCTCGGCTATTACGCCCGTGCCCGCAACCTTCACGCCTGCGCCAGGACCATCGCAGAAGCCTTCGCCGGCGGCTTTCCCACCAGCGCGGCCGAACTCAAAACGCTGCCTGGCATCGGCGACTACACATCCGCGGCGATCGCGGCGATCGCCTTCGACGAGCCGGCGGCCGTGGTCGACGGCAATGTCGAACGGGTCGTCACGCGGCTGTTCACGATCGAGGCGCCACTGCCGGGGGCGAGGAAGACGATTCGCCGCTACGTCGCGGAGTTGACGCCGGATCGGCGCCCCGGCGACTTCGCGCAAGCCATGATGGACCTCGGCGCGACCGTCTGCACGCCTACCGGTCCCGCCTGTATCCTTTGCCCCCTCCGCGCCGACTGCCGGGCTGCGGCCGAAGGTCGCGCGGAGCAGTTTCCCGTCAAGAAGCCCAAAGCGGCCACGCCGGAGCGAAAAGGCGCCGCCTTCGTCGCCGTGCGGCCGGCGGACGGCGCTGTCTGGCTGCGCCAACGCGCCCGTAGCGGCATGCTTGCGGGCATGAGCGAACCGCCGACGACCGAGTGGCATGCCCGCGCCAACGGAGCGACCGGCGCGAAGGCCGCGCCATTCGCGGCGAATTGGCAATTCCAGGGCATGATCGCCCACGCCTTCACGCATTTCCGCCTGGAGCTCGAAGTCTACCGGGCCGAACTGACGCAGGATCCGCCCATCGCCGGATGGTGGTCGCACGAGGCCACGCGCGACAGCGAGGCGCTCCCCACGCTTATGCACAAGGTGCTCGTCCGCGCGCTTGCCGACGGGACCGCGCCAAAACCGTCAAGAAAGAGAACCGGATGACCGTCACGCATGTCGTTTTCGACATCGGCAAGGTGCTGATCCACTACGATCCGCACATTCCGTTTCGCCAGATCATTCCCGACGACGACCGCCGGGCGTTCTTCTTGAGCGAGGTCTGCTCGCACGCATGGAACCTCGAACAGGATCGCGGCCGGCCGTGGCCGGAGGCCGAAGCCGAAGCGATCGATCGTCATCCCGAGATGGCCGCGGAGATTCGCGCCTTTCGCCGCAACTGGCACCGGATGGTGCCGCATGCCTATGAGGGGAGCGTGGCGATCCTGCGCGGCCTGATCGCCTGCGGTGTCGATGTCACCCTATTGACCAATTTCGCCTCGGACACGTTTCGCGAGGCGCAGGCGAAATTCCCGTTCCTGACGGAAACGCGGGGCGTGACCGTCTCGGGCGACATCGCGCTGATCAAGCCGGACCGCGCGATCTACGACCACCACGCGGCAAGCTTCGACATCGCCCCGGCGAGAACGGTTTTCATCGACGACAGCGCGCCGAATGTCGACGGCGCCCGCCAGGCTGGCTGGCAGGCGATCCACTTCATGGATGGCGAGCAGCTTCGCCACGAACTCGTCGCCCTCGGCCTGCCGGTCCCGTCACGTCCAGCCCCGGCAGACTAAGGGGCCTCACACCCCGACGGCGCCGAGTCCGTCGCGGATGCGCTGTCGCAAGGCGTCGATCGGGGTCAGCGATTCGCCCGAACGCACATGCCAGAACGTCCAGCCATTGCAGGCATCGAGGCCTTGCACCTTCGCCCCGATGCGGTGGATCGACGCGGCGTCCTCGCCGATGGCGATGGTTCCGTCGGCGCGAACATGCGCCGTCCAGCGGCCTTTCGAGTCGGTGAGTTCGGTGCCCGGCGCGACAAGGCCGGCCTCGAGAAGGCTGGCAAACGGAATCCGCGGCTCCGCCCGTTTGCCGCCCGTCATCTTGAGCGCCGCGGCATCCAGCGGCTCGACTGCCGCAATCCGGGCTTCGGCGGCGCGAATATAGGCGTCCTCGCGTTCGATGCCGACGAAGTGGCGACCCAGCCGCTTGGCGACGGCGCCCGTGGTGCCGGTGCCGAAGAACGGATCGAGGACGACATCGCCGGGCTTCGTCGAGGCGAGAATGACCCGCGCCAGCAGCGCCTCGGGCTTTTGCGTTGGATGGGCCTTGCGTCCCGCCTCGTCCTTCAGCCGCTCGGCCCCGGAGCAGATCGGAAACAGCCAGTCGGAGCGCATTTGCACGTCGTCATTCGCCGCCTTCAGGGCGTCGTAGTTGAAGGTGTAGCCCTTCGCGTCCGCGTCGCGGGATGCCCAGATCATCGTTTCATGGGCATTCTGGAAGCGCCGACCACGGAAATTCGGCATCGGGTTGGTCTTGCGCCACACCACGTCGTTGAGCATCCAGTAGCCGAGGTCCTGCATCGAGGCGCCGACGCGGAAGATGTTGTGGTAGGAGCCGATCACCCAGATCGTGCCGTTCGGCTTCAGCACCCGGCGCGCCGCAAGCAGCCAGGCCCGCGTGAAGGCGTCGTAGGCCTGAAAACTCTCGAACTGGTCCCAGGCATCATCCACCGCGTCGACCTTCGACTGGTCGGGGCGATGCAGGTCGCCGCCCAATTGCAGATTGTAGGGGGGATCGGCGAAGATGACGTCGATCGAGTTCGCCGGCAGCGCCTCCATGCGGGCGACGCAGTGCCCCTGATGGATCCGATCGAGCCAGTCGGGCTGCTCGACCCGCACAGTCGCCAAGGACGCGGAACGCTTGCTAATCATCTTCACCACCGGTTACGCAAAAACATCAAACCGAGGACATGGTTACCGAACGGCGTAAATAATCGGTGAAACCCGGCTTTGTCGTTTCCGGCGCCCCGTGGTAACGGAGCCGGCGCTTGCCGGTCGGCGGCCCCGACACGGCTTTCCGGGATCGGGCGCATGACCCAACCATCTGATACGCCGGAGCCTTTCATGTCCGAACCTTTGTTGGTGATCTTCGACTGCGACGGTGTGCTGGTCGATTCGGAAATCATCGCCGCCGCGGTTCAGACCGAGATGCTGGCCGAGCATGGCATCGAGGTCGACGCCGCGGAATTCGCTACACGCTATGCCGGACTCACCTGGCAGCTGGTCATGGAGCGGCTGACCGCCGAGACCGGAACCCGCTTTCCGGACGATTTTTCCGCCCGCATCGATGCCGAAATCGATCGCCGGCTTGGCAGCGACGTCGAGGAGATCGCCGGGGCCCGGACCGCGCTCGATCTCATCACTCTGCCCCGTTGCATCTGTTCGAACTCGTCATCGCAGCGGCTGGAGCTGGAACTCGAGCATGTCGGCCTCTGGGATTATTTCCATCCGCACGTCTTCAGCGCGCCAGAAGTGGGAACCCAGAAGGTCAAGCCGGAGCCGGACGTCTTTCTGCATGCTTGCGAGGCGTTCGGAGTGCCGCCACGCGCGGCGATCGTCATCGAGGATTCCGTCCATGGCGTCGCGGCGGCTACCGCCGCCGGCTGCCGGGTGGTCGGCTTCACCGGCGGACGCCACACCCATCTCGGCCATGCCGAATCCCTGAGCGAAGCAGGCGCCGAGACGGTGATCAGCCGACTGGCGGATTTCCCCGCGGTCGTCACCGCCTTTGCGAGTTGGCAAGACGCCTGATGGCGGAGCGTTATCCCGCCGGCCCTTCGTCGTAACCCGCATAGATCACGACGCTTCGCGCCGATGCCTGATCGATCGCGATCGCCTCGTCGACATAGACGAAAGTCTGCGCGCCCGCGTTTGGCGTGACCGGCACGCTGGTTTTGCCGAGCCGGGAATAGATCACGTCCTCACCGTTGAGAATCGCGATCCGGATCGGCAGCGACACAGTCCGGTCAGTCGCCGCCGGTCCGGGCATCACCCTTCCGGCGATGCCGATCTTCATGCGCAATTTTCCGTCGACGATCCGGCAGTCGCGCGTGGTGTCGGTCACCGACGCCACATAATCGACGTCGTCACCGACCTTCTTGGTCAGAATGGCGGTTCCCTCGCGCAGGCTCACATTCGGACAATACCGCGCCTCGGTTCCCTGCGCGGCGGTTACGGACGCTGCCGGCGGCGCGTTGCCCGCGAGATCGGCGCCGGAATTCGTCGATGAGCAGGCCGACAGTAGCGCCAGCGCGCCGCCGAATGCCAAACCCCTCGCGGCGATCACCATATGCATCAGTCGGTTCTTCCCTTATTGTGGCGTGCCGTTCTATATCAGCCCGTGAACGGATAGGCGACTGATCGAAGCCATGCCAGACGGACAACCGACAAACCGGTCGTCCCGATCACGGGCGGCTCCGATCCGAAGCGAAGTGGAGACGATGTGCAATATGTGAGTTCGCGGGGCGAGGCGCCGGTGCTCGGCTTCGCCGACGCCCTGCTGGCAGGTCTCGCGAGCGATGGTGGGCTCTATGTGCCCGAGACCTGGCCGGTCCTGTCCGCCGACACCATTCGCGGTTTCGCCGGACGCCCCTATGCCGAAGTAGCCTTCGACATCCTCACCCCCTTCGTGGGCGACGATATCGCGGCCGCGGATCTGAAGCGGATGGTGGAGGAGGCCTACGCGACCTTCCCGCATCCAGCGGTCGCCCCCCTCGTCCAGATCGGCCCCTCGCACTTCGTGCTGGAACTGTTCCACGGCCCGACTTTGGCCTTCAAGGACGTCGCGATGCAGCTCATCGCGCGCCTGATGGACCATGTCCTCGGCCAGCGGAAGCGGCGCGCCAGCATCGTCGGCGCGACCTCTGGCGACACCGGAGGCGCGGCGATCGCGGCCTTCGCCGCAAGCCAGCGGACCGACATTTTCATCCTGTTCCCGCATGGGCGCGTCTCGCCGGTGCAGCAGCGCCAGATGACCACGTCCGGCGCCGACAACGTCCATGCCGTCGCCATCGACGGAACGTTCGACGACTGCCAAGCCCTGATCAAGGCGATGTTCAACGATCGCCGATTCCGCGAGACGGTCGCGCTCTCGGGCGTCAACTCGATCAACTGGGGCCGGATCATGGCCCAGATCGTTTATTATTTCACTGCTGCGGCCAGCCTCGGAGCGCCGGACCGGAAAGTCTCGTTCACCGTCCCGACCGGCAATTTCGGCGATATCTTCGCCGGTTACGGCGCCAAGCGCATGGGCCTGCCGATCGAACGGCTGGTGATCGCCACCAATGAGAACGACATCCTGGTTCGCACGCTCGATCGCGGCCGCTACGAGACCACCGGCGTCCACGCCACCATGTCACCCTCGATGGACATCCAGGTTTCATCCAATTTCGAGCGCCTGATCTTCGAGGCGAGCGGACGTGATGGCGAGATGGTACGGCGACTGATGCAGCAACTGTCCCAATCCGGCAGCTTCACTCTTCCCGAACCGGTTCTGGCCGCGATCCGCGCGGAATTCGACGCCGGGACGACCGACGAACCGGCAACCGCCGAAACGATCGCGCGGATGTTGACGACGACGGCCTACCTACTCGACCCGCACACCGCCGTCGGCGTGGGTGTTGCGGAAAGCCGCCTCGGCCCCGAGCCGATGATCACCCTCGGCACCGCCCATCCGGCCAAATTCCCGGCCGCGATAGAACGGGCAACGGGCATTTCGCCGGCGCTTCCGCCCAGTCACGCCGACCTCATGCAAAAGCGCGAGACGCTGGACCGTTTGCCGAACGAGATCGGCGCCGTCCAGGGCTATATTCTCGCGCGATCGCGCGCCGTCAGTCAGGGAGCCGAAGCATGAGCGTCGACATAACGAAGCTCTCGAACGGACTGATCATCGCCACCGAGACCATGCCGCATCTGGAAAGCGCCTGCCTCGGCATCTGGGTGAAGGCCGGTGCCCGCGACGAGGCGCCCGAGGAGCACGGCATCGCCCATTTGCTCGAGCATATGGCATTCAAGGGCACGAATCGGCGCAACGCCCGCCAGATCGCCGAGGAAATCGAGGACGTCGGCGGTGAAATCAACGCCGCGACAAGCGTCGAGACGACATCCTATTACGCCCGTGTCCTGAAAAACGACGTGCCGCTGGCGCTCGACATTTTGACCGACATCCTGATCGACTCGCGCTTCGACGAGCAGGAGCTCGAACGCGAGCAACAAGTGATTCTGCAGGAGATCGGCGCGGCCGAGGACACGCCGGACGACATCGTCTTCGACCATTTCCAGGAAGCGGCCTATCGCGGCCAGATCGTTGGCAGGCCGATCCTCGGCACGCGGCAAACGGTCAAATCCTTCAATCCGGGGAATTTGCGGACCTATCTGGCCCGGCACTATTCGCCCGACCGGATGATCGTTTCGGCGGCGGGCGCCGTTTCGCACCAGGCGATCGTGGACCAGGTGCAAGCCGCGTTCGGATCGAGCGCGGCCCCGCCCCTGCCGCTGCACTCGGAACCGCGGACGCCAGCCGCCTATACCGGCGGCGAGTTTCGCCAGGAGCGCGACCTGATGGACGCGCAGATGGTCCTCGGCTTCGAAGGGCGTCCCTACTACGCCCGCGATTTCTACGCCTCGCAGGTGCTGTCGCTGATTCTCGGCGGCGGAATGTCGTCGCGGCTGTTCCAGGAAGTGCGCGAGCGGCGGGGCCTTTGCTACGCCATCTACGCCTTCCATTGGAGCTTTTCCGATTCCGGCATTTTCGGCGTCCACGCCGCGACGGGCGAGGCGGAACTCGCCGAGCTCGCGCCGGTGATCATCGACGAACTCCTCAATGCAGCGGCCGGGATCACCGAGGTGGAGGTGACCCGCGCCCGCGCACAAATGCGATCGAGTCTGCTGATGTCGCAGGAAAGCCCCGCCTCCCGGGCGGCGCAGATCGCTCGCCAGCTTCTGTTCAACGGTTCGACGATCGCCAATGAGGAGTTGATCGGACGCCTCGACGCGATCACGGCACCGCGCCTGTCCGACCTCGCCGAGCGGTTGTTTATGGGCCAGACCCCGACGCTCGCCGCCATCGGCCCGGTATCGCGCCTGCCGGGCACGGCCGAGATCGTCGCCCGCCTCAATCATCGGGCGGGATCCGAGGCCTTGGTCGCCGCAGGTCACTGACGCGGGCAATGAGCATTCTCGACCATCTGACTGGACCGCAGCTTCCGAGCCTGGAAGGCGATGGGATCTTGCTGCGCATGCCCCGGCGCGGCGACTACGCAGCCTGGCGAGCGTTGCGAGGCGACAGCCGCGAATTCCTGAAGCCGTGGGAGCCGTTATGGACGGCCGACGAACTGTCGTGGGAGGCCTATCGCCTGCGCCTTCGCCGCTACAATCAGGACGCGCGCGAAAACACCAGCTTCTCCTTCTTTCTGTTCGACGCGGAAGGCAGAACCCTGTACGGCGGCACCACCATCGGCCAGATCCGTCGCGGGGTCGCCCAGTCCGGCACGCTGGGGTACTGGATGGGCGAGCGTTATGCGGGCTCCGGTCTGATGCCGCGCGCGGTGGATCTCATGAAGCTGTTCGCCTTCGACGTGCAGGGGCTGCATCGCATTGAGGCCGCCTGCCTGCCGTCCAACGCCCGGTCGATAAGATTGTTGGAAAAATGCGGTTTCACGCGCGAGGGTCATCTGCGAAACTACCTGAAAATCGCCGGGCGGTGGGAGGACCACTATCTTTACTCTCTGCTCGCCGAAGAATGGTCGCGATCGAGGTCCAGGGAACGGCTCTGTGCCCTACCCGCGGAATGATCGCGGCATGGCTGTGACGCAGAGACGCAAGAAGGCTTCGCGAACGGCTATGCGATCCACACTCCCGTCCGGGAAACTGATTCTCGCGCTGATCGCGCTCGTCCTGGCGTCTTTCGTGACCGCGGTACCATCGCGGGCGTTGGAGCCGGTCAGCATTTCGCGCGACGATACCGCCATCGACCTGAAGCCGGCGGTCGACATCCATCGCGACCAGGGACGCAGTTTCCAGGTGGCGACCGTCCCAGGCGCCGACGGGATCGTACGCCGGATCGAGATCGAGGCGAATTCGCCCGACGCCTCGGGCAATTGGGCGGTCTTCGCTCTTGCCAATAACAGCGACGAGCAGATCGACCGCCTCGTCGTGGCGCCGCATTTCCGTCTCGTCGGATCGGGCATCGTCTGGCCGGATCTCGGATCCCAGCGCATCGCCTCGATCACGCCCTCACAGGGCTTCGCCCTGGAACGCCAACCGAGCTCGGACGCGGACGTCTTTCTGGTGACCCTCGATCCAGGAGCGATCGTCACCTTCGTCGCCGAACTGACGGCGTCCAATCTCCCGGACATCCGGCTTTGGGAGCCCAACGCCTACAAGGACACGATCAACGCCTTTACCCTTTACCGCGGCATCGTTCTCGGCATTTCCGGCCTGCTCGCGGTGTTCCTGACGATCCTGTTCGTGGTCAAGGGCTCGGCGATGTTTCCCGCGACGGCCGCACTCGCCTGGGCCGTGCTCGCCTATATCTGCATCGACTTCGACTTCTGGCAGAAACTCGTGCCGGTCCTGCCGGGCCAGGAACGAATGTGGCGCGCCGGAACGGAGGTGGCCCTCGCCTTCACGCTGGTCGTCTTCCTGTATGCCTACCTCAACCTCAACCGCTGGCACGGCCTGTTGTCGATCTTTACCGTGCTGTGGCTCGCCGCGCTCGGAACGCTGGGGGCCGTAGCCGCTTTCGATCCCGTGATCGCATCAGGGATTGCCCGCCTGTCGCTCGCAGCCACCGCCATTGTCGGGCTTGGGCTGATCGCGACGCTCGCCGCCCAGGGCTTCGACCGGGCGATCATGCTGATCCCGACCTGGTGCCTCATTTTGCTATGGCTCGTCGCCGGGTGGATGACGACGACCGGCCGCATCGACAACGACATCATCCAGCCGGCGCTCGGCGGCGGCCTGGTACTGATCGTGCTGCTCATCGGCTTCACGGTGATGCAGCATGCCTTCGCCGGCGGCGGCTTCGCGCAGGGACTTCTGTCGGACATGGAACGGCGCTCGCTGGCGCTGGCGGGCACCGGCGACGCGATCTTCGATTGGGACGTCAGCCGCGACCGCATCTTCGCCGGCGCCGACGGCGACGCCCTCGCCGGCATGCCGGTCGCGTCGATGAACGGCCCGGCGCGGGACTGGCTGCCGATCCTCCACCCCGACGACCGCGATCGTTTCAGGATGACGCTGGACACCATCCTGGAACACCGCCGCGGGCGCATCTCGCAGGAATTCCGTTTACGCGACGAAGATGGCCACTATCACTGGATGGCGCTGCGGGCGCGCCCGGTCCTCGGCAGCGACGGCGAGGTTGCGCGCTGCGTCGGAACGCTGAAGGACGTGACCGAGCGCAAGAAGGCCGAGGAGCGGTTGCTGCACGACGCGCTGCACGACCAGTTGACCGGACTGCCGAACCGCGAGCTGTTCAAGGACCGGCTGGATGCAATCGGCGTTCTCGCGGCAACCCGCCCCGACGTGCATCCGACGATCTTCGTGATCGATCTCGACCGCTTCAAACAGGTCAACGACGATTTCGGCATCGCCACGGGCGATACCATCCTGCTGACCTTGGGACGGCGGCTGAAGCGCCTGCTGAAGCCCGAGGACTCGCTCGCCCGCTTGGGCAGCGACCAGTTCGGGCTGATCCTGTTGTCGCAGACCGAGGTCGGGGCCGTCGCGGCCTTCGCCGAGACGCTCCGCGACGGCATCAAGGCGCCGATCGCCTTCGCCAACCGGGAGATCGTGCTGACCGGCGCGATCGGCCTGACCGGCTGGACGGAGTCATCCAGCCCGGACGAAGTGCTCAAGGAAGCGGAACTCGCCATGTACGAGGCGAAGCGGGGCGGCGGCGACCGCATCGAGCCGTTCCGGCCCTCCTACCGTAGCGCCGGCTATGGCCGCCTGCAGGTGGAATCGGACCTCCGCCGCGCCTTCGAACGCAACGAACTGTCGCTGGCGTTCCAGCCGATCATCCGGCTCGACGGCGAGGAAACCGCCGGCTTCGAGGCGCTGCTGCGATGGGAGCACCCGAGACGCGGCGCCATCTCGCCAACCGAATTCGTGCCGATCGCCGAGAGTACCGGTCTGATCGTCCAACTCGGCCAGTTCGCCCTCGAGGAAGCCGCCCGGCGACTGAGCGACTGGCACCGGATGACAGGGAACCAGAAGCTGTTCATGTCGGTCAATATCTCGAGCCGGCAGCTCATTCGCCAGGATCTGATCGCCGACGTCAAAACGGTTCTGGAGCGTTACCGGCTGCCGCCGGGGAGCCTGAAGCTGGAGCTCACCGAATCGATCGTCATGGACAATCCCGAACGCTCGGCGCAACTGCTGACGCGGCTGCGCGGCCTCGGCGTCGGGCTTTCGCTGGACGATTTCGGCACCGGTTACTCCTCCCTCGCCTATCTGATGGGCTTTCCCTTCGACACGCTGAAGATCGACCAGTCGTTCCTGAAGAACAACAGCCAGCCGCAACGTCCGATCATCCTGCACTCGATCGTCACGATGGCCCATGACCTCGGCTTGCAGGTGGTCGCGGAAGGCGTGGAAAGCGATTCCGACCTCGTCCTGCTGCGTCAGCTGAACTGTGAATACGCCCAGAGCTTCATGTTCTCGCAGCCACTGACGGCGGAGCAGGCGCGCAAGGCGCTGCACGACCACATGGTCGGGTTGAAACGGGCCAGCTGACGCCGCCGCGGGATCCGCGCGGGACGGGAAAATGCGCGAAAGCGGTTGTCGTCCGATGCTCTAGGCGTGGCCGGCATCGCTGGCCAGGAACGCCGCGTCGACCCCCAGCAAGGCAAGGGCGCGGCCGTATTTCTGGTCGAGCTGATTATCGAAGACGATGCCGAGATCGGCCTTGCAGGTCAGCCAGCCATTCGCCGCGATCTCGTTTTCCAATTGCCCCGGCGCCCAGCCGGCATAACCGAGCGCCATGATCGCGGTGCGAGGGCCGATGCCTTGCGAGATCGCCTTGAGGATATCGAGCGTCGGGGTCAGCGAAATCCGGTCGTCCACCGGCACGGTCGAGTCGGAATCGTAATCGTCCGAATGCAGCACGAAGCCCCGGCCCTTTTCCACCGGGCCGCCCATGCAGACCGAAACCTCCAGCCCTTTCTCCGGCAGGTGGATGTCCGTCTCGCTGGCGACGATGCCGAGCTGGGTCAAAAGGGCTGGAAAACTGACCGGCTGCGGCTTGTTGATGATGAAGCCCATCGCCCCATTCGCCGAATGGGCGCAGAGATAAATGACGCTGCGCACGAAGCGTTCGTCCTCCATGCCCGGCATGGCGATCAGAAAATGCCCCTCGAGCGTGGTATCGATGCTGTCGTGTCCGATGTCGTGATCCATATTCATGCCAACCACATGCTGTGCCCGGATGTCGTCACAAAGGTTCTCATCATTCGGACGATTAGACCAGAGCAAGCGGGCCACGTCTCTGGGTGGAAATTCCCTCTTCTCGTTATTTTGAATGGCGGGCGGTCCGCCGTCGGGTCTATCCACGCTTGACCGCGCACGGCTTCGCGCGTTTGTACAGGCAGGACGAAGGAGTGGAACCGATCATGATACGGACCATCCGCATGGCATACGGCCTTGCCGGCGTGCTTGGCCTTGCTCTTGTGGCCGGCGAAGCCCACGCTGCGAGCGATGGTGCGACGCTGGCGACGGATCAGGTCACGATAAGGTTGGCGCGCCAGACTGCCATGCCGGACGGGACGGTCCGCGGCGCGCTGGTCGTCGACCTCGCGCCAGGCTGGAAGACCTACTGGATCGACCCCGGCGCCTCCGGCATCCCGCCCACGATCGACTTTTCCGAAACCAGCGGCCTCGGCACAGCCACACTGCGCTTCCCCGCCCCGCATCGCCTGGGTGAGGATTTCAGCCGCGCCAACGGCTACAAGCAACCGCTGTCGATCGCCTTCGAACTCGCGCCCGAGCCGGACGCAACGATCGGACCGATCGAAGCGCAGATCCTGCTCGGTGTCTGTGCCGAAATCTGCATTCCGGTGCAGGCGAAGCTCACCGGCGGGAGCGACGCGGCCGCCGACGCGACCACCGTCGCCGCGGCCTTCTCGGCCCTGCCAGATCGATCCGGCGATATCGGCCGAATCCGATCGGCCGTCGCCAATGCCAAGGGCGATGTGCTGACGATCACCGTCGAATATGCCGGGGCAGCCGAAACGCCGGATCTTTTCGTGCGGGGACCCGAAGGCTGGTATTTCGACGAGCCGGCCGCACCAGCTTGGCGGGACAGCAGTCTCGTCTTCGAGGTCAAGGTGGTGGACCGACCGCGTGGCGCAAAAGGCGCTCCGGAGACGATCGACGTCGTCTTCACCGATGGTCCCCGCGCCTTCGAGGCCAACGACATCACGGTTGCGGGCAAACCGCCGCAAGGCTGACAGGCTCGACAAACGCCCCGAATGCCCCACATCCGGCATCGCTGGCGCTTAGCCAGGATCAAGCCGCTTGGCGGCGCACAAGAGGGACGACATATGGCTATCGGCGTAGGCGACAAACTTCCGAACGCGACACTGAAGACCAAGGTACCGGATGGCCCCGCCGATCTGTCGACCGACGAGATTTTCGCCGGCAAGACGGTCGTGCTCTTTGCCGTGCCCGGTGCCTTCACGCCGACCTGCTCGATGAACCATCTACCGGGATTCCTCACCCACAACGACGAAATTCGCGCCAAGGGTGTCGATACGATCGCCGTCGTCGCGGTCAACGACGTCTTCGTCATGAGCGCCTGGGAAAAGGCCAATGACGCGGCCGGCAAGATCCTGTTCCTGTCGGATGGAAACGGCGAGTTCACCAAGGCGGTCGGGCTCGATGTCGACCTTTCGGTGGCAGGCCTTGGCGTGCGCTCCAAACGTTATTCGATGATCGTGGAGAACGGGGTCGTCAAAGCCCTCAATATCGAGGAGTCACCGGGTCAGGCTGACAAATCGTCGGCCGAGGCGCTGCTCGAGCAGCTCTGAGTCAACCCGGCAAACGCATGGAGAACGGGCCGTGAGGATGTTACCTCGCGGTCCGTTTTCCAGTCTTGAACGGCTCCATGCCGGCGCGGGCGAGTTCGTCGGCGCGCTCGTTGAGTTCGTCGCCGTCATGGCCCCGGACCCAATGGAACGCCACTTCGTGGCGGCCCTTCTCTTCTTCAAGCCGCTGCCACAGCTCGGCATTCTTCACCGGCTTCCTGTCGGCGGTCTTCCAGCCGTTGCGCTTCCAGCCGTGAATCCATTTGGTGATGCCGTCGCGCATATATGTGGAGTCGGAATACAGCTCGACGGTGCAGGGGCGCTTCAGCGCGGCAAGCGCCTCGATCACGGCCGTGAGTTCCATACGGTTGTTGGTGGTCAGCTCCTCGCCACCCTTCAACTCCTTCGCCGCTCCGTTGAAGCGCAGGATCGCGCCCCAGCCGCCCGGCCCGGGATTGCCCGAGCAGGCCCCGTCGGTATGGATCTCGACCCGGATTGCCTCGCTCATGCCGTCACCCGTCCGGTATCGAACCCGTATCCCGCTGCGCTTCCAACCGAGCGGTGGAAACGCAGCTTGCGCAAATATTCCTTCGGGTCCTTCTTGGTGACGAAGGAGCCCTCCGGCGTGTTCAGCCAATCGTAGAGCCGCGTCAGCAAGAAGCGCAGGGACGCCCCGCGGCAAAGGACGGGAAGCACTGCCAGTTCCTCTTCCAGCAAGGGCCGAACCGCGGCGTACCCCTCAAGCAGCGCCCTGCCCTTGGTCACGTTGAAGCTGGCGTCCGATTCAAAGCACCAGGCGCATAGCCCGATCGCCAAATCGTAGGCCAGGAGGTCATCGCAGGCGAAATAGAAGTCGATCAGGCCGGACAACTCACCGGAGAGGAAGAAGACGTTGTCGGGGAAGAGATCGGCATGGATGATGCCGCCCGGGATATCCGTTGGCCAGTTTGCTTCCAGGAACGCCAGTTCCGCCGCGATCTCGTCGGACAGACCCGGCTCCACCTCATCGGCGCGGCCATCGCAACTCGCAAACAGCGGCCGCCAGTCAGCGAGCGCCAGGCCGTTTGCCCGATGCAGCGGGAAATCCGCGGCTTCCGCGTGCATGCGCGCCATGGCGCCACCGACGGCCCGGCAATGGTCCGCCGACGGTCGACGGGTCCACATACCTTCCAGAAAGGTAAAGATCGCCGCCGGGCGGCCGGAGAGTTCTCCGAGCGATTCGCCGACGCGCGTATGGACCGGCAGCGGGCAGGACAGCCCGCGCTCGGCCAGATGCTCCATCAGGCCGACGAAGAACGGCAGATCGTCGCGGTTTACCCGCTTTTCGTAGAGCGTGAGGATGAACGTCCCGCCGCCGGTGCGCAGCAGAAAATTTGAATTCTCGACACCCTCGGCGATGCCCTTGTAGCTCAGCAGCGGGCCAAGATCGTAATCGGCGAGAAACGCCGTCAGCTGCGATTCCGAAACGTCCGTATAGACCGCCACGCTCAGACCTGACCGTTCACGAAGGCCATGTCGGCCGCCGTCAGCGGCGTCTGGCGAAGGCTGCGCATGACCGGGAAGTTCTCGTTCTCCTCGGCCGTCCGCACCAGTTCGATGGCGACCTCGAACCGTTCGCGGAACGCCGCGACGATGGCGTCGATGAGAATTTCCGGCGCCGAGGCACCGGCCGACATCGCGATGGTGCGGCCCGGCACGATCGCGTGCCAGGGAATGTCCGCCACGCCCTCCGCGAGAACGCCCTCGGCCGCGCCGAAGCGTTCCGCCACCTCGACCAGCCGGCGCGAATTCGACGAGTTCGGCGCCCCGACCACGAGGAAGACGTCGGCGCCGGGGGCGGCGGCCTTTACCGCCTCCTGCCGGTTGGTCGTGGCATAGCAGATCGATTCCGACGAGGGCGCGTGCAGCGCCGGGAACTTCGCCTGTAACGCCTCGACGATCCCGATCGTGTCGTCCACAGACAGCGTCGTCTGGGTGACGAAGCCGAGGGTGGCCGGATCGCTCGGAACATAGGCGGCGACATCCGCCTCGGTCTCGATCAGGGTCACGGCGCCTTCGGGCAGCTGCCCCATGGTGCCCACGACCTCCGGATGACCGCGATGCCCGATCAACAGGACATGGCGGCCGAGCCGCATGTGCCGCATCGCCTGCTTGTGGACCTTCGAGACCAGGGGGCATGTGGCGTCGAGATAAAGCATCTCCCGCGCCTCGGCCGCTGCTGGAACCGACTTCGGCACGCCATGCGCCGAAAAGACCACCGGCTGGCCGTCGTCGGGAATATCGTCGAGTTCCTTGACGAAGACCGCGCCCATGTTGCGCAAACCTTCGACGACATAGCGGTTGTGGACGATCTCATGGCGGACATAGACCGGGGCGCCGTATTTCTTCAGCGCCAGAACGACGATCTGGATCGCCCGGTCGACGCCGGCGCAAAAGCCGCGCGGCTCGCACATGCGGATCGTCAATTTCGGCTTTGCGGCTGGGACGGGCAAGAATGGCTCCGGTGTTGGCGGTATCGCTCGATCGGCGGGCCGAATGAAGGGATAGGCCCGGGACGTGTCAAGTGTCGCCGTGCCTACAGCATGTTGGTGAAAACCGGAATCCGTTTTCGGAGCACTGCGTCGCGGGGACTGTTGGCGGTTTCATGGCGCCGCCGGCGTTAAGCCTAACAACATCCAAAGCTTGGCAGAGGCGTCTTTCGAATTTACTCAGGATACCGAATGAATTCGGGAGAAGTCCAATGCTCGAACAAAGACGCAATCGCCGACGCCGTGTCTGCCTGGCCGGCGCGGTCACCTGCGGCCCCGAAAGCGCGATCCTGGCCGTTCGGATCAAGAACCTGTCCGACCATGGCGCCGAAATCGTCGCTGCGGATGGACACATCCCTTCAAGCGATATCGAGTTTTCCGTTCAGCGTGACGATGCGCGGATCAGATCGGCCAAGGTCGTCTGGCGTAGAATGCGGAATTTCGGCCTGGAATTCAGCGACGGCCGCGACGATCGGGGCGATACGGACGCCACGGTCCGTCGGCTCTTGTCCGATCTCGGCAGGTTCGGTTCGACCCGCGGCGACTGAACGGTTCAGCTCGAGGCGCCGGTGGCTGCCCGAGCCGCGCGTCGATCCCGCACCACGAGCAACACCGTCATTACCGCCAGCACGAAGGCCAGCCCGTACCAGGTGACGGCGTATTGCAGATGGCTGTTCGGAATGTCGATGACAGTCGTCCCCCCCACCGGCCAGCCGCCGGGCGCCCGGCCCGGCCCGGCATCGACGAAAAACGGCAGCACCTGCGCGTTGCTTGTGAGCGTCAGGCCGGCCGCCATCGCATCGAGATCGCGCCAGAAAAACGTCTGCTTGGCCGGATCGTTGTCGGGCACGAAATAACCGGACTTCTGGGTCGGCGCGTTCCTTGCGAGACCCGTAATCGTCACGCTTCCCTCGACCTGCCCCTCCGGGCGCGTCTGCGGCTCGCGCAGCTCATAGGGGACGAAGCCGCGATTGACGAACACGACATCCCCGTCCCCTGTCACGAGCGGCGTATAAACGTTCCAGCCGGCCTGGCCGTCGAAGGTCGACAGAAAGTAGCGCTCGCCCTCATGGAGGAAGCGGCCGTTGACCGTCACTGGGATATAGTCGACATCGCCTGTGGCGGCATACGCCGCGCGAAGCGCCGTCGGATCGACGGGTTTTGCGTCAACTCGCTGTTCGATCCGGTCGATGAGGCCTTGCTTCCAGGCGAGCCGTTCGACCTGCCAGGTGCCTAGACCGGCGAGGATCGCGATCCCGGCAAGGCAGGAACCCAGCGCCAACCAGAAGCGCGCGCGGGACATGCGGCCGGACGCGGCATCCGTGGCGGCGGAGCTCACGGGCGCGATATCACCGGTCAAGGTCGAGACGGCCTTCCGATGCCCGGTGCTTGTATTGCAACGCGATCATCAGTCCCTTGAGACTGCGCAGGAGCGGCAGGCTGAGGATCAGCGTCAGCGGCAGCCAGAGCAGGAAATGCACCCACAAGGGCGGGCCCACCGTGACCTCTAGCCAGAGGGCCAGTCCGACGACGATAAAGCCGATGATCAGGATGACGAACACCGCCGGCCCATCGCCGCTGTCGATGAAGGCGTAGTCCAGATCGCAATTGGTACAGCGTGGCGCGACGGTCAAAAAACCCGAAAACAATCGCCCCTCGCCGCAGCGGGGACAGCGCCCCCGCAGCCCGGCCTTGGCCGGATCGGCCGGCGTATGCGGCGCCCTGTCTTGGCTCATCGGTTTGCGGTCTCCCAAAAATGGCAGAGGCGGCTGCTTGCGCGCCGCCTCTGCCATAAACCATCGGCTCGCCGTCGACCGGCCGAGACAGGCTTCAGCCTTCGGCGATCGTCGCGCCCCAGCTGCCCCAGATATAGATGCAGAAGAACAGGAACAGCCACACGACGTCGACGAAGTGCCAGTACCAGGCGGCGGCCTCGAAGCCGAAGTGCTTCTGCGGGGTGAACTGCCCCTTCATCGCCCGGATCAGGCAGACGGTCAGGAAGATCGTCCCGATGATGACGTGGAAGCCGTGGAAGCCGGTCGCCATGAAGAAGGTCGAACCGTAGATCGACCCGGCAAAGGCAAACGGCGCGTGGGCGTATTCGTAGAACTGGACGTAGGAGAAGATGACGCCGAGGATGATGGTCAGCGCCAGCCCCCAGACCAGGCCCTTGCGGTCGTTATGCAGCAGGGCATGGTGCGCCCAGGTGACCGTCGTGCCCGACAAGAGCAGGGTGATGGTGTTGAACAGCGGCAGGTGCAGCGGATCGAGCACGTCGATGCCAACCGGCGGCCATTGCCCGCCCAGGACTTCCGCCCGCATTGGCTGAACGGCTTCGCCGGGAAACAGGCTGGCGTCGAAGAACGCCCAGAACCAAGCGGCGAAGAACATCACCTCGGAGGCGATGAACATGATCATGCCGTAGCGCAGATGCAGCGATACCACCCGCGTATGGGCGCCCTCGCGGCCCTCCTTGATGGTGTCCGACCACCATGCATACATCACGTAAAGAACGATCGCCAAACCGAGGAAGAACAGCCAGGGACCAGCGAGATCCAGGCCGAAGACCACAAACTGGTTGCCGGCGGAGCCACGCATGAAGCCGACGAGGCCGAACAGCATGACGAACGCGCCGATCGAGCCGATGAACGGCCACGGGCTCGGATCGATGATATGGTAATCGTGGTGCTTGGCGTGCGTGTCTGCCATTACGGGTCCCCGGTCTGATCCTCTATGCCCGGCGATCTGCCTATCGGAGATCGCGGGCCAATTCCAGCTTCACTCTTGCCTGCCGCGCGCGTCCGATATCCCGGTCGCTCGCGGGTCTCACAGTTTGTTCGTCGTGTCCGTGCTCGTCCCGGTTTGCGGCGCCGCCGCAACCGACTCATCGGGATCGTCGACCCTGAAGAACGTGTAGGACAAGGTAATTCCCGGCGCATTCTTCAGTTCGTCCGCTTCCAGCATGTCCGGATCGACGTAAAAGACGATCGGCATGTCCAGCTCTTCCCCCGGCTGGAGCGTCTGGTTATCAAAACAGAAGCAGGCGATCTTGTTGAAATAGACCCCGGCGGCGTTGGGCGTGACGTTGAACGTTGCCTGTCCCGTGACCGCCCGGTCAGAATTGTTCTTCACATGAAAGCTGGTCTCGCGCGTCTCACCGAGTTTCACCGTGACCTGCCGGTCGTTTGGCTGGAACGTCCAGGGAAGGTCGCCGTCGACGTTGCCGTCGAAGCGCACGATCACCGTCCGGTCGATAACGCGGCTCGAACCGGCCTCCGCCCGCTGTGTGGTGCCACCATAGCCGGTGACCTGACAGAACAGCTGGTAGAGCGGCACGGAGGCATAGGCGGCGCCGACCATGCCGACGGCGAAGGCCGCGCAGGCAACGGCGATAACGATGCCCTTGCGGCCGGCTGTGCGGGGCGCCGGCTTTCCCGCGTCACGTTCCATCCCGCTCATGACGCCATCTTCGCGATCGAGACGACGTAGAAGATGACGACGAGCGCCACGAGGACGACCCCGATCGCGATCGACCGGTGCCGTCGCGCCCGCTGTTCCGCCTCGGTGAGCCTTACGCGATCCTCTTCCACATCAGGCTCCGATCATTGTCGACACAGGCCGCAAAAGCGCTTCCGCGAGAAGAATCACGAACAGGCCGAACAGATAAAGAATGGAAAAGGCGAATAACCGCTTGGCCGGAATCATCTTCGGATCGCCGTCGGCCATGCGCAGCGTCGCATAGGCATGACGGAGAAAGTTCGCCCCGAGCAGGACGGAGGCAATTCCGTAGACCGGCCCGGCGAAGCCCAGGAGCCAAGGCGCGACGCCGACCGGTACAAGCACCAGTGAGTAGATGAAAATCTGGATTCGCGTCGTGCGTTCGCCGGCGACATTCGGCAGCATCGGCACGCCGGCGTTGTCATAGTCTTTCAGCTTGAACAGCGCCAGCGCCCAGAAGTGCGGCGGCGTCCACAGGAAGATGATGAGAAAGAGAACGATACTCTCGACCGCGACACCGCCCGTGACGGCGGCCCAGCCGATCATCGGCGGGAAGGCGCCGGCGGCGCCGCCGATCACTATGTTCAGCGGCGTGCTGCGTTTGAGGAGCAGCGTGTAGACCAGGATGTAGAAGGCGAAGGCGCCGAGGGCGAGGAAGGCAGAAACCACCGGCGCAAGCCCCGATGAGGCGCACGACGCGGACGCCGATGGCACCGAGGAAGGAGAGAATTAACGAGTAGTGTTTTCACCCCCACAGTGCTAAACTAGCACCAAGTTAACACC
>LAZR01000436.1_pt1 | contig 35240 bp, 56 predicted proteins | sample 329461 | NCBI WGS metagenome assembly LAZR01 (sample SAMN03002196, study PRJNA259156) | marine sediment metagenome | biome: sea floor; feature: Hydrothermal impacted sediments; material: marine sediment; isolation source: Loki non-amplified sample from Loki's castle hydrothermal vent sediment ...
CACGCCGAGCCCGTGATGAACGGGTGATCGTGGATCCCTCCACGCGTCAGGATCTCGATGACGGGCTTGCGGAGATACGACATCAGATAGACCTCACACGCCGTACCGATCGAGACCTTGTTGGCCTCATCACCAGGCAAGAGGTTCGCGAGCGCTATGTCGCAGCGCTCGATATCCCAGGTGTCCCGCCGATGGATCGCCTTTTCGGAGGAGATCGCTGCGTCAAGATCCGTGACCTTGAGCCCAGCTTCGCGCGCGATCTCAACGGAACTAGTCCCTGGCGCTGCAGTAGCGTCTGCTGCTGTCCCCACGTCCAGCTCTTTGGATGTCAGCGGCATCGTCGGGAACTGCTTCAGGTAGTCCTTGCCTCGCATCGGCGTCAGGATCTCGCACTCAGGCAGATTGGCTTCGCAGAGACCACGCCAGGTGGTCGCACCGCCGAAGCTCTGACCCGCGATCGGCCCCGCTACGTACACCAGTGGCCTATCCATCGCTCTCCCCCCTAGCCTCAGCCTCGGCTTCGGCCACTCGGATAGCTGCGGCTTCCAGCATCTCAGCCACCTCGTCTTTGGCCTCCGCCTCCGTCCACAGGTCGCCCTGGACGAGGAGGACGTCGTGCAATCGTCCTCGGAAGATGAGAACGAAGATCCAGGCACACGCGACCAAGCTAGTGATCAGTGCCCCCAGTGGAGCCCCCAACCCGAACAGGGCTGTTGTAACACCAGCCAGGCCCACAACCAACAACACCGACGTCCAACGCGGAACGTACGCCCGCATGTTGAAGACCGTCGGCAGTGCGGCGAGAAGGGTCATGGCTTGCGACGCCATCATAAGCGTGTCCCAATTGAGCATTACGTTGATGTACTCTCCCGGCCCCTTATACCCGGTGAATCCGTGTAGGGGAACCTACACTTCGGGCCGCACGGCTGTGCTGGAGGAATCGCGTCGCAGACACACTTGTACGAAGCCAGCACCTCACGGAGCCTAGCCTCAAGCTCCTGAGAGAAGGCGATATCGCCACGCGCGAAGAGCTGGCAGATACTCTGGAGAAGCACTTGCCGACGAGCCGCGTCGATGATGGGCTTTGAGTGCTCGCACATGACACCAGCCCAACAACCACACGGCTTGATAGGCATCTGTGACTGCGGCTTATCCGGAGGATGCGTTGAGCCAAAGCCGGGAGGACGACGAGGAGGATCTGGATTGTGCACGCTCATCACGCTGGCCTCACGATCTTCTTCCCCGAGGTGTAGTCACGCCGCTTCACCTCGTCCCAAACCTTCGCGGTCAAGGCCTCGAGATCGAAGCCCCGAGAGTTGCAGTAGCCAGCGAGGAAGACGAGGATGTCGCCGATCGCGTCCTGCGCCAACGCCGAGTACTCCTCGTTCGTGAGCCGCCCCTGATGGTGCTTGAGATGCGCATGCGCAAGCTCGCCGAGCTCCTCCGTCACACCGATGAGATTGTCCGCCGATGTCAAACCCGGGAAGTTGTGTGCCGACCACGGCGCCACTTCCGCCTGGAGCCGCCGCAACGATATCTTCGCCACTCGCCGAGGGCGCGGGTTCGATTGTAGCGTTCCTCTATTCATGTCACCTAGCCTGCAAGAAGTCCCTGTAGACGTGAGCGCGTTTGAGGAACACGCTCACGCACTGTTGGCACGTACTCGGCCTAAATGGATCCTTGACGACGCCACCAACAACCGAGGGCGTCCGACCGCACATAGTCGTGCTGCCGCCGGGAAACGTGTAGTGTGACACGCTAACACGCGCGAAACCCATGTACACGAGCTTGACAGGGTTGTCGGAGCAGGTGTGTACCAGGCAAGCGCACTTGCTCCACTTCCTGCCCACCATCGTTGTGCACAGCACGCCGTCCACCACGACCCTACGGTGCGGCGGATTGACGCCGGGAAATAGCGGGCAGTAACGTCGATCGTGCTTGAGGAGCTGCTGACACGACGTGCACCACACATACGTCTCGCGGATGTAGTCCATCGTGGTCTTAGGTGCCATCGCGGAACCTCTTGTTCGTTGCAAGCATCTCTACGAGGAGTCGAGGCCTGTAGCCGGCGAGCGACGACGCAGCGACGATCGCCGCGATGTCCTTAGGCAGACACTTGCCACCGAAGCCTCGGTTGCTTGGGAAGACGAGCGTGTTCCACTTGCTCATACGTGGGTCGAGAGCCCACATCTCGCGTGCGGTGTTGTAGTCTGCACCAAACGCCTGGGCAATCTCGTAGAACTCCCCAGCGAAGGTGACTTGCAGAGCCAGCCAGGTGTTCTCCATGTACTTGGCCACCTCTACGGTCGGTGCGTCGGCGGTGAGGTAGGTGAGGTTAGGACCTAACCGAGCTTGGAAGTGCTCCAGAACAGCGTTGGCGTCCACACGGGATCCGCCTACGAAGATGAAAGGCCAGAAGAGCGGGTCGGTCAGACCCTTCTGCCAAGGCGTCTCGCCTTCGTACTCAGGGCTGAACACAACCCGCTTGCCCGTCAGCCCGATGAGGGCGTCGGTTGTACCGGGCGGGATCGTCGACTTGATACAGATCAGATCCGCGTCCAGCCACTCCACGACTTCGACGACGACCGAGATGTCAGCCTCACCCGAACGTGTCTCGTCCGTTGGTACACAGACCAGAGCGAGGTCCGCACCGCGTACCTTCCCGCGGTCGTTGTACTTGGGGAGGTGCGGGTCGTAGGGGACAGCGTTTGGGAAGAGGCGATGCATCGCACGACCGACATGGCCATAACCGATGATCACGATCTTGGCACTCACTTGCGTCGCCTCCATGAAATCCAGGCTTCCCAAAGCAGCAGCGATGAGAACACCGCATAGCCAACGATTGTCACAGCTACTAGGACAACGTCGCTGACGCTCATTTCGCGGAGCTCACAGACGCGAGCCGAACACGCCACACGCTCCCCGACTGCTTCGGTGGGTAGAGCGCCTTGCTCACCTCCCCAAGCGCCTTGACTGCACGGTCGAGGAGCTCCAAACTCCGTCCGGGCTTCGCGATCTCGCGGCCTCTCAATCGCACCGACAGCACGACGTCTTCCCCTGTCTTCAGGGCGTCGTCTGCATGACGAATCTTGCGTTCGAAGTCGTGGTCAGCGATAAACGGTCGGAGACGAATCTCTTTCAAGCTACTACTCCCTTCACTTCGGTCACACCGTCCTATACCCTAGGCGGGCTGACCGTCATCGTCGAGGCCCCGCTCATCGAAGCCCCGTTTGTCGGCACCGTATCGGAGCCTACGCGCCCGAGGGAGGTCTTGTTCGAGTAGCTGCTGCACCGCATCCACCGCTAACGACATATCAGGAAACGGTGACCTCTGCCGAGCGACCTCGACATAGCATTCCTCACACAAGATCCAGCCCGATGGCACAGCGTTGTACTCACCAATGATACGTCCAATCGGTGCGCCGCAAAGCCCGTATGTTCCGCGTCGAACGTCCGTGTGTCTATTTGGGTCGATGCTAATAATGTGGCACATTATGCAGGGTGGGCTCGTGTGTCTATTTGGTCCGGCGCCGTACGTCCTTAGCATTGCCTCACATCCACAAGCAGACTCGTCCGAGGTACTTGTCCTTGAACTCAGACAACCGCACGAAGTTGGGTGCGTCGAAGCCGGGTTGCCACATTGCGATGGCCGACCTCATCAGCCGGGTCTCCTCGTCGTCGAGCGCGCTGGGAATGTCCCACGTTGTGCACCACTCACCGAACGGCGCAGTGGTCTTCCAGCAACCCAAGCAGCACTTCATCTCTCATCTCCTCCATCCTTATCTTCAGGGATAGGAAGACAAAGGTCAACGCCCTGCCCCTTTCACTGCGGGCCATTCGGGACACGTCTCCTTCGCCAGCGCGTCAATGACCCGACGCCGCCGAGTGAGGAACGTGAGGTACTCGCGTATGGCAACGAGCGAGGTGGTACCGCGCCTTATGCGCTCGATCAGCGCAGTCTCCTCCACCGTCAAAGACGGGAGCTCGATCGCTGGTTGCTTGGCTGCGGCGGTCATCGCGCCGTCCTCGCCAGTAGACCCGCGATCACCCGGTAGACTTGGCGGTTGACCACCAACCCGATGTGGGTGCCGATGACCTCATAGTTGAGCGACTCATCGTCCATCACGCAGTCCTGCCAGTCCACGACCGAGTCGGTCTTCGTGTAGATGCATGCCGTGTCCACTGGGTGGATTGACTTGGCCATGGCCGACTTGAAGCATCTGGTGCACGAGTTCTCCGTTCGTCGGAGGTGCCGCTGAAGCTTTCGTCCGTGCACCAAGCCGATGAGCTTCATCACGAGCGGGTGCGCGTCGAGCCGACGGAAGGGTGAGGCCAGCATGATGACCGACGCCACCTTGGTGGGTCGCTTCAACGCCGCACCACGGGCGATCAACCCGCCGAGACTGTGCCCGATCAGCGTCACCGAATGCCCTGTGTCCTGATAGGCCCGATCGATAGTCTCGAGCAGCTTGTCCCGCATGATATCGGGGCAGTCGATCATCCGACCGACCCCCGACTTGTACGCCCGGTAGCCCATCCGACCCAGCCACAGTCGCATCTCCAACGTCGCGCAATCGGAGGCCAGGGCGCCGGGGATCAGAACCACAGGGGCGCCGTCGCCGCGAGGGATTCCCGTCCCGTAGTACACGGGCGAGAGCTTCAACTGGACACACTCCAGACCGACTCGAAGTTCCCGCAGCAGCGTCGTCATCTTAACACTCTGGGAGGTCTACACCGTTGGCTATCATCGCAGCAGCCCGCTCACTAATGCGCTCCAAGGCTTCACCCCAACCAGGGGGCCGAACACCTTGAGTACGCTTAGGATATTGACCGCGTTTGCAGGGCAAAGCGTCGTATTCCCGCTGAGCAAGACGAGTGATTCCGCTGCCGTCGTCGTTGAAGCGGACGAACCCATCCAACGGAGGGACGCAAGTGGCGATCACATTCATGAGCTGGACGCGGCTCTTCCTGCCACCCCTCCATATAGTGCAAACGTGGCCTCCACCTGCCACTTGCTCGGCGCAGTTGTCACAGAACCAAGGCATCTTCATGTCCTCCATCTATATCATCCAGGATAGGAAGACAGAGGTCAACGGGTCTGGGGAGCTACTCGACTAGCGCTTGACGCTGACCTTGGTGTTGATGGTGAAGACACGCACGGTAACGATCGCCGCCACCATGAGCAACGCCTCAACGTAGCTTAGCCCCGGTGCGCTGAAGACGTCCGCTGCGAGACTGTTCCACAGGAACTGGATCCACAACGCGGTGAGGGCGTAGATGCCGGCAAGAACCGCTATGACGAAGGCCGCGATTTCGAGAGCTCTAATCATCGCACTTATCCTCCTGACTCTCTCATACCCCGACGTCGCCACACCAGTGCGATCGCGATGGCCATGAGGAACTGCGGTACGTGCATCCAGAACCCTTCCCAGAAGTACCGGTCAGGATGCCGTAGTGCTCGGTAGAGTCCGCGCCACCCCCACTCCTCGTTCTTCCGCTCAACCACCGTCCAGAGAGCGATCGCTACGCCACCTACGCCCGCCGCGCCGAGAAGACAGAACGCAGGGACCTCGAGTCGACGACGCTCGAAGACCACCGAGGCAACCAACGAGAGAACGCCGAGTAACGAGAACGCGAAGGAGGGTGTCTGCAGCTCGTGCTTCAGCGTCGGCCGGTTATGCATAGCACCCCCATTGTCCCTCATTCCGGCCTTGGGATTCCGGTTTTCGGAAACCGGGATTTGGATTCCGGATTTCAACCACGGGTCTCAAATTCCGGATTTCAGCCGCGGGGCTCAGATTCCGGAATTTGGAAACCGGATTTCGTCCCCAGTCTCCTTAAATCCCCAGCTAAATTCCACCGTATTCTCCCTCAGTCTCCTGGATCCTGGAAGATTGTCATTAAGGCTTCCGACCTCGCCTCTGCAACCGAAGTTGACGTCGCTGGAGAGCACTCTTGGCAGCTTCGGTACGACGAGCCTTCTTCGTCGACGCAGGCTCGATCGGGAGTGGTCGGTCGCTCCGCGGCTCGGTGTGGTGGCCGTTATCGTTCAACCACTCCTCGAAGGCTGAAGCGTACTCCTCAGGCTCACCCACAGCTACCAGTCGCACCGAGACTTCATGCACTTCCTCGCTCGATTCTGAGAGCCAGCGAAATGGAAGAGTAGCCGGACGCGACGCCATCAGCGCACTCAACAGCTCGTCGCTACTGACTAGTGCGAACTCGTCGTCGATGACGCCAACAACCTTGCCCATACGCGTTCGAATCACGTCTCGCTGTGCCATCTTCTCCCCTACCCCAAGTACTTCGCGATCAGGTCGAATGCCGACGGGTCTCGCACTTTGAGCATCACGGGATCGACAAGGTAGCGTGCAACCGACTCGGCGAGGTACTCGGTTGGGTTCTTCATCGCATACGGGCTGACAGACTTATTGCCCTTCACCAGATACCATTGTCGCTGATACGAGGCGCCCTTTGGTGCCGTCACCTTCTCGAGGTTCACCAAGTGGTCAGTGTAGCGTGAGCGAAGCCCCGACACCATCTTGGGGTTAAGAACCTTCGCGGTCTCAGCACAGTGTATTGTTTCATGGATGATGGTCCGCTGCGCCGCAACATCACCCTGGAGTAGGCCCCGCGTCAGGGATAGCTTGATGTCACCGGTCTCCAGAAAAGTACGCCCAAGTATGTTCGGTGGAAGCGGTTCAACCGCGAAGCTGTTCACCGTCTCTGTGTACTTCGCCGGCACCCTCCCCAGCGCCTTACCAATCGTTCTCTGCGCTTCGACCGGCCCCTTTATTGGCATGCCAAGAGGCCCTGCCGTTAACGGGCCCTCCGACATTACCCCGCTGCCCGGAAGCAACTCCTCATAATCAGTCGTAGTCGTCTTCTCCCCTGGCGGCAGCCAACCTTCAACGTCAGGGATGTAGTCGCAACGACAATTGGGGTGAATCGGGAGCTCCGCCAAGTCGTCGACCGGCATGAACCCCTGTGCCGCGATCGCTTCACACTCCGGACAGGGGTCGCCTGCCGTAACGAGTCGTGCACGTGTTATCCCGTTCGCCTTGAATGTCCCACGCGCCGTCTCGCCGTACACACGCGCAGTCTCAGTACGCGCAATCGTCGTCGCACGCTTGACCGTCAGATCCGAGACCTCGCCGCGAAGCTGCCGCTGAAGAGGACCGATTCCGATTGGGCTTGCAGGGTTCGCCGCAGCAACAATCTTACCGGTCACAGCCTGTGCGTGATTCCCAACTGCGTCGGCCATGTACGTCTCGACGCTTCCTGAAAGTGCCGGGTAGCGATCCTGGAAGAGGAGCGCGGTGCCAGTGTACTCGAACTGCTTCGCAAGACTCTCGATCGGCTCGAGGCCAAGAAGCTCGCGCTCAGCATTCTCACTCCGAAGCGCAGCTCCACCTAGCGCCTCTACGATGCGTGGAACATGCTCCTCGAGTGCTGAAGCCGGGGTCTGACGCATTAGAGCCGCGTAGACCACACTCTCAGCGTACGACGGGAGCTTCCCATCGGAGTCGGCACTTGCTTCGGCCTGACGTACAAGATCGGCGAGCGCGCGGACCCCAACGGCCTTATTGATGGCATTCAGCAGCCCGAAGACAGCGAGCTTGACCTTCGCCTCGTCGGTACGTCGCTCGTGGCCGCGCGCGTCCCACTGCGCAGCCTCAGGAAGCTCGAGCAGATGCTCCGTGGCTATCCGTAGCTGAGTCAGCTGCTCTGGGGTGAGAGCAGGCACTGGAAGCCCTACCTCTTCTTCCGCTTCTTCGGCTCGTCAAGGACTCCGCAACGTCGACAACGACGCTTGCCATACCCCTGCCACCTGTGGCGGTACCCGACCTTGTAAGGGTACCCCGGCGTCACCCGCATGCAAAGAGCCGCTGACGGAAGAATAGCCCGCAGGGCCGAATCCGGATCCACTTCCGCCTTCCTATGTTCGCGGCGACGGTCGCCTCTACTCGGGCTTCTCGAGCTCGTCGAGTCGCTCACCAACGGCTTCGAGCAGGGGTTCGCTGTCTCCATGTGGCTCCTCCTCCTCATGCAGTGCCTGTGCAGCGCGGTGCTCGAGGAGCATGCTATCAATGACGTCCAGCCGCTCGTGCACTGCGCCAGCAACGCGGTCGCTGGCACGATTCTCTACCGGTGCGGACGGTGGTGCGCCATGCTCCTTCAAGTAGACCGACAGTGTGACATCGCAATCATCCCTCGGACCATAACCGAGTCGCTCACGTCCCTCGTTCAGCGTGATCGCGTCGGCCTTGAGCAGCTCAACGGTGGTCTTCACATCCTCTGACTCGTCCGATAGATCAAGCGGGTCGAACTGAAGCCTCCAATCGAGCTCCTCCTCCTCTGACTCCACCTCAGCAAACCGGCTGAGGCGATCGGCGGTCAGATGCTGTGACGGTGTGATTACAGCGTCACGGTACACCTGCGAGATCTCCTTCGTGATGGAGCCTCCAAGTGTACCACGCGTTACGGCACCAAGTCGGTCAGCCGGCATGCGATGGGCAATTAGGATCTTCCCGTCGGCCGTGTCCGTTAGCCGTGTGAAGTGCTCATCGTTGCCGACGGCAGTCAGCTTCTCGATTCGGATCTTCGTGTTACCGACAGTGCCGATCAGTAGGTTCCTGTGTGGCTGACCGTGCTGCGTACTCAGCTCCTCCTCGAGCACGTCCAACGTTGCGTCAACGTTCTCCTCGTCCGTGCCCTCGGCGATGACCATGTACCGTGGCTCACGTGCGTTCCCGAAGAACGCAATGTTGTAGTCGCGTGCTGCCAACGACATGGCGATGTGGCCGATCGCGCTGACGTAGCCGGGAACACCATACACCGCGCTTCGACGAGACGGCTTCTTGAACACGAGCATGTCATTCGCCAGCCGCTCAACGCTAGTGCCCTTCGGTGCACGGTTCCCGTTCGCGGCTAGGATCGGTAGGTCCTCCTTGCCATAAGCACCCCAACGCCTGAACCAGACACGCTTGATACCCACGATCTGAACCAGACGCCTCCGGTCAATGTGAGCACGCACCGTCTGTGCAGGAACGTGCACGAGCGCACGAGCCTTGCCGCTGACGTCGCGGAGCACCTCAAGGATCCCCCAGCCGAACGTCTCGTAGTCCTGGAGCATCGCATTGAGCATCTCGCCGAGGGTAGCATCCCTCTCGAGCCCAGATAGCCACCCACGGAGCTTCTCTCGCTGTTCCTCATTCGGGTCGGCGACGGCCTCCTTGCTTTCCCAGTGCGGACCTCGGCCTAGGATGTCCGCGGCCTTCTGCTCGACCGAAGCACCATGGACTGGATGCTTCTCAGCGAGGATGGACAACTGCTCGAAGCTGTACGGTGGCTTCACCAGCCCGACGTCGCCATACACGTTCTCGAACTTGTCCGGCTCGACCTGCTGGCTTGGGAGGTCGGGTGGAGCCTTGTCACCCTTGGCCTTGAGCACACGGACCTTGACCGTAGTGGTACCAAGCTCTTCTTCTGCGCGCTTTCGACGTACCATCTCTTTCCCCTTACTCCTGACCCCAGTACCTTTTCATATCCGGCTTAGCCTTGGGAGGGCCTGGCCTCTTCGGTGGTGCTGGTACCGGCTCCGGCTCACCTATCGGTTCCTTCTTTCGATGTCGCCCCCGTACACGAACTACGAGCTTGCCTGACGTACCTGGTCGCGCCTTGAAGTTGGAGAGTGCAAGTGCCATCACGCAGTCGTCATGTAGCCCTGCAGGTGCAGTATACCTGACTCCGGTTCGAGTGTACTCGTACTCGAACGTCTCGAGCTCGTCGGTGATTGGGCCTTCCGGAAAGCGGATCCCACGCTTCTGAATCTCGAGCGAGAGGGCTTCCATCAGCCGCTGCTTACTGCTTGTGCCGAAGACGTATCCCTCATAGCGCCCATTGCGTTGCAGCTCTTCAACGATTGGGTCGCCGACGCCCGTTGCGTCGACGAGGGCGAGGACTCGTTTTGTTGCGTAGGTGATCCGTTGGATCTGCTCACGCCACGGTGCCTGGAACCGCCAGAACCCCGAAACGTGCTTCTGCTTGTTCAGGCCAATACCGACCGTCCAGTCGGAGCCAGGACGCCTACCTCGTGCGAGGTCCCAGCCCCAAGTCTGCTCGGGGCCGGATGCAAGCTCCTTGACAGTGCAGTCCCTGATCGCGCGGAGGTCGAACGGGTTGGAGCCGTCCTCACTTGCCTCTGCGAGGTACAGCTCTCGGAACACGGCTTCTGGAAGCAATCGTTCGGCGTCCTCGATCTCAGCGAGTTCGAGGATCCCCGCTTCGACTGCATCGTAGGCCGTGAGCTTCGCGTAGTGGTAGTCGACTCCCGAGCCGCTCTTCGTCTCGGCCTCAGCCCTGCGAGCGAGCTTCCATGCCCAGTTCTTCTTGCCCTTCACGTTACCAATGAGTCGAGCCAGTCCGCGCGTGTGTGTGAGAGTCGAGCGTATGGCGAACCACGCCTCCTCCCTACACCGCGTTGCCTCGTCGATCACAACGCTGAGCACGTCCTCACCGAACAAGTTGTCTGGCTTCTCGGCCGTCTTGAAGAAGATCATCGAGCCGTTTGGGAACGTCAGCGTCAGCTCGGTCTCGTTGGCCACGTAGAGGTCCTTGGGGACCGCCCGCTTCATGCGCCTGTACACCATCTTCGACTGCGCGTACACAGGACTAACCCACCAATGGACACCGGGGTAAGCGAACGCGCGTTCGAGCAACCAAACCATGCAGCCGACGGTCTTCCCCGTCTTCGTCGAGGCCTCGACTACGGCGTACCTTGCCGGTGTGAAGATCGCATCCAACTGCTTCGGGTACAGCCAGGGCCTCCGATACGTGATCTTGCGTCCCGGCTCTTCCTCGTTGGTCTCTTCCCAGAAGCTATCAACGACACCACCTTCACCGTTGCACGCGTGACAGACAGCAGCGAGCAGACGACCCTCACCACCACACGTCCTACAGGGATCGACTATCTCGAGCTCATCGTCCTCCCACAAGTCGCCCTGCCAGTCTTCATGCTTCCAGAGGTTGCCCTCCTCGAGATCGTCTAGGGACTTCGCACGCGGCACTACTCGTCGTCCTCGTCTTCGTCCGTAGACGGCTCGAGCGTAACGGTGAAGTCCTTGGTTTCGATCACTGCAGAGCCAGCGCCCTCCTGGCTGTGCTTTGCGATCCACTCCGCAGCCTTAGGATCGCCACGCAACGCCTTCTTGTACATCGCCTCGATCAGCTTGCGCTTCTTCGCCTCGGCGACGTCGCGTAGCAGCTGGCGTAGCGTCTTCCCCTTTGCACGGCCCTTGGGGTTGCCGGACTGTCCCGGCTGGAAGGGCTTCAGGTTCTCCAGAGACTTGGGGTTCTTACCCATGACGGTACCTGGGGCACAGTTTCATGTCTCTATCGTAGCATGAACCCGGGGCTAAGGCAAGGCCAAGCACCGTATATGCGGTAGCCAGGCCGGGTTAGGGCCTGGCTACCGAGGCCGATGCGGTTGTCCGTTACGGTCACTGCGTATCGCCTGGACGTCCTCCTGTGTCCGGGAATCCAATCGGTTGTACAGGCGAGGGAGCGTCAGGAATCGGGGTAGCGGACCAGCTGCTGGCCACAGGGTCAATGGGGGTGGGGGTCGGTGTCAGTATAGGCGGAGGTGTGGGCGTCGGCTCTGGCGGAGGTGTGGATGTCGGCGATGACGAAGGTGTGGGGGTAGGCAGAGGCGCGCATGGTCCGTGACTCAGATTGAACTGGCCTCCCCAATCTCCGTAGATCGTCGCCGTAGCCAAGACTACTGTAGAACCCAGGTTAGCGGTCGTGACGTAATGGCCGACCTTGCCGGTGAACTTGTTGAGTGGAACACCTTGAACACCACCGTTGGTGAAGGTGACCACGATGCTTGTTGGCGCCAACGTCTGGCTGCTGATCTGGTTGATGACGAAATGCCACTCGCCGGTATCGCACCCATGGTCAGTCAGCGCCTTGGCCTCGATGGTCTGAACGTCGCTGTAGTCGAGTCCCGCGGCTGCGTGGTCGTGACCACCGCTACTCAACCCAATGGCCGCGAATAGCGCACCGGCTATCGCGAAGTGCAATACCCAATGCCCTATGAAGGCGCCAGCCCCGACCGCGATAGCGGCCAACTTGAGCTTGCTCATATCACTACCTCCTGGCGACCTTGCAGGAGAGACACTTCTCTCCGCGAGGAAGCCTGCTACGTAGAATGTATCGGCCGCACATCGTCTTGGCGACCTGCCCGTGCTTCGTGTAGAAGATCGCTCGTATCTGATGCTGCTTCATCTCTATCCTCTACCCTTAGAAGTGACCTTCGCGGGTTAGTCGCTCGATGATCTCTGTGATGGTGTCGAACCATGCACCAATGTAGGGGTACGCCTTGTCGTCCACACGGCACCGCCACCTCGGCGCATAGACGGCACCTGACCGAATGCGAGAGCCCTTAGGCGCGGGGACGTTGATGTCAACGTCCCTGTAGAAGAGGATACGCACACCGCTGTGGGTCAAGGTGGTAGACCACCCAAGGTCTCCGAGGTAGCTGGTGCGCTGAAGCCGTACGCCGGCGACGGTGGTGGTTCGCTTGCGTATCATCTACCGAAGCCTCGTGCGCTCTTTGAGCAGCCTCACAAGGTACTCGTGCGCTCGAGGAGCTCCGGACTTGACCATGCTGATGATCTCCTCAGCGAATTCGTCGTACTTCTGGTTAGCGCGGTCTTTCGCTGCTGTCCTACTCCTGCTCCAAGCGTCGCGGGCGCGCGTGTTCTGCTCGATGATCTCCTGGTACTCGTCTTCGCTGCGGATCAGGTTCCTGGCGTTCTTCACGTAGTTTGTCCACCCAGGAGTGCCCTTATCGAATACGACGCCTACGTACCTGCCGTCCTTTGCAGGCTGGTGCTCCTTGCGCCAAGTACCGCCACACTGACGCGCTACGGGAACACCGACCTTGCCCCTCATCCACTCCTGGTTCTCGGGGTAGTGGCTCGTGTACCGATACACGAAGACCACCTGGTTGACCTCGAATGTCCTCTTCATCTCGTTCCTCCTGTGCTACCCATGTCCTCTACCCCTATCATCCCGGATAGGAAGACAGAAGTCAACGGGCCAGAAATGAGGACACGCACACCGAAGTGCGCGTGGTGTGGTAGGCCTGGGAGGAGTCGAACCTCCACCTCTTTCGAGCACGGGTTTTGACGCCGCTGCCTCTACCGTTTGGCCACAGGCCCTGGAGCCCCAGGTCGGTTACGATCCGACATCTCCGCGTTACGACGGCGGTGTGCTGCCTGTTACACCACCGGGGCTTGGAGCGCGTGCGATCCTTACACTACGGCTTACCTCTCGGCAGTCCCGCCGGAAGTCGAATCCGGACCTCGCCTTGGAGCCGGTGATCAGCCGGCGTGGGACCCTCGGAGAGACTCGAACTCCCGACGCGCGGTTTAGGGGACCGCCGCTCTGTCCACTGAGCTACGAGGGCTGGAGCCCGAACAAGGAGTCGAACCTTGCCCTGCCACTTACCAAGCGGCCGTGCTACCGCTAGCACCATACGGGCTGGAAGAGAGTGAGGGATTCGAACCCCCGGACGTGTTACCGCCTCCTGGTTTCGAAGCAGGCGCCTTAACCCAGACTCAGCCAACTCTCCTGGTGGACCCGACGCGACTCGAACGCGCACCTGCCCGGGTGCAAACCGGACGCACTCCCAAATTATGCTACAGGCCCTTGGCGGAACGAGGAGGGATCGAACCTCCGCACGCTTGCACGTGTACGGGTTAGCAACCCGCTGCATTACCACTCTGCCACCATTCCTGGTACCGTCGGCTGGCAACGATCCAGCACCTGACCGGTTAAGAGCCGGTCGCTCTGCCAATTGAGCTACGACGGCTGGTGCCCTCACCAGGACTCGAACCTGGGACTCGGCCTTCGCAGGGCCGCGTGATGTCCACTTCACCACAAGGACTGGAACCCCTGACAGGACTCGAACCTGCATGCACGACGTTCGAAGCGTCGCCGCCCTCCATTGGCGCACAGAGGCTTGGAGCTCTCGGTAGGGGTTGGACCTACACCTTTCCGCTTACAGGGCGGACACTCTGCATTGAGCTACGAAAGCGTACTGCGACCTAAGGGAGTCGAACCCCATCTTCCGAGCCTCAACGACCCGACGTGCTGCCGTTACACCAACGGTCACTTGGAGACCTCGACAGGAGTCTAACCTGCGTACGACGGGTTGCAACCGCCTGCCTATACCCTCGGCCACGAGGTCTGGTGGGCCAAGTAGGGTTCGAGCCTACTTCCTTTCGGTTATGAGCCGAGTGCTTCTACCAATGAGCTATTGGCCCTGGTGGGACCGAGGGGACTCGAACCCCTACCTTGACGCTTAAAGGGCGCCTGCTCTGCCGCTCGAGCTCCGATCCTTTGGTAGCTCCACCCGGAATCGAACCGAGATCTCATGGCTGAGAACCACACGGGTTGCCGTTGCCCCATGGAGCCTGGAGGCTGTACCCGGATTCGAGCCGGGCCCGAAGCCTTGAAAGGACCTCGTGCTAACCACTACACCATACAGCCTGGTACGGGATGAAGGAATCGAACCCTCGACCTCCTGCATGTTAAACAGGTGCTCTCCGCAGCGTGAGCTAATCCCGCTCGAGCGCAGGGCGGGGTTCTCACCCGCGAGCTTTCCCTTTGTGTCGGGCTGCCTAAGACCGGCTTCCTGCGTGGTACGGCCGGGAGGACTCGAACCTCCAACCGCCTGCATATCAGGCAGGTGCTCTACCATTGAGCTACGTCCGTTTGGTGGCATCGGTAGGATTCGAACCTACACAGGCCGTTAGGCCGACAGGTTTACAAGCTGCTGCGCCTCACCGTCTGCGCCGCAATGCCTTGGTGGCGGAAGAGGGAGTCGAACCCTCACGTCCTGGCTTATGAGACCTGGTGGGCTTCCGAGCCTTTCCGCTGTGGTACCGTCCGAGGGAGTCGAACCCCCAAACCCTTACGGGCACCTGGGTCTAAGCCAGGCGTGTCTGCCAGTTCCACCAGGACGGCTGGTGCTCGGGGCAGGATTCGGACCTGCGCCACGCTGCTTTTCAGACAGCTGCTCTACCGCTGAGCTACCGCGAGCTGGAGTGTCGGGGTGGAATCGAACCACCGCCTGCTCGGTCACAGCGAGCCGATCTACCACTAATCGCTACCGACACTGGTCAAGGAGGAGGGATTCGGACCCCCGCCGCATGGTCCCAAACCATGTGTGCAACCACTACACCACTCCCAGTGGAGCCGACACCCGGATTCGGACCGGGACGTTCTGCTTGGAAGGCAGACATGCTTGCCGTTAAACATCATGCCGGCTGGCGCCGATGACGAGAATCGAACTCGCCCTTTCACTTCGACAGAGTGACGTGCGTCCCAGCACACTCCATCGGCAAGTGACCTCCCGTGAGCTGCATACCCCGGATTCTGTCTGCGCGGTACGGCTGGTCAGGCCTCCCGCAACAGTTCCATCATCTATCTTTGCCCTACTTCACGCCAATCACTTGCGCTGCACCTAGGTCGCTCGCCTCGCCGCTGTACCCCGTTTCACCCAGCTCAGCTATACCGCTGGATCGTCACTGTTGGCAACGGTCTCCTCCGCGCGCTACCGCGGGTGATCGGCTTATTAGGCCGACGAGTTGTACGAGTCCGGAGGTTCCTCACCCGCGCCGTGTACCGCGCCGGTGCGATGGACTTCGCTCACAGGTATTCGGTTGTTAAGGTACGCCGGTTCGGCTTTCGCCTCCCCGGCCTTGGATCCAGAAGAAGGGGTCGAACCTTCGCTAAGTGGTTCAGGGCCACTCGTGCTACCATTACACTACCCTGGATGGCACTCCTGGCAGGAATCGGACCTGCTGACGTCGGGTTTGGAGTCCGCGCCGACGGCCACGCCTCAAGAGCTGGTGCGAACGAAGGGTCTCGAACCCCTGGCCTCCGACTTGGCAAGCCGGCGCTCTGCCAACTGAGCTACGATCGCTGGCTCCGACGGTAGGGATCGAACCTACAACCTTGCGGTTAACAGCCGCCTGCGCTACCATTGCGCCACATCGGATCGTTCCTGAGACAAAGAGAGACCGCCTGGGGTGGCGGTCACGCAAGAGCTTTCACGAAGAGAGCTCTAACGCATCCGCGTCGCCCTGCTAATCGGATATTGTCTCATGCTGCTATCCTATACCCCAACTCGAGCCGAGGTCAACAGTTATGAGTCCTTCGCCGGAGCCGAAGACTACTTCGCGTCATGCTGCTTCTCTCGATGCCTCGTGAGCCTGCCGTCTAACAGAACCACTTTTCGTCCTCGTTTGCCCTCAGCTGCAGCTCGACAGAGCGCTCCAGCGAAGGACTCATAACCGTGTGCAGAACGAACCGTGGGAGGGCTGAAGGATTTGGCCTACCTTCCTCATCCTGGGGCTGGTCATTCGGGGATCAACCGGAGACCTCTTCCACGGGCTATACACGCCTTGCGACTACCGTCACCAGGGGCCGTTCACTAAGTCCTGACTCAGATCTCGCCGAGCCATCTCTAGTTCGTGCAGCCCTCCCAGGGTCCGTCCTGCGCTCTATTTGGTCCTTGGGTCCTCCTGCGCTCGCCTCCCCGATCTCGGTGGTGTCCGTGCAAGCCAGGGTGTATTCTGTTTCCTTCACCCTTATCATACGGGATAGGAAGACAGAGGTCAACAGCTCATCAGCGAGATTCCTCGACGAATTTGTCTCTCGCATTCCACCCGACGACGAAGGCCTCTTCGAGGATACGAACCTCGTAGCTTGAAAACCTCCGCCCGTAGCCGGGTGGGTCCGAGCTGGTTGTCGCCGAAAGCCACTCCCTGAAGGCGTCCTTCCTTGCTCGCTCAGCTGGCGTCTGCACCGTTCAGCTCCTCAGCAACGCGCCTCAAGGCGACGCGGCCGCCCGCTTGCTCCTGCTCGCGCTCAGCGAAGAGGATCTCGTTGCGCAGCTCCTGGATCTCATCATCGATCAGCCTCTCGAGCACAGACGGGTCAAGCGCATCCAGCTCCCACGACTCACTGCCATAGGCCTGGATGTAGTCCTTCGCCCGCGAGTCCGTGAGCTTGGTTGGGTTCGGAGGCGGACTGTACTCCTGCACCTGCTCCCAATTGAAGGCGATGCGACGAATTTCCAACGCCACACGCCCACCACAATGCTCTTTCATGTGGTCCATGATGAGACCGACCGTGATCTTCTCCCCAACGAAGTCCTCTCGGTGTGCTCTCGCGTAGTCGCACACGACGAATGTCTGCAGTCGCTGCGCGATGTCGCGCGTCATGTCGATACCCGATGGGTCGTGGTCGCCGAGGTGCAAGATCCGTACCGCCTGACCGCCCTCGATGTACTTCAACAACCTCTGTGCGGCGCCCCACATCTCTGACTGCGAGACGTAGCCCCGACACGCGAACCAGGCGATGTCGCTCGCCTCGGCGGCCTTGCCGATGACGCCCGCAAGAGCCTCCTTCTCCACCCACACCTCGATGCGATACGACTGGTCGGTCCACTTATCCAGCGTGAACTGCTTGGCACAGGCGTCAACCATATCCGCCGGGGAGTCCCAGTGTGCGACCGACTGCAGGTTGCGCGTCCGATCGACGATGTAGTCCCAATCGAGCAGCCCAGCGAGACGTGCTCTGTTGACGGTCGTACCCAGGTTGCTGTAGCTCCGTTGGGTGTTCGACAACAGACCACGACTCACGAACTGGTAGTAGAGCTGCCGCAGCGTAAGGTCATAGCCCTGCTCCACGTACTCAGCGCAAATCGACTCGGCCTCTACGACCGTCGCTCGCGCCTGTGCACCTGGCCGCCACGCCTCGTATGCGATCCTCATCACTTCTCTCCGATCGCAACGCCCTTGTCGAAGGCCTCGCGGCCGTGCTCGGGCACGTTCTCACGGATGCGGCCTATGTCTTGGTGACTGCCGATCCTGAACCCAAGGTCGAACAGCGCCCAACCAAGGGCCGCATTACTCAGCACCCGACTGTTCACACCGCGCGTCGCCGAGGATGTTATCTGTTCAGTGATTCCAGCAAGAAGTAGCTCAGAATCCGTGGCGTGGAAGCCGAACGCCACAGAGTGGCCCCACTTCCCGGGGCTGACACAGACGCTCGTCTCTTCACCAGTCACAGTGCGGTACTCCGACTCGCACTCAGCTGCTAGCTCCTCGTCACGTGTGTCGACCCACACGAAGGCACGAGCAGCGAGGAAGCCGATCTTACTCCACATGCCACTGAGGTTTGCCTTCTGGAAGCGTCGACCCTGCCCTCGACGCCCCCGCCGACGGTGACCACTGTCACCGAGGTGGCCCACCTGACTACGATCAGGCGGAGTGCAGTACGTGCAATGGGCTCTGACCAACCAGTGCTTGCAGCGCTCTTCTGTGTCGGTCATCTACTATCTCCGTTCTCTTCTACCCTGCCAGGTCCTCTAGGCCCTCAATGCCGTCGGACTTGTAGAGGCCGATGATGTCTCTGTTCGTCAGGCCCTGCGACTTGAGGGCTCCAACGATGCGTGCTTCGCGTGTCCAGCTCCAGGTTCCCATCTCAATCCTCACTAGCCTCTACGAAGCACCTGCAGTTGCAGTAGGGGTCGTTGCGGCCTTCGCTGCCCTCGCTGCTGCTTCTGCTGAACGCGTTGCTTCCCCTATATTTGTCGCGTTCAGTGCTGTCCACACTGCGCTCTTCGCTGCTTCTGCAGCCCAAAACTTGCGCTCAGCTCGTGCAGCTCGTGCTGCAGCTTCCAGCGTCTTTGTGACGCGATACTCTGTCTCAGCCTCAAAGGCTTCTACAGAGGCCCTCGCCGTCATCTCCACTGTGTCCTCCAGCATTGTTGCCTGGTCCCTACTCTTCCCTGCCAAGTACGAGTCTGCCCACTTGGTCCATGCCTCGTCCTTGCAGCAAGCCTTCGCACAGAGGATAGCGAATGTTGCGCACTCCTTGATGGTCATGTGTCCTCTCCTAACAATTGGTACCTCATAGGTTGCTGGTTGACTAGCGTATGCTAGCTCGTGTGTAGGTTCGTGAGCGTGTCTCCTTTCGTCACCTATGTCCTTGTTGTTCCTCATCTCCATCTCCTCTATCTATATCATACGGGATAGGAAGACCAAGGTCAACAGGGCATCCGCGCTGAAATAAAGAACCAAGCGGCGGGGCTTATTCAATCGATGAGAACCGCTGCCACAGAGCGGTCCTGGTGACTGATACAGGCGACTATCAATCGCGCCGGTAAGGACGATCCTACGCGGTCTGAGACCGAACGGGTACGACGCTTAACATCTACTTCGAGGCCCGAATCGTCACTCGACTACGCTCGAGGTGCTCCTTGACGTTGAGGTCCTCGTCGCGACCGAGAAGCTCGCCGGTCGTAGGGTTGATGTCCGTGCCGTAGCGCTCGTGGATCTTCGCGTCCACTGGCAGGTACCAGCCCTCCGGCCAATCGCCGTATCTCGGGCTGCTGACACGCGGTATCACGAGAAGAGGTATGCGGTACATCACATCGCACACCATCTGCTTCACCTTCTCTGCGAAGCCGTCCGGTGCAACCGAGAGGAGCGAGTCGTGCATGCTAATCGCCATATGGGCGCCGTACTCATGTTGCATCACAAGTGCAGGGTACTCACCGAAGTGCTTGCGGAGCAGCCGATGGATCATCACCTTGTCACCATACTCGTGAGCACCGCGCCAATCGAAGAGCCCGATCGTCGCCAGATGCAGCAGCTCCGCGGCTGAGCCCTGCGGGAACGTCGCGATCGCCTCGCGGTGTATATGGTTGATCAGGCCGATGGTGCGCCTCGCTGTTCCTCGGCCGTCTCGCTGTTGCTCCTCGCGGAGCTTCCGCCACGTTGGGAAGTGCCGCTCGCGCCCGAGGTAGGTCAGTGCCATGCTGGTCTCGTCAAGCCAGACGCGGGTCTGGTCGTGGAAGCGCTTGATGTCGGGGTACTTCTCGAAGTAGTCCTTGATCTGCTCCTTCGCTGAGTCGAAGGAGCAGCCAAACGCTTCGGAGACGGCAGAAGGCCCTCGACCGTAGTTCACACCGTGCGTGAACGTCTTCGCCTGGAAGCGGATATCAGGCGTCACCTGGTCAGCCGTGACGTTGAAGATCCTCAACGCGCCGGCCGTGTGCATGTCAAGACGCTTATGCTGCGTCTCGACAAAGTGTGCCTCGAGCCCATCAGGGTCGTACCGGTATCGCTCGCCGCACGTCGCGCACGAGAGCATGTCCGAGACGTACGTCTCACTACGCGCACCGTAGGCGAGAGCCCGGTTCTCGACCTGGCTGTAATCCGCATCGACGAGCTTGAAGCCTTCTTTCGCACGAACGATGTTCCGGAACACGGCCGCGCTCGGCGGGTTCTGTACGTTCGGGCCAGCGCTCGAGAGCCGACTGGTCTCCGTTCCATGGACGTTGAACGTCGGGTGCAACCAGCCGTTCTCGACGAATCGGATCCAACCCTTCGTCTGCTTCTCATCACCGATGAACGTGCTCTTCAGCTTCTCGACCTGCTTCAGGTCGATGATCTCGTTCAGGACTCGTTTGGCCCCCCTCGAAATCGCCTTCAGGTCGAGTAGGTTGCCAAGCGTCTTCAAGTCCGTCCCTGCCGACGCGATCACAGGCCTCTCCGTTGTTGAGCGCCGTGGACGAATGCGCTCGTGATAGCGCTCTTGACTCGTTTGCTTCTCATCGTACCCAGGACGTGGCATCGCCCCCTCATCCCGAGGGATCCCAAGGCCTGGCAGCCAGTGCTTCTTCTGACGGTGCCCTGCTTCCTTCTCCTCCTCGGCCCACGCAAGGTGCTTTGCCAGCCGCTCGGGCGAGTAGAAGAGACGACGACACTCACAGAGGTACGAAGGCTTCGCTGGACTGTAGAACAGCCGGTTCAGCTGCTGCTCACTGCCATAGTTCTTCGGCGGCTCGAGCTCGAGCTTTACGATCACGCGGTCGAGCTTGGCTTTGAGCTCAACGATCCGATCCTTGACCTGCTGCGCGAGCTTCGCGACGTAGACCTCATCGACCGGGATCCCCTTGTCGGACGCATCGCCCAGTGCACGCTGGAGTGGCATCGATATCTCGTTTAGAAGCCACTCAGCGGCCTCGTTCGCGTACGGACCCTCGTGCATGTCCTTGAACGTTGCGTCGCCGAGCTGGTACTCGCAGTCGGCGTCTGCCGCCGAGTACATCCAGAGAACCTCTTCCGGTGCAGCCGCGAATGAGTGCTTGCGCGTCGGAGCATACCGCTTGAGCTCCATGTCGTACTGAGGCATGTCAGTGTACTTGTCCCGGAGGTGCTCCAGGGTGTGAGGACGCCTCGAATGGTAGGTGTGGTGTGCAAGGCACGTGTCATAGTCGAAGGCCTTCACATCGATCTCGAGCTGCAGGTGGCAGAACCGAACGTCGAACGCACCGAGCTGTGCAGTCTTCGGAACGTCGCTCTCAAGGATCTCCCGTAGGATCTCGACCACGCGCTCGAGCGCCTTCGCTGACCATACCTGACGAGGCGTCCGACCACCCACACCAATGGTCTTCACGATCTCCTCGATCGAGAGCCCCTCGCATTCAACGAACTGACCAACGAGCGGCACGACGAAGCCTTCTCCCGCCCTCGTCGAGAAGCTCAAGCACACCATCCTGTGCTTGCGTGGATTCGTGCCCTCGGACTCGATGTCGAATGAGAACCGCTTAGCCTTGAGCAGGTAGTCGCGGAGGTCCTGCAGACCGGCAAGCGCCTGCTTCTCAGTGTAGCCGTCGCCTGGCGCGATCACCGTGTAGTCGCCGAGCTTCGCGGGCTTCGACGTGTCCACAACCCCGCTGGCGATCTGCGCTGCCCTCCGAAGGTCGGCCTGGAATAACTCGGGATCCGAGTAGTCCTGCATCACACCACTTGGGTGATATGTGACGATCGTCGGGACCCCAAACTGGTCGCATGCGAACGGCGCACCACGCGCTTCGGCGATAGTCATCTTGCGATGGACTGCCTCGAGCGCAGGAGCACCGAGTGCAACGATCAACTTCGGCTTGAGTCGCTTAACGTCCTCAGCAAGGAAGTCATGGCAGACGGCAATCTGCTTCGGTGTCGGGCGCGTCTGCCGCCTATTCCTCAACGGCGGTCGGCAACGCACCGAGTTCGCGTAGGCGACCTTGTTCGGGTCGAAGCCGGCTGTGAGAAGAGCGGTACGCAAATACGCGCCGGCCGGGCCGACGAACGGCTTGCGCTCATCCTCCTCGACTGCACCAGGCGCCTCACCGACGAACAGAACGTCTGCACCGTCAGGGATTGTAGGCCTAACGATGCAGCGTCTGCTTCGGTGGAGCGTGCACTTAGTGCAGTCGGATGGTGTGGTCACGCCCTCGCTGCCGTCGCTGCCGTCGGTACGAGCTTCGCTGCGCGAGCTTCGCGCCGCAGACGGTTCTTCCGGTCGCGCGGGGTCTCGGCCCGCTCGACAGCCATCTCGACGTGGGCGTCTCTCGACAGCTCGCCGTGTTCGGCGATGGCTGCCTTCGTGGCGTCGATGAACGCCGCATGCGACTTGCCATGCAGCGCACCGCCGCAACGGCAGATGCAGGTCTTCCTGGCTGCAGCCTCACAGGCCGCAGCCCGCGTGGGGCTGAGTGCCCGCTTGTAGGTCTCTGGCGGCTTCCAGTAGCTCATCTCTAGGTCTCCTTCCCCACCAGGCGCAACCGCCTGGCGGCTACTTCCAACTCTTCTATACCCGTACATCCGAAGACCGCCGTGATGATCTCGCTCAGAAGACCGTCCGTGCGGCCCTTCGACAACCCCAACTGCTTCGCAGCCTTGGTCTTCGAGTTGCCGCCAATGAGGATCGCCCGCGCGAACGCGTGGGCCTCCTCGCTTGCGGTCGCCCTCACCAGCCCGAGCACGTGCTCCGCGTTATCGGGCAGCCCACCGTCCTTGCCCAGAAGGGATGGCTCCATCGTCTCGGTCAGGTGGAGCGTCGAGATGCTAACCGCTGTCGACTTCCCGAGCGAGTGCATACGCGCGTGGCGCTCAGCGATGCTGAGGAAGCGACTCTTCAAGCACAACCGCAGGAACGACGCGAACGTCATCCCACGCTTCGGGTTGTACGCCTTGTCCGCGTAGAGAAACGCGTCGGTTGCCTGGTCCTCGAGTACGTCATCCGCGACGTGTCGCGCATAGGTGACTGCTGCGTACTCCTTCACCTGGTCTATGATCGACCGGCACTCGATGTACCGCCCAGTGACTACAGACTGCCCAATCATGCCGTCACCTCCTGCTTCGTACCTCGTCCGTGTTGCTGATGGTGATCGGCGAGAGCCTCATCCATACGTCGACTCATCGTGCCGTTCCAAACACACCCATCAGCAAACTGGATCTCGACGGGGGTCATCGTGGAGAGCTCGGCGATGTTCTTGTCGCTGTTAGCGATCGGCGTCACAGGCTCCTCCGACGTCGATGTACGTGGCCGCGGCTTGGCCGTGATCCCAGCCTTCCTCCGGTCGCGGTAGGCCTTGCCCCACTTCCGTCGTTGCTCTCTCAACGCAAGGTAGTCCATCTACGCTTCCTTCCCGTGCATGTCCGCAGCTGCGCGGACAAGCTCCTTGGTCTCAGCGTCCGTACCAGGGATGAGCTCGGCGAGGAAGTCGCATGCCGAGCACTTCAACGTGACCAGACCAGGCAACCACATGATCTGCAGGTTGCACTGTCGTCTCTCGCCCAACTCGCGCCTCACGATCCGCTTCATCAGGCGAGACTTCACCGCCTCAGCACCGATGCGTGCCGAGTTAAGAGCGTTCTGCCTGAGCGCCCGCATCACCGTCAGGAGTGTGGTCCTGGGTGGCGTGCCGACGATCCCGACCCCAGGGGGAGGTCCGTCTGGCTTGTGCTCGCGCGTCGTCATCTCCGTTCCTCCTACTACTTCTGTCCTCCATCTATATCATACGGGATAGGAAGACCAAGGTCAACGGAAACTGCGATAGAATTCGTGGACGCGCTAGCGTGGAGTCGATAGACCCGACGCCGTGTCACCCGAACCTGGAGGACCGATCGGTCGGTCGTCCATCGTCGGTCCACTCAGCTGGAAGTGGAGCAGTACAAGTGCGCCCCACGCAACGGGAGCGAGGTGGTGCTGCCCGTCCTCAGAATCGTAGTCCTCACCCATGTACCAAGCCTGAAGGTGACGCATCATCGCCGCGTAGACGCGCGTGTAGTTGAATCCCTGCTCCCAATTCCGATCGCCATACTTGCGCGCACCGAGCGTGAACAGGTCAGCAACCTGCTCGAGCGCGTCCGCCGGGATCAGATCATACCGGAGCTTATCGCCGTCGTTCTTCCTTGCGTCGTCTGTCATCCTGTGTACTCCGCGTATGCGGTTGCAGTCTCCCACACCCGCACCTTCTCGACGTGTATGCCACCGATAGGACGGTGGGAGATCCGGCGGAAGAAGAAGTTGAAGAGACCGTAAGCCAGGTTCTCGGCCGTGGTGACATCGACGTCCAGATGTGCCTTGGCCGTATCGTTCAGGAACGTGTGGTCCAGCAGACCGATGATCTCCTTGGCCGCGACCGTCACATCGTAGAAGTCGATGAGCATGCCTTCCTTTGGGCCACCAGCGTGGCTCAGCGGCATGTTCCCAACGATGAAGACCTCGAACTTGTAGGAGTGCCCATGCAGGTTCTTGCACTTGCCGTCGTGGTTCGGCAGCTGGTGGGCAGCCTCGAACCTGAACTCCTTGCGGACGCGGTACATGGCGCCCTCCTCTACTCCCTCCACACGTGGCCAGGTGACTTCAAGCTCGGCGGCGGAGCGTACAACGGGTGGAACTCGATCGCACCCCACTCCTCGTGGAGATTGATCAGCCACTGTGTCGGAGTACGGAGCTGCTTGAACTTCGACTGAATGTACGATGAAGTGGCTGGTAGAGCACCATTGATCACCACCCACGCGTCCTGCTTGATCGGTACGACCGCTGGCTGGTGCAGGTGGCCGAACAACACGAGGTCGCCGCCACCGAGCATGTCCGTCAGCTTATTCGCTCCGTTAACGATCGGGTACCAAGGGATCCCACCGTAGCTTCCCGAGCCGAGTGGGAACGAGCCTCCATGCTCGAAGACGATCCGTCGCCCCGCATACGTCGTGTAGCCGAAGTAGGTCTCCCAGTTCGTCATCACCACGCGAGGCTCATCCGCGAACGCGCGATCGAGCAGCGTACCGACCAGCCAAGAGTACGTGTCCACGTAGTCAAGCTCACCCAGGCCAGCGTTGCCAGCCTTCTGCGAAGTACGGTCGTGGTTGCCGCCTATGTTGTGCACTTCGATCTTCTCGATGCCTGGCAGCTGCAGCAACTGCCTGAGTGCATAGCCCATCAGGTCGAAGACCTCAATGGCCTGCTGCGTTACGAGACGATCGATTCCATGTGCCTGCGATGCACGCATGCAGTCGTTCTCGACGAGGTCGCCATCGAACACCACGAGCAGGTTACGGATTGTGTACCCCTTCGACTGCACGTCGTGAATGGACTTCAACGCCTGCATCAGGCGCTCCACCTGCCAGCGCGTGACCTCGGTGGTCTGCTCGTAGATGCCGCCAGTCGTCTGGATCGGCGTCCTTTGGCCTACGTGCCAATCGCTGAACAGGAGAAGCCAGAAGTGCTCCGGGTTATCGGTGAGCGTGCTTGGGATCGGAATCAACGGCGTCGGCGCATACGGCGCAAGGACGTCGTGGACCGTCTCCACGTACTCCTGACGCTTCGCCTCAGTGCGTTGGAGCTGACGTAGCTCACGCGCTAGCTCAACGTCATGGAGACGCTTCTGTTCACGCTTGACAGCAGCCTCCATGCTCTCAGGCTCTTGTGGTGCCCCGTTCCCGTTCGCCACGACACCACCACGAATGCTGGTCACTGCCCGACGGTAGTCCTCATCCTCCCCCACCCACTTCTGGTGGGTTCGGATGTTAACATCGACCTCCTTAATAGCCGCCGAAGCGTTACCGCCATGACGAGCAAGGGCAGCGAGCATGTCAGACTTGAGGTGGTGCTTGCTAGCGCTCATCTAGTGTCCTGCTCCTATCAGCGAGATCAGCTCGCCGCGTGTAACTGGGTTGTTGAAGAAGATCCCACGCATCACAGAGGTGATGAAGATGATGCCGTCGTCCTGTGCACCACGACAAGCGACGCAGTCATGCAACGCTTCAATCACGACGCCAATGCCCATGGGCTCGAGCTTCGCCTCCAGATGGTTGGCGATGATGTTACCGACGGCCTCTTGGACCTCGGCACGTCGCGATGCCCACTGGGCCGTACGTACGAGCTTGCTGATGCCTGCAATCTTCTTGTTCGGGAGGTAGGCGACATGCGCCCTACCCCGCCAAGGCAACAGGTGGTGAGGACAAAGGCCAGCCACCTGGATATTCCTCGCGAGAACGATCTGGTTTACCGTCTTGTCATCGAACGTCGTGAAGTCGAAGGTCGCGTCAGGATGGGGGGCGAATTGGAGCCACACTTCGGCCACACGCCTTGGCGTGTCAGCCATGTGGTCGCTCTCGACATCGTACCCAAGCGCCGCAAGGGCCTCTCGGATGTGGTTGGCAGCTGTCTTGGTGGTCAGCACGTCCCTTCTATTCTCCCCTCTTTTCCCATCTTACACACCCCTCCCATGTCCCCACAAAACGACGTGAAGTTGAGGCAAGACACCCACGTCTTGGAAGTCCGGATCCGCAACAACGCGGTCAGCCAGCCTCCTATACCTCTCCAGAAGGGTGCCACAGTCGTCGGTCAACAGCGTGAGCGCAGAGAGGTACTTCTCAACGTTACGAGGGTACTGGCTGAAGATCCTACGCGCGAAGTCGTAGTCGTCATCCCGACTGGGGTCGACGACGATCTTGCAGATGAGCCGCCTCGACGGGTACATTGGGTTCATCATCGCCTCCATGAACTGCATGAAGCGGATGACATCACACTCCCCAGCGCTCGGCGGCTTCGGCGACACCGTGACGGTTGTGCAGCCGAGCAGCCATGGTCGGAACACAGTACCCTGCGTCTCGACGTGAGTCGTGTACCGACTGCTCCTCAGGAGCTTAACGAGGCCCCCAAGCTCATACAACGCGGGGTTCCCACCAGTCAACGTGACGTGCTTGCACCCCTCCGCAGCCATCAGGTCGACGATGTCGAAGACCTCCTGCGCGTCGAGGAACTGCCACTCCGATCTGTTCTTGGGATCGACCGCGTACAGACTATCGCACCACCTACACCAACCACCACCAGCACCATCACAGTAGGCGAACCGGATGAACATCGTCTTCTGGCCAGCGAGTGCTCCCTCACCCTGTAGTGTAGGCCCGAAGATCTCAGCCACCGACAACTTAGACTGCGTCATCGTTGTACCAGATCCCCTCGGACTCGTGGTCTTCGGCAACAGAACAGCTGGCCACACTGTAGCCAAACTCGACGAGCATCTTCCCCATCGTACGCGCCATCTCCTCGCACGACATCGAGACGCCAACACGTGGGTGCAGCAGCCCGTTGAACGGCGCACCTGGATGCGCAAGGACGGCTCGCATTCGGTCCTGCAGCATGAAGAACTCGACCTCGCGGTCGGCACCGTCCACGCGCAACTCAGCACTGAACGTGAACATATGGCGATGCAGGTTCCCGAGGAAGCTCTTCTCCTCCCCCGCTGCAGGCCAGTAGTGGTAGCCAGGTACTTCGATCTGCGTCCGTACTGTTAGCATGGCGTCCTCCTCTACCCTCCTCGGGTTCCGGGCTACAAGATCCGGGTTTCGGATTCCGGGTTTCGGATTCCGGGTTTCGGATTCCGGGTCTCAACCGTGGCTCTTGGATTCCGGATTTCAGCCGCGGAGCTCAGAATCCGGAATTTGAAAACCGGAATCTGGCGCAGTCACCTTAAATCCGCAGCTAAATTCCGTCGTATTCTGGGGTAGTAACCTCAATCCTTGAGAGTCCTGGATTAAGGATCCCACCTTAGAGCCCTGCTTCGTTTAGGTACCGCACGACTCCAGCTTTCACATCTTTGTCGATTCCCTCCGACACCTCGGCAAGAAGGTCATCGATCGATGTGGAGCTGCCACGCTGGAGCGCGTGGACGAGCTCTCGTGCGTAGGCCTTCAGGTCGCCATCCTCAGCCGCCTCCTCGCCCTCGACCGTGATGAACACATCGTCGGCCGGCAGGACGCTCTGAAGCTCGTGGCGCGTCACTGTGCCCGTCTCGACATCGTACATCGCAACAGCCACCGTCCGTGTACGGTTCGACTCGGTACGCGCCACACGGCCAACGGCTCCGAAGTTCACGTAGGTGCACAAATCGACCTTGTAGGTACCATGGTCGTCATGGATGTGACCGTAGAAGCAGAAGTCAGCGGTCGGGGGGATCTTGTCGGCGTTAATGTGGTCGAACGGAGGATCCAGCCCAGGTGGCAAGATCGGTCCGTGCGCCACCTTGATCATCACTTCCACGCCGTCCGCAATGCCCGCTGGATCCCGCAGCCCAAAGTGCTTGGGGTCGGTGGTGTCCGAGTAGTGCGCGGCTTCGAGGTAAGCCCTCTTGCCCTGCACCTTCACTATCACACCAGCCTCGGACAGCAGCTCGATCGCGCCTGCCTGCAGCAACACCCCAATCGGCTGCTTGGGAAGACTCGCTACACCGGCCTCACTCAGGTCGTGGTTGCCCAGGACAGTGAAGATGCGGCCTGGCCAACCGTCGAACAGATCGAGTATGCGTTGGACCAACGCGTGCGAGACGAACGACGGACGTTTAGTGTGGAAGAGATCGCCTGTGATTACTGTGACGTCGTTCGGCCCGACGAGCGACCGACACTCCTCGAGCTTGGCCATGATCTGATCAGCGTAGCCCACGACGCGCCCAAGTGGCGGTCGGTCAGCGACGTGCGGGTCGTTGATGAAGAGGATCACTCTGCGCCTCGCAGGTTCTGCCGAGCGAAGGCCGCGATGCACGCGGCGTCGTAGACGTCCTGCTCCTCAGGGAGGTCGGTGATGCCGCCGGGGATGAGCACATAACGCGTCGCCCACTCCCTGATCTGCGGCTTCTCGGCTCTACCGTTCCCCACCGTCTGCTTCTTCCAAGTGCTCACATTCACTGGCACAACGAGGTGGCCAGCCCGCATAGCCTCGACCATGACACAACCGACGACGTACCCGACGATAAGCGAAGACCGGAAGCTCCGGCCCATCGGCGCCTCCTCGACGTACACGAGCGCCGGCTCCTGCTGCTCGAAGAAGAGACGCGCAGCATCCGCAAGCTCGTGCATGCGAGTCTGCCACGGTGCTGACTTCTTCGACACCCACGCGTACTGGTACGAGGCGTGGTCGTCAGCCAATGTCACGAAGGCCAGGCACTTCGTTGACACGTCGACTCCTACCACTACACGTCCGCTCATAGCACGTCCCGCCTCCCCTTTACCTTCTCATAGTGAGACACCCCACGCACCTGTTTTACCTCGTACACGACGTCAGCCGCGTCGGTGTACGCAGGGTCGTGGGTCGTGAGGACGAACTGCACACCGGTCTCGTCACACAGCTGGCGAAGCAGGCCGGCAAGCGCTGGAACGTACTCCACACTGACATGCGCAAAGGCCTCGTCGAGAACGAGGACCTTACGCAGTGGCGGCTGTGCAGCCAGCACTATGGCTAGTCGTAGCAGGAAGTCCACTAGGTTCACGAGCGTGCCGCCCTTCGCCTCCATGATGTCCATCTCGAGACCGTTCTGCTCCAGCTGGAACTCGAGTGAGGGCGTCCCTCCACGCTGCTTGCTTCGGATCACGAGCTGAGTCGGCTCACCGAGCACAAGCGTTAGTCCACGAGAGACCATTGACGTGAGCGCCCCTTCGAAGCCTTTGCGCCACGCTGTCTCCATCGCAGTCAGCACAGTACCGACCTCTTCGAGGAGCTTCTGCCGCTCCTCCAAATCAGCGACGCTCGCCGAGAGCGCCGTCACCTCGTCCTTGGCGCGATCGGCGTAACCCGTTATCTCGGCAGCCCGACGCTGGGTAGCCTTCACTGCCCTGGTCGTTGTGTCGTTCACGGAAGCAACGCCTCCAATGCGCCAAGCCGCTCCTCCGTCTTCTGCTGAAGCACTCTGAGCTGAGGCTCCCAAGGCTGATCAGGATCGAAGCCAAGCTCGATGAGCGTAAACTCCGCAGCAGCTGCTTCCTTCTCGATGTGCTCGCGCTCAGCCTCAGCGCGCACTAGACCATCACGGAGGCTGGCAGCGCGCTTCTGCAACGCTGCGAACTGCTCAGTGGTTAGCTCAGCCATCGTACTCCTTCTCGGGGTGCAGCTCTGAGCCGCATAATGGGCAAACGTCGACCGCAGCAAGTGCGGCTTCTACGCCATGGAGGTCGGTAGTGCGTCGAGCCTTCAGCTCGGCCGTACCCTCCAACTGCCCACGGTAGTTCGTTAGCCGACTGTACGCCTTATACCCATCCGACAGTCGCGCTACCAACGTAGCAAGCTCATCGATGTCACTGCGGTCAGGCAGAGGCTTCATGGCACGCGACTGCACAATCGTCTCCACAGCCACCGATGCTTGCTCGCTATCCTTCTCTAAAGCGCAGACCTCGTCGTACACGGCCGTGACTTGCCGCGCGTTTCCCTGTGCCCGCTCCGCGTCAGCTGATGTGGTCTCACACGCTTCTTCAGCCCTCTCGAGTGATGAACACCGTTCCTTCAGATCACTGTTCACGCGCTTCAGGTCACGTGCCGCCTTGGTCTGAGCCTGCACGATGACATCGAGCCGCGTGAGCTTAGCGATGACGCGCGCTGCCTTGCTCGGCGACTCGGCCAAGAGGAACGGCGCATCGAACTGTGCGTGCACTTGTGGGAACGCGAACGTCAGCGCCTCGACCTCCAGACGTCGGATCCCCAACGCCGTCTGGACCTCCTCAGGCACGTGCTTGGCCAGCTTCGTCAGCTCCTGGCCATCGACAAGGTAGCTGGCCGTTGCCTTCTCCTTCACCCAAGCGACGGTGTGGCCATCATCCGTCTCCGCGATGACCACTGAACGCGTCTGCCCGTGACGGATGAAGTCTGTGCCCGTACGGTTCAGCGCCAAGGCCTTGAGCGCGCGTACAGCAGCTGTCTTGCCAGCATTACCAGGACCAACGATCACGGTAAGTGGCCCCAAATCGAGGTCAGCTTCCCTGATGCTCTGGAAGTCGCGGATACTCAGCGAGGTGATCAAACGCGTCTCACTTGGGAGGCTACCTCAATCAGCGCAAGGAGGCGCCGACGCCAATCCTTGCCCCCTCCCATCGCGCGGCTGACTTCCCGCTCGAACTTTGCCGCGCTAGCGTAGCGCTCGTCCTTTGCCTTACTCATCGCCGTCTCCCTCTTCGTCGTCTTCGTCGGTAGCTTGCCCCTTCGAGGGGATAACAAGCCGCTCACGCATCACCTCTTCGAGCCGACCATTGACCGCCTCGCGAATGTTGTCAGGCACCTCGCTAGCGCGAAACGTCTCGCCTTCGTACTCGAGCCAACCACCACGCTTCTTGATGATGCCAAGCTCCCGCGCCATCATCAACCGACTCGCCTCGTCGTCGATGCCGTAGTTGTAATCGATGATGAGCTCCGCTTCGCGGAACGGTGGCGCGACCTTGTTCTTCGTGACCTTGGCCTTGCACACGATCCCCGACGACTGGTTCTTCTTCCCGACGGTCCCAGTCTGGACTGTCTCGATTCGCACCGTGGCATGGAAGCCAAGAGGCTTCGCAGCCATCGACGTGGTCTGCGGCCCACCGAAGCCGAAGTTGCCAATGACCTCCTTGGTCTGGTTCACGAACACAAGCGCGATGCGCTCGTGCGCGACCAGCTTCACCAGCTTGCGGAGCCCTTTCGAGATCCTACGAGCATGAATCCCCGGTGCGACGTCCTCGAACGAGCCCTCGAGCTCATCCTTCGTCGGCGTGCCAGCAACCGAGTCCCACACGATCGTGGTGAGGATATCCTCATCGTCCTCACGCACGCTGTTGATGATAGCCTCAACGGTCTCCAACACGCCCTCGACGTGCTCGGGGTGCACGATGACGATGGGGAGCATGTCCGAATCCTCGGGCATCGTGTCTTCGTCGTAGAGTCCCATCCGCGCCGCGCGCTCACTATCGAACGCGTACTCAGCATCAAGGTACACAGTGAGACCACCGCGTCGTTGGCACTCGGCCATGATGTGCGTGACAACGGTCGTCTTGCCCGACCCCTCCTTGCCTTGAACCAGCGTCAGACGGCCACAAGGAACGCCTGGACGACCAATCGCAAGATCAAGTGGAAACGACTGCGTGCTAATCCAGTCGCTAACGAGGCTCTCGCGCTCGGACCCGCGAGTGGTCGCCACGCCGACGCCGTAACGGTCTTGGAGAACGCGCGCGATGGTGTCGCTCGCGCGTTCTCCCTCTGCCTTGGTCTTCTTCCTACGAGCCATGGCTACTTGGCGGCTCACCGACCGCCAGCCTTCTTCCTGCTCGCCAACACCTCACCCACGACCTCCGACGCGCCTCTTCGGCTCGAAGTACGTCGGGTGCTGAGTGGCCGCCCTGGTCTCTCCCTCTTCGGTTCGTCACTTGCCCCCGCGCGACGCCTTGACGACCTCCGACGCGGGGCCTCTTCGTCCGGCTCTCCTCCACCCTCGTCCGGATCCTCATCCGGATCCTCAGCCGCCTTCTCTTCTTCCTCGTCCTCCTCGCGGACGGTTGTGCGCGTCGCGGCTCGGCGCCTGCGAGGAGCCTCCTCGTCCTCTTCGTCCGGCAGCTCATCTTCGGCGCCCTCATAGAGCTCCATCATCTCGTCGTCGTCCAAGAACGTGCGCACATTGCGCAGGTCCTTCAGCGCCTCCGAGTCCTCGTCGATCAGGGCGAGGATGTCGTTGTCCAGTCCGGATGGCTTCCGACGCGCTCGGATCGAGTACCTCGTCTTCTTGCCGGTGCCTTCCTTCTCAACGACCAAGTCGTAGCCTTCGTCCGTGTCGCTAACGTCACCGTAGTCGGGGTCGCCCATGTACTTGAGAATCTGGTCGTAGACCTGGCGACCAAACTCCCACACCATGATCCCCTTGTCGACGTCATTCGGGTTGATCACGTTCGCGAAGAACCGGATCTTCACCTGGACGTCACGCGCCTCGGCCTCATTTCGCTTGTCGCCAGACAGCGCGAGCTCCTCAGCTCGGGAACACAACCAGCAGCTGTCCTCAACGTTGAACGCGATCGGGCACGAGACTGAACGCCCACCCACCCAGTGGTTGCCGCCCCTGACGATGACGCGTCCTTCGGCGTCGTCGTGTGGCGGTAGAAGACGAATGTGGGACTTGCCAGCCGGCGGCGTAAAGAACGACGCTCCGTCCCCACGCTCCTCCTGGTCCTTCTCGTAGTCGGTGAGCATGGCATCCAGATCAGCTTTTCCTACCATGATGATTGTCCTCCTTGGTTCACTTACTGTCTTCCCTTACTCCGTCTGCCTCAGGTTCTGGCTCTTCCCTCTTAGGCTCAGACTCAATACGCACATAACCACGACACGAGCACAGGCCCTTTCCGAGCCGCGCATTGCACGGTGCCCTACCCTTACGACCCATCTTCGGGTAGTGGCAATCCATATTGTGACCGCACGTATTACAGTAGCGAGGCATTACTCTTCAGCCTTCTGCGACTGGCGCGAACCGTAGGCTAGCGCGTTGAGCATGTCTTTACGATGACGGAAGGCCTCACGGAGACCGGTAAGGATCGCTGCGCGACGCGCGAGCTCCATGTACTCTTCAGCCATCTCGAGCACGTGTTCGTCCGTCGTCACACACTCGTCGACCGCAGCCTCAGTCATACGATCGGCTCGTCCTTTGCCCTCGTTCTCCGCGTGGAGCTCCTTACCAATCACAGCACGGAGGGCAGCAAGACTCTGCTTCGCTCGGCCGGCTTCGTAGTCCGCCTGCGCGGCGAGCACCGCGACCCAGGCAAACGACCCAGGCTGGTTACGAAGATCCTCGCCAACGTCGACGGGATCGATTCGCAGATCAAGCATCAACTCGGCGATGTCGATCACATAGGTCTCGTCGAGGACGTTGATCTCGAACGTGTCGTTGAAGGTCCGACCCATCTACTGCTCAAGCTTCTGCTGCAACTCCGCCTCCTGCTGGTACTGACGGAGAGCGTGGTTATAGAAGAGGTCCCACTTGGGTGTGCCGTACTTCGCCCTGTGGCTTGCGGACTTCGCTGCCCGGGTCTCGAGCGAGTCGGGGCCTCGCTTCACGCCCCGGATCCGATCGTAGTACGCCTTACGCGCATCGGAGGCTCGGGCACTCTCCGAGATCTTCCGACGCCGCTCCCGCTCTTCTGCGGTAATGGTGGTCAGTGATTGCTTCATGGTCGCAGTTCTCCCTTAGCAAGCTGTAGCAGAGTCTCGGCCATCAGCCGCGCATCGTAGTCTTCGGGCTCGTTGGGCACCTGGAAGAGGTCTACCGGCGGCGCCGTCCTGATGATATCTCCCTCCAGCCCACCGACACGACGGTACACTGGTAGGAAGCTGTGTATCTCATGGAGGTGCAAGCCGCGCATCGCGTACCAGTACGCGAACGAGCTGTCGTTCGATACAACGTTCGGGTGCCAGTCGCCTGCGTACCGCGCAAGCTCCCACGGCAGCGTGAAGTCCGCACCGAGCAGGTGGAACGGCTTATCTGTGATCGTTGCAAGCCGATCAGCTGCCCGCGAGCGGGCAACAACGAGTGGTGCCGACTTGCCGCCGAAGCATGTTGCGACGGAGAACTTGCTGAGGCCGAGGTATGCAACCTCAGGCATCGAAGCAAGCGTCTCCGCACACCTGAGGTACTCATCCTCAGTCTTCCCCTGCGGAGCGGCGAGCACCAGGGGCGCGTAGTAGCCATCCGCGTGGAGCTCCGTTCGCACATCCCTCGAGGTATCGAGGAACGCAGACACCAGCGCGATCGTCTGCTGGCTATCGTGGATCGTGTCCGGTGCGACAACCAACGATGGCTTGATCTCGCGCATGAGATGAAGCAGGCTCTCCGTGTCGACCTGGTCCTTCTCGGCGGCGCCGTTGTCCATGATCACGAACCGACCATTCATGGACGCGAGCTTGTAGTAGTCGAAGTACTCCTGACGCTGCGGATACTTGTCCCTCAGCGCAAGCGGCGCAAGGCACATCTCGATGTCGCCCTGCCCACAAAGCCCGAGGAAATACGGGCTGGAGATGAACGCTAGTTTCATAGCACCTTCCTATAC